>OFDN01002400.1_pt1 | contig 10365 bp, 8 predicted proteins | sample 1520971 | NCBI WGS metagenome assembly OFDN01 (sample SAMEA94257418, study PRJEB24077) | hot springs metagenome | biome: Aquatic biome; feature: Geographical feature; material: Water | place: India | collected 2012-06-12 | depth 5 m | reverse complement strand
CCGCCCGCCGGCCCGGTATGGCTGGTGGCCACCGAGCGGCACCGCGCCGCCTGGATGCTGCAGCGGCTGCTGCGCCATGGCACCGGCACGCGGCTGTTCACCAGCCTGGAAGAGGCGCTGCAGCAGGCGGCCTGCGCCACCGCGGCGCAGCGCCCGGTGGCGGTGCTCGTGTCCCAGTGGTCGCTCACCGATCCCACCGCGCTGCAGGCGCTGCGCTGCGCGCTGCCGCATGCGCACCTTTCGATGCTGCTGCGGCCCGACTGGCACCAGCCGGCACTGGAGCAGGCGGCCGAGGCCCTGCAGATCACCTGTGCGCCGCTGCCGCTCACGCCGCGGGCGCTGCAGCGGCTGATCAGCCCGCCGCCCTGGGCGCAGGCGCCGCAGACGTCGGTAGCCGCGGCGCCCGCGCCGACCTGCATGCCTGCACCTGCACCTGCACCCGTACCGGCGGCGTTGTCGTCCGGCCCCAGCCCGGGCCATGTGCTGCTGGTGGAGGACAACCCGGTCAACCGCATGATCGGCGAAGGCTTCCTCAAGGCGCTGGGCCTGCCGGCGCAGACCGCCGACGACGGCATGCAGGCCCTGGCGGCCTGCGCGCGGGAGGCGCCGGCGCTGGTACTGATGGACCTGCAGATGCCGGTGATGGATGGACTGGAGGCCACGCGCCGGCTGCGGGCCCTGCAGCAGGCCGGGCGGCTGCAGCGCTTTCCCATCGTGGCGTTGACGGCCCATGCGCTGCAAAGCGACCGCGACCAGGCCACTGCCGCCGGCATGGACGGCTACCTCACCAAGCCGCTGCTGCTGGACGCGCTGCGCGCCGAACTGCAGCGCTGGCTGCCGACGCTGGTCCGCTGAGCGCGGCGCTCCTGGCACCCGGCACACCGCATCCGCCACCGTGCATGGCGTAAACCCGTTCTTGTAATTATGAGTTATGCGTTTTAGATTGGACGCATGACCACCTCCGAACCGCTGCGCCCCACCTCCCTGCACGAGGAAGTGGCTGCGCGGCTGCGCACCATGGTGTTCGAGCGCCAGCTGCAGCCGGGCGAGTGGATCGACGAGATGGCCCTGGTGGAGCAGTGGCACATCAGCCGCACGCCACTGCGCGAGGCACTGAAGGTGCTGGCGGCGGAAGGCCTGGTGACGCTGGTGCCGCGGCGCGGCTGCCAGGTGGCCGAGCTGTCGGAGGACGACGCCGCCGACCTGTTCCCGGTGATGGCGCTGCTGGAAGGCCGCTGCGCCTTCGAGGCCGCGCGCAAGGTCACCGATGCCGACATCACCGAGCTGCAGGCCCTGCATGCGGCGCTGGAGGATTGCGCCGCCCGTGGCGACATCGACGGCTACTACCGCCACAACCACGTGTTCCACAGCCGGGTGCAGTCGCTGGCCGCCAACCGCTGGCTGGACCGCACCACCAGCGACCTGCGCCGCTTCATCCGGCTGCTGCGCGGCCGCCAGCTGAGCTGGCCGGGCCGCATGGCGCAAAGCATCGCCGAGCACCGCGCGCTGCTGCAGGCGCTGGTGGCGCGCGATGCGCCGCGGGCCGAGCGGCTGATGCACGACCACCTCATGGCCCAGCTGCAGGCGCTGAAGGCGCTGCGCCGCAACGAGGCAGCCGCTTCCTCCCCTCCCCTTGAAGAGAGTGTTGTCCATGCTCGATGAACTCAAGAGTGCCGCCCGCCGCATGGGTGGCGACTACGCGCTGCGCAGCCTGATGACCGACTGCCGGCGCCTGCTGTCCGAGCGCGGCGAGGCCAACAGCGTGGCCATTGCCCGCACGCTGGTGGCCCGCTTCGACAGCCTGCCGGCCGAGCAGCAGGGCACCTTCTTCGACCGCCTGGCCAACGAGTTCAGCCCCGATCCCCAGGCCGTGCTGGACACCGCCCTGGCCTATGCCGAGAAGCCTACCGCCGACAACCTGATCCGCCTCACTCAGCAGGCCGAGCCGCCGCGCCAGGAGCTGCTGCGCCGCATCAACCGCACGCCGGGCGGCACCGAGGCCGTGGTGCGCATGCGCCGCGCGCTGCTCGACCGCCTGCCCAAGCAGCCGGGGCTGAAGGCGCTGGAGAACGACCTGCTGCATCTGCTGTCCAGCTGGTTCAACCCCGGCTTCCTGGAGATGCGCAAGGTGGACTGGAACTCCCCCGCGCAGCTGCTGGAAAAGCTCATCCGCCACGAGGCGGTGCACGAGATCGACGGCTGGGACGACCTGCGCCGCCGGCTGCTGCCCGACCGCCGCTGCTTCGCCTTCTTCCACCCGCAGCTGCCCGACGAGCCGCTGATCTTCGTGGAAGTGGCCCTGGTGCCCGAGATGCCCGCCGCGGTGGCGCCGCTGATCGACAAGACCAGCCGCTCGGCCGACCCCGACACGTACAAGGTGGCCACGTTCTATTCCATCAGCAACTGCCAGCCGGGGCTGAAGGGCGTGTCGCTGGGCAACTTCCTCATCAAGCGCGTGGCCGACGAGCTCAAGCGCGAAGTGCCGCAGCTGCGCACCTTCTGCACGCTGTCGCCCATCCCCGGCTTTGCAGGCTGGCTGGCGAAGGACGGCGACTGGGCTGCCCTGCCCGGTGTGAAGAAGGCCACCGCCGAACGGGCGCTGGAAGCCCGCGCCACACTCAAGGCGGCCTGCGGCGGCGAATGGAGCAAGCTGGCCAGCGCCGCCGCGCTGCAGGCCCTGGCGCCGGAGGCGCAGAAGGCGCTGGAGCGGCTGTGCGCCTTCTACCTGGTGCACCAGACGCCGCACCCGGGCGGCGACCCGGTGGCCCGCTTCCACCTGGACAACGGCGCCCGGCTCGAGCGGCTCAACCCGATGGGCAACCTGTCCAAGCCGGGCCTCAAGCAATCCTTCGGCATGATGGTCAACTACCTGTACGACCTGTCGCGCGTGGAAGCCCACCACGAAGCCTTCACGCAGGGCGAGATCGCGGCCGCACGGGCGGTCACCTCGCTGCTGTAGCCCAGCCACCCGCGCGTACCGCGGGGCCTTTTCCAGACCCGGCCCACCGGGCGCCCACCTCTTTCGATGGAGACACGATGACGCAGTACCCCCTCACCCTCACCCGGCGCGGCGCCGGCCTGGCCCTGGCGGCCCTCGCCCTGGGCGGCACGCTGGCCGCCCCGGCGGCGCTGGCGCAGTCGGCCTGGCCCAGCAAGCCGGTGAACATCGTCGTGCCCTTCCCGCCGGGCGGCGGCACCGATGCCTTCGCGCGGCCGCTGTTCGCGCTGATGAGCAAGAACACGGGCCACCAGTTCATCATCGACAACAAGGGCGGCGCCGGCGGCACGCTCGGTGCCGGGCTGGCCGCACGGGCGGCACCCGACGGCTACAACTTCTTCATGGGCGCGGTGCACCACTCCATCGCCCCGGCGATGTACCCCAAGCTGGACTACAACCTGGAGACCGACTTCGTGCCGGTGGGCCTGATCTCCAGCGTGCCGCAGGTCATCGTCGTCAACCCGTCCAAGATCAAGGCCACCACGCTGCCCGAGCTGCTGGACTACCTGCGCAAGAACCCGGGCAAGGTGAACTACGGCTCCGCCGGCAACGGCACCTCGCACCACATGGCGGGCGAGCTGTTCAAGCTGCAGACCAAGACCTTCATCACCCACATCCCCTACCGCGGCGCGGGCCCGCTGCTGCAGGACCTGATCGCCGGCCAGGTGGACCTGGCCTTCGACGGCCTGGGTTCCTCGGCCGGTCACATCAAGGGCGGTCGCATCAAGGCCATCGCGGTGGCGGCCGACAAGCGCGCGCCCGGCTTCCCCGACGTGCCCACCTCGGTGGAAGGCGGCGTGCCGGCCTACCAGGTGGCCACCTGGTACGGCCTGTGGGCGCCCAAGGGCACGCCCAAGGAAGCCATCGAACGCATGCAGGCCGAGATGCGCAAGGCCCTCAACTCGGAGGAGCTCAAGGCCGCCTGGACCAGCCTGGGCACCGCAACGCCCGACCTCTACGGCGAGGCCTTCGGCAAGTTCGCCAGCTCGGAAATCAAGCGCTGGGGCGAGGTGGTGAAGGCCTCCGGCGCCAAGCTCGACTGACCTCACGACGATGAACAACCAGAACCTGTTCGCCGCGCTGCGGGCGGCCTTTCCGGCCGACCTGGACACCCCCGCCATCGAGACGGCCGACACGCCGCAGCGGCTTGTCTATACATGGCGCGACCTCGACCATGCCACGGCGATGATCGCCAACCTGCTGCAGTCGCTGGAGCTGCCGGCCGGCACCCGGGTGGCGGTGCAGACGGAGAAAAGCGTCGAGGCGCTGATGCTGTACCTGGGCGTGCTGCGCGCGGGCTACGTGTACCTGCCGCTCAACACCGCCTACCAGGCCAGCGAGATCGAGTACTTCATCGGCAACGCCGAGCCCGGCGTGGTGGTGTGCTCGGGCAGGAACTTCGGCTGGGTGAGCAAGATCGCGTTCAAGGCCGGCACGCAGCATGTATTCACGCTGAACGAGGACCGCAGCGGCACCCTGCTGGAGCGGGCCTACCACCAGCCTACGCAGCATGAGCCGGCGCAGCGCGGTGCCGACGAACTGGCCGCCATCCTCTACACCAGCGGCACCACCGGGCGCAGCAAGGGCGCCATGCTCACGCATGGCAACCTGCTGTCGAACGCGCAGACGCTGCATGCGTACTGGGGCTGGCGCGCCGACGACGTGCTGATCCATGCGCTGCCCATCTTCCATGTGCACGGGCTGTTCGTGGCCTCGCACGGGGCGCTGCTGGCGGGCGCGCGGATGATCTGGTTCTCGAAGTTCGATCCGCAGGCCGTGGCGGCGCGGCTGCCCGAGGCCACGGTGTTCATGGGCGTGCCTACGTTGTACGTGCGGCTGCTGGCCGAGCCGTCGGTCAACCGCGAGACATGCGCCGGCATGCGGCTGTTCGTCGCGGGCTCGGCGCCGCTGCTGATCGAGACCTTCAACGAGTGGCGCAACCGCACCGGCCACACCATCGTCGAGCGCTACGGCATGAGCGAGACCGCCATGCTCACCAGCAACCCCTACCACGCGCAGGACGGCGACCGCCGAGGCGGCACGGTGGGCTTCCCGCTGCCGGGCGTGGGCCTGCGGGTGCAGGACGACCAGGGCCAGCCGCTGCCTACCGGCGAGATCGGTGGCATCCAGGTCAAGGGCCCCAATGTCTTCGTCGGCTACTGGCGCATGCCGGAGAAGACGAAGGAGGAGTTCACCGCCGACGGCTGGTTCAAGACCGGCGACGTGGGCCTGGTGGACGAGCGCGGCTATGTCACCATCGTCGGCCGCAGCAAGGACCTGGTGATCAGCGGCGGCTACAACGTCTACCCGGCCGAGGTGGAAGGCGTGATCAACGAGCTGCCCGGCGTGTCGGAAAGCGCGGTCGTGGGCGTGCCCCACCCCGACTTCGGCGAAGCCGTGGTGGCCGTGGTGGTGCCGCGCGCCGGCGCCACGGTGCAGCCCGACGAGGTGATCGCGGCGCTGAAGCAGCGCATTGCCAACTTCAAGGTGCCCAAGCAGGTCTACGTGGTGCCCGAGCTGCCGCGCAACACGATGGGCAAGGTGCAGAAGAACCTGCTGCGCGACCAGCACAAGGGGCTGTTCGGTGGCTGAAGCCAAGGCGCCGCACGCGGCGCCTTCGCTGCCGTCCTCGCGCGAAGACACCTGCCCGCGCTGCGGCGGCGGCTTCCACTGCGGCGCCAAAGACCCCGGGCCGTGCGCTTGCAGCGGCCTGGTGCTGCCGCCGGCGCTGCAGGCGGAGCTGCGTGCGCAGTACGCGGGCTGCCTGTGCGTGCGGTGCCTGGCGGAGCTGGCGCGCACCACGACCTAGGGACACCCCGCGGCGCCACGGCCCGCGCGCAGGCTACCCTCGCCGCTGTTACACAGATCGCGCGAGGCGCCCATGACCACCCTCCTCTTCGTCCACGGCACCGGCGTGCGGGGGGCGGCCTATGACGCCAGCTTCGCCGCCATCCGCGCGCAGGCGGCGCATCACCTGAGCGCCGCGGTGCAGGTGCAGCCCTGCCAGTGGGGCGACCACGTCGGCGCCACCATCGACGAGAACGCCCTGTCGGTGCCCGGCTACGAGGTGGGCCGTTCGCAGGCCGGCGCCGGCCCCTCGGCGCGCGAGCAGGAAGTGCGCTGGCGCCTGCTCTACGAAGACCCGCTGTACGAGCTGCGCTCCTATGCCGCCCTCACCGCCGGCGCCGATCCGCAGGCCATCGCCCGCTCGCCGCATGCGGCCTCGCCCGCGGAGCGCGCGTTGTCGCAGCTGGCCACCCTGCTGCCTTCCAGCGGCGCACTGGCCCGCAACGGCCACCTGTCGGTGCAGCTGCTGCCCGATGTGCTGGCGCTGCTGCGGCAGGACGGCACCTTCGCCGATGCGCTGGAGGCCGAGGCCCTGACCGCTCCGGAGCGCAGCCGCCCCGTGATCGCCCGCGCCTTCGTGGCCGCCTGGGCGCAGGCCGCCGAGGCGCGTGGCCTGCCCGCGCTGGACGGCGAGCTGCGCGACGGCCTGTACGAGGACGCAGTGGCCGTGCTGGGCGGCGCCACCAAGGGCCTGCTGGACGAGTTCATCGGCGCACTGGGCGGGCTGGCCAGCCGCATCGCCACGCCCATCCTGCGGCGCAAGCGCACCGGCGTCACCGACGCCTCCTTCGCCGCCACGCACGACATCCTGCGCTACCAGACGCCGCACGGCGGCGAGGCCATCCGCGGCCTGATCGCCGAGCGCATCCGCGCCTGCGCGCAGGCCCCCGGCGCCGGCCCGGTGTGGCTGCTGGCGCACAGCCTGGGCGGCATCGCCAGCGTGGAGCTGCTGGCCAGCACACGCGGGCTGCCGGTGGCCGGCCTGATCACCTGCGGCTCGCAGGCGCCCTACCTGTACGAGGCGGATGCGCTCAGCCTGCTGCGCCGCGGTCAGGCGCTGCCGGAGCACTTTCCGCGCTGGCTCAACGTCTACGACCTCAACGACCTGCTGAGCTACGTCGGCAGCGGCCTGTTCGGCGCGCGTGTGGTGGACCAGGAGGTGCGCAGCCGCCAGCCCTTCCCGCAGAGCCACAGCGCCTACTGGGCCAACGATGCGCTGTGGCGCCACATCCGGGACTTCATGCAGTGAAGCCTGCCGGCCCGCCTGACCAGGCCTGCGCCGTCATCGTCGGCGTGGAGCGCTGCGGCGTGTTCCCCGACGACCCGCTGCTGGGCCCGGTGCGAGATGCGCTGGCCTGGGCCGACTGGCTGCTGGCGCGCGGCGTGCGGCCGGAGCGCATCGTGCTGTTCCTGTCGGCCAAGCCGGCCTCGCAGCCGCTGGTGGACGCCTGGCAGCAGCGCATGACCGCCACCGTGCCGCCGGACCGGCAGCCGCGGCTGCTGCTGCAGCCCACCGAAGCCGCCTTCCAGACCCTGGTGAACACCGAGCTGCCCCAGCTGGCCGCCACGCTGCACGACGCCACGCTGCTGCTGGTGTGGAGCGGCCACGGCGTGATCGACCAGCGCGACAACGAGCGCAGCCGCCGCCTGTTCCATGCCGACGCCACCGACCTGGAGCCGCGCAACCTCGAGCCGCTGTCGCTGATGAAGGCCCTGCGCACCCGGCCGTATGCCGGCTTCGCGCAGCAGCTGCTGGTGGTGGACGCCTGCGCCAACTACGTGATGACCACCGCGCGCGACCGCCGGCTGTCGCGGCCGTCGGACTTCAATGCGGTCACGGCCGAGCCGCGCATCCAGCAGCGGGTGCTGCTGGCCACCGCGCCAGGGCAGGTGGCGCAATCGCAGGCGGGGCTGCCGGCGCGGGAATCGGTGGCGCTGTTCAGCAGCCGGCTGCTGCAGGCGCTGGGCGATCCGCCGGCCGGCAGCTGGCCCGATTTCCACCAGGCCTTCCGCACGGTGCAGCAGGCCTTCGCCGCGGCCGACGAGCAGCAGACGCCGGTGGACTGGAGCTACGGCCAGCCCGACGACGCCCTGCCCGACAGCGGCCTGCAGCTGCTGCCCGAGGTGCGCGCCACGCAGCTGCTGCGCATCGTGCAGGCGCTGCCGGCGCAGATGCTGGTGCCGGCCTTCCATGCCGCCCTGCCGCCGGCCCAGCCCACGCCCGCCCACCAGGCCGCGGCCGATCAGGGCGCCGTCGCCATGGCCTGGCTGCTGGGCCAGATGCCGCAGGCCGCCGGCCTGCCCGATGCGCTGCTGCGCTGGGCGCTGCAGCTGCGCTGCCGGCTGCCGGTGCCCACCGACCATCCCGAGCTGCTGCTGTGGATCAAGCGCCAGGGCCAGCAGGACGCCGCGCAGGCCTACCTGGCGCAGGCGCAGGCCGCCCAGCAGGCCGCGGCGGCCGGGGCCACGCTGTGCTTCGTGCTGGTGGCGCAGGCACCCGGCGCGGCCGCCGGCACCACGGTGCTGCACGGCTGGCTGTTCGCGGGCCAGCCGGTGCAGGTGCTGGCCCTCGGCGGCACGTCCGGCGAGGGCGCCGAGCCGCTGGCGGTGCAGGCCGATGGCAGCGGCCGCGCCGAGGCCCTCAAGGCGCTGCTGGACGAAGCCACCACCGCTGCCCAGTCGCTGGGCATCGAGCTGCCCGACTTCATCATCGAGGTGGCGTTGCCGCTGGAGCGCATCGACGACGACGTGGAGGCCCACGGCTTCGGCCCGCGTGGCCGCGAGCGGGCCATCGGCAGCCGCTACCCGGTGGTGCGCCGGCTGGCCGACCGCCTGGCGGCGCTGGGTCACCGCCGCCGCGGCACGGAGATCGTGCAGTGGCAGAAGGCCGCGATGAAGCTGGGCGAGCGCTTCAGCGCGCATGGCCTGCGCATCGTGTGGATGGAGCCGCAGGGCATCCGCGACGGCCTGCTGGCCAGCCGGCTGGATGCGGTGCCGCAGGGCTGCTGCGTCGGCCTGAGCCTGGCGGTGCCCGGCCGCACGCTGGACGAAGCCAGCAAGTACACGCTGTACGACGACGGCCTGCCCTTCGCCTGCTGGTCCGACGCCGCCTGGAGCGAGGCCGACACCGCCTGCCTGGAGGCCGACCTGGGCGCCTGCAGCGGGCCGCAGGCCCTGCTCAAGCTGTTCGCGCTGCGCCAGGCCGATGCCGCCCAGCGCAAGCATCCCGGCAGCCGGCTGCGGCTGCTGTGGGACGACCCCGCACGCAATCCCTACGCACCGCAACTGAAAGCTGCCGAGCGATGAACACGACACCTGCAACCCAGCCCGCGGACTGGCGGCTGTTCCGTGGCGACCGCACGCCGCATGACGGCATCCACCTGCTGCCGCCGCCGCCGCCGTGGCGGCCCTTCCGCACCCACACCGTGGCATGGGAGCGTCGCATCCCCGCCGACGACGCGCTGCCGCCGGCGATGCGCAAGCGCGGCCGCACCTTCCAGTCCACGCAGGAGATCGTGGAGCTGGTGAATGCAGCCCTGTACCTGCGGCGGCCGCTGCTGGTCACCGGCAATCCGGGCTCGGGCAAGTCGTCGCTGGTGGACGCCATCGCCTGGGAGCTGCGCCTGGGCGAGCCGCTGCGCTGGAGCGTCACCTCGCGCAGCACGTTGCGCGACGCGCTGTACAGCTACGACGCGGTGGGCCGGCTGCATGCCACGCAGCAGGCCCGCAGCGAAGGCACCGAGCAGGCCGAGCTGCCCCTCTCCCAATTCCTGCGGCTGGGGCCGCTGGGCACCGCGCTGCTGCCCACCGACATCCCGCGGGCGCTGCTGATCGACGAGATCGACAAGGCCGACCTCGACCTGCCGAACGACCTGCTCAACGTGCTGGAGGAAGGCGAGTTCGAGGTGCCCGAGCTGGCCCGCCAGAAGGCCGCCACGGTGGCGGTGCGGGTGCACGGCGGCGGCCCGGCCGACACCTACCCGGTGACCGGCGGCCGGGTGCAGGCCAAGCAGTTTCCGCTGGTGGTGTTCACCAGCAATGGCGAGCGGGAGTTCTCCCCCGCCTTCCTGCGCCGCTGCCTGCGGCTGGACATGCCCGACCCCTGCAAGGACCCGAAGCGCCTGTCCGACGTGGTGCACGCGCACCTGGCCGAGTACTTCACCGGCACGCTGGCCGACGAAGTGCGGCAGCGCATCGACGACTTCGCGCGGCGCGCGGCCACCGAGCGCCTGGCCACCGACCAGCTGCTGAACGCGGTGCTGCTGGTGGTGGGCCGCGCCGGCCTGCCGACCGACCGCAAGGAAGCGCTGGTCAAGGCCGTCACCCAGCCGCTGGCCTGACGCGCCTGCGCCGACACCCCTCGCCGGTTCGCATGGTCCGCCCCACCACGCCCTCCGCCGGGCCGCTGCCCGAGGCGCTGGCCCGGCTGACCGCGGCCGGGCTGGCGGAGGACCTCGAGCAGCTGCTGGATGCGCTGTGGCTGGCCTGCCACCTGCCCGCGCCGGCGCCGGCCGAAGCGC
>OFDN01002399.1_pt1 | contig 10367 bp, 8 predicted proteins | sample 1520971 | NCBI WGS metagenome assembly OFDN01 (sample SAMEA94257418, study PRJEB24077) | hot springs metagenome | biome: Aquatic biome; feature: Geographical feature; material: Water | place: India | collected 2012-06-12 | depth 5 m | reverse complement strand
GCAGCGCGTTCATCAGCACCGAGGAGGGATAGGCCGCGGTGCCGCCCGGCACATAGAGGCCGACCGAGCCCACCGCCGTCCAGCGCGCCCCAAGCCGCACGCCTTGGGCGTCGCGGTAATCGGTCGTCTCCGGCACCTGCCGGCGGTGGAAGGCCTCGATCCGCTCGGCCGCCATGTCGAGTGCGGCGCGCTGGTCGGCCGGGGCCCGCCCGACCGCCGCGTCGATCTCCGCCTCGGTGACGCGCAGCGTGTCGGGGGTCAGCGACAGCCGGTCCCAGCGGCGGGTGTAGTCGATCAGCGCCTCGTCGCCGCGACGACGCACGTCGCCGATGACCTCGGCCACGGTCGCCTGCACGTCCTCGCTGACCTCGCGCTTGGCGTGCAGCAGCGCCTCGAAGGCGGCGGCGAAGCCGGCGTCGGTGGCATCAAGCCTGAGCGGCATGGGCGGCCTCCCGGAACTTCTCGATCCATCCCGAGATCTCCTCGGGCCGTGTCTTGAACGCCGCGCGGTTGACCACGAGGCGCGAGGTGACGTCGGCGATGTGCTCCACCTCCACCAGCCCGTTCGCCTTCAGCGTGGAGCCGGTGGAGACGAGGTCGACGATGCGGCGGCACAGCCCCAGGGTCGGGGCCAGCTCCATCGCGCCGTTCAGCTTGATGCACTCCGCCTGCACGCCGCGCGCGGCGAAGTGACGCCGGGTGATCTCCGGGTATTTGGTGGCGACGCGCACATGGCTCCAGCGCGTCGGGTCGTCCTGCTCCATCATCGACTTCGGCTCCGCCACCGACAGGCGGCAGCGGCCGATGCCGAGGTCGAGCGGGGCGTAGAGTTCGGGATAGTCGAACTCCATCAGCACGTCGTTCCCCGCCACCCCCAGATGCGCCGCGCCGAAGGCGACGAAGGTCGCCACGTCGAACGACCGCACCCGGATGATGCTGAGGTTGGGGATGTTCGTGTCGAACCGCAGGAACCGGCTGTCCTCGTTGTCGAACTCGGCCGACGGTTCGATCCCGGCATGGCGCAGCAGGGGCCGCAGCTCCTTCAGGATGCGACCCTTGGGCAGCGCCAGGACCAGCGCGTCGTCGGCCGCCCCTTCGATCCCGTCGCCGGGCACCGGCGCGCCAGGGGCGTGTGTATCGGCGGGCAAAACACTCTCCTCGGCTCTTCCGCGCACCGGATATAGCACATTCCGCGCCGCCGTCACCCATGCGCCTGCCGCTGGAAAAGAAGCGGCCGCCCCGAGGGGGGGCGGCCGAAGGCGAAAACAGGGAGGGTTAGAGACGAGACGGACGATAGGCCGAACGGATGATCGGCGCATTGACGTGCATCAATTCGCCGCGGACGGAATTATTGGTATACGTTGCTCCGCGGTGCGGACCCGGAGTCCGGCCATGGCCGCTGCGCGCGCGAGGGGGGAAGCATCATGCCCGACAACCACATCCACGTGCTGGTCGCCGAGGATGAACCGCTGGCCGCCGAGGCGTTGGCCGACGTGCTGACCGAAGGCGGCTACCGCGTCACCATCGCGCGCGACGGGCTCCAGGCGCTCGCCTGCATCGCGGCCGAGCAGCCGGATGTGCTGATCGCCGATCTTCGCATGCCCGGCCTGAACGGAACGGAGCTGGTGCGCAGCGCGCGCCTGGCTCTCGCCTCCCTGCCCATCGTGATCGTCACCGGCAACCCGGAGATCTGGACCGAGGCCACCGAGCCGGAGGAGCGGGCGGGCGTCACCCTGCTGGAGAAGCCCGTCAGCCCCTTCCGCGTCATGGAGGTGGTCGCCGCGCTCGCCGCGTGACGCCCACAGGAGCTCAGGCGACGCCGTCGTACACCAGCTCCGTCATCATCCCGGTCGCCATGTGCAGCAGGTTGTGGCAGTGGAACGGCCAGCGGCCGGGGTTGTCGGCGTCAAAGGCGATGGTGACGCTGCCGTTCAACGGCACCAGCACCGTGTCGCGCACCGCGCCGGCCAGGGGCTGGCCATCCAGCGCCACCACCTGGAAATGATGGCCGTGCAGGTGCATCGGGTGGGCCATCGGGCTGCGGTTCACCATCTCGATGGTCACCCGCTCGCCGCGGACCACGCGGAGCGGTGACGCCTCCCCCCAGGTCTTGCCGTCCATCGACCAGACATAGGGCGCCATGCCGCCGGTCAGTTCCACCCGCAGCGTCCGGTCGGCGGCGCGCGCAGCCAGCGGGGCGATCGCGGTGAGCCGCCGTTCCAGCGACAGGTCGATCGGCCCCGCGGCCTGATCGGCCTGCCCCGGCAGCTTCGCGACTGCCGCCCCGGCGGTCGCCAGAATCACGCCGGTGCGCTGGCGGTCCCCCTCCCGCTGGGCCAGGATCGGCCACACCCCCTCCCCCGGCAGCACCAGCAGGATGTCGAGCCGCTGGCCCATCGCCATCGGGAAGACGCGGCCGGTGACCGGCCGCACCGGCGTGCCGTCCACCGCCACCACGGTGCCGTCGAGTGTGCCGAGGTCGATGTGGAAGGCGGTGCTGGTCGCCCCGTTGATCAGCCGCAGCCGCACCCGCCCGCCGCGCTCGACCCGCACCACCTCCGGGTCGTCGAGGGTGCGGTCGTTGGCGAGGTAGGCGTCGTACTCCACGTCGTTCAGGTCCATGGGCACGCCGCCGGACATCGGAGTCGCCATCGGCATGGCGTGGCCGGCATGGGCGGAGCCCTGCTCCGTGGCACCGTGGTTCATCGCGCCGTGATCCATGGAACCATGATCCATCGCGCCATGGTTCATGTGTCCATGGTTCATGCCGTGGCCGCCGTGGATCATGGTGCCGCCGGTCAGCGCAGCCAGCACCTCCGCCGGGTCGCGGAAGGTGAAGTCGTGCAGCAGCACCGTCACCTCCTGGAGATCGGCGCGGCGGTCCTCCTCGCTGCGCACCACCAGGGGAGCGGCCATCAGGAGCTGCTCCTGCAGGCCGTGGTGGGAGTGCATCCAGTGGGTCCCCGGCCGCGCCGCGAAATCGTAGGCGCGGGACTCGCCGGGCGCCAGCAGTGGCCGGAAGCGGTCGGCCACGCCGTCCTGCATCCAGGGCGGGGTCTGGCCATGCCAGTGGATGATGGTGTCCTCCCCGGCCCGGTTCTCCAACAGCACGGAGAACGGGTCGCCGGGCTGCAACGTCAGGCCGGGCGTGCCGTCCGGCTGGCGGATGCCGAACACCGTGGCGGCGCGGCCCAGCACCTCGATGCCCCTCCGCTCGACGGCAAGGCGGGTCGGGGTGGCCGCGACGGCGCGGCACAGGGTCGGAAATGCCGAAAGGCCGCCCAGCGCGGCGGCCGAGGCGGTGGCCGCCAGGAACTGGCGGCGGGTGTGCGTGACCATGGGGTGATCCGTCCGAAGGAAGGCCTGGAACTGCGGCGCGCCGCGCGGGCGGCGGCACCGGACAACCGGTTCCGGTCAGACGATCGGGGGCGGCAGGGGCGGTGGCCGGTCGAGGCCCCGTGGGGCCGATGTCGCGCGCAGCGGCTCCAGCACGCCGACCACGGCGCGCGGGCCGGCGCCCCAGACCGCCGGCAGCGCGATGTGCATCATCGGACAGGCCGCGACGGTGCAGCAGGCCTTGTCGTGGCTGGGGGAATGGGCCGGCTCGGGAACGTGCGCCGGGGCCGGCTGGTCGGCCGCGTCAACCGACGCCGCGCCATGATGCGCGTGCGGCGTCTCGGCCAACGCCGCGGTCGGGGCAATCAGCAGCAGCGCCGCCACGGCGAGGCACAGCCCCGCCAGGAGCATCAGCGCGGCGCGGACCGCCCCGCCCCGCATGGTGTCAGGCCGCCACCGGCAGGGCGTCGCGCACCAGCGACGACAGGCGCCGGATGCCCTCGCGGATGCGATCCGGCGGGGTGGCGGAGAAGCTGAGGCGGATGGTGTTCCGCCCGGAGCGGTCGGCGTAGAAGGCGGCCCCCGGCACGAAGGCGACATTCACCTCGCGGATGGCACGCTCCAGCAGGGTCACGCCGCACATGCCCTCGGGCAGCTCGATCCAGACGAACATGCCGCCCTGCGGCTTGGTCCAGGTCACCCCGTCCGGCGCGAAGTCGGCGAGCGCCTGGAGCATGGCGTCGCGCCGCTCCTTGTAGGCGCCGCGCAGGCGCTTGACGTGGCTGTCGAAGATGCCGCTGACGATGTCGTGCATGACGATCTGGTTGATCGTGGAGACGTGCAGATCGGCCGCCTGCTTCATCAGCACCATGCGCTCGACCGCCGCCTTCGGCGCCGCCACCCAGCCCACGCGCAGCGCCGGCACCATGGTCTTGGAGAAGGACCCGCAATGGATCACCTGCGTCGGCGAGCCGCCGTTGCGGGCGGCGTCGATGCCGGCCAGCGAGGGCAGGAACTCCCCGTCGTAGCGCAGCTCGGCGTAGGCGGCGTCCTCCACCACCGGCACGCCGTGTGCCGTGCACATCTCCAGGATGGCATGGCGGCGCTCCAGCGACACGGTGGTGCCGTTGGGGTTCTGGAAGTCGGGCACGAGGTAGAGGAACTTCGGCTTGGCCGCCAGCGCCTCCTCCAGCTCCGCCAGCACCGGCCCGTCCTCGTCCATGGCGATGGAGACGTAGGTCGGCTCGTAGGGGGAGAAGGCCTGGAGCGCGCCGAGATAGGTCGGCTTGGTGACGGCGACGAGATCGCCCGGCCCGATCAGCAGCTTGCCGATGAACTCCAGCGCCTGCTGGGAGCCGCTGGTGACGAGGATCTCGTCCATGCCGGCGCGCACGCCCTTGCGCGCCATGTAGCCGGCGATCCACTCGCGCAGCGGGCCATAGCCCTCGCTGATGGTGTATTGCAGGGCGCCGCCGGCCCCGGTGTTCGACTGGAACACCTTCTCGTAGGCGCGCGCGATGGCCGCGGTCGGGAAGAAGTCGGGATCGGGGATGCCGCCGGCGAAGGAGATGATCTCCGGCCGGTCGATCAGTTTCAGAAGCTCGCGAATCTCCGATGCGGACATCCCGGCCACCCGGCCGGCGAACGCATGACCCCAATCAACCGTCACGATCGAACTCTCCCTGGCTCAAGCGCGCAACACATGGTCCACCACGCCCAACATCGCATTGCTATGTGTCGCCGCAAAGAGAGAATCGAGTGTATGGCAGCCATGCACGGCACTGCGCGGTGGCCGCGCCGCGAGCTGGTGGCGGAACCAGGTGACCTGCCGCTTGGCGTAGTTCCGCGTGGACTGGCGGGCCTTGGCGACCGCCTCGTCGAGCGACAGGCACCCGTGCAGATGCGCGCGCAGCTCCGGCACCCCCAGCGCCTTCATGGCGGGCAGGCCGCGGTCGAGGCCCAGTGCGTCGAGGTGCCGCACCTCCTCCAGCGCGCCGCGCTCCATCATCCAGCCGAAGCGCCGGTCGCAGGCGGCGTAGAGCGCGTCGCGCGGCGGGTCGATGACGATCACCAGGAAGGACAGACCGGGCGGCGCGTCCTCCGCCGCCTCCACCTGCCACGCGGTGAGCGGCCGGCCGGTCGCCTCCAGCACCTCCCACGCGCGGGTCAGGCGGGTGACGTCGCCGGCGTGCAGCTTGGCCGAGGCCGGGTCGCGCGCCACCAGCTCCGTGCGGAAGGCGTCGCCGCCGATCGCCGCGTAACGCTCCCGCCCGGCGTGGCGGATCGCCTCCGGCACCGGGGGGACGTCGCTCAACCCCTGCATCAGCGCGCGCAGGTACAGCCCGGTGCCGCCCACCACCACCGGCAGCCACCCTTGCCCCAGCGCATCGTTGATGGCGTCCAACGCCATCCGCCGCCACGCCGCCGCCGAGCCGCGGACGGCCGCCGGCAGCACCCCGTACAGCCGGTGCGGCGCCTGCGCCAGCTCCTCGGGCGCCGGCCTCGCCGTCAGCACCGACAGCTCGGCGTAGAGCTGCATGCTGTCGGCGTTGATCACGGTGCCGCCGAAGGCCCGCGCCACGTCCAGCGCCAGCGCCGACTTGCCCGAGGCGGTGGGGCCGCCGATCACCACGACGGGGCTGCCGTCCTTGACCATATCCTTGTCCATGCGCACCCTTCCCACCGCCGGAACCGGTGGGTCAAGACATTGCGTGCGGGGCCTTTGCGCGTGCAACGGGGTGTGCTACCCACCCGACGCCGCAACCAGCGCCCGGACCCGCCGCCATGCCCACCTCCGCCGTCGTCACGCTGATCGCCAACCCCGCCGCCCCGGTCCTCGACGGCGACGCCGCGGCCGCCGCGCGCTCGGCCCTCCAGAGCCTCGGCGCCGACACCGGCAAGCCGGACTGGCTGGCCCCCGCGATCGCCTGCGATCTGCCCTTTGACGGGCTGGCCCCGGAGCAGGCGGAGGCCGCGGTCCGGCAGGCGCTGGGCGGCATGGCCATCGACGTGATCGCGCAACCGACTGTCTTCCGCCGCAAGCGGCTGCTGGTTGCCGACATGGAATCCACCATCATCCGCCAGGAGATGCTGGACGAGCTGGGCGACTATGTCGGGCTGAAGGACCACATCGCCGCCATCACCGCCCGCGCCATGAACGGCGAGATCGACTTCAAGGGCGCGGTGCACGAGCGGGTGGCGCTGCTGAAGGGGCTGCCGGAGACGGTGCTGGACGAGGTGTGGACGCGCGCCGAGTTGATGCCGGGTGCGGCGGCGCTGGTCGCCACCATGCGGGCGAACGGCGCCACCTGCGCGCTGGTGTCCGGCGGCTTCCGCGCCTTCACGGCGCGCGTGCGCGCCCTGCTGGGCTTCGACGACGACCAGGGCAACGAGCTGGAGATCGCCGACGGCGCGCTCACCGGCCGCGCTCTGGAGCCGATCCTGGACAAGGATTCCAAGCTCCAGGCGCTGCTGCGCTACGCCGGGGCCGCCCGCATCCGGGCGGAGGAGACGATGGCCGTGGGCGACGGCGCCAACGACCTGCCGATGCTGCTGGCCGCCGGGCTCGGCGTCGCCTACCACGCCAAGCCGGCGGTGGCGGCGCAGGCGCGCGCCCGCGTCGATCATGGCGACCTGACCGCCCTGCTCTACGCCCAGGGATACCGCGCCGGGGACATCGTTCAGACCGCGGCAGCGGCCGGTTGACCCACCCTACCCCCGCGGTGGTACCCTGTCCGCTGGTGCACCCGGCCGCGAGCGTCCGACCATGATCCGTCCCGTCCGTTTTCCGTTGGCGTTCGCCGCGGCGCTGCTGGCCTCCGTCGCCCTGCCCGCCTTGGCCGACACGGCGGCGGAGACGCTGCACCGCGAGCCGTTGCTTCCCATAGAGGAGGTGGTGGTGCCGGCGGCGGGGCCGGACCTGACCCATCGCATCGGTTCGGCTGCCTCGGCGGCTTACGACGCCCTGCCCGCCATGGACAGCGTGACCGGCGCGGCGTCCGACGCGCTGGGCGGAGCGCGCGACACCCTGTCCAACTGGTGGACGGGTGCCCGGGAGACGTTGAAGCCGGCCACCGAACGGGTCGAGGCGATCGCCGCACCGGCGATCGAGGCCGCCGCCCCCGCCATCACCGCTGCGGGCGCCCACGCCGACCGCGCCATCGCCGGTGCCGAGGCGCTGGCCATCGACGCCCGGCTGGAGGTGGAACGCCTCGCCGGCGCCTTCCACGAGAGCGCCGCCGAGCTGCGCCACCATCCGGTGGTCGAGGCGGCGGCCGACGTCGGGCTGCTGCTGCGGGTGGTGGAAGCGGTCGGCGTCTCCGCCGTGGTCGGCGGGCTGGCCTGGCGGAAGATCCGCGGGGCCTGACAGCCATCATCCGGGCGCCGTGGCGTCTCCGCACGGTGGTGCGATGCTGTCCATGACGCGGCGGAGTTCCGCCGGCGCCACTGGCTTGTGCACGATGGTGAAGCCGGCCCGATCGGCGTGCAGCGCGGAGGTCGCCGCCGTGTCGCCGGTCAGCAGGATCGCCGGCACCGACCACCCGCAGGACCGCCGCACGGCGTCGATGGCATCCACGCCCGTGCCGCCCTCGCCCAACCGGTAGTCCGCCAGCACCACCCCCGGCCGCCGCCCGCTCCGCGCCAGCGCCATAACGGCCGCCTCCCCCTCCGCCTCGGCGACGACCTCGTAGCCCCAGCTTTCCAGCATGGCCGCGAGACCCTGGCGGACGGTCGCGTCGTCGTCGATGACCAGCACCAGACGCGCGTCGCCGTCGCCGGCCCTGGCCACCGGGGTCTCGACCACCGCGATCGCCTCCGGCTCCGCGTGCAGCGGCACGTTCACCGCGAAAACGGAGCCGCGGCCGGGGATGGAGCGCACGGTCATCGGGTGCTGGAGCAGCCGGGCCAGCCGCTTGACGATGGCGAGACCGAGCCCCAGCCCCTGCGAGCGGTCCCGCTCGGGGTTGGCGAGCTGGACGAACTCGTTGAAGATGTCGGTCAGATGGCCCGGCGCGATGCCGATGCCGGTGTCCCAGACCTCCAGCCGCAGCCAACGCCCGCGCCGCCGCGTGGCGACCAGCACGCCGCCGGCCTCGGTGTATTTCAGGGCGTTCTCCACCAGATTGCCCAGGATGCTGCCGAGCAGCGCCGGGTCCGTCTCGACCAGCGCCTCGCTGTGGCGGACGCGCAGGCGCAGCCCCTTGTCGGCGAAGCGCGGCGTGTACTCGCCGCGGATACGGTCGAGCAGCGCGCCGATCCGCACCGGCTCCACCTGCGCCGTGATCACCCCGGCGTCGAGCCGCGACAGGTCGAGGATGCCGTCGAGCAGACTCTTCAGCGCGTCCAGCGCCTGCTGCATGGTGCCGACGACGGCCGCGGCCGGGTGGTCTGCCAGCCGCTCGGACAGCACATGGATGAAGAACATCAGCGATTGCACGGGCTGGCGCAGGTCGTGGCTGGCGGCGGCCAGGAACTTCGACTTCGCCATATCCGCCCGCTCCGCCTCCACCTTGGCGGCGTTCAGCTCCTCCTCGATGCGCTTGCGGTCGGTGATGTCCAGATAGAGGCCGGTCAACCGCGTCGGCCGGCCGTCGGGCCCCAGGACGATCCGGGCGATGGCGCCGATCCAGCGCACCGCACCGCTGGGAAGGACGACGCGGTATTCCGCCCGGTAGTCGGACACCGACGCGATCGCCGCCTGCACGCCAGCCAGGAAGCCGGCGCGGTCGTCCGGGTGGATGGCGGCCAGCAGGACCGCCACGGTGGGCTCGCCCTGCGGGGCGTCGTGCCCCAGCAACCGCCACAGGCTGTCCGACCAGGTCAGGCGGTCCGCCGGCACCTCCCAATCCCAGATGCCGGCGTTGGCGAACTCCAGCGCGAAGGCCAGCCGCTCCGCGCCGATCTGGCGTGCGATCTCCGCCTCCCGCAGGTCGGTGATGTCGAGCATCACGCCATCCCACACGACGCTGCCGTCCGGCGCCGCCGACGGCGTGGCGTTGGTGCGGAAGCGGCGCAGCCGGCCGGCGGGATCGAGGATCTCCCCCTCGACCTGCATCGGCTCCAGCGACTGGGCGGTCTCGGCGAAGGCGGCGTCCAGCCGGGCGGCGGTCTCCGGCGGCATCGCCTCCATCAGGTCGGTGGTCGCCCGATCGCCCGCCGGCCGCGCGGCCCGCGCCACGCCGAACAGCGCGTTCGCCGTGTTGCTGACATAGACGAAACCACCACCGCCGTCCGGACGCCGCACCCGCCGGTAGATGACCCCGGGAAAATTGCGGACCATGTCGCTGAGGCGCCGTTCGGCGTCCTTGGCCGCGTCCTGCACCGCCAGCCGGCGGTCGGCGTCCTGCCGCCGCGTCAGCGCACGGATCTGCGTGGCCGCGACGATCAGCGCCAGCAACAGCGCCGCGGCCCCACCGGCCACCGCAGCCACCTGCGAATCGCGGACCAGCCCGTCCACCATGCCGGCCGGGACGCCCACGGCCAGGGTCCACCCGGCCTGCGGCACGGGCACATGCACCATCGCCACCGGCGTGCCCTCCAGCCCGGTCGCTCCGAACACCGCGCCGGCCGGACCGCCGAGACCGGCCATGACGGTGGCCGTGGGCCGCCGCCCGACCGCCTGCTCGTCCGCCCTGCCCGCGCCGGCCGGCTCGGACAGGAATCGCGTGATGATCCGGCCGTCCCGGTCGTGCAGGCTGATTCGCCCGCCGGCGACCGCGGCATGCTCGGCCAGCGGGCGCTGGAGCACGGACGTGGGCACCAGCGCCGACAGGGCGAATCGAGCACCCCCGTCCTCCGGCACCAGGACGTGAAGGGCGACCATGGGCTGCGCCCCGTCGCTTCCGCGCTCCAGAACCGCCTCGACCACCGGACGGCGTCCGTCGAGCACCGCCCGGACGGCGGCCGGGTTGATGATCGCCGGCAGCGGCATGCCCGGACGAACCCGTGTGTCCAGCAGCGCCCCGCCGGCGTCGCTGAGGATCAGGGCCGTCCAGTGCGCCTCGACGCTTCCCAGCACGTGGTGCGCCCGC
>OFDN01002398.1_pt1 | contig 10374 bp, 9 predicted proteins | sample 1520971 | NCBI WGS metagenome assembly OFDN01 (sample SAMEA94257418, study PRJEB24077) | hot springs metagenome | biome: Aquatic biome; feature: Geographical feature; material: Water | place: India | collected 2012-06-12 | depth 5 m | reverse complement strand
AAGCCAAATGCGCAGGTACGATCAGTTTGCGTTTACCACCCACTTTCATCCCCATGATGCCTTGATCCCAGCCTTTAATGACACGACCTGTACCAATCACGGTTTCAAAATAGTTACCACGGTCTAAGGATGAATCAAACTTGGTGCCATCTTCCAACCAGCCTGTGTAATGCGTAGTAATTAAAGCGCCTTTAACCGCTTCTTTCCCCTCACCCACCACCAAATCAATAATTTCTAATTCTGCACTCATGTTCATCTCCAAATATTTGCACTTCGATGTTTAAGATAATTTCCAGCTCGTGCAAGTGTTATTGCAACTGTGTCCACTCAATCTGAGCCTGTGCCTGATCGCCAATCAATGTCCATTCGCCATCCATTACATTCAACTGCAATTGCATGGTACGTTCGCATAAAGCTTGAACGGCTTCGGTACTCGCTGGCGATAGTTGCCACACTTCAACATTATTTAAAGTTTTGATTTTACTGTTACGTTTGTACCATTCATCTACCGATGAACCATAAGCAATAATCACAACTTGCTTACAACGCGAACTGGCTTTTTTGACTTTGTCTTCATCTGGGCAACCGACTTCAATCCACTTAATTAACTGCCCTGTTAAGTCTTTTTCCCACAAAGCAGGCTCATCGGTTTCAAATAAATCTTTGGTAAATTCCAAAGCTTCATCTGCATAACGTGCGAATGCCAAAATACGCACCATCAATCGCTCAATAGTTTCAGAAGGATGCAATGCCATGGTGAGCTGATAGTCACCGTATTGATGCACATCCATATTGGCAATGTTCAAATCTGCCTTATAAATTGTCGCTTTCAGCGCCATTGTCTATTCCTAAAACTATGTTTAAATTTGCCACTAAGCATAATGGATTTTCTGTGATTTTGCTGTATCGTTTGCCCGATAACGTATAGATTTCAGTCTAGAACCGCAGCAGCATCGACCCGATACGCCAATAGTTCAGCCTCAAATTTTTCCCAATCACGCTCGCTTTGATAAATAATTTCCAACCGATTGTCTATGCCTTCATCGGTAGATTGATAATTAAATTGCTGCGGATTGAAGTTGAAACTTTTCCAACCCTGATTGGTATAAAAAATTCCTTTAATACGCAGCCAATCTTGCTGTTCACAGAGTAAATCTAATAAGGGATAAAAGTCGAATTGCCAACGTTTAGGCAATTTCCAACCTGCGACTGCATATCCTTGTGCAGTTTCGACATAGTGATATGGCAATTGTTTGATTTCTGCAGACTCTTGCAGATTTGTAGAGCTGACCTTCTGTTGCAATTTTAGCAACGGCTGAATTTTACGCTGTGTACCGACATACGGTATATCCATTTCGGTCAAAGCCAGATGACCCTGTTCTGCTTTCAACCATTTTTGCGCGTAGGCTTGATATTCCTGTTGTAGTTGTATGAGGGCTTGCTCATCTGCCGCCTGCATTTGGTCTGCATGTGACACCACAATAATTTGTGCAGCTTTGAGCTGATCGGCATACAGGTTTTGCTGCGTCCACGCCTGATCATGCAAACGCGAACCATCTACTACCGTCACCAAGGCGCGCATCGATAAATGCGTATGCCAATGTGGTTCGGTCAGTTGTTCCAAGAGTTGCGCAGGATGCCCCAAACCTGTCGGCTCGATGAATAAACGGTCAGGCTTCGCTTCGGACAATAAACGCGACAAAGCAATTTGCATAGGCAATTGGCTGCTACAACATAAGCAACCGCCCAATAATTCTTTGACTTGATAACCCTGTTGCTGAGGTAAGAGTTGTTGATCGACCCCGATTTGTCCAAATTCATTCATCAGCACCGCCCAAACTTCATGTTCTGGTTTTTGGCTGAGTAACTGTTTCAATAAGGTGGTTTTTCCTGCACCGAGAAAACCAGAAATAATATGCGTCGGGACTGCTTTTTGTGGTGCAATTAATTTCAAAATAAGCTCACTTTATTGAATTTCAAACAACTCAAGCATGCTAAGCAAGTTTAGCGATTAGTTCAATCTGAATCTAAACACACTGAAATTTATTCATTTCAGCACATCTATCACCATCATGATTTGAAAAATTCGCTTACATTTATTACGTGATGATCTGCAACTTATTTGGGGAAATACACGAGTTTTAGCCGCTTGATGTTATGTTTTATTGCCAACCACGCAATTTTATTGCGGAAAACACAGCCATTTTGATTGGATTTGACTGCATATTTAAAACAAAAATTACCAAACTACGACCTATTCATCATCATTGTGCGGTTCAAGTAACCGTCATTGTTTTGCTTTGTTGCAAGCATTGATCCCATAGCTTTGGCTCTTTAGCATGAGTTCCTGTTCAGCCCGTTCAAATCAGGTGATGACTGACTTGAACACTTTAGCCGCAATAAGTTTTTTTACTTAATGCTTGTGCTGAGCACTCCCTACTACTCATGAAAAACTTTAAATAAGGATGCCAAACCATGAAATTGACACAAATTTTACTCGCTTCAACTTTTGCTTTTGCCACTGCAGCCACTTTTGCTGCAAAGGCTGAATCGACAGCAACAGAACAGGAAAAAGTGGTTGTTTCAACGCAGGAAACTGTGGCTGAACCAGCTTCAGAACAAGCTGCTGCACAACCTGCATCTGAAGCAAGCACTGAAACCCCTGCTGCATCGACGCAACAGCCTTAAAACTTAGATACATTTAAAAATGTAAATCGAATACAAAAACTGAGTTTTCCGCCACTCTCTCGGTTTACTCAGTTTTTGTTTATCTACAAAGCCAATCAATATTGCCTTGGACAAAATTAAAAAATAGGCACAAAAAACCTGTCTACAATTGCAAACAGGTTTTCAGCTAAATTTGATGAAAACTTAGTTTTGTTCAGTTTTCTTATAAATGCTGCAAGATGGATGATGATTTTCTTGCAAACGTGCAACTTTACGTTGCTCTGCTGCTTCAAAACGGCAACGCTTCCAGTCATTGTCTAATTTCAACGCAGGGATTTGTTTTGGTTTACCATTTTCATCGACAGCAACCATAGTGAAGTAACAGCTGTTGGTATGGCGCACTGTACGCTTTTGAATATTTTGTGCTTCTACACGAATCCCAATTTCCATTGAAGTACGACCGACATGGTTCACACTAGCAAGGAAAGTCACCAATTCACCCACATGAATCGGCTCTTTAAAGTTCACTTTATCAACCGAAAGAGTCACCACATAACTACCCGAATAGCGGCTTGCACATGCATACGCCACTTGGTCTAATAGTTTTAAAATTGTTCCACCATGTACATTCCCTGAGAAATTTGCCATGTCGGGTGTCATTAACACGGTCATGGTTAATTCTGACTGGTCATCTAACACTGGGGCAATTTGATCTAATGGTGACATCGCGTTCTCTAGACTCTTTTAAAGACAGTAAGATATGAGCCTATTATTATATCGCGTTTATAAAAGTTTGAATGTTCATTTCGGCAACAACTGCATCATTATTATTTATATTGTTTATGATAACATTTATTTAAAATTATAAGACTAAAGACTAAGACTCCCAAGCTGTTATTTTTTAATCCATTTCTGATTTTTTAGAATATTTGTTCAAATTGAATATTACGTGAATCCCCCTGATTCAAGTGTTCAAAAAACAATCTAAAATCTTTTATTCAATGGATTATTCAAGCAAATTTCGGCGAATTTACACGAAAAAAAGTTCAATTTCCCCGTAAATTTTCAAACTTCGCTGCGACATTTAAACCAAGCGCAGCATTTCCTGCGATACATTACTATAAATCAAAGTTTGTTCGGAACTTAAGGCAGCCTCAATTACATAAGAACCATCTGGATTAATCATCGTCACTGTAAAAATAACTTGCTCCATAGTGGCAAGTTTCACCTGCTGTCCAATTTCAAAGCCGTGCATGAAGTATCCCCTCGATTTTTTATAAAGTTTTAAAGTCCTGAAGCACAAAAGTTAGGCTGTCTTGGAAGCATGTTCAATTGGTAAACTGCTTAGAAAAACGAATTCAGTAAATGCTACATAGAATAAATGGAAACGGTGCGAAAGAACACGCTAAAAAATTGATTTTAAGTCTAAATACCTCATCTCAGTATTTAGATATCTTTAGGGTATCTTTATTTTTAAACTATAATATCAAATACTTACAAAGAATAAATCTAAGCAATCTAACATTAAAGTTATTTTTATCAAGCACCTAATTAGACTTAAGTTAAATCTGTTGATTTCATTGAATTGACCTAAATGAAGGATCTGGACAGCTATTTAAACTGTCCATAAAGCCCAAAAGTATTACTCACTTTATAGTCTACAATTCTATGCCCATGCGCATAATGATGCTGTTGATAGACCTGATCAATTTTATTTAATTGCGCTGCAGTTGCTTCTGCGCCTGCCAACATGGTCGCTTCGCGCCCTTTCACATCAAAAATATGGGCTTTTTCACGTAAATCGGGTTGAATGACCACATCTGCCAGTTTCAATTCTTCATTGGCCAAATGCTTTTGCATAATATTAATATTTTGGTTAAACAATCCCCACACATTACTGGTTTCAGTATGAATAGGCTGCGCCAAAATATTCACGGCAATCACAATATCTGCCCCTAAATCGCGTGCAACCTTGACAGGTACAGGGCTCACTAAACCACCATCGACATATTCATGTTCTGCAATTTTAGTAGGTACAAACATACTTGGGATAGACACTGACGCACGCACTGCCTGCCCCGTATTGCCATAATTAAATACAACTTTTTTGCCTTCTTTTAATTCAGTCGCCACCACGTACATCGGGATTTTAAATTGCTCCAAACGGAGTTGATCGACTTGTGCATTGACATAATTTTCAACTTTTTTACCATCAAAAAAGCCTTTTAAATCTAAAGTCACATCCCGCACATCATTGGCTTTCATATTCATGGCAATTTCACGTAATTGCTGTGCATTTTTACCACTGGCATAAATTGAACCGACAATGCTGCCTGCGCTGCTGCCCACAATAAAATCAGGATGAATACCGTACTGCTCAAGTACTTCAATCACCCCAATATGTGCATAACCACGTGCGCCACCACTGCCCAAAACCAAGGCGACAACTGGACCTTTTTTTTGTTGTTTTAACTGACGAAAATCAATTTGATTCAGGCGCGACTCTGCTTCAACCACGGGCTGCGACTCACGCAAAGTTTGAGTCGAAAATTGCTGCTGCGATGGCACCACCTGACATCCCACCATCAGTAATGCTGTAAGAGATACATACCCAATTTTCATAATGACCTTCTTGAATCCATAGGTTTCAGTCGATATTTCACCGCCAATCGTGACAAGGTTGATCAGCTAACTTGATACAGCAACCATCTTAACCATGCCACTGATGCTATTTGTTTCGCCTTGCATGACCGCCCATAGTCTATCTATTATTTTAACTGATCCTTGTAGTAATTCGTTAAACTGTCACGTCTAGCCACTACAGTGGCGCACAAGTCGAATCTGTCTAAAATTATATGCCAACACCTTCTTATTCCTTATTATTCTGGATTTTTCTGCAATTAGGCTGTCTGTCTTTTGGCGGGCCTGCAGCGCATTTGGTGTTTTTCCATCAGCGTTTTGTGCAACAACTGAAATGGCTAGATGAATCCCAGTATTCACAAATTGTCGCACTTGCACAACTCTTACCTGGCCCAACTAGTAGTCAGGTGGGTTTAGCGATTGGTTATTTACAAAAAGGCTATTGGGGTGCAGTCCTAGCGTGGTTGGGTTTTACCATGCCTTCCGCATTGTTTATGGCATTGGTTGCAGTTTTGGGACATCAATATTTAGATGTACTGTCGTCAAATAGCTTTCACAGTATTCAACTGATCGTATTGGCCGTGGTGGCTTGGGCATTTTGGCAAATGTTGCGTAGTTTTTGTAAAACGGTTTGGCAATATGCCTTAATGTTTGCTTCTGCCCTATTTATTTATCTGATGCCCTTGAGCTTCAATCAAGTTTTAGTGATTCTGATTGCAGCTTGTTTTGGCATTTGGATGGCGAAACGCGCAGCACCAACTGCTGCACAATCATCCACCAATACAACGGCGACAGATACGCATTTTACTGCGGCACATTTACTCAAACATCGTCGTTATGCTGTATTTTGGGCAGTACTTTTTGTTGCACCCTTTATTGTGCTGTCAGGTCTAAACTGGCTACAACCTCATTTACTCTATGCAGCTAATTTAAGTTTCTATCAAGCCGCATCTTTGGTCTTTGGCGGTGGGCATGTCATTTTGCCTTTATTGCATCAAGATTTTGTTAGCACAGGCTTAGTCAGTGCAGAACAGTTCGATTTGGGTTATGCCATGGCGCAATTGGTGCCTGGCCCACTGTTCAGCTTTGCAACATATTTGGGCAGTTTGATTCCAATGACAGAATCTATGCTGCTGAATGCGACTTTAGCTACATTGGCTATTTTTCTGCCATCTTTCTTTTTGGTATTTGCGACCTTGCCTTATTGGTCTTGGTTAATGCAGCAAGCCTATATCCGTCATGCGGTAACAGGTATTAATGCAGCTGTAGTCGGTTTGCTGCTGTATATGGTGCTCGAAATGGCACAGCGTCATATTTTGAGTATTGCTGATCTGCTGTTTATTGTTTTGGTGATTGGATTATTAAAATCCAAACTACCTATTTGGCTCAGTTTAATTGGTAGTTTTCTGGTCTATACAGCATTTTTGCATTTCATGGCTTAAATTAAAAATGCTACAGATCAAATAAAAATGCCAGTTCAATTGAACTGGCATTTTTTGTGGATGACTGAATCAAGCCTGAATGCTTTGGAGCTTAGCCACCAAAGAATTTTAGAATAGATTGAATCACCGCAACGTTAATTAAATCGACAAAGAATGCACCACACAGCGGCACAATCAAGAACGCTTTATAAGATGGACCATACATATTGGTAATGGCCTGCATATTGGCGACTGCTGTTGGCGTTGCCCCCATCCCAAAACCACAGTGTCCTGCTGCCAACACGGCTGCATCGTAGTTTTTCCCCATAAGACGGAAGGTCACAAAAGCTGCATATAACGCCATTGTGAGTGCTTGCGCACCTAAAATCACCATCAACGGACCTGCCAAATCGGCCAATTGCCATAGTTTGAGTGACAACAACGCCATCGCCAAATATAACGATAAAGATGCATTCCCAAACACATCAATCGCACGGTCAAAAATATTAACTTTAAAAATACTTTCTAAGACATTACGCAGAACCACACCGCCCGCCAATGCCCAAACGAAAGTTGGTAATTCAAACATCGTGCCTTTGGCAGCGCCTGTCATAAATTCGGCAAATGCCAAACACGCTGCAAATAAACCCAAAGTAGTAATTGCATTATCTGCTGTAATTAAACGAACCTGATGCGGATATTCAAATGGAATAAACTCATTGGAATCTTGATCTGCAGGCGTATTATCGCGTTTTTCAATTTGTTCGTCGGTACGTGGTACAGCCAATTGATGACGGTTGATTAAAGTTTTAGCCAGTGGACCACCAATTAAACCACCAATAATTAAACCAAAGGTCGCACTTGCCATGCCCAGTGCCAAAGCACCTTGAATACCATATTGGGTTTCTAAAATTTCACCCCACGCACCTGCTGTACCATGACCGCCAGTTAAAGTAATCGATCCTGCAATTAAACCAATTAGTGGATCAATACCTAACAATGTTGCAAGACTAATGCCGACAATGTTTTGCAACACAATAAATGTGGAAATTGCAATCAAGAAAATAATTAAACCGATTCCGCCCTGACGCAATTTTGTGAAGTTCGCGCTTAAACCAATCGAGGCGAAGAAAATAAGCATAAAGCTAGTTTGCAATGCGCTACTGGTGGTAATGCTATAACCCCAAAATTGATTCACCAACAATGAAACAATAGCGGCAACCAAACCACCTGCAACAGGTTCAGGAATATTATAGCGTTTTAAAAAATCAATTTTATTGACTAAAAGTCGCCCTAAGAGCAGGACGATGACCGCAGCAATCAGCGTATAAAACGCATTAAAAGTAAATTCCATGGCAATATCCATATAGTGATTGCAGATTGTTTTTAATACGATGAAGAGCTGTCTATGCAAACCAAAGCATTTGCATCACTATGACTCTAAATCAACTAAAAAATGCCGCAATACAAAGTATGTAAACAGTATCGTATTTGACCGAAGTTTAAGAGGTATGCATTTCGCTCAGCCAACCCATCCTTTGGTTTCACTCAAGCGTTATCATCTGCGTTTGCCTAGAACAGAAGAAAAGAAAGACAAAAGACAGCATTTTCACTTTCGGGGTGACTTCGAGTGCAAACAACTGAATCGGCTTAACACTGAGAGGTAATCTCATATAAGCTCCCAAATATCTGAGGTGGATAAATACCTTCCGATAAAGATATTCAACCACTTGACAAAAAACAGCAAGATTAAAGGTCGATCATTATGCATTTTTTTGACAAAAAGCTGCTATTTTCTGCGGTTTTTTCTATAAATTTTAATGATTGTTTTCAGCTATAAGTGAAAGTTACAGCATTTTATAAAAGTGAATAAAATTTAAGTTATTGAATTAATGTTATAAATTTAAAGCATAAAAAAAACAGAGCCTAAAATTAAGCTCTGTTTTGGATTGTGCTCAAAAGGAGTGACTTAGAAGCTATAGCGCGCCATAAAGCCTACACGGTCATCACTGAATTTTTGACCTTTGAATGTTTCACGCTCACCGTTGATATACTCAATACCTAAATCGACTGGTTTTACAGGTGAATATATAAAGTTAATCCACGCTTGTTGTACTTTCTCGTTAGCGCCATCATTTAAACGCGCATAGTCTGTACCATCATCTGCAAATAAAGCACCATACGCTAAAGTTGAACGTAGTTGTGGAGAGAACTTATAGGTTGCGCCCACTTGTACACCAAATGCTTCATTCTGCTCAATATCACCATTATCTGCATTTACGTAAAATGCAGAGTTATTACCATATAAGTAGTTGCTGTTGCCCTTAACATAAGAGACATCAGCAGACACTTTTAAAGGTTCTGCAACTTGATAATTCGTACCTACAGCAGCACCCCAACCAGTTTTATCATCATTTGCTGCTTCTGATTTGTAATGTTCAACCAATGCACGTGCAGAAGCTAAACCTTTACCATCAGCAAAACCTTGAGTCACTTTTGCAGTCAATACTGGAGCTCGGTAAGTTACGTCAGAGCTAACAATTTTATCCTCTTTAGCATCATAAATTTGCGAAGAACTATTACCTTCTTCAGCAGAAACAAATAATTCTGTTGCAGGGGCTAATTTATAGTTGTAACGAACTTGCGGTACACGTGTTGTACCACCACCAATATTCGTTGCAAAGTCAATCATTTCTGGTGCATGATTTGACAAGAAGTTCGATGTGGTTTGACCGAATAACCAGTTGTTTAAAGTTAAATAAGCATGACGGATACGCAAGTTGTCAGATGTGCCAGCAAAGTCAACTTCAACTTTACCACCAAGTTTGCTGTCGCCCACTGGTGTATTAAAGTCTAAACCTAAGCGGGTGACTTTTGCTGTAGCACGTAATTTGTCACTTGCTTCTTCTTTACTTGTATGTGCTGAATTAAAGTCATTATCCGCACCTTTAATAATATAGTTTGCATCACCACGTACAAAACCATAAATAGAAACATCTGCACCAGATTTAGACTTTAAGCTGCTTAATACACTTGCAGGTGCAGCAGGTTTCGCCTGTTGTACTTGGGCAATTTGAGTTTGCTGCTGTTGTTGTACTTGCTGTTGTTGCTGAATTAACGATTTTAACGCTTCAACTTCTTGACGAAGTTCTTGAATTTGTTGTTGCTCAGTTTTTGCTGCGTGTGCAGTACCTACCATTAATGTTGTAACGGCAATAGCTAAACCTTTGATCATAAATTGACCGTTGAGTAATTGACTCATTTATCTCTCCAAAATAAAACAACGCTGCATCCGTGCATGATGATTTTGTTCGTCATCTATCGATTTCACATCGAATTATAAAAATGGCTTAAAAATCAAAACACTTTTGCCAAATAGTCCAAGACACCCAAATATTTAAAATATTACAATTTGTGTCATTTATTACGGCTTCAATCTATCAAGTTATGACGTTTATTAAAATCAGTTTTCCCGAATAAGAAATCACAATTAATCATAATTACAGATTCAAACAATTAAACCATATAAAATTCAACACCTTAAATAGGTTGATTATTCAAGTATTTACACCACCATTAGACTATTGTATATATTTCAGTTCTGTTAAAAAGCCCGATTTTTTCGAAAAAAATCACCATTTGAAAA
>OFDN01002395.1_pt1 | contig 10398 bp, 10 predicted proteins | sample 1520971 | NCBI WGS metagenome assembly OFDN01 (sample SAMEA94257418, study PRJEB24077) | hot springs metagenome | biome: Aquatic biome; feature: Geographical feature; material: Water | place: India | collected 2012-06-12 | depth 5 m | reverse complement strand
CACCGCGCGACGGTCGGCCCGCCGCAGTCGCCCATGCCCGCGATGGCGCCTGCGCCCAGCCTGCCGCCAGCGGACAACCTGCGGGGCGCCAAGGTGCTGGTGGTGGAAGACAACGAGATCAACCGCGAGCTGGCGCAGGAGCTGCTGAGGCCGCTGGCGCTGGACCTCACCTTCGCCGACAACGGTTGCAGCGCGCTGGCCATCCTCAGGCAGGAGAGCTTCGACGGCGTGTTGATGGACTGCCTGATGCCGCAGATGGATGGCTACGAGGCCACCCGCCGCCTGCGCAGCCAGCCCTCGCTGGCCGACCTGCCGGTGATCGCCATGACCGCCGGCGCGCATTCGGGCGACGAGGCCCGCGCGCTGGCCGCGGGCATGAACGACTACGTCAGCAAGCCCATCCGCATGGCCCATCTGCAGGCAGTGCTGGCGCGCTGGGTGGCACCGCGCCGGGCCGCCCGCCGGGCGGCCGCGCAGGCTCAGAACTTGTAGCCCACGCCCAGGTGCACCAGCAGCGGATCCAGCTTCAGGCTGGCGCGGGCCGGTGCGCCGCCCAGGGCGCCCACCACGCCGGTGGCGGTGGTCTTCACCCAGACCTTGCGCACGTCGACGAAGAAGGACCAACGCTCGCCCACCGGCACGTCGAAGCCGGCCTGCAGCACCGAGCCCCAGGCGCTCTTGGCCTCGAGCTGGTTCAGGTCGCCGTCGGGCGATTCCAGCACCACGGTGTAGTTGACGCCGGCACCGACGTAGGGCCGCACGGGGCCGCTGTCCAGCAGCCGATAGGTGGCACTCAGCACCGCCGGGCCGTACTTCACCTTGCCCAGCGTGCCGGTCAGCGGCGGCGCCAGCGCCGTGAGCGAGCCCGCGCCCTTGACCGTGGCCGTGGGCGGCACGCCCAGCGCCAGCCGTGCGGTCCAGCGGTCGGTCAGCGCGTAGCCGATCTCCACGCCCAGCGTGGTGTTGTTGGCCACCTTGGCCTTCGCACCCGGCACCGGCGCGCCGGCCACGCTTACCTTCAGGTCGGGCGAAAAGCCCACCACGGCCGGGCCGACCCGCAGGGACCAGGGCGATTCCTGCGCCTGCGCCGCAGCACCGAGGCCGCACAGGATTACACACAGGGACACGGGCATCAGACGGAGTTGTGGCATCAGGTTTCTCCAGGATGACAGATGGACGGAAGGTCGCGGTGTTCACACCGCGGCAGGGAGCCGGAAGACGGACACGGCACGGACCAGGCTTTCGGATTCATGGCTCAGCTCGGAGGCCGAGGCGCTGGCTTGTTCCACCAGGGCGGCATTGCGTTGGGTGGCGGTGTCCAGCTCGCTGACCGACTGGCTCACCGAGCTGATGCCCGCGGACTGGTCGTTCACCGCATGGCTGATCTCGTCCACATGGCGGGTGACGCTGGCCACGCTCTGCACCACGCGCTCCATCTCCTTGCCGGCCCGCTCGACCGACTCGGCGGTGGCACCGGCATCCGCAATGGCGCGGTTGATCAGCGCGCTGATTTCCTTGGCGGAAGCCGCCGAGCGCTGCGCCAGGGCGCGCACCTCGGAAGCCACCACGTTGAAGCCGCGGCCGTGCTCGCCGGCGCGGGCCGACTCCACCGCCGCGTTCAGCGCCAGGATGTTGGTCTGGAACGCGATGGCCTCGATGGTGCTGGTGATCTCGGCCATCTTGCGGGAGCTGGCCGTGAGCGCACCGATGGTGGCCACGCCCCGGGCGATCGCGTTGCCGCCGTCAGTGGCCACGCGGGCCGCGTCCGAGGCCAGGCCCGACACGGTGCGGGCGGAACTGGCCGACTGCTGCGCCATGGCATGGATCTCTTCCATGGCGCTGGCCGTCTGCTGCAGGTGCGCGGCCGACAGCTCGGTGCGCTGGCTCAGGTCGAGGTTGCCGCTGGCCAGCTCGGACGAGGTGCGCGATACCTTGTTGGCGCTGGCGAGGATCTCCGTCACCACGCGCACCACCGACTGCCGCATCGCCTCCAGCGAGCGCGTCATGCGGCCCACCTCGTCGTCCCATCGGATGTCCAGCGGCTTGCTCAGGTCGCCGTCGGCCATGGCCTGGGTGTTGATGCGCAACTCGTCGATTGGCCCGACGATGGAGATCGTGATGCTCACGATCAGCAGCAGGCCGGCCATCGCCGTCAGCGCGACACCCCAGAACACCGTGCCCTGGAGCCCAGACACCGCCATGGCCAGCGCCGCCCCGGTCGCCGCGCCCGACAAGGCCTGTGCCTGCAGGTCCGCGGCGCGCGATGCGAACACCGCCAGTCCGATGATCAGCGGCGTCAGCGTGAAGCTGAAACCGACCAGCAGCCGCATGACCACCGGCATGCGCCGCCACAGATTCGACAGATCCGACATCCAAGCACTCCTTCAGAGCTTTAAATCCCTCTTGCTGGGGTGTTTTCTCCACTTCAAGGCTCGACTTGAACGGTTTGTGCGGGATTCAAGTGATGAACCGCGACATCCTGGGGCCGCACCAGGAAGCGGCGGCCCTCGGACAGCAGGGCCGAGAATTCAGGCGGTGGCAGAGCCTTGGAATACAGCCAGCCCTGGACCGTCAGGCGCTCCTGCAGCGGCAGCTGGCGCAGCTGCCAGGCCTGCTCCACGCCTTCCACCACCACCTCCAGCCGCAGCGTCTCGGCCAGCGAGCACACGCCACGGAACACCTGGCAGCCCAGCTCGGAGCCCAGCGTGTCGGTGAAGCTCTTGTCGATCTTCACGCCGTCCACCGGGAAGCGATGCAGGTAGCTCAGCGACGAATAACCGGTGCCGAAGTCATCGATGTGGATGCTGGCGCCGGTGGCGCGGATGCGCTGGAAGGCCGCGGCCACGCCGGCCTCGTCGCCCAGGAAGGTGTGCTCGGTGATCTCCAGCACCAGCCGCTGCCGCAGCCGCGACGCGATGGCCACGATGCGCTCGAGCGCCCGTGGCTCGCTCAGGGTGCAGGGGCTGATGTTCACTGCCACGCGAAAGCCCACCGGCATCTGCGCCCGCCACTGCACCACCTGCTCGGCCACCCGGCTGAGCACCCACACGTCCACCTCCACCATGCGGCTGGCCTTCTCCAGCGCACCGAGGAACTCGCCAGGCAGCACCGTGCCGCCGTGGGCGTCCTGCATGCGCATCAGCGCCTCGCAGCCCACCAGCACGCCGCTCACCGGCTCCACCTGCGGCTGGAAATGCACCGCGAACTGCTGGCCTTCAAACAGTGCCAACCGGCGCATCAGCACCAGCCGGTCGATGTGCATGTCGCTGTAGCGGCCGATGGGGTCGGCCAGCCGCAGCGCGGTGTCCTCCAGCCGCTCGCTGAACAGCGTGCCCAGCGCCTGCGCATCGTCGGTGTCGGTGGGCTGCATCGCACGCTCCCAGCGGCGCAGGAAGGGCGCGTACACCGCGGCGCCCAGCAGCAAGCCGCCCACCTGCATCAGCAAGGCCGCCGCCTGGCCGCCGCTGGCCAGCATCGCGTTGACGAACAGCGGGCTGTTGAACGGCAGGTCGGCGGTGAGCACCGGCACCAGCCCCAGGCGCGTGGCGGCATAGGCCAGCAGCAGGTTGGCCACCGGCACCAGCACGAAGGGCGGGGCCAGCCAGCGGTTGAAGATCAGCGGCAGGCCGAACAGCAGCAGCTCGTTCACGTTGATCAGTGCCGGCGCCACGCTGGCCAGCGCCAGGATGCGGTGGCGTCGCACGCGGGTGAAGAACACCAGCGCGATCACCAGCGACAGCGTCGCGCCGCTGCCGCCCATGAACACGAACAGGCCCATGAAGCTCTGGTTGACCACGCTGTCGACACCGGCAGTGGCCGCCGGGATCTGCTCCAGCAGCGGCAGCAGCGTGTAATAGCCGTGCACGCCCAGCAGCCACAGCAGCGAGTTGCCCACCGCATACACCAGGCCGGACAGCAGCGGCATGTCCAGTGCCGCGGCCCGGGCCTGCAACCAGTCCGGGGCGGCGGGCAGGTCCAGCCGCACCGCCCCCAGCAGGGCCAGCAGCATCGCCACGCCGCCGACCGTGACGGCCACGCCCAGCAGGCTGGGCACGATGAGATTGATCGACTCGCCGACGTTCTCGCCGGCGGCGGTGTCGGGGTCGGACAGGCGGGTCCAGCGCCAGGCGCTCAGCCACTTCAGCAGCGGCACCAGCTGCAGCGGCAGCAGCAGCGCCAGCGGGATGGAGAAGGCCTTGGCGGCCACGCCCGCCGCGTCGAGCAGCAGCTCACACATCACGCCGCAGGCCACGCAGACGAAGGCCACCGCGGTGCGCGAGAGCTGCCACTGCAGCGCCCGCATGGCGCCGGTGGCACCCCACACCACCAGCGGCAGCGCGATGCGCAAGGCCGAGGCCGCCGCCTCGAAGTACCGGGTGACGGCGGCTGGCAGGCCCAGCACCGACGACACCTGCACCAGCAGCAGCAGCGTGGACAGGATCATCAGGTAGGGCGTGAGCCACACCATGCTGTCCCGCACTGCCCGGGCGGCCCCGGTGGCGCCCAGCCGCAGGATCTGCATCTCCAGCGAGTGGAGCGCCGCCCGCAACGGCCGACGCCCCGCAACCTGACCATGTTCCATGGGAATGCCCGGTGAAGGCCTGGTCTGCACTGCCACGCGCCGGCCGTGGCGCCCGGGAGACTGCGGCGCCGATACGCGCACGACATCGTAGTCCCAGGCACACGGCAATGTGATGAATTTGACAGCCCGAAATGGAGAAACCCCCGGGCCCTTTTCAGGCCTCCGGGGGCTTGTCAGAGCTGCTGCGGCCGCTGGCGGCCGCAGGACGCATCACATGTGGTCGATCATCACCTGGCCAAAGCCCGAGCACGACACCTGCGTCGCGCCTTCCATCAGGCGGGCGAAGTCGTAGGTGACCTTCTTCGACGCGATGGACTTCTCCATCGAGCTGATGATGAGGTCGGCCGCTTCGGTCCAGCCCATGTGGCGCAGCATCATCTCGGCCGAGAGGATCTCGGAGCCGGGGTTGACGTAGTCCTTGCCGGCGTACTTCGGGGCGGTGCCGTGGGTGGCTTCGAACATGGCCACCGAGTCGCTCAGGTTCGCACCCGGGGCGATGCCGATGCCGCCGACTTGCGCGGCCAGCGCGTCGGACACGTAGTCGCCGTTCAGGTTCAGCGTGGCGATCACCGAGTACTCGGCCGGGCGCAGCAGGATCTGCTGCAGGAAGGCGTCGGCGATCGAATCCTTGACGACGATGTCCTTGCCCGTCTTCGGGTTCTTGAACTTGCACCACGGGCCGCCGTCGATCAGCTCGGCGCCGAATTCCTTCTGCGCCAGCGCATAGGCCCAGTCACGGAAGCCACCTTCGGTGAACTTCATGATGTTGCCCTTGTGCACGATGGTCACGCTGGGCTTGTCGTTGTCGATCGCGTACTGGATGGCCTTGCGCACCAGACGCTCGGTGCCTTCGCGGGAGACGGGCTTGATGCCGATGCCCGAGGTGTTCGGGAAGCGGATCTTCTTGACGCCGAACTCTTCCTGCAGGAACTTGATCAGCTTCTTGGCCTTGTCGCTCTCGGCTTCGAACTCGATGCCGGCGTAGATGTCTTCCGAGTTCTCGCGGAAGATGACCATGTTGGTCTTCTCCGGTTCCTTCACCGGGCTGGGCACGCCCTTGAAGTACTGGATCGGCCGCAGGCACACGTACAGGTCGAGCTCCTGGCGCAGCGCCACGTTCAGGCTGCGGATGCCGCCGCCCACCGGCGTGGTCAGCGGGCCCTTGATCGAGACGACGTAGTCGCGCACGGCGTGCAGCGTTTCCTCGGGCAGCCACACGTCGGGGCCGTACACCTTGGTCGACTTCTCGCCGGCGTACACCTCCATCCAGTGGATCTTCTTCTTGCCGCCGTAGGCCTTGGCCACCGCAGCGTCCACCACCTTGAGCATCACGGGCGTGATGTCGAGGCCCGTACCGTCGCCCTCGATGTAGGGAATGATCGGTTCGTCGGGCACGTTGAGCGAGAAGTCCGCGTTCACGGAAATCTTCTGGCCACCCGTGGGCACTTGGATGTGCTGGTACATGGAAAGGGGCTCCGGGGTTAAAAACAGGGGAGAGGATCGCGAACGATTCTAGTTCAGCAGGGCTGTCAACCAGGGTTCGCGGGGCGGGCAGCGCCATCGCTACCATCGGCGCATCCGATTGCACTGCCATGGACTTTCACCGATGAACCTGACACGAAGGGCAGCGGCGCTGCTGCTGCTGGCCGCCAGCGGCTGGGCCGGCGCGCAGGACAGCGCGCAGCGCCTGCGCACCATCCCGCTGAACGCGGGCATGCACAACATCAAGGCCGAGGTGGCCATGACCGAGGAACAGCGCCAGATCGGCCTGATGCACCGCAAGGAGATGCCGACCAACGACGGCATGCTGTTCATCTTCGAGCAGAAGGCGCCGCGCTGCTTCTGGATGAAGAACACGCTGCTGCCTCTGTCCATCGCATTCCTGGCCGACGACGGCACCGTGGTGAATATCGAGGACATGCAGCCCCAGCAACTGGACAGCCATTGCTCCACCCAGCCGGTGCGTTATGCGCTGGAAATGAACCAGGGCTGGTTTGCCAAGCGCGGCATCAAGGCAGGATCGAAGATCTCCGGCGCGCCATTCAATACCGGCGCGCGCTGAAGAAACTGCGGGCAAAGAAAAAGCCGCCCGAGGGCGGCTTTTTGCGCAACGGATCGAGAACGATCAGTTGCTGGCGGCCGAAGCAGCGCCCATGGCGGCCGAAGCAGCATCGGCGGCAGCCGAAGCAGCCGGGTCAGCGGCGGGAGCCGGCGCGGGGGCGGGAGCCGGGGCTTCCACGGGAGCGGGGGCCGGCGCGGGCGCCTCTTCCTTCTTGCCGCAAGCGGTCAGGGCAACGCCAGCAAACAGGGCAGCCAACAGGAGCGATTTGTTCATTTGTGTCCTCGAATCGGTATATCGAACAATTACTGGTCATGGGGCGGACATGAACTGCCCGCCGCACAAGACAAGGAACGCTCGAGCTGTCCCTTTGTCTAGCCCGCGAGTATACGGTTAGTAAGGGAGTTCCCTAAAGACCCAGCGGGTGCGCAGGAAACGCAGCTTCGGATCGTTGCGTAATCGCCTCAACGACACCCCGCCATGTGCGGCGATCAGCGTCCTCGTCCAGCCATCGTCCGGCAAAGCGTGGGCCTGCACCCGCCTGCAGGCCGACATCGCCCGCCAGCAGCAGCGCCGGAAACTCGGACCGGTCCACCTCCGGGGCGGCCCGGCACTCCACCGCATGCGCGAACTGCCGCCGCCAGACGGTGAAACGGGGATGACGTCGGGCAACGTCGTCAAACTCGCGCGCCAGCATGAACAAGCGCCGCTGCGGGCCGCGCGCCCAGGCAGTGAGCGACCTCAGCAGCCGCGCATCGTCCAGTGGCCAGGCAGCGAAGTCGGCATCGATGCACTCGATGCGCGGCACGCCGGCCTCGGACGCCTGCAGCAGCGCGCCCAGCAGTGCGTCGCGCAGCGCCACCGGCCCGCTGAAGCGGCGTGGCGCGTCGCTGGGCGCAGCAGAGGCGGTGTCCATGGACTAGGCCCGGCCGCGCACCCAACCGGCACGTGCCCATTCCGACAGCAAGCCGAGGGCATCCGCGCTCAAGCGGCCGACATCGGCGGCGTCCAGCGCGCCTTCGTCGGCCAGGCGGCGCATCAGCTTCGCATCGCGGCCACCGGCGCGGAAGGATTCGCCGTTGATGAACACATGGCGGTCGTCGTACATCATCCTGGTGCGGGCATCGAGCTGCACGGCACCAGCGCCAGCAAGCGCCGCGCCTGGCTCGAACCACACCGATGCCTTGGGCTCGCTGAGCACCTCGCCCACCGCGCAGGCCACGGCCTCGTCGTCGGCCAGCAGGCGCTGCACCGCCTCCACCGCAAAGGTGCCGAGCGCCGCGGGCACGCGGCCGGGCTCTGCGGTGGCCGGCTGCGAGGGGTCGCGGTACAGCGGACCGGCGGCGCCGGGCGTGTCGTCGTCCATCGCATCGGCGGCGATGTCGGCCAGGCGCTGCAGCAGGTCGCGCGCCAGTTCGCCACGGCTGGGGGCGCGAAAGCCGATGGAGCAGGTCATGCACTCGCCGCCTTCGGCCACGCCGTCATGGCCCCACATCGGCGGCAGGTACAGCATGTCGCCCGGCTCCAGCAGCCATTCCTGCTGCGGCTGGAAGTTGGCCAGGATCTTCAGCGGCACGCCGTCCACCAGCGTGCGGTCGGCCACCGGGCCGATGCGCCAGCGCCGCCGGCCCTGCACCTGCAGCAGGAACACGTCGTACGAATCGAGGTGCGGGCCCACGCCGCCGCCTTCGGTGGCGTAGGAAATCATCAGGTCGTCCAGCCGCGCTTGCGGCACGAAGCGGAACTGCTGCAGCAGTGCATGCGCCGCCGGCACATGCAGGTCCAGGCCCTGCACCAGCAGCGTCCAGCCGGGCTGGCGCAGCGGCGGCAAGGCGGTGCGGGCAATGGGCCCCTGGCGCAGCTTCCAGGCAGGCTTGCGGGCCGTGGCCGGCGCGGCGGCATGGACGATCAGGCGTGATTCCACACCCTCCTGCGCCGCCAGCTCGAAGGCCTGCGCGCGGGTGACGGGCGGCACGATGCCGGGGAACGCCTGGCGGATCAGCAGCGGCTTCTTCTGCCAGTGGCGGCGCATGAACTGCGCGGGAGACAGCCCGCCGAGCAGCGGCAGGGATTGGTCGATTTGCATCGGCGGATTGTCGCCGTGGCCCGGCAGCGCCTCAGCCGGCTTGTGACATCATCCTGCGATGCTGATCAATGCCCCTTGCGTCGTCTCCCTGACCTGGAGACTCGCCGACACCCAAGGCCAGGCCATCGACGAACTGACCGAGCCGGTGGAGTTCTTCTTCGGTGGCGACGACCTGCTGCCCAAGGTGGAAGAAGCCCTCGCCGGCCAGACCGAAGGCTACGAGGTGCACCTGCACCTGGAACCGGAACATGCGTTCGGCGACTACGACGCCGACCTGGTGTGCTTCGAGGACCGCGCGCTGTTCCCCGAGCAGGTGGAGCCGGGCATGCAGTTCGAAGGCCTGCCCGAAGGCGCCACCACGCCCGAGATGCCGGAAGACGCGGTCTACACCGTGACCGAGGTCTATCCGTCGCAGGTGGTGCTGGACGCCAACCATCCGCTGGCCGGCATCGCGCTGCGGCTGCACCTGACGGTGCGCGGCGTGCGCGAAGCCACCGAGGAAGAGATCGAGGCTGGCAGCGTCAATGATTCGGCCGCCTTCAGCGTGCTGAACACCGTGCCGCCGGCGCCCGGCGTGCACTGACGGCGCCGCGCCGCCTCAGGCGCTGCCGGTGGAGCCGAAGCCGCCGCTGCCGCGTTCGCTGGCGTCGAACGATTCCACGCGCCGGAACGCCGCCTGCACCACCGGCACGATCACCATCTGCGCGATGCGCTCCAGCGGCTGCACGGTGTAGGCCTGCGTGCCACGGTTCCAGCAGCTCACCATCAGCGGGCCCTGGTAGTCGCTGTCGATCAGCCCCACCAGGTTGCCCAGCACGATGCCGTGCTTGTGGCCCAGGCCCGAGCGCGGCAGCAGCATCGCCGCCAGGCCGGGGTCGCCGATGTGGATCGACAGGCCGGTGGGGATCAGCGCCGACTGGCCGGGCTGCAGTGCCAGCGGTTCGTCCAGGCAGGCACGCAGGTCGAGGCCGGCGCTGCCCGGCGTGGCGTAGGCGGGCATCTGCTCGGCCATGCGGGCGTCGAGCACTTTCACATCGATGACGGTCATGGTCGCGGGGTCGGGGTGCCGAGCCGGCCGGCGATGTCGCGCACCAGGGCGCGGGCCAGCGTGAGCTTGTCGGCGTTGGGAATCTCGTGGTGGCCCTGGGCGTCCACCAGCAGCAGCGCATTGTCGTCGCGGCCGAAGGTGGCCGGCCCGAGGTTGCCCACGATCAGCGGGATGTTCTTGCGCACCCGTTTCTCGCTGGCGTGCTGCAGCAGCTGCTCGCTTTCGGCCGCAAAACCGACGCAGTAGGGCGGCTTCGGCAGCGCCGCCACGGCGGCCAGGATGTCGGGGTTCTCGGTGAGCGCCAGCGTGGGCACGCGGCGGTCGCCCTGCTTCTTGATCTTCTGGTCGGCGGTGGTGTCGGGCCGCCAGTCGGCCACCGCGGCGGTGGCGATGAAGACGTCGTTCTGTGCGGCCGCGGGCAGCACCGCATCGTGCATCTGGCGCGCGGTCTGCACATCCAGCCGGGCCACGCCGCGCGGCGTGGGCAGGTGCACCGGGCCGGCCACCAGCGTGACCTCCGCACCCGCTTCCTGCGCGGCGCGGGCGATGGCGAAGCCCATCTTGCCGCTGGAATGGTTGGTGATGCCGCGCACCGGGTCGATCGGCTCGAAGGTGGGGCCGGC
>OFDN01002394.1_pt1 | contig 10408 bp, 12 predicted proteins | sample 1520971 | NCBI WGS metagenome assembly OFDN01 (sample SAMEA94257418, study PRJEB24077) | hot springs metagenome | biome: Aquatic biome; feature: Geographical feature; material: Water | place: India | collected 2012-06-12 | depth 5 m | reverse complement strand
CTCCATGCCGCGCTCGCCGATCATTATGCCGGCGAGCCGCTGGTCGCCGTCGCGCCGATCGACGCGGTGCCGGGCGAACTGCTGCTGAGCGAGGGCGATGCGCCGTCCGACCGGTTGTCGCTCCATGTCCTGCCCAGCGCCGATGGCTCGCAGGTGCGGCTGGTCGCGATGCTCGACAATCTGGGCAAGGGCGCGAGCGGGGCTGCGGTGCAGAATCTCAATATCATGGCCGGGCTCGATGAGCTCGCGGGCCTGCGCGCCTAGAGCATTTTCACCATGGGCAACAACGCCCTGCATTTATGGATGCCGAATTTTCTCGGTCGTTGACCGAAACGGTCAACTTGAAAATGCTCTAGCCGGCGTTCAGCAGGCCATCCGGTTTGCGCGCGCGCTTGGCCGAGTAGAGCGCCTGGTCGGCGCGCAGGAACATCGCCTCGGCATCATAGGTGAACGCATGGTCGGCAATGGTGATGCCATGGCTCGCGCCGATTGCGAGCAAGCGGCCGTTCCAGAAGATCGGCGTGCTGAGCTGCGCGATCGCTTCCCGGATCCGACGGCCCACGCGCGGAAGATGGCGGTTGCTGGGCAGCAGCACGGCAAATTCGTCGCCGCCGATCCGTGCAGTCATCAACGCATCGGGAAAGGCCTGGCGCAGCCGCTGGCCGAATTGTGCGATGCACGCATCTCCCGCGATATGTCCGTGCCGGTCGTTGACCAGCTTGAACCCGTCCAGATCGATCAGCGCCAGCGCGCCGAGCGGGCTTAGGCCCGGATGGCTGGGGGTGCTGTCGAGAAAATGCATCTGGAATGCGGCACGATTGGCCAGTCCGGTCAGGCCGTCGGTCTCTGCCGCGATCCGGAGCTTTTCCTGCTCCCGCCGCTGTTGGGTGATGTCGCGCTTGGTGCCGGACAGCCGAACCGGGCGGCCGTTTTCATGTTCGACCTCGGCGACGATCTGGATCCAGCGATCGGCTCCATCGGGCCGGGTGATTCGGGCATCGAGCATGAAACTGCCCGCTGTCTCGATCGCACGCGATCGCAAGGCATCGAGCGCCTCGCGCGATTGCGCGTCGTACAGCCCGACCACATCGCTGCGATGAAAGCCGCGCCGAGCTAGGCCGAAAACGTCATAAACGCTGCGGGTCCAGCTCAGTCGTTCGGTCCTGAGGTCGCATTCGAACAGGCCGATCCCGGCACGGTCGAGCTGCCGCAGCATCCGCTGCGGATCGGACGCAGCGCTGGGCCCGTCGTCCGTTTCAGGCGCACTGGCGTCCTCCCAGGCATCATGGCCTGACCGCCCAAAGTCCTGATGAAACCCATCCATGTCCTGGCCCAAGCCGCTCCCGCCGGTTAAGCTGGCGAAGCTAAAGAGAGCCGGTTAACCCGCCGTTACTGATGCGATAAAGCGAGCGACAATCAGAAAAACGCCTGAATACCCGTCTGCGCGCGGCCCAGGATCAGCGCATGCACATCATGCGCGCCTTCATAGGTATTCACCGTCTCCAGGTTCACCATGTGGCGCATCACCTGATATTCCTCGCTGATGCCGTTGCCGCCGTGCATGTCGCGCGCCATGCGGGCGATATCGAGCGCCTTGCCGCAATTGTTGCGCTTGACGATCGAGATCATCTCGGGCGCGAACCGGCCTTCGTCCATCAGCCGACCGACGCGCAAGCTCGCCTGCAGGCCCAGCGCAATCTCGGTCTGCATGTCGGCGAGCTTCTTCTGGAACAGCTGCGTCGCGGCGAGCGGCTTGCCGAACTGCACGCGATCGAGGCCATATTGCCGCGCGGCGTGCCAGCAGAATTCCGCCGCGCCCATCGCGCCCCAGCTGATGCCATAGCGTGCGCGGTTGAGGCAGCCGAACGGACCTTTCAGCCCCTCGACATTGGGCAGCAGCGCGTCTTCGCCGACCTCGACCTCGTCCATCTGGATCATGCCGGTGGTCGATGCGCGCAAGCTGAGCTTGCCCTTGATCTTGGGCGCGTTGAGGCCCTTCATCCCCTTTTCGAGGATGAAGCCGCGGATCGCGCCGCCATGCGCGTCGGACTTGGCCCAGATGACGAAGACATCGGCAAACGGGCTGTTCGAGATCCAGGTCTTCGCGCCCGAGATCACATAGCCGCCATCGACCTTTTTCGCCCGTGTCTTCATGCCCGCGGGGTCCGATCCTGCATCAGGCTCGGTGAGGCCGAAACAGCCGATCAGCGTGCCCGAGGTGAGGCCGGGGAGATATTTGCGGCGCTGTTCGTCGCTGCCATAGGTGTTGATCGGGTGGATGACGAGCGAGCTCTGCACCGACATCATCGAGCGATAGCCGCTGTCGACGCGCTCGACTTCGCGCGCGATCAGGCCATAGGCGACATAGCTGGCTTCCGCGCCGCCGAATTCTTCGGAAATGGTCGCGCCGAGCAGGCCGGCCTCGCCCATCATCGGGAACAGTTCGGGCGCGTCGATCTCCTCGCGAAACGCATCGATGACGCGCGGTTGCAGCACATCCTGCGCAAATCCGCGCGCGCTCTGCTGGATCAGCCGCTCCTCTTCGCTCAGCTGCTCGTCGAGCAGAAAGGGGTCGTCCCAGGTGAAGGGGATGGTCTCGGCCTTGCGGATGGTGTCGTGCTTCATGGGGTAGGGTCTAGCGCACCTTGGGCGCGGCTCCAACCGGATTTTGCGCGCACAAGTTGACGTTCGCGTAAAGTCGCTGCGACGAACCGGTGTCCGCTTTCGGCACAGCGATCCCGTTAACCATCAATTGCCATGGGCAATGGTTAAAAATGCGTTAACTCATGATCCATGCAGCGGCTTCAATTCCTTCGCACCCCGGCTCAGCCCCACAGCTTTCGCTCGGCGCTGTCGCCCCGCATCCTCGCAGCGACCCCGGTCGACGAACCCGAGGTGCTGGCCAGGCGCAAGCGCGCGCAGCGCAACGAGGAAATCCGCCTTTTCTTTCTGAGCTTTACCGCATTCTTTGTTGCGATCAGCTCGTTCATCTGGTGAGCGAATCGAGGAAGCGCTTCGCATCGGCCCGGATCGCCTGCTTGTCCTTGTCAGGTCGCTTGGCCCAATTGCGATAGGGCATGGCGAGCCGCTGGTTCTTGCCCAGCACCTCTTCGTTGCGATCAAGGAAGTCCCAATATAGCAGGTTGAACGGGCAGGCCTTCGCCCCCGTCTTGGCCTTCACGTCATAGCGGCAATGCTGGCAGTAATCCGACATCGCGTTGATGTAATTGCCGCTGGATGCATAAGGTTTGCTGGCGAGCAGCCCGCCATCGGCAAACTGGCTCATGCCCAGCGTGTTGGGCAGCTCGACCCATTCATAGGCGTCCGCGTATACTTCCAGATACCATAGGTGCACCGCGTGCGGATCGATGCCTGCGATCAGCGCGAAATTGCCGATGATCATCAGCCGCTGGATATGATGCGCATAGGCATGGTCCATGGTCTGGCCGATCGCCTGTTTCAGGCAATGCATGTCGGTCTGGCCGTCATAATAGAAGCCGGGCAGGGGGCGGCTGGCATTCAGGGCGTTGCGCTGTGCATAATCCGGCCCCTCGCGCCAGTAGATGCCGCGCACATATTCGCGCCAGCCGATGATCTGGCGGATGAAACCTTCGGTCGCGTTGAGCGGCGCCTTGCCGTCGCGATACGCTTTCTCGACCGCACGGCACAGATCGAGCGGATCGAGCAGCCCGCAATTGAGATAGGGCGAAAGGATCGAGTGCCACAGGAACGGCTGGTCGGTCAGCATCGCGTCCTGATAATCGCCGAACTTCGCCAGCGCATGGCGGATGAAATGCGCCTGCTGCCTGGTCGCGTCTTCTGCCGTGGTGGCGAAGGTGAAATGATCGAGACTGCCGGGGTGATTGCCGAAGCGCCTGGCGACCAGATCGAGCACCTCGCGGGTGATGGCATCGGGCTTGAACTTCAGCGGCTGCGGTATCAGCAGCGGTTCGTTCGGCGGCGGCTTGCGGTTCTCGCTGTCGTAATTCCATTCGCCGCCCTCGGGCTTGCCCTGATCGTCGAGCAGCAGCCCGGTCTTGCGGCGCATCTCGCGGTAGAAAAATTCCATGCGCAGCTGCTTGCGCCCCTCGGCCCAGGCGTCGAATTCCGCGTGCGAGCAGACGAAGCGGTCATCCTCGCGCAGCTCGACGGGCACGTCGAACCGGTCGGCCCATTCCTCCATCGCCGCACGTACCCGCCATTCGCCGGGCAGGGTCGCGATGATGCGCTCAGGACTGTGCCGCTCGATCGCGCGCGCCAGCTCTCCGGTGAACGATCCGGCATTGTCGGGATCATCCAGCTTCACATAATCGACCGTCCAGCCCGCCGCGTGCAGCGCCTTGGCGTGGTGGCGCATGGCAGAGAGGATGAAGGCAATCTTGGCCTTGTGGTGGCGGACGTACGTCGTCTCCTCGTCGACCTCCATCATCAGCAGCACCGCCCGTTTCTGCTCGACGCCGCGCAGCGCCGCGAGATTGAGGCTGAGCTGATCGCCCAGGATCGGGATGAGGATGGTCATGAAGGGCCCCTGTTGTGCGAGCCACTCATGATGGGGAGGCCGGGCCGCCAATCAATGGCTGCAAGACGCTATCATTTCCGGCAACAGGGGCGTAACGCTGGGCGGGTCAGCGCTGAGGCTGGCCAAGGACGAATGCCATGCCGAATTCCGCACCCCGTGCCATCGAGGAACCGGGCGCCCTGGTCGCCGCGCTGCGGGGTCTGCGCAACCATTGTCCGCGCTGCGACCACAAGCCGCTGTTTGCGCGCTATCTGAAACCCGTCGAGCGCTGCGCGTGCTGCGGGCAGGACTGGACGCTCCACCAGGCCGATGACTTTCCCGCCTATATCGCGATCTTCGTCAGCGGCCATCTGCTCGCCCCGGTGCTGATCGCGGCAGGCAGCCGCGAACTGTTGCCGATGGGATTGCTCGCGCTGATCGCGGTGGTCGGCGCACTGCTGCTGACGATCGCGATGCTGCAACCGGCAAAGGGGGCGGTGATCGCACTGCAATATCACTGGCGGATGCACGGCTTCGACCCCGCGTCGCCCGAGGCCGATCAACGCATCGACTAGGCGATCAGATCTTCTTCCAGATCTGCGACTTGCACAGCAGGCCGCCCAGGATGCAGCCGCTGATCTTGATCCTCTTGCTGTCGAGCTGCACGATCCGGGAATAATAGGTATCGCCAAGGTCGGGCACGAAGACATGGCCCTTCCAGTGCCCCGGCTTGGTCAGGCGATAATCGCGCAGCAGGCTGGTGCCGATGAGATTGGGTGTGCCACCGGCTGCAGCGTCCTTCTTGGCCAGATCGCTCGCCCAGCTGACCTTGCCGCACAGGTTTTCGCCGCACGGCTGGGTGACGACACGGACGTCGCCGGTCGGATTTTCCCATGTGCCGTGAATGGTTTCCGCCCGGGCAGGTTGCGAGCCGATGCCCGCAGCGATCAAAGCCATAGCTCCCCAAGCGAGACCGCGCGCCCGCAAGTGCCCCAGATGCATGTCACGACCCTTTGCAACCCAATTCCCGGCGCGTCCCTTATGGGCACAGCCCCGCGCGGGGATGACGATTAGGGCATGATCGCGGTTCCAAGTCGAGCGGGATTTGCCTCGGTTCGGCGCTTTACTGGTCAGGCACACGCTTTTTCCTTCATCCAATCCTTACCAATATCGGTTAAAAGCCGCGCACCATGACCCAAGCTGCGTCCGTCACCGCCGATCCCTGTCCGCCCAGCGCGGTCAGCCATGGCGCGGGTCTCATCGGTCTGGTCGGGCTGTTTGGCTGGGTCATGCTGGCGCGGCATTTCGGCTGGAACGGGCCCAATGCCGCGCTCGTCTGCTGCGTGGCGACCGGCCTGCCGATGGTGCTGTGGTCGCTCCTTGTCGACAAGGTGCATCGGCGCCCCAGCACCGGCATCGACTGGAGCAAGCCGCGCGCGGTCAAGGATGTGCTCGATACGAGCACGATCAAGCTCACCGGCCTGTGGATGACCTGGTCGCTGATTGCGGCGATCTATGCGACGGCACGCTGGTACTGGACGGGCAACTACCAGTTCTCGATGGTCGTCTTCATCTATGCCTCGCCCTTCCTGTTCTTCCTCTCCATCCCCTATATCATCTGGATCGACCGGTATCTGAAGGAGCCGCGCGACGGCGCGTGGCATTTCGGCGCGATGATCGCCGGCCAGCAGGGCTGGGACAAGGACCAGATTTTCCACCATCTGCGCGCCTGGGCGGTGAAGGGATTCTTCCTCGCCTTCATGCTCTCGATCGTGCCGGGCGGCTATGCCGATATCGTCAACGCCAATGTCGCCGAGATCGCGACCAACCCGGTCTGGATCGTCAACTGGCTGATCATCGCGATGTTCCTGGTCGACGTGCAGTTCGCCACCGTCGGCTATGTGCTGACCTTCAAGCCGCTCGATTCGCACATCCGGACGGCCAATCCCTATATGGCGGGCTGGGTCGCGGCGTTGATCTGCTATCCGCCTTTCATCCTGATGGGCGACAACGGCCCGCTCAATTATCATGTCGCCACCGCCGACTGGGCATACTGGTTCGATGGACGCACGGGCCTGCTCGCGGTCTGGGGCATCTGGCTGGTCTTCCTCACCGGAGTCTATGCCTGGGCGACGGTGGCCTTCGGCATCCGATTTTCCAACCTCACCCATCGCGGCATCCTGACGCACGGGCCCTATCGCTGGACCAAGCATCCCGCCTATCTCTCCAAGAACGCCTTCTGGTGGTTCTCCACCATGCCGTTTCTGGTGACCAGCGGATCGTGGCAGGATGCGCTGCGCAACACCGTGCTGCTCTCGGCCGTCTCGGGCGTCTATTACTGGCGCGCCCGGACCGAGGAGAAGCACCTGATGGCCGATCCCGATTATGCCGCCTATGCCGCGTGGATGGATCGCCACGGCCCCGTACCGCGCGCAATCGCCTGGCTAACCGGTCGCCGCGAACGGCCTGATTCGCTCGTCCAGCCCGCCGAGTGACAGGCTCACGCCTGTTGCGAATCGTTACGCGCCGGAACGCCCCGCACCGTCGATAAGCCGCAGAGGCTGTGCGCCGCAGCACAAGCCATTGTCTCAGCTTGGGGCTATTTTTCGCCTCGCGGAAATTCACAAAAAGCTGGTCGCCCGCGCGCTACCCACACCCAACAGGGAGAAGTACGATGGACCAGTTCACACCCACGCGCCGTTCGATCCTTGGCACCACCGGTGGAGCCATGCTGTCAGCCGCCGCCATCGGCGTGCTCGGCGGCGTCAGCAGCAGTGCCTTTGCCAAGGCCGCCAAGAAAGGCGCGAGCCAGGGCGATGTCGATATTCTCAACGTCGCGCTCGGTCTCGAGCATGAGGCGATTGCCGCCTATTCGATCGGTGCGGGCAGCGGGCTGCTCGCCAAGCCGGTGCTCGACGCCGCGGTGATCTTCCAGGGCCATCACAAGGGCCATCGCGACGCGCTGATCAAGGCGATCACCGACATGGGTGGAAAGCCGGTTGCTGCCAAGACCGATGCCGAATATGCCAAGGCGCTGAACGTGGCGGCTACCGTCAAGTCGCAGAACGATGTGCTGAAGCTGGCGCAGAAGCTCGAGAAGGGCGCAGCCAATGCCTATATCGGTGTCATCCCCTCGTTCAGCAACAACGACCTCCGGCAGATTTCGGCACGGCTGGCTGCCGACGAAGCGTCGCACTGGGCGACGCTGAGCTTCGTTCTCGGCGAAGCCCCGCCGGCGGCTCCGCTGATTTTCGGTTGATAACGAACAGCTTGCCCGAGCGGCGCGGATGGGCCATCCGTCCGCGCCATTCGGCGGCAATGACAGAAGGTGTTGAATGGTGAACGCAAGGGGCAGATCGCTGATGGCCATGGGCCTGACCTTCATCGTCGCGGTGATCGCCGGTACGGGCGCGATCATGGCGACCGCATCGGGTGCGACGCCTGCCATGCCTGCAGGCGATGCGGCGCGCGGCGCGCAGGTCTATGAGGATAATTGCACCGGCTGCCATTCGCTCGATGCAAACCGCGTCGGTCCGGCGCATCGCGGCGTGTTCGGCCGCAAGGCGGGGAGCGCGCCCGGCTTTGCCTATTCGCCCGCGCTCAAAAAGGCCAGGTTCGCCTGGGATGCGGCGAGGCTCGACAAATGGCTGGCCAACCCGCAGGGCTTCGTGCCCGGCGCGAAAATGGGCTTTCGCCTGTCCGACGCGCAGAAGCGCGCCGACGTGATCGCGTATCTGAAGAAGGAAAGCGGCAAGTAGCCCGCGCGGTCCTGCCCAGCGAAATATTCCCGAGCGCCCCCTTTCGCGGCGGCGCCTAAAGAGGCATATTGGGCGAATGGACCGCTTTTCGGACAGCATGGACAGGTTCTTTGGCCATTCGGCCACCACCCACGGCATCACGGTGCGGGTAGCGGTGAGCTTCTTGCCCGATCGTTCCCGCGCGGACAGTGCGCGCTGGTTCTGGTCCTACCATATCCGCATCGAGAACCATTCGGATCAGGCGGTGCAGCTGCTCACCCGCCACTGGGTGATCACCGATGGTCGCGGCGGCGTGCACCAGGTCGATGGCGAGGGCGTGGTCGGCGAGCAGCCGGTGATCCAGCCGGGCAAGGCGCATGACTATGTCTCGGGCTGTCCGCTCAATACCCCGACCGGTCGGATGGAGGGGGTGTACCGCATGCTGCGCGACGACGGGCAGATGATCGCGGTCGAAATCCCGCGTTTTCCTCTGGTCGCCCCGGCGGTTGCCGATTAATCCCCTTTTCCCATGAAGCGTACCCATCTTCCGCTCAACGGCCTGCGCGTGCTCGACGCCGCAGCCCGGCACCTGAGCTTTACCCGCGCCGCCGACGAGCTGGCGGTGACCCCAGCGGCGGTCGGCCAGCAGATCCGCGCGCTCGAGGAAATGCTCGGCGTCGTGCTGTTCCGCCGCACGCCCAAGGGGCTCGAGCTGACCGATGAGGCAGGGGCAGGGCTCGACGCGTTGCGCAGCGGTTTCCTGCAGTTCGAAGAGGCGGTGCGCGCGATGCAGCAGGGCCAGTCGAGCTTTCGCCTGACCATCGCGGTGCCGCGCGACTTTGCCGCCAAATGGCTGCACCATCGGCTGATCGGCTATGCCGCTGCCAATCCCGAAATCCGCTACACGCTGGTTTCGGGCGACAGCGATATCGATTTTACCGAGGCCAATCTCGATTGCGCGATCCGGCTGGCCGATGGGCCTGCCGAGCTTGAAGGCGCGCAGATCGGCCCGGCGCAGTTCGTCACCGTCGCCGCGCCTGGCTATGATGGCAGCCGGCGGATCGATTGGCCCGGCTGCCAGCGCTGCGCAGGCGAGGACGAGGCCGATGATTCGACCGTGATGCAGGTCGCCGATGCCGGGCTGGGGCTCGATGCGGCGATTGCAGGTTTCGGTATCGTGACCGTGCCCTGGCTGCTCGCCGAACGCGACCTGAGCGAGGGCCGACTGATCGCGATCGGCGAGACCCGCGAATCGCGCCGCGCCTTCTGGGTGGTCGCACCGACGCCGCAATGGCGGCAGAAGAAGGTCAAGGCGCTGGTCGCCGCGCTGACCGCGGCATGAGCGGCCTTCCCGTCCTGCAGAGCGACCGGCTGACGCTGCGCCAGGTGCGCATGAGCGATGCCGAGGCGCTGTTCGAGATCCTGTCCGACGACGCGCTGATGACCTGGTGGTCCTCGGGCCCGCATCAATCAATCGAGGAAACCCGCGCCTATCTGGAACCGGCCACGGGCAGCGGCGGCTGGCGCAGCTGGGCGATCACCCGCACCGGCGAGGATGTCGCGCTCGGCTGGGTCAACGCGCACCAGCGCCGCGCCAATGTCAGCGAGATCGGCTATATCCTGGCGCGCTCCGCCTGGGGGCAGGGGATCGCGCGCGAAGCGGTTTCGCTGGTGCTAGACCAGCTGTTTCTCGCCGAAGGCCAGCGCCGCGTCTTCGCCGATACCGATCCGGACAACCGCTTTTCCATCGGGCTGCTGACGAAAATGGGTTTCCAATTGGAGGGCCATCTGCGCGCCGAGTGGGAAACGCATATCGGCGTGCGCGATACGCTGCTGTTCGGGCTGCTCAGGGACGAGTGGCTGGCGCTGTCGGCCCGGCGAGCTGATCGAGCAGCCGCGCCATCAGCGTGACGAAGCCGGGCTGGTCGATCTCCGCTTCGGGATTGTTGGCGAGCGCGCTCACAAGGTAGCGCTCGCCGGTTTTCGCTCGGAGCAGGAAGCTCATTCCCATGATGCCCGGCTCGGACCCGCCCTTGTAGCCGAGATACGCCCATCGCTGCGCATTGACCGGCGGGATGCCGGGGTTGATCTTGAGGATCGCGCGGGTAACCGGATCGCCCTCGCGGTCCAGCATCGCGAGCAGCCGCGCGATATCGGCGGGGCTGGCGAACCA
>OFDN01002392.1_pt1 | contig 10413 bp, 5 predicted proteins | sample 1520971 | NCBI WGS metagenome assembly OFDN01 (sample SAMEA94257418, study PRJEB24077) | hot springs metagenome | biome: Aquatic biome; feature: Geographical feature; material: Water | place: India | collected 2012-06-12 | depth 5 m | reverse complement strand
TCGGGCTCGGCCGCGGCGAACAGGCGCTCGCGCCGCACGTCCACCTCGCGCCGCTCGGTCACGTCCAGGAAGTAGATCGACAGGCCGGCTTCCGACGGATAGCAGTGGCACTGGAACCACTTGTCCACCGGCTCGGGGAAGTATTCGTCGAAGGACAGGGTGCGGCCTTCCTCCCGCGCGCGGCGGTACCAGCCGGCCGAATGCTCCGACACCCGCGCCGGCGGCTGCCACAGGCAGGTGCCGTCCAGCTCCTCGGGGCTGGCGCCCATCAGCCGAGCACCGCGCTCGTTGGCATAGGTGAAGCGCCATTCGCGGTCCAGCATCAGCAGGCCATCGGTGATGCTGCCCATCATCTCGCGCAACTGGCGGTCGGCGCGGTGCAGCGCCTCGGTGCGCTCGGCCACGCGCTGCTCCAGCGTCTGGTTCAGGTCGCGAAGTTCCTGGTTGGCGCGGCTCAGCGCGCGGCTCTGCCGGTGCAGCTCCACGAACACCGACACCTTGGAGCGCAGCACCGCCGGGTTCACCGGCTTGTTCAGGAAGTCCACCGCGCCGGTGCCGTAGCCTTCCAGCACATGCTGGTCGCGGTCGTAGTAGGCGGTGAGGAAGATGATGGGCACGCCGGCCGTCTTCTTGCGCTCCTTGATCATCTGCGCCAGCTCGAAGCCGGTCATGCCCGGCATGCGGATGTCCAGGATCAGCAGCGCGAACTCCTCCTGCACCAGCGCCAGCAGCGCCTGGTCGGGCGAATCCGCGCGCACCAGCCGGTAGCCGGGATCGTCGAGCACGGTCTCGAGCACCACCAGGTTGGCGGGCTCGTCGTCGACGATGAGGATGTTGACGGGCTCGTGAGAGGTCATCGGAACAGCCACACCCGCATCAGCGACAGCAGCTGCGCGGTGTTCACCGGCTTGGAGATGTAGTCGCTGGCGCCGGCCTCCAGGCACTTCTCGCGGTCGCCCTTCATCGCCTTGGCCGTCAGCGCCAGGATCGGCAGGTTGCGCAGGCGCGGATGCTTGCGGATCTCGCGCATGGTCTCGTAGCCGTCCATGTCCGGCATCATGATGTCCATCAGCACGATGCCGATGTCGTCCGACTCCTCGATCAGCCGGATGGCGTCACGGCCGTTGGTGGCGCTCACCACCTCCATCTCCTGGTTCTCCAGCAGCGTGGTCAGCGCGAAGATGTTGCGCGCATCGTCGTCCACCACCAGCACCTTGTGGCCACGCAGCCAGTCGCTGGAGTGGTGCAGCCGCTCCAGCATCTGCTGCTTGTCCGGCGGCAGCGCGGTGACGGTGCGGTGCAGGAACAGCGCCGTCTCGTCCAGCAGCCGCTCGGGCGACTGCACGTCCTTCAACACGATGCTCTTGGCCATCGAGCGCAGCTGGGCGCGGTCGTCGTCGCTCAGCTCGCGGCCGGTGAACACCACCACCGGGATCTCCGCCAGCGTGCGGTCGGCCTGCAGCCGCTTGAGCAGCTCGAAGCCGCTCATGTCGGGCAGCCGCAGGTCCAGCACCACGCAGTCCACCGCCTGCGCGGACAGCGCGGCCAGCGCCTCGGTGCCGGTGCCCACGGTGTCGATCTGGATGTCGTCATGGCCCAGCAGGGCCTCGATGGCGGCGGCCTCTCGCTCGTCGTCCTCCACCACCAGCAGGCGGCGGGTGCGCGGCGCGGTGAACTGCTTGATGCGGTCCAGCCCGGCCTCCATGCCCTCGCTGGTGGGCGACTTCACCAGGTACGAGAAGGCGCCGTGCGCCAGCCCGTGGTTGCGGTCCTCGTCGGCCACGCTCAGCACCTGCACCGGGATGTGGCGGGTGCTCGCGTCCAGCTTCAGCTGGTTGAGCACGGTCCAGCCCAGCATGTCGGGCAGGAACACGTCCAGCGAGATGGCGGTGGGCAGGTATTCGCGCGCCAGCGCCAGGCCCTGCGCGCCCTTGAGCGCGACCAGGCCCTTGAAGCCGCGGTCGCGCGCGGCGCCCAGCAGGATGCGGGCGTAGTGCGGGTCGTCCTCGATGATGAGCAGCACCGCATCGTCGGGGCCGATGTTGCCGCGGTCGTCGGCCACCTGGGCGTCGCGCATGATGGGCAGCACGCTGAAGCCGTGCGGCACGATCACGTCGTCGGGCAGGCGGTCGGCCGGCGGCAGCCGCTTGGTCTCGCCGGCGGCGAAGGTCAGCGGCAGGTACAGCGTGAAGGTGCTGCCCTCGCCATGCACGCTGGTGAGCTTGATCTCGCCGCCCAGCAGCATGGCCAGCTCGCGGCTGATGGCCAGTCCCAGCCCGGTGCCGCCGTACTTGCGGGAGGTGCCGGCATCGGCCTGCTGGAAGGCCTCGAAGATCAGCCGCTGCTTGTCTGGCGGCACGCCGATGCCGGTGTCCTCCACCGCGAAGGCCACCACCTGCGGCGCGGTCTTCAGCACCGGATGGTCGCTGCTCCAGCCTTCGGTGGCATAGCCCACGCGCAGCTCGACATGGCCGCGGCTGGTGAACTTCACCGCGTTGGACAGCAGGTTCTTCAGGATCTGCTGCAGCCGCTTGCTGTCGGTCTCCAGCGTGCGCGGCAGGTCGTCGTCGAACAGCACCCGCAGCGGCAGGTTCTTGGCATCGGCCACGTGGCGGAAGTTGCGCTCGATGTTCTCGCGCAGCACCGCGAACGGGATGGGCTCCACCTCCACCGTCACCGTGCCCGACTCGATCTTCGACAGGTCCAGGATGTCGTTGATCAGGTGCAGCAGGTCGGAGCCGGAGGAATTGATGTTGCGCGAGAACTCGACCTGCTTCTCGGTCAGGTTGCCGCTGCCGTTGCCGGCCAGCTGCTGGCTCAGGATCAGGATGGAGTTGAGCGGCGTGCGCAGCTCGTGCGACATGTTGGCCAGGAACTCCGACTTGTACTTGGAGGTGAGCGCCAGTTCGGCCGCCTTCTCCTCCAGCGCATGGCGGGCCTGCTCCACCTCGGCGTTCTTGCGCTCCACCTCGGCGTTCTGCTCGGCCAGCAGCCGGGCCTTGGTGCCCAGCTGCTCGTTCGTCTCCTGCAGCTCGCTCTGGCGGGACTGCAGCTCCACCGTGAGCTGCTGCGACTGCGACAGCAGCCGCTCGGTGCGCATGGTGGCCTCGATGGTGTTGAACACCGCGCCGATGCTCTGCGTGAGCAGCTCCAGGAAGGCCAGCGAGCCGCTGGCGAACGGGCGGATTGCGGCCAGCTCGATCACCGCCTTGGTCTGGCCTTCGAACAGCACCGGCAGCACCACGATGCTCACGCGCCGGGCCTGCACCAGGCTGGTGGCGATGGTCACCTGCTCCGGCTCGATGTCGGACAGCACGATGCGCTTCTTCTCCAGCGCGGCCTGGCCCACCAGGCCTTCGCCCAGCGCGATGGACTGCGCCGCGCCCAGGTCGCCGCCCTGGGCATAGGCCGACAGCAGCCGCAGCTGGGCCTGCGGGCTCTCGCCGCCGCCCGCCAGGTGGTAGATGGTGCCCTGCTGTGTGTCCAGCAGCGGCGCCAGCTCGCTCAGCAGCATCTGGCTCACGGCCTGCAGGTCGCGCTGGCCCTGCAGCATGCCGGTGAACTTGGCCACGTTGGTCTTCAGCCAGTCCTGCTCGCGGTTGCGCTCGGTGGTCTCGCGCAGGTTCGAGATCATCGTGTTGATGTTGTCCTTGAGCTCCGACACCTCGCCCATCGCATCCACCTGGATGGAGCGGGTGAGGTCGCCCTTGGTCACCGCGGTGGCCACCTCGGCGATGGCGCGCACCTGCGTGGTGAGGTTGGCCGCCAGCAGGTTCACGTTGCCGGTCAGGTCCTTCCAGGTGCCGGAGGCGCCGGGCACGTTGGCCTGGCCGCCCAGCCGGCCTTCCACGCCCACCTCGCGGGCCACGTTGGTCACCTGGTCGGCGAAGGTGGCCAGGGTGTCGGTCATGCCGTTGATGGTGTCGGCCAGCGCCGCCACCTCGCCCTTGGCCTGCACCGTCAGCCGCTGCGTCAGGTTGCCGTTGGCCACGGCGGTCACCACCTTCACGATGCCGCGCACCTGCTCGGTCAGGTTGCTGGCCATGAAGTTCACGTTGTCGGTCAGGTCCTTCCAGGTACCGCCCACGCCGGACACCTCGGCCTGGCCGCCCAGCTTGCCCTCGGTGCCCACCTCGCGCGCCACCCGCGTCACCTCGCCGGCAAAGGCATTGAGCTGGTCCACCATGGTGTTGATGGTGTTCTTCAGCTCCAGGATCTCGCCCTTCACGTCCACCGTGATCTTGCGGTTCAGGTCGCCGCGGGCCACGGCGGTGGTCACCTCGGCGATGTTGCGCACCTGCGCGGTGAGGTTGGCGCCCATGGTGTTGACCGAGTCGGTCAGGTCCTTCCAGGTGCCGGCCACGCCAGGCACCACCGCCTGCACGCCCAGCCGGCCCTCGGTGCCCACCTCGCGGGCCACGCGCGTCACTTCCGATGCGAAGGAGCGCAGCTGCTCCACCATCGTGTTGATGGTCTCCTTGAGCTGAAGGATCTCGCCGCGCACGTCCACCGTGATCTTCTTGGACAGGTCGCCGTTGGCCACGCCGATGGTCACCTCGGCGATGTTGCGCACCTGGGCCGTGAGGTTGCCGGCCATCTGGTTGACCGAGTCGGTCAGCTCCTTCCACACGCCCGACACGCCGCGCACCTGCGCCTGGCCGCCCAGCTTGCCCTCGATGCCCACCTCGCGCGCCACCCGCGTCACTTCCGAGGTGAACACCGACAGCTGCTGGATCATGGTGTTGACCAGCCGCGCCGAGCGCAGGAACTCGCCGCGCAGCTCGCGGCCGTCCACTTCCAGCTCCATCGCCTGGCCCAGGTCGCCCTTGGCCACCGCGCCGATGGTGCGGGCGATCTCGGCCGTGGGCCGCACCAGGTCGTCGATCAGGGTGTTGATGGCATCGACGTTGCCGGCCCAGCCGCCCACTGCGCCGGGCAGGGTCATGCGCTGGCGCAGCCGGCCTTCCTTGCCCACCGTCTCGCTCAGCCGTTCCACCTCGGCCGAGATGCGCGCCTGCTGTGCGATGGTCTGGTTGAAGGCACGGGCGATCTCGGCTTCCACGCCGTCCCAGTCGTCGGGCAGGCGGCGGCTGAAGTCGCCGTCACGCAGGGCCACCATCGCCGCCAGCACCTGGCGGTTGCGGCCATCGGCCCGGCTGGCGGCGGGCATCGTACTCAGCTCGGCACTCATTGCGGTGTCCTCCCGCTCGCCATGTCTCCATCCCGCGCACGCTGCCGCGGCAGCGCCCCTCGCATGCTTGTCGTCCCGCTCAGCATGGTCTCCGCCCCATTTTTCATATAACGAAATCTGTCAGACGGCCGCGACGGCGCCAATCGGCGATCGTGCGTCTGCGCTGTAGGACGTGTCTGACAGGCGGCTCAGCGCCCCGGGGTGAGCAGCAGCACCCGCAGCAGACTCCGTTCCGAACGTCACGCCGGCTCGACAATGGCCGCCGTGGAAACCGCCTACTTCAGCACCTTTCTTCTCGTCGTCGAAGCAGGCTCCATGTCCGAGGCCGCGCGCCGCCTGGACATCACGCCCGCCGCCGTGGCGCACCAGCTGAAGCTGCTCGAGCGCGAGCTGGGCGTGCGGCTGGTGGTGCGCGCGGGCCGCACCGTGGCGCTGACCGAGGCAGGTCATGCATTGGCTGCGCGTGCGGGCAGGGTGCTGCAGGAGATCGGCGACCTGAAGGCCGCGCTCAGCGACGAGGCTGCCACCGGCGAACTGCGGCTCGGCGCCATCAACACCGCCCTGCACAGCGTGATGCCGGCGGTGCTCGCCGGCTTCGTCGCCGCTTATCCCGACGCCGCGGTCACCATCCGCTCGGGTGTCTCCAGCGACCTGTATGACGCCGTGCTTCGCGGTGAGCTGGACGTGGCCATCTCGCTGCACCCGCCCTTCCAGTTGCCCAAGACCCTGCAATGGGATGAGTTGACCGACGAGCCGCTCGTGGTCATGGCGCCGCCGCGCTGGGCCGGCCGGGATGCCCTTGCGCTGCTGCGCGAAGAGCCGTTCATCCGCTACGACCGCGCGCTCAGTGGCGGCAAGCAGGCCGACATGTTCCTGCGCAAGGCCGGCATCGTGCCGCGCCAGCGCTTCACGCCCAGCTCGCTGCCTGCCATCGCCATGCTGGTCGACCGCGGCCTGGGCGTGTCGCTGGCGCCCGATGCGTCAGTGCCCTGGCTGCGGGGCTTGCGGGTCGCACGCATCCCCGTCGACGACCCTTACCGGCGGCGCCTGGGGGTCATCTGGCCGCGCGCCTCGGTGCGCACGCGCCTGATCAAGGCGCTGGTGCAGGCGGCGCGCAAGGCGGTCGTGAAGCGGTGACCTTGCCGGTGCGGCGGCGCACGGGACCGGGTTCAAACGATCCGTTCATCCTTCAACGCCTGGATCTCCGCGGGGGTGCAGCCCAGCTCCGCAAGGATCTCGTCGTTGTGCTGGCCCAGCAGCGGTGGCGGTGTGTCCACCGACGGCGCCTGGCCATTCAGCTTGAAGCCGGTGCGCACCACGCGGATGTCGCGGCCCACGCCGGGTGCGTCCTTGAACGTGGCCAGCATGCCGCGCCCGGCGATCTGCGGATGGGCCAGCGCCTGGGGCACGGTGTACACCGGCCCGGCGGGCACACCCGCCTCGTTGAGTCGAGCCCACCAGACCTCGGCCGACTCGCCGGCCATCGCCTGCTCCATCAGCGTGCGCAAGTCTTCGCGGTGGGCCAGGCGTGCGTGGCGGTCGACGAAGCGCGGGTCCTGTGCCCATTGCGGGTGGCCCAGCACGGTGCAGACTGTTTCGAACTGCTCCTGCTTGTTGGCGGCGATGTTCAGCAGTCCGTGCCCGGTCTTGAACGTGCCCGAAGGGCTGGCCGTGACGTTGTCGTTGCCCATGGGCTGTGGGTCGCGATCGGCGATCAGGTGGTTGGACACGGCCCATCCCATCGTGGCCATCGCGGCCTCCAGCATCGAGACGTCGATGAACACGCCTTCGGTGCGCCGGCGATCGGCCAGCGCAGCGGCCACCGCAAAGGCGGCCGTGATGCCGCCGATGGTGTCGGCGACCGGATAACCGACGCGGTAGGGCGCGTTCTCGGGCGCGCCGGTCACGCTCATGATCCCCGACATGCCCTGGATGATCTGGTCATACGCGGGCAGGTCGCGCAGCGGCCCATCCTGGCCGAAGCCGGAGATCGCGCAGTACACCAGGCGTGTGTTCTCCTTCATCAGCTCGGCATGGCCCAGCCCCAGCCGGTCCATCACGCCAGGGCGGAAGTTCTCCATCACGACGTCGGCCGTGCGTACCAGGCGGCGGAACACCGCCTTGCCGCTGGCGTGCTTGAGGTTCAGCGTCAGGGAGCGCTTGCCCGGGTTCTGGGCCAGGAAGGACACGCCCATGTTCCGCTTGCTCAGCGCCACGTCGCCGCCGAGCTGACGCGCCAGATCGCCGGTGCCCACGGTTTCGACCTTGATCACGTCGGCGCCCATGTGCGCCAGCTGGTGGCAGGCGAAGGGGCCGGCCAGCACGTTGGTCAGGTCGAGCACCCGGATGCCATGCAGGGGCTTGGTTGACACGGTCGTCTCCTGATCAATCGGCCTTGATGCCGGCGGCCTTCACCACGGCGCCCCAGCGCTTCATCTCGCCCTGAACCAGCTGCGCCGTCTGGGCGGGCGTGTTCGACGCAGGCTCCAGGCCCTGCTCGGCCAGCAGCCGGCGTCCATCGGCAGAAGCCAATGCATCCGTGACGGCCTTGTTGAGCTTGTCCACCACCGGTTGCGGCGTGGAAGCGGGCACCGCAAAGCCGACCCAGAAGTCCATCACCACCTTGGGAAGACCCGCTTCCTTGGCCGACGGCACATCCGGCAGCAGGGGTGAGCGCTTGTCGCTGGTGACCATCAACGCCCGCAGCTTGCCCGAGCGGATGTGGGGAAGCGCCGTCGGCAAGGACGTGACCAGCGCCTGCACCTGGCCGCCCATTAGGTCCTGCAGCACCGCGCCCGCCCCCTTGTACGGCACGTGCACGAGGTCCACGCCGGCCGCGTTCTTGAACAGTTCGCCGCCCAGGTGGGTGTTGGTGCCATTGCCACCGGAGCCGTAGTTGAACTTGCCCGGGCTGGCCTTGGCCACGGCGATGAATTCCTGCACCGTCTTGGCCGGCACGCCGGGGTTGATGACCAGCACGTGCGGCGCCGAGGCAGCCGTGACGACGTGCGTGAAGTCCTTGGACGCATCGAAGGGCTGCTTGATGCCCAGCGACGGCGCGATGGTGAACGACATCTCGGTGGTCAGCAGCGTGTAGCCATCGGGCGCGGCGCGCGCCACGGTTCCCCAGCCGATGTTGCCGCCGCCGCCGGCCTTGTTCTCGACGATCAGCGTCTGACCCAGGCTGTTGCCGATCTGGGCGGTGACGATGCGGGCGACGATGTCGGTGGTGCCGCCCACCGCGTAGGGCACGACGACGGAGATGGGCTTGGTGGGGTAGGCCTGCGCGAATGCGCTGCCGGCGCCCGTCAGGGCAAGGAGCAGGGCGGCGAAGCGGCGGCGTTGCAATCGAGTCATGGTGGTGGTCCTTGGGTGATGTTCAGTCGACCGTGACGACGTGGGTTCCGCGGGGGACGGCGCTCGGGTCGGGGAGGGCGCCGGGGCAAGGCCCAACGGCCCGAAGGGAGGGTTCAGGCCAGGCGGTACACGCGCTTGGCCGTGCCCGAGAACAGCGCCTGCTTCTCGTCGGGGCTGCAGCCGGCGGCCAGCCGCTTGAAGGCGTTCCAGACGACGTGATAGCTGCAGGAACCCTTGTCGACCGGGAAATTGCTCTCGAACATGCAGCGTTCGACGCCGAAGGCTTCGATGCAGGTCTCGATCCACGGCTTCCAGCGGCGGGCGAGGTGTTCGGACGAAGGCGCGACCGGCAGCGCCTCGAAGCCGAAGCCGTTGATCCGCATGCCCAGCCCGCCCAGCTTGACGTGCACGTTCGGCAGCCGGGCCAGCGCGCCCATGGCATCGCGCCAACGGCGGAACACCTCCTCCTCACGGCCCTGATAGGCGCCGATGCGGACGATGCCGCCGCAATGGTTCACCACGATGGTGGTGTCGGGAAAGGCCTGCGCCGTGGCCAGCAGCTCGGTCAGCTGCGGGAAGAACAGCCAGGCGTCGTACGACAGGCCCAGCGGTGCCAGCTGCGCCAGCCCCGCGCGGTACGCGCTGTCCAACAGCAGGCCGGCAGGCGCGGCGGTGGCCGGGTTGGCCAGCGAGGTGTCGGCGTCCCAGGTCGTCAGGTGGCGGATGCCCCGGAAGCGGCCCCGGCCGGCCGCGATGTGGGCCTCCAGCACGCCCTGCACCGCATCGCCGAGCCGCAGGTCGGCATGGCCGACGATGCCGGCGGCCACCTGGACGGGGCCGCGGTTCTCGGTGACCGCCGCGACGTACGCGGTCTCGCCGACGGGCTGGCAGGCCACTGGCCCGTCGGTGCGATAACGCGTGAGCGCCTGCATGTAGACGGAGGCCTGCACCGCATGGCCCGAGGCAGCGTCGGCGCGGTAGTCCTCATCGAGGTAGCGCCAGCCGGGCCGGTCGTAGAAGTGGTGGTGGGCGTCGATGATGGCCAGGTCGGGTTCGAGGACGTCTTCCTGGCGGGATTGCAGCCAGTCGTCGCGCACCGGCAGGTAGTTGTTGGTCTGACCCATCTTGTCTCCACGGTCGGCTTCCGCGCCGCCTCGCTCGGGCGTCGTCTCGTGATGCCCGTGGCCAGTGTCCGGCCACGGACACCGACAAGAAAGTGGGGGAGTCTGTGATCAGATCAAAACGGCGCTATCAAGTCGCGCGCGCCGACGCAAACGCGAAGTCCGGCAGCGACAGCGTGGCCTCGGCCACGTCCAGCAGCCGGCGGTTCTGGTCCATCGAGGTCTTCTGCAGCGCGCGGAAGGCGGCCTCCTCGGTCATGCCCATGCGCGACATCAGCACGCCCTTGGCGCGCTCGATCACCTTGCGCTCATGCAGCGTGCGGCGGGCGGTGTCGAGCTCGGCTTCCATCGCGGCCAGCCGCGCCGCCTGCGCCAGTTCGTGCGGCCAACTGTAAGGCGGCTTCAGCAGAACCAGCCCGTGACGTCCCTGATCCAAGCGGGCGTCGACGCCCATGTTGAGCGCCACCGGCCCGTTGGCCCCGGTCACGACCTGGATCACGTCGTGCGAACCTTCCAGACCCGAGACGGACGCCACCGGCCGGACGGGCCTCAACTCATAGTCGTCCGCCGCCGGGCGCAGACGACGAATGAGGGCGCGCGCCAGTCCGATCAGTCCGATCACCGCCAAGGTGAAGGCCACGCCTTTGAACATCCAACCCAGCACGGACCAGATCGGGCCTTGAAACAGATGATCCGTGAACGGACCGATGAAGTCGCCGAAACCGGCGAAAGCGCCCAGCGCGA
>OFDN01002391.1_pt1 | contig 10415 bp, 12 predicted proteins | sample 1520971 | NCBI WGS metagenome assembly OFDN01 (sample SAMEA94257418, study PRJEB24077) | hot springs metagenome | biome: Aquatic biome; feature: Geographical feature; material: Water | place: India | collected 2012-06-12 | depth 5 m | reverse complement strand
GCCAACCCGGTGCCGCTGCTGATCCCCTGCCACCGGGTTCTGGCGGGCGACGGCCGCATCACCGGCTACAGCGCGGGCGACGGCATCACGACGAAGGCCTGGCTGCTCGATCACGAGGGAATCGCCCACCGGTGAGCACGAGCCTGCGTCGCGGCGACGACGGCCGCCCCCGCTGCGCCTGGGTCGGCGCCGACCCGATCTACGAGCGCTACCACGACGACGAGTGGGGCGTCACCCTGCACGGCGACCGCGCCCTCTACGAGAAGCTGAGCCTCGAGGCCTTCCAGAGCGGGCTGTCGTGGATCACCATCCTCCGCCGGCGGGAGGGCTTCCGGCGCGCGTTCGACGGCTTCGACTGGAACCGCGTCGCCGACTACGACGATGCCGACGTCGCCCGCCTCATGGCCGATGAGGGCATCATCCGCAATCGGGCCAAGATCGAGGCGACGATCGCCAACGCCCGGGTGCTGCGCGACTGGCTCGCCGACGAGCCGGGCGGTCTCGACACGCTCGTCTGGAGCCACCGCCCCGCGCCGCGCACCCCGGGCGACCGCCCCGCTCGGCTCGACGAGCTGCCCGCCACGACCGCGGAATCCATCGCGCTCGCCCGCGCCCTCAAAGCGCGCGGCCTGCGATTCGTCGGCCCCACGACGGCCTATGCCCTCATGCAGTCCGCGGGGCTCGTCGACGACCACCTCGCGGGCTGCTGGCGCGCGGACTAGCGGGCGGAGGGCAGGGTGCCCGGCACGACGAGCTCCAGCTCATCGCGCTTCCCCCCGAGCTCAGGAGCGGGCAGGCGCCGCAGCGGCCAGCCCAGCGCCGTCGCCGCCGCGCACAGGTCGTCGACCGAAGCCGGCAGCGGGCCGGCCTCGAGCAGCGCCCGCACGAACTCCCCCTTGCCCTTCTTGTTGAAGTGGTTGAGCGCCCGCGCCACGCCATCGTCGCCGATCGCGACGACGCGCACGAACAGCGCATCGGGGCGGCGCGGCAGCGGGCCCAGGGCCGCGTAGCCCTCCGACCGGAGGTCGATGAGCGGGCCGGGCAGCGATTCCAGCACACGAGCGTTCGCCTCCGCCCAGTGCGCGCGCAGGCGGAGGTCGGGCAGCCGCGAGTCGTGCGAGAGCCGGTAGGCGGGCACGGCGTCATCGGCCGCCACGAGGCCGAACAATGCCGAGTGCACGATGATGTGCGCGGATGCTCGCGCGCGGGCATCCGCGCCCCACTCCTCCACCGCGAGCGCGTCGTAGAGCACCCCGGTGTAGCGCTCGATGGCGGGCATGGTCGGGCTCGAGCGCAGGGCTCGGTTGCGCGCGAGCTCGGCGACCGCCGCCTTCGGGCTGAGCGTGAGCGCCCGCGCGGCGGCAGCGTCGTCGACGCAGAGGCGCTCGAGAGCGTCCATGACGGTGCGGCGGGCCTCTGTCAGCGCGGGGAAGCTCAGCGCCGTGAGCTCCAGCGGTGCGCCCGCGCCGCCGTCGCGCTTGGTCTCGGAGGGCGGCAGCAGCAGTCTCATGCGCGCCGCCCGTCGCGGGGCCGCCGCACTCGACTAGACGAGCGCGGCGGCGCCGGCGACGATCGTGACGGTGTTGTTCTCGACCGAGAGGAAGCCGTCTTCGGCCTTCGCGACGATGACGTCGCCCTCGGTCGGCGTGATGCGCACCTCGCCCGCGCTAAGGATGCCCAGCAGCGGCTCGTGGCCCGGCAGCACACCGATCTCGCCCTCGGTGGTGCGCGCGACGATCTGCTTCGCGCGCCCCGACCAGACCTCGCGGTCGGCCGAGACGACGCTCACCGTGAGCTCCGCCATGGCTAGGCGTTCTCCTTCTGGATCTGCGCCCACTTCTCTTCCACGTCGCTGATCGCACCGACGTTGAAGAAGGCCTGCTCGGCCACGTGGTCGAACTCGCCCTTGGCGATCGCATCGAACGACTCGATGGTGTCCTTGAGCGGAACGGTCGAGCCCTCGACACCCGTGAACTTCTTCGCCATGTAGGTGTTCTGCGAGAGGAACTGCTGGATGCGGCGCGCACGCGACACCGTGATCTTGTCCTCCTCCGACAGCTCGTCGACACCGAGGATCGCGATGATCTCCTGCAGCTCCTTGTTCTTCTGGAGAATCTGCTTGACCGTGGTCGCGACGCGGTAGTGGTCCTCACCGATGTAGAGCGGGTCGAGGATGCGGCTGGTCGAGGTCAGCGGGTCGACGGCCGGGTACAGACCCTTCGACGCGATCTCACGGCTGAGCTCGGTCGTGGCGTCGAGGTGCGCGAAGGTGGTCGCGGGCGCCGGGTCGGTGTAGTCGTCGGCGGGCACGTAGATGGCCTGCAGCGAGGTGATCGAGTGGCCGCGGGTCGAGGTGATGCGCTCCTGCAGGATGCCCATCTCGTCGGCGAGGTTCGGCTGGTAGCCCACAGCGGAGGGCATGCGGCCGAGCAGCGTCGACACCTCGGAACCGGCCTGCGTGAACCGGAAGATGTTGTCGATGAAGAGCAGAACGTCCTGGTTCTGCACGTCGCGGAAGTACTCGGCCATCGTCAGGGCCGAGAGCGCGACGCGAAGACGGGTGCCCGGGGGCTCGTCCATCTGGCCGAAGACGAGGGCGGTCTTGTCGAAGACGCCGGCCTCCTCCATCTCCTTGATGAGGTCGTTGCCCTCACGGGTGCGCTCACCGACACCGGCGAACACCGACACACCGCCGTGGTCTTGCGCCACGCGCTGGATCATCTCCTGGATGAGCACGGTCTTGCCGACACCGGCACCGCCGAAGAGGCCGATCTTCCCACCCTGCACGTAGGGGGTGAGGAGGTCGATGACCTTGATGCCGGTCTCGAAGAGCTGCGTCTTCGACTCGAGCTGGTCGAACGCCGGGGGCTTGCGGTGGATCGGCCAGCGCTCGGTGACCTCGATGGTCTCGCCGGGCTCGGCGTTGAGCACCTCGCCCGTGACGTTGAACACCTTGCCCTTGGTGACGTCGCCGACGGGAACGGTGATCGGCGAGCCCGTGTCGCGCACCTCCTGGCCGCGGACGAGACCGTCGGTCGGCTTGAGGGCGATGGCGCGCACGAGGTCGTCGCCGAGGTGCTGGGCGACCTCGAGGATCAACTCGCTGCTCGTGTCACCGATGGTGATCGTGGTCGAGAGCGCGTTGTAGATGCCGGGGATGGCGTCATGCGGGAACTCGATGTCGACGACCGGGCCGGTCACGCGGGCGATGCGGCCCACTCCGGCGGTCGCTGCCTGGGCGGCGGGCTTCTTCTTCGTGGTCGTGGCCATGGGTGCTTTCCCTTTTCCTGTTCCTAGTTCGCCGAAGACAGGGCGTCGGCGCCGCCCACGATCTCGGAAATCTGCTGGGTGATCTCGGCCTGGCGGGCGTTGTTCGCCAGGCGGGTGTAGTCGAGGATGAGCTTGTCGGCGTTGTCGCTCGCCGACTTCATCGCCTTCTGGCGCGCGGCGTGCTCCGACGCGGCCGACTGCAGCATCGCGTTGAAGATGCGGCTCTCGATGTAGACGGGCAGCAGCGCGTCGAGCACCTTGTCGACCTCGGGCTCGAACTCGTAGAGCGGCAGCACGTCGCTCGAGCCGGGCTCCTCGACACCGTCGACGACCTCGAGCGGCAGCACGCGCACGATCTCGGGCGACTGCGTGACGAGGCTGACGAAGCGGTTGTACACGATGTGGATCTCGTCGACACCGCCGTTGTCGCCGCCGCGCACGAAGGCCTCGACGAGGGTGTCGGCGATCTCCTTCGCGGTGGCGAACTCGGGCTGATCGGTGTTGCCCGTCCACTGCTTCTCGACGGCGCGGCGACGGAACGCGAAGTACGACACCGCCTTGCGACCGACGAGGTAGTTGACGACCTCGCGGCCCTCATCCTCCAGGCGCGTGCGCAGCTCGTTCGCCTCGCGGATGACCTGCGAGCTGAAGGCGCCCGCGAGACCGCGATCGGACGTGAACACCACGACGGCGGCACGCGTCGGGTTCTCGCGCTCGGTCGTCAGCACGTGGTCGACGTTCGAGTAGGTCGCGACGGCCGAGACGGCCCGCGTCACGGCGCGGGCGTACGGGCCCGATGCGGCCATCCGGGCCTGCGCCTTCTGGATCCGCGAGGCCGAGATGAGCTCCATCGCGCGCGTGATCTTCTTGGTCGTCTGGGCAGAACGAATCTTCTGCCGGTAGACCCGAAGTTGCGCTCCCATGTGCTGATTCCGTTTCTTGGTCGAGTGCGGGTGAGGTCATCGCCGAGGCGAAGCGGGATGCCGGGCGCTGCGCGCCCGGGCCCCTACTTCTTGCGGCGGACGATCTTCTCCTGGTTGATGTCCTCGGCCTCGGTCGCCTCGAACTGCTCGTTGCCGGCGTGCACGCCGCCCTCCTCGCCGCCCTGGAAGGCGATGACGAAGGCGTCGACGGCCTTCTCGAGCTCGGCCTCGGTCGCGTCGTCGAGCACGTTGGTCTCGCGGAGCGTCGTGAGGATGCTCGTGTTGCGGCGCAGGTGGTCGAGCAGCTCGGCCTCGAAGCGCAGCACGTCGTCGACGTCGATCGTGTCGAGCTTGCCCTTCGTGCCCGCCCAGATCGAGACGACCTGCTCCTCGACCGGGTACGGCGAGTACTGCGGCTGCTTGAGCAGCTCGGTGAGGCGCGCGCCGCGCGCGAGCTGACGGCGGCTGGCCGCGTCGAGGTCGCTCGCGAACATCGCGAAGGCCTCGAGCGAGCGGTACTGCGCGAGCTCGAGCTTCAAGGTGCCGGAGACCTTCTTGATGCTCTTGACCTGCGCGTCGCCACCGACGCGGGAGACCGAGATACCCACGTCGACCGCCGGGCGCTGGTTGGCGTTGAAGAGGTCGGACTGCAGGAAGATCTGACCGTCGGTGATCGAGATCACGTTGGTCGGGATGTACGCCGAGACGTCGTTGGCCTTGGTCTCGATGATCGGCAGACCGGTCATCGAGCCGGCGCCCAGCTCGTCGGACAGCTTCGCGCAGCGCTCGAGCAGACGGGAGTGCAGGTAGAAGACGTCACCGGGGTACGCCTCGCGCCCCGGCGGGCGGCGCAGCAGCAGCGACACGGCGCGGTAGGCCTCGGCCTGCTTCGACAGGTCGTCGAAGATGATCAGCACGTGCTTGCCGCCGTACATCCAGTGCTGGCCGATGGCCGAGCCGGTGTAGGGCGCGAGGTACTTGAAGCCGGCGGGGTCGGACGCGGGGGCGGCGACGATGGTGGTGTACTCCATCGCCCCGGCCTCCTCCAGCGCGCCCTTGACGGCGGCGATGGTCGAGCCCTTCTGGCCGATGGCGACGTAGATGCAGCGCACCTGCTTGGTGACGTCGCCCGACTCCCAGTTGGCCTTCTGGTTGATGATCGTGTCGATCGCGATCGCGGTCTTGCCGGTCTGGCGGTCGCCGATGATGAGCTGACGCTGGCCGCGACCGACGGGGATCATCGCGTCGATGGCCTTGATGCCGGTCTGAAGCGGCTCGTGCACGCTCTTGCGCTGCATGACGCCGGGTGCCTGCAGCTCGAGTGCGCGGCGGCCCTCGCTGGCGATCTCGCCGAGACCGTCGATGGGCGCGCCGAGCGGGTCGACGACGCGGCCGAGGTAGCCGTCGCCGACGGGCACCGAGAGCACCTCGCCGGTGCGGGTGACCTCCATGCCCTCGACGATGCCGGTGAACTCACCGAGCACGACGACACCGATCTCGTTCTCGTCGAGGTTCTGGGCGAGGCCCAGCGTGCCGTCGGAGAAGCGGATGAGCTCGTTGGCCATGACGCCGGGCAGGCCCTCGACGTGGGCGATGCCGTCGGCGGCGTCGATGACGTGGCCGACCTCGGTGGCGACAGCCGTGCCGGGGGCGTAGGACTTCGCGAAGTTCTTCAGCGCGTCGCGGATCTCGTCCGGGCTGATCGTCAGTTCTGCCATGTTCTTCCCTTATTCGTTCGAGCACCCCTGCGGCTGCTCGTCTGGTTGTCGGTGAGCTGCGCCTAGCCGGCGAGCTGAAGTCTCACATCCGCCAGGCGCGAGGCGATGCTGCCGTCGATGACCTCATCGCCGACCTGCACGCGCACCCCGCCGATGAGGGCGGGCTCGACGACCTGGTTGATGACGTGGTCGCGGCCGTACCGGCGCGCGATGCTGGCGGTGACGGCCGCGAGCTGCGCGGCCGTGAGCGGACGCGCAACGGTGACCGTGGCGACGCCCTTGCCGGCGGTGTCGCCGACCGTCGTGACGGCGCTGCGCACGAGCTCGCCGATACGGCGGCCGCGCGGCTGCTGCACGAGATGACCCGCGATCGCGACCGTCTGCGGCAGCGCGGCAGCGCCGAGCAGGCTCGTGACGAGCGACAGCTTGCCCGCGGCCGAGCCGCGCTTGCTGCCGATCGCGAGCTCGAGCTCCGCATCCGACGTGACGGCACGGCCGAACTCGAACAGCTGCGCCTCGATGACGCCCGGGGCCTTCGCCGAGGCGGCGATCGCACGGATGCCCACCTCTTCGATGCCGGCGAGCATGTCATCTCCGCTCGACCACCGGCTGTTCACCACGACGTCGAGCAGGCCGCGAGCCGTCGCGCCGAGCTCGGCGAACACCGTCGCGACGAGCGCCCGCGTGCCCGCGGCATCGGCCGAGGGATTCGCCAGGGCGCTCAGCAGCTGCGGCGACGAGCCGATGGTGCGCGCGGCGGCGAGCAGCTGCTCGCCGACCGCGAGGTCGACACCCTTCGCCTCGGCCAGCGCGGTGCGGGCCGAGGTCAGGGCGCTGCGCGTCGCGGAACCCATCGCTACTTGGCCGCCTTCGCCGAGCCGGCGTCGCTCTCGAGCTCGGCCAGGAAGCGGTCGACGAGAGCACTCGCGCGCTTGTCGTCGGCGAGCGACTCGCCGATGACGCCGCTCGCGAGGTCGAGGGCGAGCGAGCCCACCTCGGCCCGCAGCGACACGAGGGCGGCCTGACGCTCGGCCTCGATCTGCAGCTGCGCGTTCGCGGTGATGCGGGCGGCCTCGGCCTGCGCGCTCTCTTTGAGCTCGGCGAGGATCGCCGCACCCTCGGCGCGCGCCTGCTCGCGGATCTTCGCGGCCTCGGCGCGACCCTCGGCGAGCAGCGCGTTGTACTGCTCGAGGGCTGCCTGCGCCTCGGCCTGGGCCGACTCGGCCTTCGCGATGCCGCCCTCGATGAGCGCGGCGCGCTCGTCGAGCGTCTTCTGCATGCGAGGCAGCACGACGCGCCAGAACAGCAGCAGGACGAGGATGAACGGAATCAGCGAGTAGACGATGTCGTACCACGCCGGGAGCAGCGGGTTCGGGGTCTCCTCCGCCGCGACGATGAGCTCTGCGAGCATGTGCGCTGTCCTAGTTCGTGAAGATGAAGTACGTCGCGATACCGATGAACGCGAGCGCCTCGGTGAAGGCGATACCGATGTACATGAGGACCGTCAGGCGGCCCTGCAGCTCGGGCTGGCGCGCGACCGACTCGATCGTCTTGCCGACGACGATGCCCACACCGATACCGGCACCGATCGCCGAGAGACCGTAGCCGACGGTGGCGATGTTGCCGTTGATCTCGGCGAGAACCGTGTTTGCGTCCACGAGGGGTTTTCCTTCCGTATCGAAACCGGGCGTGCGGGTGCGCGCCCGGAGGGTCGTTGCTTAGTGCTCGTCCGCCAGCGCGAGCTGGATGTAGACGGTGGTCAGGAGGGCGAAGACGTAGGCCTGCAGAACCGAGACCAGGATCTCGAAGAAGGTGAAGGCCGTGCCGAACGCGAGGGTCACCGCGCTCGCCGCGATCCACCAGCCGCCGAGCTCGACCATGAAGAACGCGGTGGCCGAGAAGAACAGCACGAGCAGCAGGTGGCCGACGATCATGTTCATCAGCAGTCGGAGCGTCAGCGTGACGGGCCGCAGCACGAACATCGAGACGAACTCGATGGGCGTGACGATGATGTACAGGAACGGGGGGACCCCGGGCGGGAAGAGCGCGTTGCGGATGAAGGTCCACGGGTGCTTGCGCAGGCCCGCCCAGATGAAGGCGATGTACGCGGCGATCGCGAGCACGAGCGGCATGCCGATGACCGAGTTCGCCGAGATGTTGATGCCGGGCACGACGCCCGTCAGGTTCATGAACAGCACGAGGAAGAAGATCGTCGTGATGAGCGGGAGGAACCGCTTGCCGTCTTTCTGACCGAGCAGGTCCTCCACGATGCCCTTGCGGACGAACTCGAGGCCCATCTCGATCGTGCCCTGGAAGCGGCCGGGCACGAGCTGCATCTTGCGGGTGCCGAGCCAGAACAGGATGAAGATCAGCGCGACGATGACGAGCCGCAGCAGCATGATGCGGTTGAGCTCGAACGGCGTGCCCTCGAAGAGGATGGCCGGAGGGAAGAAGTCGAGGATCGACGGACCCTTGAATTCCGGGGCTTCCGTCGCCGGAGCGGTCGCAAGAGCGAGGACGGGGATCAGGGCAGCAGCGCTCAGGGGAGTCTCCAGCATCGGGGCGAGGCACGAGGCGTCGCGGCGATCGGCGGCGGTGCTCCTACCCTACCAAGAGAACGGGGGCCCGCCGAACGCGAAAGGGCGTCGCGACCGGGGCTTCCAAGCGTCCTCTCAGGCGCGGAGCCGGCATTCGCGGTCAGAGGTCGGGGATCTCGTCCTTGCTCGGCAGCCGCACGTCGCTCACGTAGGGCACGCGCGATCGCGTGACCGCCACCATGTCGGTGACGAGTCCGCCGACGACGGCCGCGACGAGCGTGATGAAGAGCACCGTCGGCTCGACGAACGGGGCATCGCGCAGCGAGAAGACGAGCACCAGGAACACCACGAACTTGACGATCCACGAGCCGATCACGATGCCGAAGTAGGCGGGCGACAGCAGGTCGCTGCCGGTGACGCGGTCGGCCAGCAGGATGCTCGCCGCCGTGAGACCGAGGAACACGAAGCCCATCCCGGCGCCGATGAGCGCGCTGAGCATGCCGGGCAGCTCGGCGACGAGCGCCCCGGCCACGCTGCCGATGACGGCGATCGCGAACGACACGATGGCGCCGTAGACGAGGGCGCGACGCAGAACGGGGGCGGCGGTCGACGGGCGGTCGGTGGTCATCGGACTTCCTCCAGGGAATCGGGGGCAGCAGCATCCAGCGGGTCGAACCGGGCGAGGCCCTCCTCGCCCTCCGGGGCCGATTGGGCGACCGCCTCGATGCGCTTGCGGCGGCTCAGCGGTGCGAGGGTGACGAGGGTGCAGGCGATGAGGCCGACGACCATCGCGGTGAGGGCCCACCACCACGCCCAGAACAGGAAGAGCAGGGCGCCGACGGCCACGACCGCCGTCCAGGCGTAGAAGATCAGCACGGCGTGGAAGTGCGAGTGGCCCATGTCGAGCAGCCGGTGGTGCAGGTGCTTGCGGTCGGCGCTGAAGGGCGACTTGCCCGCGCGCAGCCGTCGCAGCACCGCGAGGCCGAAGTCGAGCAGCGGCACGATGAGCACCGCGAAGGGCAGCACGAGCGGGATGAACGCCGGCACGAGCTGGCTGCGGTCGATGCCGGGGTCGATCTGGCCGGTGACCGAGATCGTCGAGACGGCCATGAGCATGCCGACGACGAGGGCTCCCCCGTCTCCCATGAAGATCTTCGCCGGATGCCAGTTGAACGGCAAGAACCCGGCGGTCGCCCCGAGCAGCACCGCCATGACGAGCGAGGCGAGGTTGAACGCGGTCTGCGCGGTGTCGATCGAGAGCAGGTAGCTGTAGATGAAGAACACGGTGCCGGCGATGATCGTGACCCCGGCCACGAGCCCGTCGAGCCCGTCGATGAAGTTGACGGCGTTCATCACGAGCACGACCGCGAGCACGGTGACGATGAGCGACATCGTCGGCGAGAGCACCGTGATGCCGCCGTCGGGCCCGATCGGCAGCGACGTCAGCTGCAGGCTCGCCCAGGCGAGGAAGCCGGCGATGAGCAGCTGCCCGGCCAGCTTCGTCATCCAGTTGAGGTCGTAGAGGTCGTCGACCACGCCGAGACCGAGCATGACGACGGCCGCGGCGACGATCGCGATGATCGGGAACGGGTCGGCGTAGACCAGGTCGAACCAGCTGATCTGCGAGGCGATCGCGAGCGAGACGACGATGCCGACCACGATGGCGATGCCGCCCAGGCGCGGCGTCGGCGTGGTGTGCACATCGCGGTCGCGGATGCCCGGGTAGAGCTTGAACCGGTGGCTGAGCCGCAGCACGCCCCACGAGGCGGCGAAGCTCACCACGCCCGCGATCAGGGCCACGAGGATGTAGAAGGTCACGCCACCAGCTCCGCGCCGACGACGTCGACGATCGCGTCGCGCGGGACGACCCCGGCGCGCAGGATGCGGAGCTTGCCCTCGGGGAGGTGCAGGCTCGTCGCGTCGACGATGGTCGACGTCGCCGGAGCACCCTCGGCGGCGAGCTCGCC
>OFDN01002390.1_pt1 | contig 10419 bp, 9 predicted proteins | sample 1520971 | NCBI WGS metagenome assembly OFDN01 (sample SAMEA94257418, study PRJEB24077) | hot springs metagenome | biome: Aquatic biome; feature: Geographical feature; material: Water | place: India | collected 2012-06-12 | depth 5 m | reverse complement strand
GGGGGGGCCGCCGGCCTGCCACCCATGGCGGCACCCGCTGGCGCAGGCGTCTCGGCCAGCGGCGCGCCGCGGCTGGCGCCGCCGTCGTAGCCCGAGGTGTTGAAGCCCATGTCGTTGCCCGGACCCTGCGTGCTGCGCACGGCCAGGCTCACCGGCTGCACGCCGGCGTCGCGCATGGCGCTCACGATGTCGCCGTACACGCGGGGCATCAGGTCGGCCAGGCTGCGTCCCAGCTCGATGCCCAGCAGCTTGCGCACTTCGGGCCGCTCGGAGATGGCCTCCACCCCGGCCAGCAGCGCCTTGCCCACCAGCTCGGGCCGCAGGGGGTTGCGTTCGTGGTCCGGGCGGCCGAGCTGCAGCAGCGAGCCGACGTAGGCATCCAGCTCCCGCAGCTCCCACTCGCAGGCGTGCTGGATCACCAGCCCGAAGCGGTCGGCGTTGATGCTGGCCTCCACCTCGTGGTCGTCCACCAGGCTCAGCACCTCCCAGGGTGTGTTGGTGGAGCTGCGCGGGGCCGCATGACGCGGCGCGGTCTCGCGCTGCACCTGCTGGTCCAGCGATTCGTTGAACGCATGCACGAAGGCGGCCTGGCGGCGGTTCAGCTCGAACTGGGCGGCCAGGAAGTCGTCCCGCTCATGGATCTTCAGGCTGGACAGCGCGGCCAGCCCAAGGCTGTCCACGCAGCGCTGCGCCGCCTCGCGGGCGGCGTGCTTGATGCGGAGTGCCGCGGCCTGGAGCGCGGCGTCGGGACGCGGGAGTGGCGAATTCATGATGCGCACGGCGACCGGGTTGGAGGGGCGGCAGCGACCGCTTCGGTCGGGCGCCCCATGCCCCGGTTATCGACAAGTATGGGCGCAAATTCAGCGCCCGCCGTTCAGCGCTTGAGGCTGTCGCGGATCTCGCGCAGCAGCTTCACGTCCTCGGGTTCCGGCGCCGGCTCGGTGGGAGCGGGCGGCTCTGCCAGCCGCAGCCGGTTGATCTGCTTGACCATGATGAAGATGACGAAGGCCAGGATGAGGAAGTTCAGTGCCACCGTCAGGAAGTTGCCGTAGCCCAGCAGCGGCACGCCGGCCTTGGTGAGCGCCTCGTAGGTCATCGGTCCGGAGTAGCCCGCAGGCGGGCTGGCCAGCATCAGGAAGTAGTTGGAAAAGTCGAGTCCGCCGACCAGCCGGCCGACCACAGGCATGATGACGTCCTTGACCAGGGAATCGACGATCTTGCTGAAGGCGGCCCCGATGATCACGCCCACGGCCAGATCGACTACGTTCCCCTTGACTGCAAAAGCCTTGAACTCGCTGACGAAACTCATGGGGTTCTCTCCTGTGTGTGTTGCGCGCCTGTACCCGGCGCTATGGGATGCGGCCGGAGTATTGCCCAAGGCGATTGCTGTGCGGACCGTCGGGAAAGGCCTACAGCGTCCGTTAGAATCCTGGGTTGCCCCTGACGGAAACCCACGTGTGTTTCTTGTCGCGTCTTCCAGCGAATGCCACCAGAGGACTCCATGAGTGACCAGCAAGTCGACAAAGCCAAACGCACGTGGCTCGTCGCATCCGGATGTGCGGGTGCCGTAGGCGGCATCGCCGTCGCCGTGCCGTTTGTCTCGACGTTCACCCCGTCCGAGCGTGCCAAAGCGGCCGGTGCGCCGGTGGAAGTGGACATCGGCAGCCTGCAGCCGGGCGAGAAGGTGACGGTCGAATGGCGCGGCAAGCCCGTGTGGATCGTCCGCCGCACGCCTGAGCAGATCGAGGCGCTGAAGGCCCTCGGCGGCCAGCTCGCCGACCCCAATTCGGCCCGCAACCCGGCCGAGATCACGCCGATGGAAAGTTGCCGCAACGAGTGGCGCTCCATCAAGCCCGAATACCTGGTGGTGGTGGGCATCTGCACGCACCTGGGCTGCTCGCCCACCGACAAGTTCGTCGCCGGTCCCCAGCCCTCGCTGCCCTCGGACTGGCAGGGCGGCTTCCTCTGCCCGTGCCACGGTTCCACGTTCGACATGGCCGGCCGCGTCTTCAAGAACAAGCCCGCGCCGGACAACCTCGAGGTGCCGCCGCACATGTACTTGTCCGACACGCGCCTGCTGATCGGCGAGGACAAGAAGGCCTGACACCCCCGAACATCCCGAGGCACAACATATGGCGGAATTCAAGCAAGCCCCGGCCGGCGCGCCCTTGTCGCAGCAACTGCTGACGTGGGTCGACAACCGGTTCCCAGCCAGCAAGCTGTACAAGGAGCATCTGTCCGAGTACTACGCTCCGAAGAACTTCAACTTCTGGTACTTCTTCGGCTCGCTGGCGCTGCTGGTGCTGGTCATCCAGATCGTCACCGGCATCTTCCTGGTGATGCACTACAAGCCCGATGCGAACCTGGCGTTCGCCTCGGTCGAATACATCATGCGGGACGTGCCCTGGGGCTGGCTGGTGCGCTACATGCACTCCACCGGCGCCTCGGCCTTCTTCGTGGTCGTGTACCTGCACATGTTCCGCGGCCTGATCTACGGCAGCTACCGCAAGCCGCGTGAGCTGGTGTGGGTGTTCGGCTGCGCCATCTTCCTGTGCCTGATGGCCGAGGCCTTCATGGGCTACCTGCTGCCCTGGGGCCAGATGTCGTACTGGGGCGCGCAGGTGATCGTGAACCTGTTCGCCGCCGTGCCGTTCGTCGGTCCGGACCTGGCGCTGCTGATCCGTGGCGACTACGTGGTGAGCGACGCCACGCTCAACCGCTTCTTCAGCTTCCACGTCATCGCGGTGCCGCTGGTGCTGCTGGGCCTGGTGGTGGCGCACATCATCGCGCTGCATGAAGTGGGCTCCAACAACCCCGACGGCGTGGAGATCAAGGCCAAGAAGGATGCGCAGGGCCGCCCGCTGGACGGCATCCCGTTCCACCCGTACTACACGGTGCACGACATCCTGGGCGTCAGCGTCTTCCTGATGGCCTTCAGCGCGATCATCTTCTTCGCGCCGGAGCTGGGCGGCTACTTCCTCGAGTACAACAACTTCATCCCCGCCGACCCGCTGAAGACGCCGCCGCACATCGCGCCGGTCTGGTACTTCACGCCGTTCTACTCGATGCTGCGCGCCACCACCGACGACCTCGTCAACGTGCTGTGCATCATCATCGGCCTCGCTGCGGTGCTGTCGTTCGTCAAGCTGCGCGCCAGCATGCTGATCAAGGGTGCGGTGCTGGTGGCTGCGGTCATCGCCATCGTGCTGCTCAAGACCTTCGACGCCAAGTTCTGGGGCGTGGTCGTGATGGGCGGCGCCGTGATCATCCTGTTCTTCCTGCCCTGGCTGGACTACAGCCCGGTCAAGTCGATCCGCTACCGCCCCGACTGGCACAAGTACCTGTACGGCATCTTCGTCGTGTTCTTCTTCGTGCTCGGCTACCTCGGCATCCAGCCGCCGTCCACCATCGGCACCATCGTGTCGCAGGTGGGTACGCTGTTCTACTTCGGCTTCTTCCTGCTGATGCCCTGGTGGAGCCAGATCGGCAAGTTCAAGCCGGTGCCCGACCGCGTGGTCTTCAACGCCCACTGACGCGCCGCAGGAGCACCGAAATACCATGAAAAAGATCCTTCTCTCCTTGCTGGCATCGTTGGCGATGTTGTCGGGCGGTGCGCAGGCTGCGGAAGGCGGCCATGCACTCGACCGCTTCCCCACCGAGCGCATGACCGACGTGGCCGCGCTGCAGAACGGCGCCAAGCTGTTCGTCAACTACTGCCTGAACTGCCACTCGGCTTCGTTCATGCGCTACAACCGGTTGCGCGACATCGGCCTGACCGACGACCAGATCAAGACCAAGCTCGCATTCCCGACGCAAAACGTCGGCGACATGATGAAGTCGGCCATCGATCCGAAGCAGGCCAAGGAATGGTTCGGCGCCACGCCGCCCGACCTGACGGTGATCGCCCGCTCGCGTGCCAGCCACGCCGGCAGCGGTGCGGATTACCTCTACACCTACCTGCGCACCTACTACCGCGACGACACTAAGGCCACCGGCTGGAACAACCTCGCTTTCCCCAGCGTGGGCATGCCCAATCCGCTGTGGGAACTGCAAGGTCAACGCGCCGCCCAATTCGTCGACGAGCGGGACCCGCACGATGCGTCCAAGACGGTGCACGTGTTCAAGGGTTTCCAACAGCTCACGCCGGGCACCATGAGCCCGACCGAGTTCGACAGCGCGGTGGCCGACCTCGTGGCCTACATGCAGTGGATGGGTGAGCCGCAGCAGAACTACCGGGTGCGCCTGGGCGTGTGGGTGCTGATCTTCCTGGGCTTGTTCACCGTGATCGCCTGGCGCCTGAACGCCGCCTACTGGAAAGACATCAGGTAGTCGTTCCGCGCGACCCGGGGCTGAGAGCGGCCTGGGTCGTCAGCGCAGTGGTGCCCCAGGGCCCACTGCGCTTCGTGTTTTCTGAGCTGAGAGGCTCGCCGTTCAAATTGTTAGAAGAAGGGGCCCGCTGCCATGATGGTGCTTTACTCTGGAACCACCGATCCTTATTCGCACCGCTGCCGCTTCGTGCTGTTCGAAAAGGGAATGGACTTCGAGATCCGCGACGTGGATCTCTTCGCGAAGCCCGAAGACATCGCGCTGATGAACCCGTACAACGAGGTGCCCATCCTCGTGGAGCGCGACCTCATCCTGTACGAGTCGCACATCATCAACGAGTACATCGACGAGCGCTTCCCGCATCCGCAGCTGATGCCCGGCGACCCGGTGGCCCGTGCGCGCGTGCGCCTGTTCCTGCTCAACTTCGAGAAGGAGCTGTTCTCCAACGTCAACCTGCTGGAAAGCCGTGGCGTGAAGGCCACCGAGAAGCAGTTGGAGAAGGCCCGCGCGCAGATCCGCGACCGGCTGACCCAGCTCGCGCCGATCTTCCAGAAGAACAAGTACATGCTGGGTGACGACTTCTCGATGCTGGACGTGGCCATCGCCCCGCTGCTGTGGCGCCTGGACTACTACGGCATCGAACTGTCGAAGAACGCCCTGCCGCTGCTGAAGTACGCCGAGCGCATCTTCTCGCGCCCCGCCTACATCGAGGCGCTGACGCCCTCCGAAAAAGTGATGCGCAAGTAAATCCGCATGACGTCTCCGATCGCTCCCGAAGGGCAGGGCACCTCCACCCGCCCGTACCTGGTTCGTGCGTTGCACGACTGGTGCACCGACAACGGCTTCACGCCCTATGTCGCGGTCTTCGTCGACCGCAGCGTGCAGGTGCCGATGGAGTACGTGAAGAACAACGAGATCGTTCTGAACGTCGGTTTCGAGGCGACCAGCGGCCTGAAGCTCGGCAACGAGTTCATCGAGTTCCGCGCCCGCTTCGGCGGGCAGCCGCGCGACATCGTGGTGCCGATCGATCATGTGGTGGCGATCTATGCGCGCGAGAACGGCCAGGGCATGGCCTTCCCGATGCCCACTGAAAGCACGACCGGGCCGCTGGCGGCCGACGAGGCGGTGACCCTGCCACCCGAACAGAACGAGCCGCCCAGTCCGACCCCGCTGCCCGGTGCAGGCGGGGTGCGCGGACTGCGCCTGGCGTCCGAATCCGAGGGTGATGCAGAGTCACGCGACGACGAACCGCCTGAGCCGCCCGCCGGTGGCAGCCGGCCTTCGCTCAAGCGCATCAAGTAAGCGCCGCGCCTAGAATTTGTTGCAAGCCGTGCCGGCTTAGCTCAGTTGGTAGAGCACCCGCCTTGTAAGCGGAAGGTCTTCGGTTCGATTCCGAAAGCCGGCACCACCCGCCTGCCAAGCCTGCGTCAGCCCCCGTTCATCACGCGGATGCGGATGGCCGGCGTGGGCAGGCCGGCTTCGCGCAACAGGTCGTCAAAGCGCGGCAGCATCTGGCGCAGCTTGGCGCCGACGGCGGTGTTGCTCACCAGCAGCGCCCAGCCCTCTTCATCCACCGGGCCCGGGCGCACGTGGCGGCGCAGTGCGGGCGGCAAGGCCGGCTCGATGGCGCGGAAGCGCTCGTTCGATGCCTGCACCCGTTCCACCAGGCGCGCCAGGGGCGCGCTGCCCTCCAGGGCCTCGCTGATCGGGCGTGTCAGCGGCATGCCGCCGCGGGGTTGCTGTGCCATCGGTGCAGTCTAGCCCCGGTGATAGACTCGTTCGGCTTTGCGCCCCAGCGTTTGTCGTGACCGGCAAGCTGCTGTCCGCCTTGCGCCGCAAGGCAGCCGGGCGTTGCAAATCCGGCCTGCACCCCCAGGTGCAGCGCTCGCGCCGCGTCGGCCCCTCCGGTCAACAGGCCCTGTACGGGTCGGCCGGCTTCTCTCCTTCCAGCTCGTTCAGCGCATGTTGCCTAAGCTTCTCACTTCGATTTTCGGTAGTCGCAACGATCGGCTGATCAAGCAGTTCCGGGCGGTGGTGCAGCAGATCAATGCACTGGAGCCGCAGTTCGAAAAACTCGACGACGCGGGCCTGCGCGCCAAGACCGACGAGTTTCGAGGCCGGCTGGCCAAGGGCGAGACGCTCGACGCCCTGCTGCCCGAGGCCTTCGCCACCGTGCGTGAAGGCAGCAAGCGCAGCCTGAAGATGCGCCACTTCGACGTGCAGCTGATCGGCGGCATGACGTTGCACCAGGGCAAGATCGCCGAAATGCGCACCGGCGAGGGCAAGACGCTGATGGCCACGCTGCCCGTTTACCTGAATGCGCTCGCCGGCAAGGGCGTGCACGTGGTGACGGTCAACGACTACCTCGCCCGCCGCGACGCGGAGTGGATGGGCCGGCTGTACAACTTCCTCGGCCTGACCGTGGGCGTGAACGTGCCCGGCATGAGCCGCGAGGAGAAGCAGGCCGCCTACAACGCCGACGTCACCTACGGCACCAACAACGAGTTCGGCTTCGACGTGTTGCGCGACAACATGGTCTACGAAGTGGCTGACCGGGTGCAGCGCAAGCTCAACTACGCCATCGTCGACGAGGTGGACTCCATCCTGATCGACGAGGCCCGCACGCCGCTGATCATCAGCGGCCAGGCGGAGGACCACACCGAGCTGTATGTGCGCATCAATGCCGTGGTGCCGCTGCTGAAGAAGCAGATCGGCGAGGCCGATCCACGCACCGGCGAGGGCGTGATCGAGCCCGGCGACTTCACGGTGGACGAGAAGAGCCACCAGGTGTTCCTGACCGAAGACGGGCACGAGAACGCCGAGCGCATCCTGGCCGAAGCCGGCCTGCTGGCCGAAGGTGCCAGCCTGTACGACCCGGCCAACATCACGCTGATGCACCACGTGTACGCCGCGCTGCGTGCACGCCACCTCTACAACCGCGACCAGCACTATGTGGTGCAGAACGGCGAGGTGGTGATCGTCGACGAATTCACCGGCCGCCTGATGACCGGCCGCCGCTGGAGCGACGGCCTGCACCAGGCGGTGGAAGCCAAGGAAGGCGTGAAGATCCAGAGCGAGAACCAGACGCTCGCCTCGATCACCTTCCAGAACTACTTCCGGATGTACGCCAAGCTGTCGGGCATGACCGGCACGGCCGACACCGAGGCCTACGAGTTCCAGGAGATCTATGGCCTGGAAACGGTGGTCATCCCGCCGAACAAGCCCACCATCCGCAAGGACGAACTGGACCTGGTCTACAAGACCAACAAGGAGAAGTTCAACGCGGTGATCGAGGACATCCGCGACGCACACACCCGCGGCCAGCCGGTGCTGGTGGGCACCACCTCGATCGAGAACTCCGAGCTCATCTCCAACCTGCTGGCGGCCGCCAAGCTGCCGCACCAGGTGCTGAACGCCAAGCAGCACGCCAAGGAAGCGGAGATCGTGGCGCAGGCCGGCCGGCCGGGTGTCATCACCATCGCCACCAACATGGCAGGCCGCGGCACCGACATCGTGCTGGGCGGCAACGTCGAGAAGCAGGTGCAGATCCTGGAGGCGGACGAGAGCGTGCCCGCGGACGAGAAGGCGCGCCGCATCGAGCAGCTGAAGGCCGAGTGGCAAAGCCTGCACGACAAGGTGAAGGGCGAGGGCGGCCTGCGCATCATCGCCACCGAGCGGCATGAGTCGCGCCGCATCGACAACCAGCTGCGCGGCCGCGCCGGCCGCCAGGGCGATCCGGGGTCGTCGCGCTTCTACCTGTCGCTCGAAGATCCGCTGATGCGAATCTTCGCCGGTGACCGTGTGCGCGCCATCATGGACCGGCTGAAGATGCCCGAGGGCGAGGCCATCGAGGCCGGCATCGTCTCGCGCAGCATCGAAGGCGCGCAGCGCAAGGTGGAAGCGCGCAACTTCGACGTGCGCAAGCAACTGCTGGAATACGACGACGTTGCGAACGACCAGCGCAAGGTCATCTACCAGCAGCGCAACGAGATCCTGGAAGCCTCCTCGGTGGAGGAGCAGATCGTCAACCTGCGCCGCAGTGCGCTGGCTTCGGTGGTGCGCACCTACGTGCCCGAAGGCAGCCTGGAAGAGCAGTGGGACCTGGACGGCCTGGAGAAGACGCTGCGCGACGAGTGGCAGCTCGAGGTGTCGCTGAAGGCGATGGTGGAGTCCAGCGACAGCGCCACCGACGAGGACATCGAGGAGCGCGTGGTCAAGGCGGCCGACGAGGTCTTCGACGCCAAGGTGGCCATCGTCGGCAAGGAGCAGTTCACGCCGTTCATGCGCATGGTGCTGCTGCAGTCCATCGACAGCCACTGGCGTGAGCACCTGGCTTCGCTGGACTACCTGCGCCAGGGCATCCACCTGCGCGGCTATGCGCAGAAGAACCCGAAGCAGGAATACAAGCGCGAGGCCTTCGAGCTGTTCTCGCAGATGCTGGACCTGGTGAAGATGGAAGTCACCCGCGTGCTGCTGACGGTGCGCATCCAGTCGCAGGACCAGGTGGCCCAGGCCGCCGAGGCCATCGAGCAGAGCGCCAGCGAGCTGGGCCAGGTGACCTACACCCATCCGAACGAGGACGGCTCGGTGTCGCAGGAAACCGAAGGCGGCAACCTCGCGGACAACCTGCCGCGCGTCGGCCGCAACGACCCCTGCCCCTGCGGCAGCGGCAAGAAATACAAGCAGTGCCACGGCCGGCTGAGCTGATCCGCCGCCGCCTGATCCCGCACCTGCACTGACCCGAACGGAGGCCGCCGATGCCCGTGAACCTGCAAGCGCCCAACCCCGCCGACCTGAAGCCCGTGGCGGGCGTGAAGATCGGCATCGCCATGGCCGGCATCCGCAAGGCCAACCGCAAGGACCTGGTGGTCTTCGCGCTGGATGAAGGCACGCAGGTGGCCGGCGTGTTCACCCGCAACCGCTTCTGCGCCGCGCCGGTGCAGGTGGGCCAGGCGCACCTGGCGGCCGGCCATGGCATCCGCGCCCTGGTGATCAACACCGGCAATGCCAACGCCGGCACGGGTGACGACGGCCTGCAGCGTGCCCGCGCCACCTGCACTGCCGCTGCTCGGCTGATGCAGCTCGCGCCCGAGCAGGTGCTGCCGTTCTCCACCGGCGTGATCATGGAAACGCTGCCGGTGGATCGCATCGAGGCGGGCCTGCCCGCTGCTGTGGCCGACCTGCGCGCCGACGGCTGGGCCGACGCGGCGCAAGGCATCATGACCACCGACACGCTGCCCAAGGCCGCTTCGCGCCAGGTGCAGGTGGGGGGGCGCACCGTCACGGTGACCGGCATCGCCAAGGGCGCGGGCATGATCCGCCCGAACATGGCCACGATGCTGAGCTACGTCGCCACCGATGCCGTGGTCGATCCCGCGCTGATGCAGCCGCTGGTGCGCGAGGCGGCCGACCTGAGCTTCAACCGCATCACCATCGACGGCGACACTTCGACCAACGATTCCTTCGTGCTCATCGCCACCGGCCAGGCCGGCCATGCGCCGGTGACTTCGCTGGACGGCGCCGACGGCCGTGCGCTGCGCGACGCCGTGGTGGCCGTGGCCACCGAGCTGGCGCAGGTCATCGTGCGTGATGGCGAGGGCGCCACCAAGTTCATCACCGTGCAGGTGGACGGCGGCCGCACGGCGGACGAGTGCAAGCTGGCGGCCTATGCCATCGCGCATTCGCCGCTGGTCAAGACGGCCTTCTTCGCCAGCGACCCGAATCTCGGCCGCATTTTGGCCGCCGTGGGTTATGCCGGCATCGACGACCTGGACCAGTCGAGGATCGACCTTTTCCTGGACGATGTGCATGTGGCCCGCGCCGGCGGCCGTCACCCCGGCTACCAGGAAGCCGATGGCCAGCGTGTGATGAAGCAGAGCGAGATCACCGTGCGGGTGGACCTGCACCGCGGCGATGCCCACGCCACGGTGTGGACCTGCGATCTCTCGCACGACTACGTCAGCATCAACGCCGACTACCGCAGCTGATATTCGCCAGGCTGGCGGCTTGCAGCGCCTCGCACGGCGCTGTTAGCGTGGGGGATTGGCATGGCAGCGCCCACGAGGCGCGCCGCCGCTCCTTCCGCGAGACCCG
>OFDN01002389.1_pt1 | contig 10427 bp, 9 predicted proteins | sample 1520971 | NCBI WGS metagenome assembly OFDN01 (sample SAMEA94257418, study PRJEB24077) | hot springs metagenome | biome: Aquatic biome; feature: Geographical feature; material: Water | place: India | collected 2012-06-12 | depth 5 m | reverse complement strand
GGGCTGAGGCCCGCCGCGAGGCGCTGGGCGTAGGCGGCGGGGTGCTTGACGTTCCACCAGCGCACGCCGCCGACGTGGCTGTGCGCGCCGGGGCCGACGCCCCACCAGTCGTGGCCGAGCCAGTAGGCGCGGTTGTGGCGCGAGCGCTGTGACGGGTCGCGCGCCCAGTTGCTGACCTCGTACCAGTCGTAGCCGGCGGCGGTGAGCCGGGCATCGGCGGCCTCGTAGAACGCGGCGTGCAGGTCGTCGTCGACGGGCGGCACCTCGCCGCGGGCGATCTGCCGGGCGAGCTTCGTGCCCTCCTCGACGATGAGGGCGTAGGCGCTGATGTGGTCGGGGTCGCAGGCGAGGGCGGCGTCGAGGCTTCGTTGCCAGTCAGCCTCCGTTTCGCCGGGGGTTCCGTAAATGAGGTCAAGGCTCACGTCGAGCCCCGCGGCTTTCGCGGCCGCCACGACGCGCGGCACGTTCTCGGGGTTATGCGTTCGCTCAAGCACCGTGAGCACGTGCGGCACGGCCGATTGCATGCCGATGCTCACGCGCGTGAAGCCCGCGGCGGCGAGGCGCTCGAGGCCCGCAGCGTCGATCGAGTCGGGGTTGGCCTCGGTCGTCACCTCGGCATCGGGGGCGAGCGTGAACGCGTCGCGCACGGCGTCGAGCATGCGGGCGAGGTCATCGGTCGGCAGCAGGGTCGGGGTGCCACCGCCGAAGAACACCGTGCTCACCGGCCGCGCCGGAAGGCCGCTCTCGCGCAGCACCCGCGCGGCGAGGGCGACCTCGGCAATCGCCTGGTCGGCGAAATCGCTCTGCTTGACCCCGCGAATCTCGTCGGCCGTGTACGTGTTGAAGTCGCAGTAGCCGCAGCGCACGCGGCAGAACGGCACGTGCAAGTACACACCGAGGTCGCGGTGCTCGGCGCCGTCGATGACGCTCGGCGGCAGCATCCCGTCGTCGGGTGCCGGGTCGGCGAGGGGCAGGGCGCTGGGCACCCGCTCATTGTCGCAGTCAGCGTCTGGCAGGGTTGACGGGTGACCACCACCATCCTCTGGGACGTCGACGGAACCCTGCTGCTCAACTCGTTCGGCGGAGGGGGCGAGCTGTACCACACGGCCGTCGAGCGCACCGTGGGCCGCGAGCTGCACCCGCCCTTGCCGCGCACGCACGGCAAGCCCGACGGGCTCATCCTCAGCGAGATCCTCGCCCACTTCGGCTACGACGACGGGTGGCACGAGCGCGCCCGGGCCGTGCTCGACGAGCTCTCGATCGAGCGCGCGCAGGGGGGCGATCGACGCGAGCCCGCTCCGGGCGTGGTGGATGCTCTCACCCAGGTCGCCGCCCGCGGCTGGCACAACGCGCTGCTGACGGGCAACTCGCTCGTGCGTGCTCGCGTCAAGCTCGAGGGCGCCGGGCTCGGGCCGGAGTGGTTCGACTGGGACCGCTCATTCTTCGGCGCGACGGCCCGCGACCGCAGCGAGATCACCCGCGCGGCGCGCGCGGCGCTGCCGGACGAGACCCTCGTCATCGTCGGCGATACCCCGCGCGACGACGAGGCCGCGGCCGCCGCCGGTATGCCGTTCATCGGCGTCGCGACCGGCGTGTTCACGGTCGACGATCTGCGCGAGACGGGCGCGGTGCTCGTGGTGGCTGACCTGGCCGGGTCGCTCGACGAGGTGCTCGCGGCGATCGAGGGGCTCACCCCTTAACCCACCTGCAGCTACTCGACGCCGAGGATATCTCTGACGTCTTCCGGGCGAGGCGTGAATCCCAGTTCCGCGCTGACACGACGAAACTCCTGTCGTCTCTCCTCGAACTCTTCATAGAGCACTGGCAAAACGAGACTGCCGATCACGTTGTCCGGACGTTCCCCGCGATGCTCGAAGTCCCAATCCTCCAACAGGTGATTCGCCAATCGTCGAACTTCGCCGAGGCGGCGTTGCAGTTTGACGAGATTCCATAACTCTGAAGCGGTGAGGTTGTCTTCGGCCCACTCCGCGATGTGCTCGGGTATGGGAAGAACGGCTCCGCCATCAGTGGCGTTGATCTCGGGTAGCGGGAAGACGGGAATAGTCGCGAGACCCCCCAAGAGGAGCCCCAGGAGGGCTGCACCGACATAGATCAGGCCCCGCCAGATGTCGATGCCAGGGATGAGGTTACTCAGGTAGGCGACTCCACCTCCGACCAGTAGGGCCACCACCAGAAAGACCGTCGCACGAGCAACACGGTCCCACTCGCCTCGGTTCGTTGCGCCGACACGTTGGAAAAACGCTTCCCGGGCGACGTCGATGCCGCCCTCGACACTTGGGTCGACGATGTACCAATCGGTCTTGTCGTAGACCGATGCGCGGAACACTCCGTCGCGCTCGAGCGTCAGGGCCATGCAGGCACGCTACCGCGAGCGAGCATCCGTCACCATGACGTCAGCTGACGAGCGCGACGCCCTGCACGAACCAGATCTGGTTCATGCGGAAGACCATGACCGCGACCGCGAGGCTCGCGACGCCCATGACGATGGTCGCCCAGCGCGAGCGGTCGACGAGCGCCCACGCGATGGCGGCGACCGGCAGCACGAGGGCGACGACGAGGTAGATCCACCACTCGACGATGTCGCCGGTCGGCTCGTTTCCGACGAACGGCGCGACGATACCGATGACGATCTGCACGATGAGCACGAGCGCGACCGCCGCCGTGGCGAGCACGCTGTAGTCGTCGGGCTTTCGCCCGATGCCGCCGAGCACGAGGGCGATGAGCCCGGCGATCACCGAGACGATGATGGCGATCGTGGTGAACCACTCGATCACGGGCGGGCCTCCTGGGCTGACGCGGGTGAGGGGTCGGGCGGGAACCCGACCAGCGTACGACCGCGCCCCTGACGAACGCTGATGAGGGCGACGAGGCGGTCGGGATGCTCGCCGCCCGCTCCGTGCTCGATCGCGGCGACCGGCTCGGCGTCGGGCTGCGTGGGCAGGGTGAGCAGCTTGCCGTGCCCGAGGTCGCGGGCCTGGGCGGCGTCGACCTCGAACACCGGGAACAGCCGTGCGGCGACCTCCGCGGGGCTCGCGAGCAGGCTCGCGCCCTGCTCGGCCAGCGCCTCGAGGCTTACGGCGTCGGCGACCTCGAACGGGCCCACGCGCGTTCGCCGCAGCGCCGTGAGGTGCCCGCCGATGCCGAGGGCCGCGCCGAGGTCGCGCGCGAGGGCGCGGATGTAGGTGCCCGAGCTGCAGTCGATGCGCGCATCCACCTCGATCGCGGCGCCGTCGGCAGAGGCGAGGCGCCGCACGGCCAACACGTCGAAGGCGCTGATCGTGACCCGGCGCGACGCGAGCTCGACCTCCTCGCCCGCGCGCACGCGGTCGTAGGCGCGCTTGCCGTCGACCTTGATCGCGCTCACCGAGCTCGGCCGCTGGTCGATCTCGCCGGTCAGGGCCCGGACGCCCGCCGCGAGCGCCTCGTCGGTCACCGCCGCGACCGCCGCCGGGTCGGCCGTGCTGACGACCTCGCCCTCGGCATCGTCGGTCGTCGTCGCGGCGCCGAGCCGCATCGTCGTCTCGTAGGTCTTGTCGAGGCCCACCAGGTAGGTGAGCAGGCGCGTGGCCGAATCGGCTCCGAGCGTGAGCAGGCCGGTCGCCATCGGGTCGAGAGTGCCGGCGTGGCCGACCTTGCGGGTGCCGAGAGCGCGGCGGGCACGGGCGACGACGTCGTGGCTCGTGAGACCCTGCGGCTTGTCGACGAGCAGCAATCCGGTGGGCACGGCTCCACGCTAGCGGGCGCGGGCCACCTGGCCGTCGCGGCCCGCGCGCGTAGGCTGGCGGGCATGCGCATCGCGGTCATCGGAGCGGGCGCGGTCGGCGGCCTCGTGGCCGCTCTGGCCGCGCGCGCGGGACACGAGGTGCACGTGACCGCGCGCGGCGAGCACGCCGCCGCCATCGCTTCGGCCGGGCTGCACGTTGACGGCGGCTGGGGAGCGTGGGTCGCCCCGGTCGAGCTCGTGCGCAGCATCCCGAACGACACAGTCGACCTGCTCGTGCTCGCGACGAAGGCCCACGACTCCGCCGAAGCGCTCGCCCCGTGGGCGGCGCACGACGGCACGCCCGTGCTCGTGCTGCAGAACGGCCTCGGCGGCGAGCAGGCGGTGCGGGATGCGCTGCCGCACTCCCCCGTCGCGATCGGCCTGGCGCTCTTCGCCGTGAGTCTCACCGGCCCGGGCCGCATCACCGTCACCGGACCGAACGGCCTCACGCTGGGCGGCGACCCGGCCGCGGTCGCGGTCGCCGAGCCGCTGCTGCGCAGCGCGCTGCCGGGCGGCGGCGCCCCCGACGGCACCGCCGAGCTCGTGCTCGCCCCCGACATCGGCGGAGCCCAGTTCACCAAGCTGCTCGTCAACCAGGTGAACGCGCTGCCCGCCATCACCGGCCTCAGCGTGCAGCAGACTGTTGCCGACCGGGCTCTGCGCGACGTGCTCGCGCGCGGCATGGTCGAGACGGTCGCGGTCGGCGACGCGGCCGGTGTCGCGTGGGGCCGCATCGGCGGGGTGGATGCGGAGGCCGTGGCTCGCATCCGCACCGGTGGCACGGCGGCGGCCGACGAGCTCGCCCGCGCCCTCGCCGCCGGGATGGGCGAGGTTCCCAACCCCGCGTCGATGCTGCAGAGCATCCGCCGCGGCCGCACGACCGAGGTCGATGCGATCAACGGCGCCGTCGTCGCTCTCGGCGCGCAGCACGGGGTCCCCACCCCGGTGAACGCCGCCCTCGTCGCCCTCGTGCACGCGGTCGAGCGCACGGGCGCGCACCTCGCCCCCGCGGACGTGGCTCAGCACGCAGCCGCGGCCGGCCGCGCGGCCAGCCGGTAGGGCTCCGGGCCTCCTTCCAGCTCTGCGGATGAAGCAGAAGCGGATTCATGTGCATCCGCAGCTCTGGAAGGCGCCCGCACGGTGCCCCCCGTCTCCACAACTCAGGAGTGGTGGACGCGGCTCGGGGCTCGACACGCCGTGAGAGCGCTCAACGACCACGCCCCGCGCCGCCGACTCCTGAATTGTGGAGATCGACGGCGCGGGGCGGGCCGGCGGTCGGGCAGGTGCCCGACTAGAGCATCGACTTCGTGTGCCAGACCGTCTTCGTCTCGACGAAGGCGCTGATGCGCTCGAGCGCGGGGCGCGGCACGCCTGAGACGGGCGGCAGCACGCGCTTGAGGGTCTCGGCGGCGGCGAGCTGCAGGTCGACCCAGCTGGCTCCCGACGCACCGTCGAGGCCACCGGCTCCGGCGAGGTCGAGCGCGTTGACGTCGGCGTGCGCGGCGAGCCACGGCATGATCTCGGCCGGCGAGCCCGTGAGCGTGTTGACGACGCCGCCCGGAACATCCGAGGTCGCGAGCACCTCGGCGAGCGAGATCGCCGAGAGCGGCGCCCGCTCATCGGCGATGACCACGACCGTGTTGCCGGTCAGGATGATCGGGGCCACGACCGACACGATGCCGAGCAGCGAGCCGCCCGTCACACCCTGCGGCGCGACCGCGGCGACGACGCCCGTCGGCTCGGGCACCGAGAGGTTGAAGTACGGGCCCGCGACCGGGTTGGCGTTGCCCGCCACCTGGGCGTACTTGTCAGCCCAGCCGGCGTACCAGACCCAGACGTCGATCGCGAGATCGACCTGGGCCGAGGCCTCGGCGGCCGAGACGCCCTCGGTGCGGCTGATTTCGTCGATGAACTGTGCGCGGCGCCCCTCGAGCAGCTCAGCGATGCGGTAGACCACCTGGCCGCGGTTGTAGGCCGTGGCACCCGCCCACTTGGCGACGGCGGCGCGTGCGGCGACCACCGCATCGCGGGCGTCCTTGCGCGAGGCCTTCGCGGCGTTGGCGAGAAAGCTACCGTCGGCGGCAAGCACCTCGTAGGTGCGGCCGCTCTCGCTGCGCGGGAACGCCCCGCCGATCGCGAGCTTGTACGTCTTCGGAACGCTGAGGCGGGTCACTTCGCGGTCCCCTTCCGGGTCGACTTCTTCGCAGGCTTCGCGGCCGGCGCCGTCGCGAGAGCGGCGGGGGCGGAGGCGGAGCCGAGCCCGGCCGGAGCATCCCACCCGCTCGCCTCGAGGTAGGCGGCGAGCCCGTGTCGGCCACCCTCGCGGCCGTAGCCCGACTCCTTGTAGCCGCCGAACGGCGACGCGGGGTCGAAGCGGTTGAAGGTGTTCGCCCACACCACGCCCGCCTTCAGCTGGTCGACGAGGGCGAGCATGCGGCTGCCCTTCTCCGTCCAGATGCCGGCCGAGAGGCCGTAGGGCGTGTTGTTGGCCTTCGCGATCGCCTCGGCCGGGGTGCGGAAGGTCAGCACCGACAGCACCGGCCCGAAGATCTCTTCGCGGGCGATCGTGTGTGCGGCGCTGACCTTCGTGAAGATCGTCGGCGCGAACCAGAAGCCCTTGTCGGGGATGCGGCAGTCGGCCGTCCAGCGCTCGGCGCCCTCGCCCTCACCGGTGTCGCTGAGGGTGCGGATGCGCTCGAGCTGCGCGGCCGAGTTGATCGCGCCGATGTCGGTGTTCTTGTCGAGCGGGTCGCCGAGACGCAGGGTCGACAGGCGCTGCTTGAGCCGCTCGACCACCTCGTCGTGCACGTTCTCCTGCACGAGCAGGCGGGAGCCGGCGCAGCACACGTGGCCCTGGTTGAAGAAGATGCCGTTGACGATGCCCTCGACCGCTTGGTCCATGGCCGCGTCGTCGAAGACGATGTTCGCCGCCTTGCCGCCGAGCTCGAGGGTGAGGCGCTTCTGGGTTCCGGCGACCTGGCGGGCGATCATCCGCCCGACGTTCGTCGAGCCGGTGAAGGCCACCTTGTTGACGTCGTCGTGCGTGACGAGAGCCTGACCGGTCGAGCCGGGGCCGGTGACGATGTTCACCACTCCGGCGGGCAGGTCGGCCTGCTGCAGGATCTCGGCGAACAGCATCGCGGTGAGCGACGTCGTCTCGGCGGGCTTGATGACCACGGTGTTGCCGGCGGCGAGGGCAGGGGCGATCTTCCACGCGAGCATGAGCAGCGGGAAGTTCCAGGGGATCACCTGCGCGGCGACGCCGAGCGCGCGCGGGTTCGGGCCAAGCCCGGCGTATTCGAGCTTGTCGGCCCAGCCGGCGTAGTAGAAGAACCACGCGGCGACGAGCGGCACGTCGACGTCGCGCGTCTCGCGGATCGGCTTGCCGTTGTCGAGGCTCTCGGCGACGGCGAGCTCGCGAGCGCGCTCCTGCACGAGCCGGGCGATGCGGAACAGGTACTTGCCGCGGTCGCTTCCCGACAGGCGCGACCAGACGGTCTCGTAGGCGCGGCGCGCGGCGGCGACGGCCCGGTCGACGTCGCGGGCATCAGCCTGCGCGATCGACGCGATGACCTGCTCGGTCGCGGGCGAGATGGTTTCGAACACCTCGCCGCCGCCGTCAACGAACTCGCCGTCGATGAAGAGCCCGTACTGGGCCTTGAGGTTCAGGATCGACGCCGATTCGGGCGCCGGTGCGTACTCGAGAAAGGCCATGGTCTAGTCCACCGTCACGTAGTCGGGGCCACTGTAGTGACCGGTTCGCATCTTCTGCCGCTGCAGCAGCACGTCGTTGACGAGGCTCGAGGCCCCGAAGCGCCACAGGTGCGGCGTCAGCCACTCCTCGCCGACGGTCTCGGCGACGGTGACGAGGTAGCGCACGGCGTCTTTCGACGCGCGGATGCCACCGGCGGGCTTCATGCCGACCTTCTCGCCCGTGAGGCGGTGCCAGTCGCGGATCACCTCGAGCATGAGCAGCGTGACCGGCAGGGTGGCCGCGGGGCTCACCTTGCCCGTCGAGGTCTTGATGAAGTCGGCTCCGGCCAGAATCGCCAGCCAGGATGCCCGCCGCACGTTGTCGTACGTGACGAGCTCGCCGGTCTCGAGGATGACCTTGAGGTGGGCATACGTGCCGTCGGCGCGACGGCAGGCCTCCTTGACCGCGACGATCTGGTCGAACACGAGCCCGTAGCTGCCCGCGAGGAAGGCCCCGCGGTCGATGACCATGTCGATCTCGTCGGCGCCGGCCGCGACGGCCTCGCGCGTGTCGGCGAGCTTGATGGCGAGACTCGCCCGCCCGGAGGGGAAGGCGGTGGCGACGGCCGCGACGCTCACGAGGCCCTTCTCGGGGTCGCCGTGGCGGCTGCCGAGGGCCTCGACGGCGTACGGCACCATGTCGCCGTAGACGCACACGGCCGCGACGCTCGGCGTCGTGGGGTCGCTCGCATCGGGCGTGACTGCCTTGGCGACGAGCGAACGCACCTTGCCGGGGGTGTCGGCGCCTTCGAGGGTCGTCAGATCGCACGTGCGGATGATGGTGTCGAGGGCCCAGGCCTTCGACGTGGTCTTGATCGAGCGCGTCGCGAGCCCGGTGGCCCGCTGCTCGAGACCGACGGCGTCGACGCCGCTCAGGCCCTCGAGGTGCCGCCGCAGGGCGGTCTCGGTGAGGTCGGCGCCGAGCAGCCGCACGGCGCGCTCCGCCGGCTGGAGGCCGGCGGCGGGGGTGATGGTCATGGGGCGTCCTCTCGGGAGGCGGTGGTGGCGAGGTCGTGCGGAGCGAGATCGGGTGACGAGGCATCGTGCTCGTCGAGCAGGGCGCGGGCGGTGTGCTCGTCGGTGACGAGCACTGAGCAGAGTCCGTGGGTGACGATGGCGCGGGCGACCGGGTGCTTCGCCTCGCCGCCGATCACGAGGATGCTCCAGGCGGCGGCCCGCAGCTCTTCGAGGCCGAGGCCGAGGGTGCGGGCATCCAGTTCGGGGTCGGCGATCGTGCCGTCGGCCGTGATGTACCGGCCGATGACGTCGCCGACGGCACCGCGCTCGACGAGCCGCGCGATGTCGGCGGGCGTCAGGTAGCCGCTGTCGACGTGCACCGAGCTGGTGTCGGCGACGCCCGCGCTGTACAGGTAAGCGGAGGCGCCGCGCGCCATGGCGAGCACGCCGCCGACAGTGCGGTCGCCCTCGATCGCCTTCTTGGTCTCGAGGCGCTCGAGAATCGCGGGGCTCGGCAGCAGGGTCGCCTGGCCGCCCGCCTTCTGCGCGATCATGACGGCCGTGGCCGCGGCCGTGCCGGGGCGCTTGCTGAGGCTCACGCCGCCGTTGATCTGCACGACGTTGACGGCCGTCGACCAGCCGGAGGGCAGCGCCTCCGCGACCTGGTGCAGGGTGCGCCCCCAGCTGACGCCGAGCAGGCGCGGCACGGGCCGGTGGCTGACGAGCCAGTCGGCGGCGGCCTCGCTCACGCGCGCCTGCAGCTCGACCTCGTCGGCCGGGGCGGGCACGACCACCGCATCCTTGAGCCCGAAGCGAGCGGCGAGGTCGCGCTCGAGGGCGAGCCGGCGGGCGCGCGGGTGCACGATCTCGATGCGGATGATGCCGCGCTCGCGGGCCTGCGCGAGCAGCCGGCCGACCTTCCAGCGCGTCACGCGCAGGATGGCGCCGATCTCGTCCTGCGTCTTGTTCTCCTCGTAGTACAGCTCGGCGGCGCGCACGGCGAGAAGCTCATTCGCGGCGGTGCTGTCGGCGGGAGTCATGCGCGGTCTCTCCGATGGTCGCGGGCCGTTGCTCACGGGCCCGAGGTCGAGGGGCTGGAACTCCAGGCTAGGCGCGTCGACGCGCGGTCACCAACAATTGTTGCGGGTGGTGCTCACATGAGCAGATGGGTGCGCTCGGAAGCGCATCCGCGTGGGTACGCTGGGCGTGGCCGCCGCGCGCCACCACCCCCAACGCCCCCGCGGAAGGACTCCCGTGACCGACTACGCCCTCGCCGTCGACCTCGGCGGCACCAAGGTCGAGGCCGCCCTTGTCGACAGTGCCGGAGGCCTGCTCGCCGGTTCGCGCCATCGCCACCCGACCGGTGCCGCGTCGACGAGCGATGAGCTCGCCGCCGCCGTCACCGAGGCGGTGCAGGATGCCCTCGCGGCGCTCCCCGCCGGCGCGACCCTGCTCGGCGCCGGCATCGGCAGCGCGGGCCCCATCGCCGGCACCACGGGCGACGTCTCGCCGCTCAACCTCGCGGCGTGGCGCGACTACCCGCTCGGCGGGCTCGTGGCCGCGACGCTCACGAACGCCGGATTCCCCGACCGACCGGTCACTCTCCGCATGGACGGCATCTGCATCGCCCTGGCCGAGGTCTGGCTGGGCGCGGCGCAGGGCGAGACCAACGTCATGGGCATGATCGTGTCGACGGGCGTCGGCGGCGGGCTCATCCTGGGCGGTCGCGTCGTCGCGGGCCCGACCGGCAATGCCGGCCACATCGGGCACGTCGCCGTCGCCGGATTCGATGACCGCTGCGCGTGCGGCGCGATCGGCTGCCTCGAGGCTGTGGCCTCGGGGCCGCGCACGGTCGCCTGGGCCCGCGAGCACGGCTTCGCCGGCGAGACGGGCGAGCAGCTCGCCGCCGCCGGCGTCATCGCCGTCGCAATGC
>OFDN01002387.1_pt1 | contig 10439 bp, 10 predicted proteins | sample 1520971 | NCBI WGS metagenome assembly OFDN01 (sample SAMEA94257418, study PRJEB24077) | hot springs metagenome | biome: Aquatic biome; feature: Geographical feature; material: Water | place: India | collected 2012-06-12 | depth 5 m | reverse complement strand
TGCCGGGGTTCGGAACGTTCCGATGTTCCGAACCCCGGTATCGCCCGCGACCGCGGGCGCGCGCCGATAGGCGCGAAGCCTGCGTGGCGTATGAACGCAGCGGTCGGACCTTTTCCAACCGCGTATGAACGTCGGAGATCCGTTATGGACACCAAGCTCCTGATCGGCGGTCGTTGGGTGGACGCCGCCGCGGGCGGCACCATTCCCGCCATCGACCCGTCGACCGGCGAGAGTTTCGCCACCATCGCCCGCGGGACGGTGGAGGATGTGGACGCCGCCGTCGCCGCCGCTCGCGGCGCGCTGGAGGGCGACTGGGGCCGCCTCAGCGCCATGGAGCGCGGCCGGCTGATGCAGCGGCTCGCCACGCTGATCCTGCGTGACACCGACACGCTGGCCGAAATCGAGTCGCGCGACGTCGGCAAGCCGCTGACCCAGGCCCGCGCCGACGTGGTCGCCTGCGCCCGCTATTTCGAGTTCTACGGCGGTGCCGCCGACAAGGTGCACGGCGACACCATCCCCTACCAGAACGGCTACACGGTGCTGACCCTGCGCGAGCCGCACGGGGTGACCGGGCACATCGTGCCGTGGAACTACCCGTTGCAGATCGTCGGCCGCAGCGTCGGTGGCGCGCTCGCCATGGGCAACGCCTGCGTGGTCAAGCCGGGGGAGGACGCGTCCCTCAGCACCCTGTACCTCGCCAAACTGGCGGTGGAGGCCGGTTTCCCCGCCGGCTCGATCAACATCGTCACCGGCTATGGCGAGGAGGCGGGTGCCGCCCTGTCCGCCCACCCCGGCATCGACCACATCTCCTTCACCGGCAGCCAGGAGGTGGGCGTGCTGGTGCAGCAGGCCGCCGCCCGCAACATCGTGCCGGTGACGCTGGAGCTGGGCGGCAAGTCGCCGCAGGTGGTGTTCGCCGACGCCGACCTGGAACAGGCCGTCACCTTCGTGGTGCGCGGCGCGATCCAGAACGCCGGCCAAACCTGCTCGGCCGGCAGCCGGGCGCTGGTGGAGCGCTCCATCTACGACCGCTTCACCGCCATGCTGGCGGAGCGCTTCGCGGCACTCACGGTCGGCCCGGCGCTCGACGACCGCGACCTCGGCCCCCTGATCAACGCCAAGCAGCGCGACCGCGTCGCCGGCATGGTCCAGACGGCCAAGGACAATGGCTTCCGCGTCCTTGCGGAGGGGCGCATCGCCGACAGCGCTCCCAAGGGCGGCTACTACGTCGCCCCCGTGCTGTTCGGCGACGTGCCGCACGACAGCCCGCTGGCCCAGCAGGAGGTGTTCGGCCCGGCGCTGGCCGCCACCCCCTTCGACGGGGAGGAGGAGGCGGTGCGGCTCGCCAACGGCACCCCCTTCGGCCTCGTCGCCGGCGTGTGGACCCGCGACGGCGGCCGGCAGCTCCGCATGGCCAAGCGCATCCGCGCCGGTCAGGTCTTCATCAACAACTATGGCGCGGGCGGCGGCGTCGAGCTGCCCTTCGGCGGCATGAAGAAGAGCGGCTTCAACCGCGAAAAGGGCTTCGAGGCGCTCTACGGCTTCTCCGTCGTCAAGACCGTGGCGATCAAGCACGACTGACGACCGGATTCACGCGTCGGAAAGGACGAACAATCATGCGTCTGGCAGGGAAGATCGCCGTCGTCACCGGCGGCGGGTCGGGGTTCGGCGAGGGGATCGTCAAGCGGTTCGTCGCCGAGGGGGCGAAGGTGGTGGTGGCCGACATCAACGGCGACGCCGCCCGCCGCGTGGCGGGCGAGGTCGAGAAGGACGCGGTCGCGGTGACCGCGGACGTCACCGTCGGCGCCGACGTGAAGGCGATGATCGACGCCGCTGTCACCAACTGGGGGCGGCTCGACATCCTGGTCAACAACGCCGGCTGGACCCACCGCAACATGCCGATGACGGAGGTGGACGAGGCGACCTTCGACCGAGTCTACGCCACCAATGTGAAGTCCATCTACCACGGCGCCATGCACGCGGTGCCGCTGTTCCGCGCGCAGGGCGGCGGCGGGGTGATCCTCAACATCGCGTCCACCGCCGGCGTGCGGCCGCGGCCGGGGCTGGTCTGGTACAACGGCAGCAAGGGTGCGGCCATCACCATCACCAAGGCGATGGCGGTGGAGCTGGCGCCGGACCGCATCCGCGTCTGCGCCATCAACCCGGTGGCGGGCGAGACCGGCATGCTGCACCTGTTCATGGGCGAGGACACCGAGGCGAAGCGGGCGCAGTTCCGCTCCACCATCCCGCTCGGGCGGTTGAGCCTGCCGTCGGACATCGCCAACGCCGCGCTGTACCTCTGCTCCGACGAGGCGGAGTTCCTCACCGGTGTCTGCCTGGAGGTGGACGGCGGCCGCTGCGTGTGACCATACGTCCCGGCAGTCGCGCAACACCGTTGCGCGGCAACCGGGGCTTTCGTTCCGCCCCTCGGCAGTGCACAATGTGCGCCTACGGTCGCCACGGAAGGCCTGACGAGGACGAGCATGTCGACATCCCCCGACCGGCGCTATCGCACGGTGTGGATTTCCGACGTCCACCTCGGCACGCGCGGCTGCCAGGCTGCGCGGCTGCTGGATTTCCTCCGCGAGTGCGAGGCGGAGACCCTGTATCTGGTCGGCGACATCGTCGATGTCTGGCGCCTGCGCCGCCGCCGCTTCTGGCCGCAGGAGCACAGCGACGTGGTGCAGAAGCTGCTGCGCAAGGCGCGGCGCGGCACCCGGGTGATCCTGGTGCCGGGCAACCACGACGACGTGCTGCACGATTATGTCGGGCTGGAGTTCGGCCAGATCCTGATCAAGCCCGACCACATCCACGAGACGGCCGACGGCCGCCGGCTGCTGGTGATCCATGGCGACCAGTTCGACACCGTGGTGGCGCGCGCGCCGTGGCTGGCCCACCTCGGCACCCACGCGCTCGCGGTGTCGCAGCTCGTCAACCAGTGGTTCAACTGGTGGCGGCGGCTGTTCGGCTATCCCTACTGGTCGCTGTCGGGCTACCTCAAGCACAAGGTGAAGCACCGCGCCGCCTTCATCGCCAAGTTCGACGCGGCCCTGGTGCTGGAGGCGGAACGGCGCGGCGTCGACGGCGTCGTCTGCGGCCACATCCACCACCCGGAAATCCGCCAGATCGGCGCCATCACCTACTACAACGACGGCGATTGGGTGGACAGCTGCACCGCGCTCGTGGAGGACGAGAACGGCCAGCTCGAACTCATCCACTGGCCGGAACCCTCCCGCCGCGTCGAGCCCCAGCTGGAGGCGGAGCCGGCGACCGGAGTCGCCGCGCGGCTGAAGCGGCTGCGCCGGCTGGTGCCGACGGGGTGACACGGCGCGTGGGGCGACGCCGGCGGACTGCCCTCAGCCCGTCTCCCCCGGCCGGCTGAAGGGGCTTGGTCTCTCGGAGCCGAACACCCGTGCGCGCGACTGGCGCCACGCGGCGCTGTTCAAGTCGCCGTTGTGCAGCACCCGCATGTCGGTGACGCCCTTCTGTGCGTTCAGCCAAGCGGCGAGCGCATCCTCGAAGCGCTCCGCCTCCCGCTGGTCGGCGACGTCCAATCCGATGTCGATCGTCAGGTTGGTCTTCACGGCCGGTTCCTCCTTCGTCGGTGGGTTCCAACGACGGAGACAACAGCCGGCGGCCCGGACCCTCCCGCCTACTCCGCCGCCGCGGCCGTCCGGTGCCCCTGGATCAGCGACCACACCGCCTGCGGCGTGGCCGGCATGTCGACGTGGCGGATGCCATACTCCGACAGCGCGTCGACCAGCGCGTTGATGACGGCGGGCGGCGAGCCGATGGCCCCGGCCTCCCCCGCGCCCTTCATGCCGAGCGCGTTGGTGGTGCTGGGCACGCAGTTCAGCTTGATGGCGATGGGCGGGATGTCCATCGCGCGGGGGAGCTGGTAGTCCATGAAGGACCCGGTGAGGAGCTGGCCCGACTCCGGGTCGAACACCACCCGTTCCTGCAGCGCCTGCCCGATGCCCTGGGCGATGCCGCCATGGATCTGGCCCTGCACCAGCAGCGGGTTGATCACGGTGCCGAAGTCATCCACCACGGTGTAGGCGACGACTTCGACCTCGCCGGTCTCCGGATCCACCTCGACCTCGCAGAGATGGGTGCCGTTGGGGTAGGTGTTGGACGGTGGCGTCCACTGCGCCATCTCCGAGAAGGCGGGGGCACCCGGCGCCGCTGTGGCGGCCTTGGCCGCGACCTCCTTCCAGCTCACGGCGCGGTCGGTGCCGACCACGGTGAAGGCGCCCTCCTTGAACTCCACGTCCACGGGTGCGGCCTCCAGCAGGTCGGCGGCGACGGCGCTGGCCTTGGCGAGGACCTTGCCGGCGCTTTCCGCCAGCGCAGCCCCGCCCACCGGGACCGAGCGCGAGCCACCGGTGCCGCTGCCGAAGGAGACGCGGTCGGTGTCGCCCTGCACCACCTCGATGTCCTCGGGCGGCACGCCCAGCCGGTCGGCCAGGATCTGCTTGTAGGCGGTCTCGTGCCCCTGCCCGTTGGTCTGGGTGCCGATGAACAGCACGACGCGGCCGTCGCCCGCCACCTCCACCGTCGCCTGCTCGGGCCCACCGCCCGAGCACGCCTCGATGTAGGTGGAGAGGCCCGCCCCGCGCAGCTTGCCGCGCCGCTTCGCCTCGGCCTTGCGGGCTGCCAAACCGGCGTGGTCGCCCAGCGCCAGCGCATCGTTCAGATTCTGCGCGAAGTCGCCGCTGTCATACACCTGCCCCAGCGGCGTGCTGTAGGGCATGGCGGTCGCCGGGACGAAGTTGCGGCGGCGGATCTCCACCGGGTCGATGCCGACCTCGCGCGCGGCATGGTCAACCAGCCGCTCCAGCAGATAGGCCGCCTCCGGCCGGCCGGCGCCGCGGTAGGCGTCGACCGGCTGGGTGTTGGTGAACACGCCCTGCACGCGCGCGTACAGCACCGGCGTGCGGTAGGACCCGACCAGCATCGGCGCCATCAGGTCGGTCGGCACGAAGGGGCCGTAATTGGACAGATACGCCCCCATGTTGGCGATGGTGTCCACCCGGATCGCCAGGAAATGGCCCTCGGCGTCCAGCGCGATCCGCGCCTTGGTCACATGGTCGCGGCCGTGGTCGTCGCTGAGGAAGCCCTCCGTACGCTCCGCCGTCCACTTGACCGGCCGGCCCAGCTCACGGGCCGCGAAGAGCGCCGCCACATATTCCGGATAGTTGAAGATCTTCATGCCGAAGCCGCCGCCGACGTCGGTGGTGAGGAAGCGGAACCGCTCCTCCGGCAGCTTGAAGATGCTGGAGAACTGCTTGCGCAGCCCGTGCACGCCCTGGCTGGACACATACAGCACCAGCCGCCCCGTGCCCTCCTCCACCGCGGCGAGGCAGGCGCGCCCCTCCATCGGGTTGGCGACCACGCGGTTGTTGATCAGGTCCAGCTCGACCACGCGGGCCGCGGCGGCGAAGGCCGCCTCCACCCCCGCCTCGTCGCCCATGCCCCAGTCGAAGCAGCGGTTGTCCGGCGTGTCGTCCCACACCAGCGGCCGGCCGGGCTGCATGGCCTCGCCGGTGCCGCTGACCGACGGGCGCTCGGCGTAATCCACCACCACCAGCTCCATGGCGTCGCGCGCCTGGTCGACCGTCTCCGCGATCACCACCGCGACGGGGTCACCCACGTGGCGCACCCGGCCACGCGCCAGCGCCGGCCGCTTCGGGTTGGCGCAGCGGCTGCGGTCGCGGTTGCGCACCGGGGCCTGGCACTCGATCGGGCCGATGCCGGCGGCGTCCAAATCCGCGACGGTGTAGACGGCGAGCACGCCCGGCGCCTGCGCCGCCGCCGCGCTGTCGATGCCGGTGATGTCCGCGTGCGCGTAGGGCGAGCGGACGAAGGCCGCGTACGCCTGCCCCGGCAGCGACACGTCGTCGGTGTAGCGCCCGCCGCCCGTCAGCAGCCTCGCGTCCTCGGTGCGCGGAACAGGCTGGCCGATGCCGAACTTGGTCATGCCGTGATCGCCTTTTTCTCGTAACCCTCGCCGCCGAAGATAGGCCAGATGATGCGGCGCGCAAAGGGCGCCGGCACCCTCGCGCTGGCAAAGCTGCCCCGCCCGCCCCATACTCCGCTCATGTGCGGACGCGTCCTCCTCGCCACCCCGGTGGCCGAACTGAGCCGGCTCTTCGGGTTTCCGGAGCTGCCGAACCTGTCGCCCCGCTACAACATCGCCCCCACCCAGGACATCGCCACCGTCCGCGCCGACGGGACGGGGCGGCATCTGGCGCTGCTGCGCTGGGGGCTCGTGCCGCACTGGGCGGGCGACATCTCCATCGGCAGCCGCATGATCAACGCGCGCGGCGAGACGGTGGCGGAGAAGCCGGCCTTCCGCAACGCGCTGAAGCAGCGCCGCGCCCTCATACCCATCGACGGCTTCTACGAGTGGCAGGCCGCACCCGACGGCGGCAAGCGCAAGCAGCCGCACGTCATCCGCCGCCGCGACCGCCGCCCGATGGCACTCGCCGCCCTGTGGGAGCGGTGGAAGGGCCCCAAGGGCGGCCCGCCGCTGGACACCCCTTTGGAGACGGTGACCATCGTCACCACCACGGCCAACGCCACGCTGGGTCCCCTGCACGACCGGATGCCGGTGATCGTGGAGGAGGCGGACTGGGACGCCTGGCTCGACCCGCAGACCCCCATCCCCGCGGCGGAGGCGTTGATCCGCCCGGCCCCCGACGATCTGCTTGACGCCGTCCCGGTCGGCCCGCGCGTCGGCAACGTCCGCAACGACGACGAATCCTGCATCGCCCCGCTCCATGAGCAGCCGAGCCTGTTCTGAGCGGCTCGTCGCCGTCGTCGCCGTGCTGTTGCTGGCCACTCCTGCCGCCGCCCAGACCGGCCGGAAGCCTGCCTCCCCCTCCGTCCCCAACCAGCGCGTCACCGGCACCGGAATCGCGGTGGAGGGCGACCTGCTGACGGTCAACGGCCGGGCCGTCCGCCTGATGGGCATCGACGCCCCCGATCCCGGCCAGACCTGCCTGAACCGCATCGGCCAGTCCTATGACTGCTTCGCCAACGCCACCGCCGTGCTGCGCGGCCTGATCCAGGGCGGGGAGGTCGAGTGCACAGTCGCCGACCGCGACCGCAACGGGCAGGATCAGGGCGAATGCCGCGTGCGCGGCGTGGATCTTGGCCGGGCCATGGTGCTGCGCGGTTGGGCCTTCGCCTACCGCAGCCTGTCCCCCGCCTATCAGGAGGCGGAGGCCTACGCCGTCAGCCGCCGGCTCGGCCTTTGGTCGGGCAAGGTGGAAAAACCCTGGCAATGGCGGACGCGGAAGTTGCTGGAGGCGCGCTGACACCACCCACCCAAGCCTGAACCAACGGGAGAGGCGGTTAAGGCTTTTGAACGGTTCGTCATCCGCCCGCGCCGTGATACGTTAGCGTCGAATCAATTTTGTCGCCGCCCGTGGTGTGCCGGTCCGCACATCATGGCCGGCCCGGTGCGAGAATCGAGGACATGCGAGTCTACGCTCGGAACCTGTATGAACACGTGCCCTTCCTGCGCCGCTACGCGCGGGCCTTGACCGGTGCGACGGAGCGCGGTGACGATCTCGTCACCCGGGGTGTCGAGGTCGCGGTCATGGCGCCACAGCGCTTCGGCCTGCCCGACGGCTCGCGCGTCCCGCTCTACGCCCTGCTCAACCTGCTGTTCGACGAGGACAACGACGGGGAGGGCCGCCCCGCCGCCTCCCCGCACCCCATCGAACGCGCGCTGGCCACCCTGCCGGAGGGCGAGAGGCGGGTCTACCTGCTGATTGCGCTGGAGGGGCTGGCGCTGGGCGAGGCGGCGGCGGTCATGCACATCACACCGGCCGAGGCCAACCAGCGCCTCACCCACGCCCGCGAGACGGTGCGCGCGGCGCTCACCCAGCGGGTGCTGGTGGTGGAGGACAACCCGATCCTCGCCATGGAGATCGAATCGCTGGTGGCGGACATGGGGCACGTCGTCTGCGGCACCGCCGCCAACGAGCGGGAGGCGATGGAGATCATGGAGTCCGCCCGCCCCACCCTGGCGCTGCTCGACATCAAGCTGGCCGACGGCGACAGCGGTGTGGAGATCGCCCGCCAGATCCGCCGCAACCGCTCGCTGCGCACCATCTTCGTCACCGGCTTCGACGACGTGCTGGAGGAACAGGACGCCCGCCACCTCGGCCAGGTCGTCCGCAAGCCCTTCACCAAGGACGCCATCTCGGCCGCCATCACCCGCGCCGTCTTCATGCCGACCCCGGTCGCCTTCGCGTAGGGCGGAACCGCTTAGGACCGGGGTGACGCCGGATCCGCGTGCACTGCGGTCCGGCGGCGTTGCCAGTTCATACGGGAGCGAGCGACCGCTTCCGCCAGGTGCCGCCGTAACGCTTCATCCACGACCGTTCGTTCTGATGGAACATAGCGCGGTGTGTCGTCAGGCAGATGAGGGTGATCTCACAGAGCTTGGCATCGAGCCGATACGCCAGAAGCGGCTCGGTCCCGTTCAAATCCATGTGGAAATGATGGATCCCATGCGAGACATAGGGGGCATGGATGATCGTCGTTCCGGTCGGGTCGTAACCGGACGGCTTGTCCCCGGTTGCCAGGCGGCCATGGCCCCCAGATCGCTTCCAGGTGATGAACGCCGCGATCCTCATGGCGAGCGCCAGCGGATCATACTCCTGCTGGAATGTTAGGAGCGACGACGCAAACACCCGGTCCGCGGTCCAGATCGTGTAAGCGTTGCAGCGCGCAACGGGATCACCGGAATCCGGCGCCAGCGGCCGTTGCTCTAACCGTCGCGCTCGGGACACGTCTTCGCCAGCCCAAGGATGAAGGCGACCAGATCGTCGCCGCTCAGGTCAGGAACCGGTGTGCGCGGGCCGGTCGCTCCAGCCAGGATCGCCTCCCTCCGGGGCGCACCGGCGACCGATGGGGCCGCTACCGGCCGCGGCGTCATGGCCCCTTGCCCGCTGCGGGCAGGGATGACCCGAGCCGGCGACCGCCGCCTCCGCTTGGCGCGCGAGCCATCGCCGGTCTGAGTCGAGCCATGATCCTGCGGGTGCTTCATGACTCCCAGCATAGCAGAGCCGCCCCGAACGGGCATTGCGAATCATCCGGACAGCACATCGCCGAACGCGAAGGTTGCCGGATTGCTCCTAGGGTGATATGAAAATTTTCCTTTCAAGAACCACCCAGGCACCCCCGTGTCCCACCCGCCAGCCACATCCGGAACCGCCGATCCCCGTGCAACACACCTGTCGCATGGCCGGATCCGGGTGACGTGCCGCAAGCCGTTGATGGGTCGGGGAAATCCGCCGATCCCGGCCATGCGACACTCGCCGCCATGCATCAAAAACTGTCGCACGATGTCGCACGGCTCCGCCACTCCCGCCCCGCAATCGTTGACCCCGCCAACGGCGCGTTGTAGTTATACTACATGACCGATCTGATGGACGGTGCGCCGCGGGTGGCTGGTCCCCTGCTGGCGCGCATGGATAGCCTGCGCGGGCAGCTTCGCGCCTCCGAATGCAAGGTGGCGGACGTGGTGGCCCGCGATCCCGGTGCGGTGATCGCCGGGCGCATGGCCGATCTGGCCCGGATGGCCGGGGTCAGCGAGCCGTCGGTCTTGCGTTTCTGCCGCGCCATCGGGTTCGAGAGCTTCAACGCCTTCAAGATCCGGCTGGCGCAGGATGTGGCGGTGCGCGACGGCGGCGGCGTGTCCCTGTCGCAGATCGAGCTGTCGCGCGACGACACCGCCGGCTCGGCGGTGTCCAAGGTGTTCGCCGCGGCCATCGATTGTCTGGTGCGCGTGCACGACGCGCTCGACACGGTGGCGGTGGAGCGGGCCTCGCTCGCCATCGCCCGCTCCCGCCGTGTGGAGATCTGGGGCTACGGCGCATCGGGCGTGGTGGCGGAGGACGCGGCGCACAAGCTGTTCCGCCTCGTCCCCGGTGCGGTCGCCCGGCGCGACCCGCACATGCAGATCATGGCGGCCAGCGCGCTGGGGGCTGAGGACGCGGTGATCGCCATCTCCCACACCGGCCGCACGCGCGAGCTGGTGGAGGCGGTGGAGCGGGCGCGGCGGACCGACGCCACCATAATCGCCATCACCTCCGCGGACTCCGTACTGGCCCGCCTCGCCCACATTCCCGTGGCCGTCGATGTCCGCGAGGACACCGAAGTCTACACCCCCATGGTGTCCCGCCTCGCCCACCTCACCGTGATCGACGCCATCGCCGTGGGCGTGGCCCTGCTGCTGCCGCCGACCACCGCCGGGCGGCTGGGCCAGATGAAGGACGCCCTGAAAACCAAACGGGTTCTGGAGACCGAGACCGATGACTGACTCCCGCGCCGTGCTGGCGCTGCTGCGCGAACGCTTCGTCGTCCCCGTCATCCGCACCGCGAGCCGCGAGACCGCCGCCCGCGCCGTGGAGTGGCTGGGG
>OFDN01002386.1_pt1 | contig 10443 bp, 8 predicted proteins | sample 1520971 | NCBI WGS metagenome assembly OFDN01 (sample SAMEA94257418, study PRJEB24077) | hot springs metagenome | biome: Aquatic biome; feature: Geographical feature; material: Water | place: India | collected 2012-06-12 | depth 5 m | reverse complement strand
GGCTGGCGGCCGGCAGCCGCTATGAAAAGCGGCGCCCAAGCCGCCCGCTCGCCGCCGAGTAAAGGAAAAGGCCGCCGGAAGTTGGACTCCGCGGCGGCCATCAAATCAATCATCGGCGGGAACTCAGCCCTTCAGATTCTTCGCCCCGTTCACCGTCGAGTTCACGCGCAGGCGCAGGCCGTTCAGGCGGATGAAGCCGGTGGCATCGTCCTGGTTGTAGGCCTTGGTCGGGTCGGCCTCCATCGTCGCGATGTGCGGGTTATACATGCTGAACTTCGACTTGCGGCCCGCCACGTAGAGGCCGCCCTTGTAGAGCTTCACGCGCACGGTGCCGGTGACGTTCTTCTGGCTCTCCTCGACGTAGGCCTGGAGCGCGAGACGTTCCGGCGCATACCAGAAGCCGTTGTAAACGAGCTCGGCATACTTGGGGATCAACGCGTCGCGTTGGTGCATGACCTCGCGGTCCATCGTCAGGCTTTCCATCTGGCGATGCGCGTAGTGGAGGATGCTGCCGCCGGGAGTTTCATAGACGCCGCGGCTCTTCATGCCGACGAAGCGGTTCTCGACCATGTCCACGCGGCCGACGCCGTGTTTGCCGCCGAGCTTGTTCAGCGTCTTCATGACCTGAAGCGGCGTGAGCTTCTTGCCGTTCACGGCCACGCAATCGCCCTTCACGAAGTCGAGTTCGACATACTCCGGCTTGTCCGGTGCGTCTTCGGGCAGCACGGAGAGCGTGGTGAAGTAATCGCGGTTCTTCTTCGGATCGAAGCTGTCATACCACGGGTCTTCGAGGATGCCGGCCTCGTAGGAAATGTGCAGGAGATTGCGATCCATCGAGTAGGGCTTCTTGGCGGAAGCCTGCACGGGAATGCCCTTCGCGGCGCAGTAATCGATCATCTCCTGGCGACCGGGGAAATCCTTCCGGTAACGCTCGTCGCGCCACGGGGCGATGATTTGCAATTCCGGCGCGAGCGCGGCGGCGGTCAGCTCGAAGCGCACCTGGTCGTTGCCCTTGCCGGTAGCGCCGTGGGCAATGGCGTCGGCCTTTTCGGCTTTGGCGATTTCGACCATGCGCTTGGCGATGAGCGGTCGCGCGATGGAGGTGCCGAGGAAGTATTGGCCCTCGTAAATCGCGCCGGCGCGCATCATCGGATAGATGAAGTCCTTCGCGAACTCGTCCTGCAGGTCATCGATGTAAATCTTGGAGGCGCCGGTCTTCTTGGCCTTCTTTTCGAGGCCGGTGAGTTCGTCTTCCTGACCGATGTTGGCGCAGAAGGCGATCATCTCGGCGTTGCCGTAGGTGTCTTTGATCCAGGAAAGCAGCACCGAGGTGTCGAGGCCGCCGGAGTAAGCGAGAACGATTTTCATGTTCGCAAAAGCGGGCGCGAGTGAACGGCAGGTGAACGGGCCGGGGAAGGGGAAACTTTGCCCTGAAGGAGCACTGCGGCCGAAGGGGGGCAATCGGAGTAAATCCCATTGCGCAGGGGCGGTTGCCAACATGAAGCTTGCCGCTCGACGCCGGGTGCGTCATGTTTTAATTAACAAGTTTAGCAACTAACTTAGGATTATGTCCGAAGCCGCTGGCAGTGCTGCCCCCGCCGAAAAGGCGCTTACTCGCAACGAGAACCTGAAGATCGCCGTGCCGACACTGGCGGGAAACATCGCGGCGACGCTGGCGGACCCCAATGCCGACGCCTTTTCCCCGGACGACGAGCAGTTCCTGAAGTTTCACGGCATCTATCAGCAGGATGACCGGGACCGGCGCAAGCAGGGCAAGACGCACATCATGATGATCCGCGGGCGGATTCCCGGTGGTGTGCTGTCCGCGAAGCAGTGGATCACGTTCGACAACCTGGCGACCCAATACGCCAACAACACCCTGCGGATCACCACGCGCCAGAGCGTGCAGTTTCACGGGGTGGCGAAGTCCGGATTGGGCGCACTGATGAAGGGCCTCAATCAGGCCATGGTGGACACCTTGGCCGCCTGCGGTGACGTGAACCGCAACGTGATGGCCGCGCCGACCCCGGCCAGCACGCGGGCCCGCCAGCAGGTTTACGAGCATTCGAAGCTCGTTTCCGAGGCGCTCCTGCCGAAGACCAAGGCCTACCATTCCATCTGGCTCGACGGTGTGCAGTTGAACCTGGAGGCGCCGGAGAACAAGGACTTCGTCGATCCGCTCTACGGCCGGCAATACCTGCCGCGGAAGTTCAAGGCCGCCTTCGTCATTCCGCCGGTGAATGACATGGACATTCTCACGAACTGCCTCGGCTTCATCGCGATCGTGGAGAACGATCAGGTGGTCGGCTACGACCTGACGGTGGGTGGCGGCATGGGCCGGAGCCACGGCAACGCCGCGACCTACGCCCGACTGGCCGACGTGATCGGATTCTTCACCCCGGACAAGCTGGTCGAGGTCTCCAAGGCGGTGCTGACGGTTCACCGCGATTTCGGCGACCGCACGGACCGCAAGCATGCGCGCCTGAAATACGTGCTGCAGGAGCGCGGCGTTGAGTTCGTCCGGGAGGAAATCGAGAAACGCGCCGGGATGAAGTTCGCGCCGGCCCGCCCCTATCATTTCACCACGACCGGCGACACATACGGCTGGCAGAAGGCGCTGGACGGCACCTGGTATAACACGCTCTTCGTCTCGATGGGCCGCGTGAAGGACACGGAGGGCTGGCAGATGAAGACCGCGTTGCGCCGGGTGGCGGAGCGGTTCCCCGGCGTGGAATTCCGCCTGACCGGCAATCAAAACGTGATGCTGGCCAACGTCGCCGACGGCGAACGGGCGGCGGTAACCGCGCTGCTCAGCGAGCACGGAGTTAAATCTGAAAACCAGGCGACCGTGCTGCACGCCGCCGCGATTGCGTGCCCTGCCTTGCCGACCTGTGGGCTTTCGCTGGCCGAGTCGGAACGTTACCTGCCGACTTTGCTCGGGCAGATTGAGGGCCTGTGCGACGAAGTCGGCCTGAAGGGCGAGGAGATCGTGATCCGGATGACCGGTTGCCCGAACGGCTGCGCTCGCCCCTACATGGCGGAGGTCGGCTTTGTCGGCAAGGCACCCGGCCGTTACCAGATGTGGCTTGGCGGCAATGCCAACGGCACGCGCCTCAACCGGGTCTGGAAGGAAATGGTCAAGGACGCGGAGATCCTGAATGAGCTTCGCCCGTTGCTCACCCGGTTCAAGGCCGAGCGCACCGTGGGCGAACGGTTTGGCGATTGGGCCGCCCGCACCATCTGGACCGAGCAGCCGGCCGCGGTGAACTGACCGGATGCCGATGAAAAAGGCCAGCCCTGCGAAGGGCTGGCCTCTTCCATGAAAGCCGTGGCCTCAGCCGTTCAAAGCCTCATAGACCTTGCCGACCATCTTCTCGTTCGGAGCGAGGGTCTTGGCGCCGGGCTTCCACTTGGCCGGGCAGGCCTCGGCGGGGTGGTTGATGAGGTAGGCGTTGGCCTCCATTTTCCGGAGCAGTTCGCCGGCGTCGCGGCCGACGTTGTAGAAATTGATTTCGGAACCCACGAGCACGCCGCTCGGGTTGATGATGAACGTGCCGCGCAAGGCCAGACCGGAGGCCGGATCATAGACGCCAAACAGACGGCTGACGGCACCCGTGGGGTCGGCCGCCAGGGGATACTGCACGTTGGCCAGCAGACGCTCGGAACTGCGCCAGGCCAAGTGGGAGAACTTCGTGTCGGTGGATACGCCGGCCACCGTCGCGCCCAATTTCACCAGGGCAGCATGCTTGTCGCCGAGGTCCGCCAGTTCGGTGGGGCACACGAACGTGAAGTCGGCGGGGTAGAACACCAGCACCGTCCATTTGCCCGCGGCCTTCTGGGCGGCCAGCGACAGCTTGCTGAACTGCCCGGAGGACGGGTCGTAAGTTTCCATTTCGAAGTCAGGGACCGTCTGGCCCACGCGGATTGCAGAGATGTCGCTCATAGAGTCGACGGTGAAGTAACTTGCGATCCGACCCCGCGCAAGCGGCGCTCACGCCGATCCGCTTACCGCCACTGAGGCCCAAAAACCTTTCCCATGAACCTCCAATCGCCCGAATTCATCGCCCAGGCCAATGCCGAGCTGCGCAACCAGTCCCCCCTCGACATCGTGAAGTGGGGCCTCGCCCAAGCCGGCACGCGCGCCATCGTCTCGACCAATTTCCGCCCCTACGAGGCCGTCATTCTCCACCTCGTCACGCAGGTTCAGCCCGACATTCCGGTCTTGTGGGTGGACCACGGCTACAACCGTCCGGCCACTTACAAACATGCCGAGGATCTCAAGGCTCGCCTCAAGCTGAACATCAAACCGTTCCTGCCGAAGCTGACCGCCGCGCACTACGACGCCGTCTTCGGTGGCATGCCCGAGCCCACGCCGGAGAACGAAGAGCGTATTAAGGCCTTCAGCACCGCCATGAAGCTGGAGCCCTTCCAGCGCGGCATGAAGGAACTCGCGCCCACGGTCTGGATCACCGCCCTGCGCAAGGTGCAGAACCCGAACCGCGCCGGCCTCGACATCGTATCGCCCGACGGCAACTTCGGTTCCCTCAAGCTCAGCCCCGTCTTCCACTGGAGTGACGCCGAGATGGAGGCCTACCTGAAGCAGCACAACCTGCCCAACGAGTGGGACTACTTCGATCCCGCCAAAGCCGACGAGAAGCGCGAATGCGGCCTGCACGCCGCTTGGGGCGGCAAGGCCGTCGCCAAAGCCTGAAGTTTCTATCTGCGGTCAAGAGTCTCCCCCATGAGCAGCTACCATCTCGATCACCTCCAGTATCTGGAGACCGAAGCGATTCACATCATGCGTGAAGTCGCGGCGGAATTTGAGCGGCCCGCCCTTTTGTTCTCCGGCGGCAAGGACTCCATCTGCCTCCTCCGTCTGGCCGAGAAAGCGTTCCGCCCGTCGGACATTCCGATGCCGTTCCTCAACGTCGAGACCGGCCACGAGTTTCCCGAGCTGATCGAGTTCCGCGACCGCCGCGCCAAGCAGCTCGGCGCGAAGCTCATCGTCCGCACCGTGGACGAAGGCATCGCCAAGGGTTTCGTTACGCCCACGCCCGGACAGATCAGCCGCAACCAGCTCCAGATTCCCGTCCTGCTGAACGCCATCGAGGAGTTCCGCTTCGATTGCGCGATCGGCGGCGCGCGACGCGACGAGGAAAAAGCTCGGGCCAAGGAACGTTTCTTCAGCTTCCGCGACGCCTTCGGCCAATGGGATCCGAAGAACCAGCGTCCCGAGATCTGGAACCTCTACAACGCGCGCCTGAACCAGGGAGAAAACATGCGCGTCTTCCCGCTCTCCAATTGGACCGAGATGGATGTCTGGGAATACATCCGGCAGGAGAAGCTGGAGGTCCCACACATCTATTTTAGCCACACCCGCGACGTCTTCCGCCGCGGCGGCCAATGGTTGCCGGTGCCCCCGCCGCACACCGACTCGACCAAGCCTGATCCCTTCGCCGGCGGCCGTCCGAAGCCGAACGAGCCGATCCAGTCGATGGTCTGCCGCGTCCGCACTATCGCCGACATGATCAGCACCGGCATGATCGACAGCCCGGCCACCACCGTGGACGACATCATCTCCGAAGTCGCCGCCGCCCGCGTGACCGAACGCGGCACCCGCGCCGACGACAAGGCCAGCGAAGCTGCGATGGAGGACCGCAAGAAGGCGGGATATTTCTGAGCCCAGTTCATTGAAGCATTTTTCCGAAGAGACCATGTCCGCCAATCATCCCATCGAACTTCTCCGCTTCAACACCTGCGGCAGCGTTGACGACGGCAAGTCCACGCTCATTGGCCGGCTCCTCTACGACTCCAAGTCGATCATGGAGGACCAGATGGAGGCATTGGAGCGCTCCGCCGACATCACCGGCGGCGGCCAGATCAACCTGGCCAACCTGACCGACGGCCTCCGCGCCGAACGTGAGCAGGGCATCACCATCGACGTCGCCTACCGCTACTTCGCCACGCCACGCCGGAAGTTCATCGTCGCTGACACGCCGGGGCACGTGCAATACACCCGCAACATGGTCACGGGCGCCTCGACGGCAAACCTCTCCATCGTGCTGGTGGACGCACGCCTGGGCGTGATCGAGCAGACCCGTCGCCACACCTACATCGCCGCGCTGCTGGGCATTCCCCATCTCGTCATCGCGGTGAACAAGATGGACCTCGTGGACTGGAGCGAGGCCCGCTTCACCGAGATCCGCGACGAGATCGAGGGCTTCCTGCCCAAGCTGTCGTCTTTCAAGGACGTGAAGTTCATTCCTATCAGCGCGCTCAACGGTGACAACGTGGTCGAGCCGTCCAAGCACACGCCGTGGTATGTCGGCCCCACGTTGCTCGGACATCTGGAAACCGTCCACATCGCCAGCGACTGGAACCTGAGCGCGCTGCGCTTCCCGGTGCAGTGGGTGAACCGGCCGAACAACCCGACCAACAAGGAACTCCACGACTTCCGCGGGCTGAGCGGCCAGCTAACCAGCGGCATCGCCAAGGTCGGGCAAAAAGTGATGGTGCTGCCCAGCGGCATGAAAAGCACGGTGAAGGAAATCTGGACCTACGACGGCTCGCTGCCGGAAGCGTTCTGCCCACAAAGCGTCACCCTCCAGCTCGCCCATGACCTCGACATCAGCCGCGGCGACATGATCGTCGGACTCGAGGGCTTGCCGGGCATGGGCACGGACCTGCACGCCCGAGTGTGTTGGATGAATCCGCGGCCGTTGCAACGGGGGAAGAAATACTTCCTCAAGCACAGCACCCAGACCGTCCAGGCCATGGTCACCGCCCTGGAAAGCCGGATCGACATCCAGACCTACGATGAGGTGCCCGAGCCGGCGGAACTCGCGATGAACGATATCGGCGTGGTCCGCCTGAAAACGGCCAAGCCGCTGATCTACGACGGCTACGTCAACAATCGCCTGACCGGTGCCTTCATCCTCGTCGAGCAAGGCACCAATGCGACGGTTGCGGCGGGAATGCTTTATCCGCCCTTGGAGGCGGTGAAACCGGAATACAACGACTTTGCGATCTGAACGCGCGATTGCTGCGGGAAAAGATGGCTAGACACTCCGGCCGCCTCCCCCTAACCTCCGCGCCTCGATAAACGGAATTACGGGGTGGTGCAGTGCTGCCCGACACCGAATCAAAATGGTCAACAAAGCAAAAGTCATTACCGAGAACCGCACTCATGACAAGGACACTGGCTCCGCCGAGGTCCAGATTGCGCTTCTCACCAACCGCATCAACAGTCTTTCGGAACACCTTGCCAAGAACAACAAGGACCATGCTTCGCGGCGTGGTCTGCTGATCATGGTAAGCAAACGCCGCCGCCTGCAGCAGTATCTGCAGCGCACCGATGGGGAACGCTATCAGGCGCTCATCAAGCGGCTCGGTCTCCGCAAGTAAGCTTTCTGCCACGCCGGGCCTCGCGCCCGGCGTCGCTTTTCGGCCGGAACGGCATTCGAGATGGGCATTTGCCCATCGGAGAAGTCCGCGACGCCTTCCAAAGGACGCAACAGGGTGTCCCCGGCCGAATCCGCAACCAAACCGTTGCGTCCGCAACATAACCGCTTCGCCCTCCTCCGGGTGATTTCACTCAGCGACCCCGCGCTGCCGCGGCCCGTATATCCGGCCGCAATTCGGGGTGTTTGACTGAAGTTCCTCGTGGGGTGGGCGGGCACATACCGCACATGCCAGAACAAGTAACCGTCAACGTTGGCGGCCAGGACATCATCATTGAAACCGGCCGCTTTGCCCGTCAGGCCGACGGGTCCGTCACCGTCCGATTGGGCGAAACCGTCATCCTCACCGCCGCAGTCGGCGCATCCAAGGCCAAGGAAGGTCAGGATTTCTTCCCGCTGACCGTCGATTATCGCGAGCGGGCCTCCGCCGCCGGCAAGTTTCCGGGTGGATACTTCAAACGCGAAGGCCGCCCCACGGAGAAGGAAATCCTTACCTGCCGCCTCACCGACCGTCCCATCCGTCCGCTCTTTCCCAAGGGCTGGTATAACGAGGTGCAGATTCAGTCGGTGCTCATGTCCGCCGACGGACAGAACGATCCCGACATCCTCAGCATCGTTGGCGCTTCCGCCGCGCTGATGGTGTCCGACATCCCCTTCGCCGGACCGATCGGGGCCGTGCGCGTCGGTCGCGTGAATGGCGAGTTTGTCGCCAACCCGACCCACGAGCAGCAGGCCGAGTCCGATCTCGATCTCATCTATGTCGGCAACGAAACCGATGTGGTGATGTATGAGGGCGCTGCCGACGAAATCAGCGAAGCCGATTTCATCCGGGCGCTGGAATTTGGTCAGCAAGCTGTCCAACCCCTCATCGCCGCCCAGAAGGAACTCGCGGCCAAGGTGGGCAAGCCGAAGCGCGAAATCACGGTCAAGGTCGTGGCCGAGGAAATCCTGACGGAAGCCAAAGCCATCGCCGGTGACCGGATTGTCACCGCCCTGCTCACCTCGCAGAAGCTCGCCCGTGAAGCGGCAGTCAACACGCTCTTCGCCGAGGTCGGCGAAAAGTTGGTGGCGAAGTTCGGGGCGGAGAAGGTGACCCCGTTTGTCCTCAAGGACGCCCAGTATTACATCCAGAAGGAAGCCGTTCGTGGTCTGATTCTGGATCATTCCAAGCGCCTCGACGGCCGTGGATTTGACGGCATTCGTCCGCTGACCAGCACGGTTGGATTCCTGCCGCGCACCCATGGTTCGGCGATGTTCCAACGGGGCGAAACCCAGTCGGTCTGCACCGCGACCCTCGGCACCAGCGACGACATTCAGGAATTCGACGCCTACACCGGCGGCGAGACCCGCAAGCAGTTCATCCTGCACTACAATTTCCCGAACTTCTCCGTGGGTGAGACCGGCCGCATCAGTGCGCCGGGCCGTCGGGAGATCGGTCATGGTGCATTGGCGGAACGCAGCGTGCGTCCGGTCGTGCCGACAGACGACTATCCCTATGCCATCCGCGTGGTGTCCGAGATTCTCGAGTCCAACGGGTCCAGCTCGATGGCTTCGATCTGCGGCGCCACGCTCGCGCTGATGGATGCGGGTGTTCCGCTCAAGCGTCCGGTGGCCGGCATCTCGATCGGCATCTGCACCGAATACGGCGCGGACCATGCCATCAGCCGCTACCAGCTCCTGACCGACATCATCGGCTGGGAAGACGCGTTCTGCGACATGGACTGCAAGATCGCGGGCACGGCCAATGGCATCACCGGCTTCCAGCTGGACCTCAAGCTCAAGGGACTGCCGCTGCCGATCATGGCACAGGCCATCGAGAAGGCCCGCTTGGCCCGCCTGGAGATCCTCGCGCACATGGCGACCACGATTGCCGAGCCGCGCGCCGACATCTCCAAGTATGCCCCGCGCATCACGGTGCTGAAGATCAACCCCGAGAAGATCGGTGCGCTGATCGGACCGGGCGGCAAGAACATCAAGCGGCTCGTGGACGAATCCGGCTGCGAGATCGACATCGAGGACGATGGCACGGTGAAGATCTTCTCGGTGACGCCGGAAGGGATGGAGATCGCCCGCCGCGAAGTGGAGGCGCTCAGTGCCGAGATCGAGATCGACAAGATCTACCAGGGCCGTGTCGTCACGATCAAAGAGTTCGGCGCGTTCGTTGAAATCTTCCCCGGCCAGGACGGGTTGGTCCATGTGAGCGAACTCAGCGACAAGCGCGTGGCGCGGGTCGAAGACGTCGTCAAGATGGGTGACTCCATCTGGGTCAAGTGTGTCGGCGTGGATGAAAAGGGCCGCGTGAAGCTCAGCCGCAAGGCCGCGATGATTGAGCGTGGCGAAATGGTGGCCACGCTGGCCGACGAAGGTGGTGGCGAAGGCGAACGCCCGGAACGTTCCGAGCGTCCGGAGCGCCCCGAACGCCGCGACCGCGGTGGTGAACGCGGTGGCCGTGGTGAACGCGGTGAACGCGCCCCTCGGGGTGAACGTGGCGACCGCGGTGGAGAACGCGGTGAGCGGACCGAACGGGCTCCGCGCGCCGAGAGCGACGACAAGCCGAAGGGCAAACGTGAAGGTTCCCCTGAGGACAAGGCGAGGGCCGCGTCTGCTGCGGAACCGGGCCGGATCTATCGGGCCAAGGTTGTTTCCATCAAGGACTTCGGTGCCTTCGTGGAGTTCGCTCCGGGTGCGGAAGGGCTCGTGCATGTCAGCGAATTGGCCAACTTCCGCGTGAAGAAGGTCGAGGACATCGTCCGCTTGGGCGACGAGATCACCGTGAAGTGCCTGGGCGTGGATGAAAAGGGTCGCGTCCGTTTGAGCCGCAAGGCGGCCTCGGAAGAGCGCGAAGCTCAGGAGGGCGGTTCGGCACCTGCCGAAGCAGCTGCTCCTGCTGCTGAAGCGCCGACGGCTGAACCCGCCTCGGGTGAAGCCCCGCAGGCGTAATCGGAAGGCATTTCCAGAAATGAAAACGGCGGGCTCAAGGCCC
>OFDN01002385.1_pt1 | contig 10444 bp, 3 predicted proteins | sample 1520971 | NCBI WGS metagenome assembly OFDN01 (sample SAMEA94257418, study PRJEB24077) | hot springs metagenome | biome: Aquatic biome; feature: Geographical feature; material: Water | place: India | collected 2012-06-12 | depth 5 m | reverse complement strand
TCGGACCTTAAAGACCGGCTGCTGGAAGCCGTGCAGCAAATTGACACCCGGCAATCTGGTTTTTCCGATTATCAAAAAGCATATTACCACTGTCACCGGCAATGGCTTACCGTAAAAATACTGGCCGGTCTGAACGCCAACAATGCCGCTATCAGTCTTGCCACCAAGTTGCTCAAAATTGCTGAAAAATTTCATCTGACCCTGATCAGCATTGATATTACCTCGTTTTTGCGTATTCAGTATGGCCTTCGCGATGAAAACGATATACGGTTCAGGGAGGTAAATGCAGCATTCAGAAGGTTTAACGAATTGCACCAGGCCGAAAGTAAAGCCGAAGAGTTGTATGCTGTTATTATATCGGAATATGTTAATGTACGCACCGTAAAATCCGGTTTGGAACAGGCGGCCATCAGCAGTTATGAACAGATTGCCGATGAAATGAATCATTACCAGTCGTACAAATTGCAGATGTACGGTTTTTTGCTGGGGCTGCTGCGTTATACCAGTGTAAATAATTTTTCAAAAGCGCTGGACTATTGTAACGAGGCTATCCGGTTTTTTGTCGCTCTCCCGTATGAAGCCCCCACACCGCTTCAGATTTTCTATTACCAGAGTTTATTGTGCAATATTCAGTTGCGGCGATTTCCGGAAGGGAAAAAAGCCGCAGATGAATGTTTGCGATTGATGAGCGACGGGTCGTTTAACTGGTTTAAATACCAGGAGCTTTATTTGAAGCTGGCATTACATTCAGGCGAGTATGCGCAGGCCGATAGTTTGTTGGAGGTGATATTTAAACACGAGCGTTATGAATTTCTACCGGATAATGTGAAAGAACTCTGGATGATATATGAATCGTACATGTATTACCTCTATCTGATGGATAAGGTGGATATGAAACGTGCCTCTAAATTTAACCTGAATTATTTTGAACGGAAAACCACTATTTTTTCAAAGGATAAAGGAGGGATGAACGTAGCGATTTTGGTTATACGATTTTTAATTCAGATCAGGCAAGGGCAAAAAAGCAAGGTGTTGGATGAGCAGGATGCCCTGAACCAATACTGTTACCGCCACCTGCGGGGCGAAGAGACACAACGCAGCTATAAGTTCATTAAAATGCTGCTGATGATACCCGGATCTCACTTCGAACCCAAACTGGTGGAACAAAAAACAGAATCATTACGGGCTCAACTGAATGACCTTCCTGTCCAGATCGTTAACCAAAGTAATGAAATTGAAATTGTGCCTTATGAGCATTTATGGGAGATGGCACTGGAGAGTTTGCTGATTAAAAAGAGCCCTACTTAAAATAGTGATAGTAATATTATTATTTATGAGGGTTAACCCACGTAACTTTTTCTCAAAAAAAAATGATGCTAAATTGTTGATTATTAATGATTTGTATTTTTGTTGCTCCGTGGACTGCCCGTTTTTTATGTAACGTAATATGAAATTTGGTTTTTGACCATGGATATACCTGCCGGATATTTGACCTGTCAAGATAATGAGGAGTGTGTTTAGACCGTGTTTTGAAAATTATTAATCCTTACATATCACATCTGACAACCATTATGCAAAATGAGTTACACCGTGTTTTAGAACTGTTAGAATCAAAAGATGTAATTGGAAATATTATTGTTGAGACGACAATAGTATAGCCTTGTTTTTTGGCAACAGTAAAGTGCCTCTCTAATCAAAATCTGATAAGAAACAGGCCCCAGTTTGTTAAGCGGTAGCTGGATTTCTGGTTACCGCTTACTATTTAATCCGTGTTTTAATTATGGGTAGCCCGATACCGTTGTTTTAATCTCCGCTTCAACTTCAGGGTATTTAACCGACTTACTGACTGGTTCTGACGAGCCTTGTCAGCCAACCCTGTATTTCATTAACTGAAATAGTTGCCATCTCATGAAAATATTTACCGTGTTAAGCCAAAGGCTTCAGTCATTTTCATTCAGCATCATTTACCTGTCTGTTTTTTTGTTATCCGGCTCTTGGACGCCGGTATTCGGTCAGGTCAGCAATTGTAATACCGCACTTGTCGGAAAAGGGCGTGTGATCGACCAACTCAATGGAGGTACAGCATGTCTGTTGTGCGGCAGTGCAGACCTGGACAATATACTGGACGGCGATTTGAATAACTTTGCTTCCTATCCGGTATCGTTGCTGGGGCTCAATACGCCGATTGTATCAGTAAAGGATATTCGCAATGATTTTTCTTCGGGTGTGAGGGCCGGTTTTGTGGTACAACCTGTAGGCGGGCTGATCACCACCAATCTTTTAAATTTATTTGAAATCAGGACCTACCTGAATAATACCCTGCAGCAGACGATTCCCGGCGGCAGCCTGTCGATAAGTGTACAGGGCGCTTCCGGCGGCAAACAGCGTATTTCGTTTGTAGCCACACAGGCTTTTGATGAAATTGAACTGCGGCAGACGACGGTTGCTGTGGGTACACTTTCTTCATTGCGCATCTTTTATGCGTATGTAGAGCCGGGTACGGGATGTGATTATGATTGCCGGTCTGCGGTGGCTCCTCCCAATTACACGTCTTCAATTGTGGCTGCACGGACCGGCATCACTGGTGTTTGTATAGGTTGCGGTGTCACCAATACTGGGAATGTAGTTGATGCTAACCTCACCAATTTCGGAACAATCTTTATGGTTGTGGGAGTAGGTGCTACCGGATCGGTTTCGGTGGCAAGCGGGGCTACAATTCCCGTTGGCTATGATGTGGGTTTCGTGGTAGGGCAGAACGGTGGCGGGCTTGTTGATTTGAACGTATTGGGCGGATTGACACTCCGTACCTATGAGGGAGGAACGCTGCGGGAAACCGTATCATTTTCAAGCCTTGCTGATCTGACAGTACTGGGTGCCAACCAACAAGCTATCAGTTTTAAAACCGCATTGTCGTGTGATGAAATCAGGGTTACATTCTCCAGTTTAGCAAGTGCACTTGTCAATGTCAATGTTTACTACGCCTTCGTTCGGCCCGATACCGACAACGACGGCTTTGTCAATTGTGTGGACCGCTGTGCCGGCCAGAGCGATGCGCTCGATGCCGACGGCGACGGCCTGCCCGATGGTTGCGATTTGAATGATTGTAACCTGAATGCAGGTTCAGATGTGTCGGTTTGTCCGCCGGCCACATCCTACAACCTGGGCCTTGGCGGCGGTTTTACCTATACTATTCTGCCTTCCAGCCCTGCCGGAGCCAGTGTGAGTTCTGGTGGGGTAGTATCGGGTATGACCTCCGAGGGCAATTACGCCATTGAAGTGAGTAGTGGCGCCAGTTGCAAAGACACGATCATTATTGCGCGGCAAACATCGGCGCTCGACCAGTCCTGCAATGACCCGATTTCGGGCAACGGTGTGGAAGTATTTGATCCGAGTAATGGTTCCTGCCTGCTTTGCACCAATGGTGGTGTTACACTCAATGGGACCCTCACAGATTTTGTGGAATTGAATACCGGTATTTCCATTTTGAGTTCGACCCCGATTATCGGCGTAAAAGATAATACCACGGTTTATCCTGCCGGTACGCGGACGGGATTTGTGGTAGAAGCTGTGGGTGGACTGTTGTCTGCCGGTGCTTTATCCAATTTTGAAATTCAAACCTATCTGAATGGTGTGCTGGTGGAAACAGCCACGACAGGCAACGCATTGCTGCAGGCAGGTGTAATTGCCGGAACGGGCAACAAGCAGCGGATCAGTTTTGTCACCACACAGCCGTTCAATGCGGTGGTGCTGGTGGCCAATTCTACGTTGTCACTGTTCACCGCTTTCCGGGTGTATTATGCATTTGAAGAGCCCGCAGGGTTGTGCCCTGATCAGGCTGGTATCACCTGTGCCAATGCCTTGCTGGTGAGCAACGAACACATGGCCGATATTGTGGAAGACCGTACGGGGTTGACAGGTTTGGCTTGTGTGGCGTGCAGTGTAAATGCCATCGGCAATTTGATCGATGCGAGTGAAAGCAATTTTGCCACTATAAATCTCTCCGTTGGTGCGGGGGCGGAAGGTTCTGTTTACGTAAAAAGTGCGGTCACCATAGGTGTCAATACCGAAGTGGGTTTTGTGATTTCGGGTGGCAATAACCTCTTGCTGGCAGGAGTACTGTCGGGACTACAGATACGTACCTATAACAATGGCGCGCTGGTAGATAACTATTTCGCTAACAATTCATTAGTGGATATTACGCTGCTGGGCGGCACCTCCGATCTGGGATTGGTTTCTTTCAAACCCACCGGTGCTTTTAATGAAATCAGGCTCACGGTTTACGGCTTGGTTGCGGCACTCAGCACGACTAATGTTTATTACGCTTTTGTCAGAAATGACAGTGACAATGACGGCACGCCCGATTGTGTGGACAAATGCTGCTCCGGTTCGGACGATGTGGATACCGATGGCGACGGCTCTCCTGACCCCTGCGATGCGGTAGCCGATTTCAGTATTACCCAATCGGTTTCCAATTCCAGTCCATCAATTAATACCCCGGTCACTTTTACCCTTACCCTTCAAAATGCAGGCCCGGCAAATGCCACCGGACTCACTGTGCAGGATATTGTGGGCGCCGGATATACCAATATCACCAATATCAGCGGCGGCGGTATGCTTTCGGGTAATACCATCACGTGGACAGGATTATCCGTGAATTCGGGTGGAAGCCTTGTGCTGACTTTTCAGGCCACACCGACACATACCGGCAGTTATGTCAATACCGCAGAAATCATTGCCGCTAACGAAGATGACCTCGATGCCGACGTGGCACAAAGTTTCGGGGTGGATGACCTCAATGATACAACTGCAGATGATGATGAAACAACACTGACCTTAACACCCGTCAATGACAATCCGGTAGCGAATGACGATACCGCATCCACTACTGAAAATACACCCCTTTCCGGTAATGTACTGACCAACGATACAGATGCGAATACTGACCCGCTGACCGTTTCACAGTTTGTGGTGAATGCCGTGACCTACACTCCCGGCCAGACTGCCATGATTCCCGGAGTGGGCGATGTGACTGTTCAGGCCAACGGAAGTTACACTTTTACCCCTGCAAACGGCTATTTCGGTGCAGTACCTGTCATTACTTATACGGCAACAGATGGTTTTGGCGGAACAGATACCGGCAATCTGACCATCACCATCAACCGCGATTCGGACGACGATGGTGTAGCGGATATAAATGACCTCGATGATGATAACGATGGCATCCCGGATACCGTAGAAGGCACAGGCGACTTTGACGGAGACGGGGTGCCTAACAATATTGACCTGGACGCTGATAATGATGGATTGAGCGACCTGATGGAAAGCGGAAACGACCCGGCACTGGCTGCGGACACCGATGGCAATGGTACACTCAGTGAAACCGAAAGTCCTGCAGGGGCCAATGGTATTCCGCTGGCGGCCGAGGGCACGGAAGGCGGTACGATTCCTGCGCCGGTAAATACCGACAACTCGGAAGGCCCCGATTTCCTCGATCTCGACAGTGATAACGACGGCATCACCGATATGGTGGAAGGCGGTAACGGCCCGGCCGATACCAATAATAACGGCGCCATGGACCCGGGCGATACCAACTTTGCAGATGCCGACGGCGATGGTGTGGCCAATCCGGTGGACAATACCCCGGCTGCATTCGGCGGTACCACTGATGCCGGCACGCCGGATAGTGACAACGACGGCAATGCCGATTATACCGAACTCGATTCGGATGGCGACAATCTGACGGACCTTGAAGAATCCAACCCTGCACTTCCCGATGCCGATGATAATGGTGTGGTGGATGGCGCCGACAATGACAACGATGGTATCATCGATGTACTGGGTGTGGACGATCCTGCAACCATTACTTACGGTGGGGATCCCGGCTCGCAAAACGAGTCTAATTTGCCTGACGATGATGGCGACGGCACCCCCAACTACCAGGAGCCGTTTGTTAAACTCAACCTGAAAATTATGTTGCAGGGCGCACTGCTTGGCACCTCCAACGGTCTTATGCGCGACGACTTGCGCACCGGTAATTATTTGCCGCTTTTGGAACCCTACACTGCTTTATCTGTCACCAATCCGCGCTTTACCCATTACGGCGGCGGCGGTGGTGAAACCACCACTGCTATGGTGCTGGCAGCGAATGCCGGCACCCCGAATGCCATCGTGGATTGGGTATTTGTGGAGGTACGCAACCCGTTGAACCCTTCACAGGTAGTGGCTACCCAGTCGGCTTTGCTGCAGCGCGATGGCGATGTGGTAAGCCCTGTGGACGGCACTTCCCTGATCGGATTTCAGGGCGGCGGCGGCGCCAACTACCTGGTTGCTGTCAAACACCGCAATCACCTTGGCGTCATGCTGGCCGCACCTGTGGTGCTGACCACAGCAGGTACACCTGTGGATTTTACGACCTCCACCAACAGTCAGGTGTACGACAAACCCGGCGCAATCAATTACGATGGCCATGAAATGGTAACCGTTCAGGGTATGAAAGCGCTTTGGGCAGCAAATACCAATGCCAGTCAGAATATACCGACAAAAATAAAATACCAGGGCACGGCTTCTGATAATACCACAGTGCTGGCACAGGTGCTGGCCGATCCCGGAAACCCCTCAGGAGCATACAATTACAACCTGGCATTCGGATATTTCAATGGTGATATAAACATGGACGGCAAAGTGAAATACCAGGGCCCGTCCAATGACATCACTTTCGTTTTTGTCAATGTGGTGGGGCTTTATACCACCCTGAATACCCTCGGTTTATACAACTATGATCTGTTTGTCGAACAACTTCCAGATTAGCCCTTCCCAATATAATTTTAATAAAGCACGACATCTATCAATTCATTATGGAAAGAAACATTACAATGAATTTCGTCCGGAATATTTCGGTTTTTGCCCTCATGGTGTGGGGGGTAAGCCTTTCGGCGCAAGCACCTTTGCTTGATTTTAATTTGCGCTACAATACGGTGCAAAACCGGTACGAGGTGTACGCCCGTCCGACACTCACGCAGGCATCGTTCAACTGGGGCCCATCACAAATTTCGGTGGTTACACCTGCCAGTGTGCAGGATTTGCCTTTCAATGTGACCAGCGTTGCCGGTGGTGCATGGCAGGATAATTCACTGGTTTTTGCTCCTGCGGCCGCTCCCGGAAGTGATTTCCACGGATTAGGCTCTTTGGGCGCACCCACCAGTTTTACAGCGAATGTGGAAAAACTGATATTTCACTTCACATTGCCCGGAGGTGGATGTACGCCCGGCCTGCGCCTTTACATAAATGGTGTTGACCCTAACTCCTCGGCGGCCGGAATGGGTGGCGGCGACTTTACCAATACCGTTTTTGCCATCGTTCCCGGCGTTCCCGGAGGTTATGAAGCGTATCAGGGTAACTATGATAACGGTGGAACGGCTTGTAACACAGCGCCAACCATCACCAGTAACGGAGGCGGTGCAACAGCAATGGTGTCTGTTCCTGAAAACACAACCGCTGTAACGACAGTAACGGCCACTGATATCGATGTGCCGGCTCAAATGCTGACATATACGATTACGGGAGGGGCGGACGCTGCTTTATTCAGTATCAACCCGACGACGGGCGTTTTGACATTCAACACTGCTCCGAATTTTGAGATTCCGACCGATGCAGGTTTAAATAATGTTTATGATGTGCAGGTAACTGTAACTGATAATGGATCTCCCAATTTGTCAGATGTTCAGGACATTGCAGTCACCGTAACCGATGTGAATGAAGCACCAGTCATCACCAGCAATGGCGGCGGCATGAATGCTTCCGTATCTATTCCTGAAAATACAACCGCCGTCACCACAGTGACTGCAACTGATGAAGATACGCCGGCGCAGACGCTGACGTATTCGATCACCGGCGGCGCTGACGCTGCTTTGTTTACGATCAATCCGATGACCGGCGCATTGTCGTTCATCACTGCTCCTGACTTTGAAAATCCGCAGGATGCCGGTTTGAACAATGTTTATGACGTACAGGTAACGGTGACCGACAATGGAACGCCGAACCTCAGCGACGTTCAAAATATCGCAGTAACCATTACCAACGGTAACGAAACGCCGGTTATCACCAGCAACGGCGGCGGCAACAATGCAGCAGTAAGTGTACCTGAAAACACAACAGCGGTAACGACCGTGACGGCCACCGACCCTGATGCAGGTTCTGTATTTACCTACTCGATTACCGGCGGCGCAGATGCGGCGTTGTTCACCATCGATCCGATGACCGGTGTACTGAGTTTCATTACACCGCCTAATTTCGAGGTACCGGCCGATGCCGGTTTGAACAATGTTTATGACGTTCAGGTAACGGTGACAGACAACGGTACACCAGCCCTGACTGACGTTCAGAATATTGCCGTCACAGTTACAGATGTTAACGAAGCTCCGGCGATCACCAGCAATGGCGGCGGCGTAAGTGCTTCAATATCAATTCCTGAGAACACCACACCGGTAACCACCGTCACTTCCGTGGATCCGGATGCGGGCCAAACGGCTACTTATTCGATCACCGGCGGTGCTGACGCTGCGCTGTTTACGATCAATCCGATGACCGGCGCATTGTCGTTCATCACTGCTCCTGATTTTGAAAATCCGCAGGATGCCGGTTTGAACAATGTCTACGATGTGCAGGTAACAGTGACCGACAACGGAACGCCGTCATTGAATGATGTACAAAACATTGCGGTAACCATTACTGACGTCAACGAAAACGGTGTGCTGGCCGCAAAAGCCATGCTGCAGGGAGCACTGCTCGGTACCTCCAACGGACTGATGCGCGACGACCTGCGTGCAGGAAACTACATTCCGCTGACTGAGCCTTACACGGCTTTGGCCAATATCCGCTTCACCCATGTTGGTGGCGGCGGTGGTGAAACCACCACACCGGCAGTATTGGCTGCAAATGTCGGCACCGGCAATGCTGTCGTCGATTGGGTATTTGTCGAACTGCGTAATGCTGCTAACCCATCCACTATTGTTGCCACCCGTTCAGCGCTGATTCAGCGCGATGGCGATATTGTAAGTTCTTCGGATGGCATTTCACCGCTCACATTTATTGGTGTTGCCGGTCAGCAATTCTACGTTTCGGTAAAACACCGTAATCACCTGAGTGTAATGACGGCTTCGGCAGTAACACTGACAACAGGTGGAGTAGTGGTCGATTTCACGACTTCCACTAACGCACAAGTATTTAACAAACCGATCGGTCCGAATATGGTGGATTACGATGGTTTTGAAATGGTAACTGTACAAGGGCTGCGCGCGATGTGGGCCGGTAATACCACTGCCGATTTCAAAGTGAAATACCAGGGTACCTCGTCCGACAATACACAGATTCTGGCTCAGGTACTGAGCTTCCCGGGTAATATTTCAAGTTCGTACAACTACAACAATGCATTGGGTTATTTCTCCGGCGACGTCAATATGGACGGCAGGGTAAAATACCAGGGTGCTACAAATGACCCGTCATTCATTTTTGCGAATGTGGTGGGACTTTACGGCCTCAACTCATCGGCGTTGTACAATTACGACTTATTCATAGAGCAATTGCCAGACTAATCGACTGTTGATTTGATGCTGAAGTGGCCGGTGAACGGCGAAGAAACGCTTTTCCGAAAATTGGTCACTTCAGTTTTTTAATGGATAATTTAACCAACATACAATTCAATAAAATATTCACTAACAACATGTTACAATGTTTAACAGGTACTTAGCTGCGATTGTATGTCTGATGACAACGGGAAATGGATTTGCTCAGGTTCCCAATCTCGAATTGACGTTGCGTTACAACCTCACGCTGATGCGGTATGAAGTGTTTGCCCGGCCCGATGCCTCCCTTTCCGGATACAACTGGGGCCCATCCCAGATTACGGTGGTTGTACCCTCCAGTGTGGCGGATGAAGCATTTGCAGTGACACCTGTGGCTGCCGGCGCCTGGCAGGATAATTCCAGAATTTATGCACCGGTAAGCGCGCCGGCCTCCGATTTCCATGCGGTGGGTTCGTTAGGCGCACCGGTTAATTTATCGACGGGAGTGGAGTTGCTGATATTCCACTTTATACTTCCGGGTGGAGGTTGCACCCCCGGATTGAGGCTTTTTATCAACGGGGTGGACCCCAACTCATCGGCGCCCGGCATGAACGGCGGCGATTTTGCCAATACGGTTTTTGCCATCGTTCCGGCGATGCCGGGAGGCTATGAAGCCTATATTGGAAATTACGAAAATAATGGTTCCGTATGTGCGCCATTACCGTTGTTGCTAACTGCCTGGACGGCAGATGATAAAAACGATACCGTTGCCTTGCATTGGGAAACGGAACAGGAAAGAAATTTTGATTATTTCCTGCTGGAAAGATCGGAAGACGGATTGCATTTTATCCCGCTGGTTGAAATAAAAGGGAAAAAGGGGCTGC
>OFDN01002383.1_pt1 | contig 10449 bp, 10 predicted proteins | sample 1520971 | NCBI WGS metagenome assembly OFDN01 (sample SAMEA94257418, study PRJEB24077) | hot springs metagenome | biome: Aquatic biome; feature: Geographical feature; material: Water | place: India | collected 2012-06-12 | depth 5 m | reverse complement strand
GGCCCCGCCATGGGTGGATGGCGGGGCCTTCGGGTTTCGGTTGCGGCGGCGTTTCGGCTCAGGCCGCTTCGGCGATGGCGTGGGCCTTGCTGCCGCCATGGCCTTCGCGGAAGCGGAAGCGGGCGATGTGCTCGCTCAGCGCGCGGGTCTGCTCGTCGGTCAGCGCCAGCGCCGCATTGGTCTCCTCGACCAGGGCAGCGTTCTGATGCGCCATCGAGCCGATGCCGTCGATCTCGGTGTTGATCGCCGAGACGTCGCTCGCCTGGCTCATCGCCGTCTGCGAGATGCCGTTCATCAGCCCGGTCAGGTCGTTCACCGAGGCGACGATCGCCTCGAACATCTGCGCCGTCTCCTCGACCAGCCCGACGCCGACCTTGACGTCGCCATGCGCCGCCTCGACCAGCTTCTTGACGTCGTTGGAGGCGTCGGCCGAGCGCTTCGCCAGGCTGCGCACCTCGGTCGCGACCACCGCGAAGCCGCGCCCGCTGTCGCCGGCGCGCGCCGCCTCGACCGCCGCGTTCAGCGCCAGCAGATTGGTCTGGAAGGCGATCTCGTCGATCATCGCGATGACCTCGGAGATCTTGTCAGACGAGGTGCGGATGCGCTGCATCGCTTCGAGCGCCGACGCGACGACCTTCTCGCCCTGCTGCGCCTGGCTCTCGGCGCCCTCGGCCATGCCGGTCGCCTGGGCCGCCTCGCTCGCCGTCTTCTTCACCGTCCCGGCGAAGGCGCCGAGCTGGTTGGTCGCCATCGAGACGGCGTTGCTCTCCTCGCTGGTGCGCTCGGCCAGATCGGTGACGCCGTCGAGGATCTCGCTGGTGGCGCTGCGCACGGCCGCGACCGTTTCGGAGAGCCGCGCCAGCGTGCTTTCGAACTCGCTCGCCAGCCCGTTCGTGCCCTGCTTCAATTCCGCGAAGGCGCCCTGATAAAGCCCCTCGACCCGGGTCGAGAGATGGCCGGCCGACAGCTCGGCCAGGACGGCGCAGGTTTCGGACAGGCCGGACTGCACCGTCTCCAGCAGGGTGTTGACGGAGTCGGCGAGCGCATTCAACTCGTCATCGGCGAAGCTCGCGGCGACGCGCTGGCTGAAATCGCCCGCAGCCGCAGCCGCGACGACCTGCCCGAAGGCATCGGCCAGCTCCTGCATCATCTGCTTGCGCATCCGCTCGGCCTTGAGATCATCGGCGACCTTGGCGCTTTCGGCGGCGCGCAGGGCCACGGCGTTGTCGCGGAACAGCAGCACGCTGCGGGAGATGTCGGAAATCTCGTCATTGCCCTTGACATCGACGACCGTGTCGAGCTGGCCGTCGGCGATGGCGCGGGTGGCCGCCCAGAGCCGGTTGAGCCGGCCGACGATCATCGGGCGGACGAAGAAGAACGACAGCGCCAGCGCGATCAGCAGCGAGCCGACGCCGATGCCGCCGAGCACCGCCTTGCTCTGCTCGATCAGCGACTGGGTCGACTGGCTGCCCGCCAGCGCCTGACTGCGCGCGGCCTTGACCAGGTTGTCGACTTCGCCGCGCAGCTCCGACGACGCTTTCTCGACCTCGAGCAAGCCGGTCAACATCTGCGAACGGGTCTGGAGCTCGCGCTTGCGCACCTCCATCACTCCGGCCGAGCCCTCGCCCGTCTCGATCACCGCTTCCACCGCCTGCTTGCGCGCCGGGTTAGGCGCGCTCGCCTCGGCCCGCTGCACATCCTTGCGAATGCGCGCGATGACCGCCGTCAGCCGTTCCTCCGCGGTCGTCAGCCGGGCGCGATCGTCGATCTGGGACACTTCGCGGATCAGGCCGACGAGTTCGTTGACCTGCGCCTCGAGCTTGCGGGCCATGTCGAAACTGGGGAATTGCTGCTCGGAGAGACGGGTCAGCGCCTCCTTGAGCTCGCCATCGCCGATGCCGAGCAGCGACTGGATGCCCATGACGACGCTGAACTGGGCCTCATCCGCCTCGGCGCCGACGACCTGGACGAAATTCTCGCGAGCCAGATCGAGCTGGCTCAACGCCGCCTGCATCTGGACGCCGTTGCGCAGGCTTTCGCCGTTCAGCTCGCCGATATCGTTGATATGGCCCGACAGCCTGTCGGCCAGCCCCTGGACCTTCTTGGAATCGGCAATGCCGAGCGTGCCGATCTTACGGATCAGTTCGAACTGCCGCGCCTCGATCGCGTCCAGTTCCTGGGTGAGCTTGGCGCGCTGCATGATGCTGGTGACATCCTTGAAGCGCGGCGCAATCACCGTCGACTGCGTCGCCGATTGCGACAGCTCGAGCGCGAGCTCGACGGTCGGCATCTTGCGCTCGACCATGTCGGTGACGGTTGCGTCGACGCGGTCATAGGAGAAGAAGGCCACGCCGGAGGCCCCCAGCGTCAGCACGGTCAGCACGCCCAACGCCGCATAGATCCGTGCGGCGATGCCGATGCGCAGCGGCGTGCGCTGATGTGGCGAGGCGGTAGCGGTCGTCATTGGGTAGCTCTCCCGGAACCTTATTGGCAGCGCGAATGGACGGGCCCGTCAGGGCGACTGGCGAAAAACTGTGCTGAGGGTTGCAAAGATCGCGTGGCGATTACGCCGGCGTCGCCTGGCGCGGTCGGCGCAGGACGCCTTCCCACCCGTTCCCCCGAGCGCAGACGCCCTGGCAACAGGCGATGGCGCGAAACCGCGACAATCGGACACCCGGCATCCCCCATTGTGTATGACGATCTAGACCGTTCGATCGATACGATGGCGGGGCGGACTTAAAAAAAGTTTAAGTAACCGGATTCTTCTGAATCAGTACGGAATTAAGCCCATTAATATCTGCTTAGCATTTAGGAAAGGCTGCGCGGCTGTTTTGAAGCGTGACGGCAAAGCCTGGATTGCGCGGCCTGTCGCGCCTGCGCGCAGGCGAACGCACGCGGTTGTTCTGGCGCGAACTCGCTAGGCCTCCGCCAGCTTGGGCACCGGACGCGGCCGCCCTTCCTCGTCGATGGCGACGAAGGTGAAGGTGGCGTCGGTCACCTTCTCGTTCAGCGTGGTGCGGAAACGGCGTGCCCAGGCCTCGACCTGGATCTTCATCGAGGTGCGGCCGACCGAGAGGACGCGCGTATAGACGCTGAGCACGTCGCCGACCTTGACCGGCCGGATGAACGTCATCGCCTCGACGGCAACGGTCACCACGCGGCCCTGCGCGCGGTCCACCCCGGCGATGCCGCCGGCCGAGTCCATGCGCGACATCACCCACCCGCCGAAAATGTCGCCATTGGCGTTGGTGTCGGCCGGCATGGCGATGGTCCGCACCGCCAGATCGCCTTGCGGCGCCTCGGTCTCGATCTCTGGTTCCGCCTCAGCCATCCTCGTCCCGCCCTTCTTCGACATGGAAGGAGTGGAGCACACGATGCAGCACGGGCGCCAGCACGAAACCCGTGGCGATCACCACGAACAACCCGGAAAACAGCGCGTAGCAACCAGCGAAAATCTTGCCGGCGTCGGTCTTGAGCTCCGTCACCGGCCCCATGCCCGACAGGATCATCGCCGCGTTGACGAAGGCGTCGACGGCGCTCATGCCTTCGGTCATGGCGTAACCGGCCATGCCGATCGCCATGCCGACCACGGCCATGGCCGCCCAAAGCAGCATGGCGCGGCCCAGCCTGGCCACGAAACGCCGGGCCGGGATCACCGGCTGCCGGCGGTGCTCGAAGCGTGTGACGCCAACCATGCGCTGTCCTGACGCGAACGGGCAGATGATGCGGCGCAGGCGCCGGAGCTTGTCGCTCCGCCGCCGCGCAGCGAACGTCAGCGGGCGCCGAGCTCCTTGCGCACCAATGCGGCCCCGGCCGCCAGAGCGGCGAGCTTGCCATAGGCGACCTCGCCCGACATCGGCGCCAGCCCGCAATTGGTGCAGGGGAACAGCTTCTCGGGGGCGACATAGGCCAGCACGGCGCGGATCGTCGCGGCGACCTCTTCGGGCGTCTCGATCGCGTTCGAGGCGACATCGATGGCGCCCGCCAGCACATCCTTGCCATCGAGCAGCTTGATCAGATCGAGCGGCACGCGCGAGTTGCGGCATTCGAGCGAGACCTGCTTGATCGAGCTGCGCGCGATCGCCGGGAAGGTCTGCTCGTAATGGCGCCACTCCTCGCCGAGCGTCGCCTTCCAATCGATATTGGCCTTGATGCCGTAGCCATAGCAGATGTGCACGGCCGTTGTTGCGGTGAGCCCCTGCGCCGCGCGCTCGAGGCAGGCAATGCCCCAATCCGGCACTTCCGCCATGTAGACGTTGAAGGCCGGCTCGTCGAACTGGATGACGTCGACGCCGATCGCCTGCAACTCATGCGCCTCTTCGTTGAGAGCGGCGGCGAAGGCCATGGCGAGGTCCTCGCGCCGGCCGTAATGCTCGTCGGCGATGGTGTCGACGATGGTCATCGGGCCCGGCAGCGTGAATTTCAGCTTGTGGGTCGTATGCGCCCGCGCCGCCCGCGCCTCCATGCCATGCACGGAGCCCTTGCGTCGGATCGGCCCGGTCACGGTCGGCACCTCCGCCTTGTAGCGGTTGTTGCGGATGCCCATCACCGTCTTCTTGGCGAAGTCGATGCCGTCGAGATTGGCGAGGAAGCCATGAACGAAGTGGACGCGCGCCTGCTCGCCATCGCCGACGATGTCGATGCCGGCATCCTCCTGCAGCTTGATCGAGAGAATGGTCGCGTCGCGCTTGCCCTCCTCCAGCGCCTCGCCTTCCAGCCGCCACGGCGCCCAGAGTTTCTCGGGCTCGGCCAGCCAGAGCGGCTTGGGCAGGCTTCCGGCGATGGTGGTGAAAAGCATGGCGTTTCCCTTGGTCTTATCGGTCGTTGCCGCGAGATTGGTCAGCGCCTGTCTATCGTCAATATCCGCGATCGCAAAAGACCATGTCAGAAAGCGAAGGCGCTCACGCCGTCGCCAAGCGCTCGCGCGGCCGCGCTCGCATCATCAGCCAGCACACGATGGCGAGATTGGCGAGGTTCCAGGCCAGCCCATTGAGGAAGGCGATGCGATAGGAGGCGAAGAGGTCGAAGATCCAGCCCGAGACATAGCCGCCGAAGGCCATGCCGAGAATGGTCGCGGACATGACGATGCCGATGCGCACCCCCGCCTCGCGCGGCGGCAGGTATTCGCGGATGATCACGGCGTACATCGGCACGATGCCGCCCTGGAACAGGCCGAAAATGCCGGTGACGATATAGAGCGAGGTCAGCCCGTCGAACCAGAGATAGAGAAACAGCGCCATGCCCTGCATCAGCGAGCCCAGCGCCAGCGTCGCCGCGCCGCCGATCCGGTCGGAGACGAAGCCCGAGCCGATGCGAGAGACGATGCCGAGCAGCAGCATCAAAGACAGCATGTCGGCGCCGCGGGCCACGCCATAGCCGAGATCGGCGCAATAGGCGACGATATGGACCTGCGGCATCGCCATGGCGACGCAGCAGCAGAAGCCGGCCACGGCGAGCAGCGTCTGGAGTTGCGCCGGGCTGAGGCCCAGATCGCCGCGCGCCCCGGCGCTGGAGGCCTCGGCCGCGGCCATGGTCTCGGCGCTGGGCCGGCGCCGGAAGAACAGGGCGAGCGGCAGCATGATCGCTGCCGCCGCCAGCCCGATGCCGATATGGGTGATGCGCCAGCCATGATTGGCGACGCCCCAGGTGATCAGCTGCGGCCAGATCACCCCGGCGAGATAGCTGCCCGACGCCCCGAAGACGACGGCCAGCCCGCGATGCCGGCGAAACCAGTGCGAAAGATCGGCGATCAGCGGGGCGAATCCCGCGCCCGTGCCGAAGCCGACGAAGACCAGATGGGCGAGCGCGAACTGCCACAGCGTCTGCGAAAGGCCCGCCAGCACATAGCCGATGCACAGCATCAGGGCGCCCATCACGATCGGCACGACGATGCCGAAACGATCGGCGATGCGTCCCATCACGATATTGCCGACGCCGAAGCCGATCATCACGCAGGTATAGGGCAGCGAGGCCCCGGCCCGCAGCGTGCCGAATTCGGCCTGCACCGAAGGCAGCACCACCACCACCGACCAGGTGCCGACGCAGGCGACGCTGCCGACCAGCAGCGTCACCGCCAGCCGCAGCCAGGCATAGGGAGAATCCGGCGCGAAGCGCGCAGTCTGGGGCATCATGTTTCCTCGCCCGGCCGCATTTAGAAACGGCGTTCTTCCGGATGAGGATTAGCAGCCACGCCGATGTCCGCAAGCGCAGCCGGCGCATTGCCAGCCCGCGACAGGCGACGCCCGATACGAAAAGGGCCCCGCTCGCTGGAGCGGGGCCCTGCATGCGATCTGGCTTCCGCCTAAATCAGGCGGCGCGGCGCTGATGCGTGCCTTCGTTGATCTCCTCGATGATCTTGGCGACGAAAGCCGGCAGATCATCGGGCTTGCGCGAGGTCACGACGCCCTGGTCGGTGACGACTTCGCTGTCTTCCCACAGCGCGCCGGCATTGATCATGTCCTGCTTCATCGTGCCGTAGGAGGTCAGCTTGCGGCCCTTGGCGATGCCGGTGTCGATCAGCAGCCAGGGCGCGTGGCAGACTGCGGCGACGACCTTGCCCTGCTCGAAGAAGCTCTTGATCAGCGACAGCGCCTGCGGATTGGCGCGCAGCGTGTCGGGATTCATCTGCCCGCCGGGCAGAACGATCGCGTCATAGGCCGAGGCGTCGACCTGTTCGAGGCTCTTGTCGACCTTGACGGCCCGGCCCCAGTCCTTCTGGTCCCAGCCCTTGATCTCGCCGGCCTCGGGCGAGGCGACATGGACGGTGGCGCCGGCCTCCTTCAGCTTGGCGAGCGGAACCTCGAGCTCCGACTGTTCGAAGCCATGGGTGGCGAGAATGAGGACGGACTTGCCTGACAGAGCGCTCATGGGCGGTCTCCTTGCGGTGTGAATGGGTGATGACCCAACAACACCGGCCAGAGGCTTGCGTTCCCTCGCGGCACGGGTTCCGATTGCCGCAGCCTGTGGGTCAGCGCCCCATCGCCTCCGCATAGGCCTGCGCATCCAGCGGCCGCCCAAGCAGGAAGCCCTGGATCAGGTCGCAGCCCTCCTGGATCAGGAAGTCGAGTTGCTCGGGGGTCTCGACCCCCTCCGCCACGACCCGGATGCCGAGCGCATGGCCGAGCTGGATCACCGCGCGGGTGATGGCGACCGATTCCAGCGTCTCGCCGAGCTTGGCGACGAAGCTGCGGTCGATCTTCAGCGTCGTCAGCGGAAAGCGATGCAGATAGGACAGCGAGGAATAGCCCGTGCCGAAATCGTCGAGCGCGATGCCGACTCCCAGCGCGCGCAAACGGCCGAGCGTGGTCAGCGCCTTCTCTGCATCGGTGACCATGATGCTCTCGGTGATCTCCAGCTCGAGCCGCTCGGGGTCGAGCCCGGTCTCCAGCAACACCGCCTCGACCCGTTCCGGCAGATCGCCGATCAGGAACTCGAGCGGCGAGATGTTGACGGCGACCCTCAGCGGCTGCCGCCAGCTGGCGGCTTCGCGACAAGCGCTCTGCAGGACATGGGTGTCCAGAGCGGCGATCAGCCCCGCAGCTTCCGCCTCCGCGATGAAGTCCGCCGGCGAGATCTCGCCCCGCTCCGGATGGCGCCAGCGCGCCAGCGCCTCGAAGCCGGCGATCGAACCATCGGGGCGAAACAGCGGCTGGTAGAACAGGCGGATCTGGCCTTCCGCGATCGCGGTCGCCAATTGCTCTCGCAACAGACGCTTCTCGTCGTCGAGCGCCTGCTTGAGCGGATCGAACATGCGGATCGAGCCGCGTTCCGTGCTCTTGGCCATATGCAGCGCGGTGTTGGCGCAGGCCGCGAGCCGCACCGCATCCAAGGCGTCGTCCGGATAGCGGGCGATGCCGCCCGTCATTCCCAGTTGAATGCAGCGATCCCCATACTGGAAGGGCGGGTCGAACAGCGCCCGTACGCGCTGCGCCAATTCCGCCGCGTCGGAACCTGCCGCATCGGGCCGTGTCGCGACGGCAAACTCATCGCCGCCCGAGCGCCAGATCTGCATTTCGGGAAGCCCGGACGTCAGGCGACCGGCGACCTCGAGCAGCACGGCGTCGCCGAAACCGGGACCATGCTCGTCGTTCAGCGCCTTGAGACGATCGACATCGAGCCGAAGCAGGCAGAAGCCGTGGCCGCCGCCATCCGCCATCGTCACCCGTTCGGCGAGATCCTGCACCAGCGCGATTCGGTTGGGCAAGGCTGTCAGCGCATCTCGCCGGGTCGACGCCGCCAAGCCGGGTTCGGACGGCTTGCGCTCGCCGATGTCGATCAGCATGTCGAGCGCGCCGACCAGCGCGCCCGCCTCGTCGAACAGCAGCGTCGGATGCGGAAGAACGCTCACCCGCTGGCCATCGGGCCGTTCCAGCACCATTTCGGCGCCGCGCTGGGGGTGGCCCTCGCGCAATGTTGCCGCCAGCGGACATTGATCATGCGGCAGCGGCGTCCCATCCGGCCGGAACAACTGGTGAGCGAGGCACCATCTGTCCTTGCCGAGACTGGGGACGCACCCGGTCAACTGCACAGCGGCCCGGTTGGCGTAAGTGACCCATCCAGCTGCATTCGTCACGATGACGCAGACCGGCAAGGCGTCGAGCACGCCAGCCAACCGGGCGGCGCCCGGCCCTGCTGGCGCCGTCACCGACCGCACCGGTTCACCGGCGGATGCCATCGCGGTCACGCTGGCCGCAGCATCCGTCGCGATCCTGTCGAGGGGATACGAAGCCATTGCGACGGCAGCCTGAAACATGGAACTTCCGGATTATGCGGCATGAGCGAATAGGCACAACAATCAAACGACCAAATCATGAAACAAGAGTTAAACCACTACCCGTTGATTGCCGCAACGGCATGCAAGTTTAATTCAGCGAAAAAAGGTGAAAAAATACACAAAACCAGTTCGAATTCAAAAAATATTATATGAAAGAGATCGAGGCGCTAGGGCATGGTCCGCTGACGAAAACTCAGCGCACCCGCATCCGAACAACTCTACCTGTGACGACGCCAAAGGCAGGAAGTCCGGGTGAAAAATACTATCCGAAGACAGACTCGCCGCGCTCGTCGACAAGCTGCTGTCCTTTGATCAGCGTAAAAGAAACCGCTTCCTCGACATTCGGAAACCGGTCCGCGCGCACGAAGCGATGCGATTGCAGAACCCCCGCCACCTCCTTCTCGACCACGCCGCAAAGCTGATACTGCCCGCCTTCCTGATAAGGCGTCGCATGGATGGTGAAGCCCTTGTGCTCGACGCTCTCGAGCGGGCCGGAGGGGGCCGCCTGACCAGACCCGCCGAACAGTTTCTTGAAGAACGACATGCTGCACTCCCGCTTGCGCTGGTCGAGAGGTAGCGCCTCCCCTCCCCTCTGCCAAGCCGCCGCGCTTTCGCCAGTCCCTGCGTCAGGGGCAAAGATGCAGCGCGACCTCTCGGCGATGGCCGGCGTCGCGATGCTCGAACAGATAGAGCCCCTGCCACGTGCCGAGCGCCATGCGCCCCCGCATCACCGGAACGGAGAGGCTCACGGGCAGGAGCGCAGCCTTGATGTGGGCGGGCATGTCGTCGGGACCCTCGGCGCGATGCACGAGATAGTCCATCGCCGGATCGTCGGCGCAGGGCACGAGCCGGCGGAAGAAGGCGTCGAGATCGCGCCGGACATCGGGGTCGGCATTTTCCTGGATCAGCAGCGAGCAGGAGGTATGGCGCAGGAACAGGGTCAGCAGGCCAGTCTCGACGCCCGCTGCGCTGACGAAGGCCGCAGCCTCCGAGGTGAACTCATACAGTCCCGGCCCGCTGGTGCGGAGAAAAATCACGGTTTGATGCGGCATGGCGTCGGCTCCGGTCTGGGCGATCAAGCGCTGGCGGCGCAGCAGGATCAAGAGTGGAATCGTGACCGGTAATAGTTAGGCATTGACCTAACTATTATGCCCGGATAGACGTCATGTCATGTCCAGCGCCCAGCCGAGCCTCGACGACACGTTCCGCGCCCTGGCCGATCCGACCCGTCGCGCCGTCATCCAGGCGCTCGGGCGCGGGCCGGCCTCGGTCGGCGATCTCGCCCGGCCCTTCGACATGGCGCTGCCGAGCTTTCTGCAACATCTGAAGGTGCTGGAGCAGAGCGGGCTTATCGCCACCACCAAATCCGGCCGCGTCCGCACCTGCGCGCTGCGTCCGGAGCCGCTTGCCGCGGCCGAGACCTGGCTCGACTCCCAGCGAATGCTGTGGACGCGGCGGCTTGACCAGCTCGATTGCCTCGTCCTCGCCCTCAACGAGAAGGAAACGCCATGACCAGCCAGCCAATCACCGTTTTCGATCCGACGCTCGATCTCGAATTGCAGCGGGAGGTCCCAGTCCCCGTGCACCTCGTCTGGCGCGCCTGGACCGAGCCGGCGCTGCTGAAGCAGTGGTTCACGCCGGCGCCCTGGCGCACGACGGCATGCGAGATCGACCTG
>OFDN01002381.1_pt1 | contig 10454 bp, 8 predicted proteins | sample 1520971 | NCBI WGS metagenome assembly OFDN01 (sample SAMEA94257418, study PRJEB24077) | hot springs metagenome | biome: Aquatic biome; feature: Geographical feature; material: Water | place: India | collected 2012-06-12 | depth 5 m | reverse complement strand
CGTCGATCAGCAGCACATCGGTCGCCTCGCCGATGCCGTTCTCGACCAGGAAGTTGGCGACGCCCGAATACATGTCGACCACGCCCGAGAAGCTGTCCTTCTTCGCCTCGATAAAGGCATTGATGTCCTGGCGGCTGGCCATGTCGCGCTTGGCGCGCTTCAGCAGCTCGGGATTGGCCTCGAGCACCTTCTTGAAGGCATCGCCATCGATCTGGATGACTTCGGACTTGATCGCCGCCTTCACCGTCGCGGTGCGGCGTCCGCCCGCAATCAGCGCCATTTCGCCGACATAGGAGCCGGCAGGCAGATAGGACAGGAACACCGGCTTGCCGCCGATTTCCTTCTCGACGATCATCGATCCGACGCGGATCACGTAGATCTCATTGCCCTCGTCGCCTTCCTTCAGGATAGCCTCGCCCGGCTTCACCTGACGGATGCGGCTGGTATCGACCACCTCGCGGATATCGTCGGGCTTCAGGCCCGATCCGAACATCTGCAGCAGCAGACGCTCGGTCGAGATGCGCTCGATCGCCTTTTTCGCGGTCGGTACCTGGCTTTGCAGCTTGAGCGCGGCGTTGCGCGAGATCTCGACGCAGATCGTGTCTTCGGCCGCAACGATGGTCGCACCGCGACGCCGACCCGAGATCAGGCCGACTTCGCCAAAGATCGATCCCTGGCCGATCGGTACGGTCTTCGATGTGTCATTGGGGTCGATCTGCACCGCGACCGAGCCCTGCGCGATCGCGAACAGCGATGATCCGGGCGCGGCACGCTCGAAGATCACATCGCCCTTGCGATAGAATTTCGCATCCGAATCGAGCATGAACTCGCGCATCTGCAGCGGGTTCATGCCGTTGAGGATGGTGATATTCTCGCGCAGCAGATCGAGCCATTCGGCCACCGACTTGCGGCCCGGCAGATCCTTGAACTTGCCCTCCAGGATGGGCTCGTCCGCCGGTTTCAGTTCGGTATTGCCGTTGATGAACTCGATGACGTCATAGCCCTGGTTCATGCAGTGCTTGATCAGCGGATAGCCCGCGAGCGCGCCGATGACGAAGATACCGGGCGCGGTCGATTCGAACACCGGCGACAATTGCGGGAAGGCCAGGCGATCGGCGCTGGTGAACGCGATGCCGCATTCCTCGATGAACGCGCGCGGCGGGGCCGAGCCGATACGCGCAATGATCCGGTCGCAACGCACCCGCTCCTCGCCATCGCGGGTGCTGAAGGTGATCCAGCCCGGCTCCACGCTCGCGGTATCGGTCTCGAAGCGGATCTGCAGCTTGCCGGCATTGCGGTCAGCGAGCAGCGCCAGAGCATTCGCCTCCTTGGCGGTGGGAAAGGATTCCTTGGGGCTGGGCGCTTCGGGTCCGCGGCTGACGATGGTGACGACATTGCCCTGCGCCGCATCCTCGGCCAGACCACGCGCATTCTCGATCCCGGCATCGCCCGCGCCGATGACGACGATATGCTCGTCGACATATTCGGTGGGGTCATCCAGCTGATATTGCACGTGGGGCAGATCGCCGCCGGGGCAGCGCATGCGGTTGGGGTTGCCCTGGGTACCGATGGCAAGGACCACGTTTTCGGCGATGATCTTCTCGCCATTGGTCAGTTCGAGCTCATAGGGCGGAGCGTAGCGCTGGATTTCCTTCTTGGTGATCGACCCGTCGCGCGCGCGCTGCTCGATCACATGCACGCTGCCCTCGATCGCGGGCCCCGTGCCCTTGATCGCCTTGACCTCGGCGTTGAACTTCACATTGACGTTGAGTTCCTTGGTGCGCGCATTCCACTTTTCCAGGATCGCCTCGCGCTTGCCCGCCTCGAACTCATGGTCGGAGCGCAGCACGAGCTGCGATGGCGTCGCCATCACATGCTTGCCCTTCTGGTACTTGTAGATCGTGTCGGAAAGGTGATCGGTCTTTTCGAGCAGGACATGGCTCATGCCTAGGCTGGCAGCACGCGCCGCAGCGCTCTTGCCTGCCGGACCAGACCCGATGATAGCAACGCGGTAGATCTCGCTCACTGGTTCGCGTCCCCCAAATGCGGACGCTCGCGCGACCGCGCTTGCCAGCAAACGATGCCCGGTCCGGCGCTCTGCACCCCGATTTCTCCCCGATCGGTGATGCTATCGCCAGATTGCCCCGCTGCCGCAAGAACTTGCCCAAAATTCGGTTGCGAACCCTATGGCGATATTTCTAGCAAAGAATGTGATCTTTACCACTTAGAAATTGGAAAATTTGGCCGATCGGCTAGCCTTTCACCCGGACGCGACAAAGAGACAGCCCGTATGACCGATACCCAGACCGACACCGCCACCCCTGCCGTAGCAGCAGAAGCCCCAGCCACCGGAGCCGGGGGAGGCTTCGGCGCGGGCAGGATCGCGCTCGCCGCGGCGGCACTGATCGCTGTTACCGCAGTGGGTTACAAGGTCTATACCGGCCAGGAGCCCGCCGCGTCCGGTCCGGTGGCGCCGCTCAATGCGCAAGGCCAGCCCGCCTCTGTCGACGAGGTCATCACCCAGCTCGAGGCGCGGCTGCGCGACAATCCGAACGATGCCGAAGGCTGGCGGATGCTGGGCTGGAGCTATTTCGAGACGCAGCGCTTTGCCGAATCGGCCACCGCGATGCGCCGTGCAATTCAGCTGGCGCCAAAGAACAGCGAATATCATTCGATGCTCGGCGAGGCGCTGGTGATGGCCAGCAAGGACGAGGCGATCAGCCAGGATGCACGCGCCGCGTTCAGCAAGGCGGTCGAACTCGACCCCAAGGATGCGCGCGCGCGCTATTTCCTCGCCGCCGCCAAGGATATCGACGGCAAGCATGAAGAGGCGATCGAGGACTGGTTCGCGCTGCTTGCCGAAACGCCCGCCGATGCGCCTTATGCCAAGGACATTCGCGACGTGATCCGCAATGTCGGCAAGGAACGCGGCATCGAGGTGGAAAAGCGCCTCGCCTCTGCCAAGTTTGCGCCGCCCACTGCCGGGTTCCGGACCGACGGGGCCGAAACCGCAACCGCCGCGATTCCCGGCCCCTCACGCGACCAGATGGCCGCCGCCGCCGCTCTGCCCCAAGGCCAGCAGGACATGGTGATCCAGCAGATGGTCGAAGGGCTGGCCGAGCGGCTGAAGCGCGAGCCGGGCGATACCGATGGCTGGATCATGCTGATGCGCAGCCGCATGCAGCTGGGCGAGACCGGCAAGGCGCAGGCGGCGCTGCGCGATGCGACGGCAGCGTTGAAAAACAAGGCCGCCGACCAGCGTCGCGTGCGCGAGGCCGCAGCCGCGCTGGGCGTTCCGGGGGCCTGACCTGCGCCCTCCGGCCGGCTCGATTTTCCGGGGCCATGCATTTTTTGCCAAGACAAATTGATCCGATATGGATCGATCCAGCGGTTTTGTCGTTGCAACACCAGCGCTTGGCAAATAGCGAAGTGACTATCACTTGCAATTACCCATGTTACTCCCCGCCAATTTCCTGCTACCGTGAGCACCCCTTTCAATCAGGAATTAGACCAGGGCTATGCCGGAACTGGATCATGTCAATCGGGCGTCGGCAGCAATCGAGGCGGCTTCAACGCTGGAAGACCTGCTGGACATTACCGCTGAAGCTGCGGCCCGTTTCGGCTTCGCGCATGCTGCGCTCTCGCGGCATGTCCATATCCAGTCCGGACTGATGCAGCCCGAGATGGTGACCAACTATCCCCAGGAATGGCACGACCTGTTCAAGCGGCGCGACTATAGCATGACAAGCCCCATTCTGGCTGCCTGCCAACGCCGCGGCGGTGCCATTCGCTGGACCGAGCTGGAAACGATCATCCCGCTCACCCGCATCCAGCGCGAATATCTGGAGGAAACCCGCAAGCTGGGTCTGGGATCGGGCTGCACCATCGCGGGGCACATGCCCGATCGCCCGACGATCTCGGTACATTTTGTGGTCAAGGATGGCCAGCCGCTCGAATCGCGTCCGTTCATGCTGGCGATCCTGCTGGGCATTGCCGCTGGGCAGCAGGCGCGGACCTTGTGGCAATCGCAATTGCCCGAAGTGCAGGTATCGAATGACGAACGCCTGTCGCCGCGTCAGGTCGATTGCATCAAGCTGGTCGCACGCGGCATGACCAGTTGGGAAATCGCAGCGGTGCTGGGCATTTCCGACCAGACAGTCAGCGAGTATCTGACCGATGCGCGGCGCAGGCTGGGCGTGTCGAACCGCGCCCAGCTCGTCCTCAAGTCGCTGAAACTGGGCTATTTCACCCTCGACGACGTGACCGAATAGCCGCCATCGCGCAGAGCGCCTGTACGATCGTCCAGCTTGATCGCGCCCGTGCCGACCGGCGAAACACCGTGTGCAGCCCGGGCGCATTGCCGGGCTGATGGCATCAGGAGATTCTCGTGAAGCATGTATTTGCAGCCGCAATTCTGGCGGGCCTTGGCGGTATCGCCATGACTGCATCCGCCCCGCAGGCAGAGGCCAAGACGATCACCGGCGACTGCTCGCTGACCGTGGACGGAAAGGTCTATCTGGACATCAAGAAGACCTGCCGCATCGAGTTCATGGGCGGCGATGGGTCGTTCACGATCAACACGGGTTCCAGCAAGCCCGGCTATTTCGCCTATGTTTCCATGCTCGACAATGGCTATGCCAATGTCAGCTGGAACGAGACACCCAAGAGCACCCATGCCCATTCCTTGCTCGGCGAAGACTTCCGGCGCAAGGGCGGCTGCTGGATCGGCAAGCGCGGCAAGGTCTGCGCCTTCAAGCGCTGAAGGAGCAAGCAGGCGCCGGGTTCACGCCTGCTGCATCCAGATCGCGGTGATGGTGGTTCCGGCTCCGGGCCGCGATTCCACCTCCAGCACCGCATCGATGCGGCGGGCGCGTTCGCGCATGATCTGAAGCCCCAGATGGCCTCCGGGCACATCCGCCGGATCGAACCCGCCACCATTGTCGCTGATCGACAGCATCGCCTGCCCCGGAAGCGCCTCGAGCGCGATGGCGACATGGCTGGCGCGGGCATGGCGGGCGATATTGTTGAGGCTTTCCTGAGCGATCCGGTACATCATCGCCTGCACATCAAGCGGCAACACAGTGTCTCCGCTGATCTCGCATTCGATCGCCACCGCATCGCCCTGGCTGTCCGCAAACTCCCGCGCAAGCCCGGAGACCAGGTGCGACAGCGGCTGTTCGACAATGCCGTCGGTGCGCAATTCGTTGAGCATCGTGCGCATCTCTGCCAGCGCATGCCGGTTCATCTGGGCAAGCTGGCGCAATTGGGCTGCTGCGCTGCCCAATTCCTTCTGCCCTTGCTCCGCCAGCGCATCAGACAGCATTGCGGCGGAAAACAGGGTCTGCGTGACCGTGTCGTGCAGATCGCTCGACAGGCGATTGCGCTCCTCCAGCCTGGCGTTTCGCACGGCAAAGTCCGCAACCTGCGCGCTGCGCCTTGCCACCTGCTCTTCGAGGGTGTTGACGAGGTCGTTCTGCGCGCGCGCCATTTCGTTGAACGATTCGGTGAGATAGCCGATCTCGTCGTTATAGCTGACTTCCACCTGGCGCGTCAGATCGCCGTCACGGAAACGGCGCATCGCGCGCAACAGCCTGTCCAGCGGACGGACCAGGAAGCCCTGGAACAGCAGCGGCATGCCCAGCAGAACGATCAGCATCGTGCCGAGCGTAAAGGCGAGCACCGGCGCGTAGAGACGATCGAGATGCGCGAGAAAGCCCCGATAATGGTCGCGCATCAGCGGCGTTGCGCCCGGTCGTCCCAGGCCTGGCGTGACGCCCGTCATCCAGGGGGCGCCCAGCGGATCGGCGAGCCGATAGAGCGGAACCGCCGGGCCGGAGAGATAGGCCATCACGATCCGGCCATCGGCGTGGACGACGGTCTGGACGGCATAGCATCGGGCCTGCGCCGCCAACCCGCAGCGATCCCTTCGCGTCACCACCAATCGATCCGCCATCGCACGCGCGGTGACATCGCTTCCCTCGGGCGGAATGCGCACCAGCAGCGGACGGATTGCCGGCTGCACCCCATAAGCAATGGTCGGATCGATCAGGCGCGGTACCGCTTCAAGCCCTATCGAGCCGTGCCCGGCGATATGGACCGCGCCATAGGCTTGGCCGTAGAAGCGCAGAATGAACGGCAACGCGATGCGCGCGCCTTCCGGCCCGATCGTTCGTCCGCTGCTGGAAAGCGCCTCGACCGCGATCCGGCGCATCTGGTAGCCGCCATCTGCCTGGGGCAGGAATTCGAGAGCGGTGCCGGGATCCGGCAGATCGGCGGGCCGGTATTGCGCTATATAGGGTGCGCTCAGCACCCAGCAGGCCCCATTGATGGCGCCAAAGAGCAACACCAGGCTGATGATCGTGAGCTTGAAGATGAACGAGGAGCGCTCGGGCAGATAGCCGAAATAGACCAGCGTCAGGCCGGTCAGTTGCACCAGTGTCGACCAGCAGATCAGAAGGTCCATCGAAAACGGGCCTAGAAATCCGTCGCTTTGGAACACCAGGGCGAAGGTATGCGCGATCGGGAACAGCGCAAACAGCACGAACCCGCGCGCTGTACCTGCGCGGCGATCGACGGGGCGCCTTGCCAGCGTGCGGAACCCGTCCATCACGCCTCTGTCCCGCGTCCAGCCCTGCGCATGAACAAGCTGGCGCATGAACACGATAATCGCCCAGACCATGCTGCTGCTGGTCCAGCCCACCGCCCAGTCGGGGCGGAACCAGATGCGATGCTGAATCAGCGTCCAGTCGGTTTGCAGCGAAGAGGCAATTTCCGCGCAGACGCACAGGCTCATGGCTGTTCCGACGATCATCGCCTCGCGCCGGGCTCCTGGCAGCCATTGCGGCACGCGATAGGCAAACTGGACAAAGGCGATAGCCGAAACGCCGGTAAAGGTCGTGACCCAGGGCATCGCGAGCACGATGGAGCTGTCCGGTGCCAGCCATGGCATGGCGTAGCTCGCCCATCCGCCGCCGGTCAGCGCGTGGAGCAGCGATGCGAACAGGCCGGGGACAAGGAACCAGAATGTGACGCCGAACAGCAATGTCGGCGCGGTCACACCACCGCCGCGATGCTCGCGCACCAGCCGCTGCACCACATAGGCGGACAGCACCAGCGCCAGCAGCATCTCGACCAGAAAGCTGATCGCGCTGGGGTTCCAGTACAGCGTCTGCGCCGGGTCAATCACGCGCAAACACCCCCGGGCAGACGCAGGGCTGCGCATGGCGGCCCTGGCCGCCGATATGCTGATGGTCTGCCAAAATCCCCCCGGATCGCGCCGTTGCCGCGCGCGACCATGGCAGAAATGACCGAGGGGATAAAGCGCCCCGCCCGGTGGCTGGCAACGTCGATGCGCTCAGTAGTGGCCCATCGCCTTGTGGGTGCAATTTTCAAGCGCGACCATCACGTCTTCCATCTTCGTCCGTCCGATCGGCCAGCTATAGGCCTTGCTGCCCAGCGTGATGTCGATTGTGCCCTGCACGGTCATCAGCGCATTGATCGCGGTCGGATCGACCGCAGCCCAGGCGCGGATCCGCTTGGGATCGGTCGATGGTGTTGCCGAAAAGGTCTCGCCGCCGAAATGGAAGTCGATCGTCTTTGCCGGTACCGGCACGCCGGGCACGCTGATCGAATAGACCAGCCCCTTGGTATAGGCGATGCGCAGCATGTTCGGGCCGGGCGACAAAGTGGCAGCGCAGCGGTCGAACTTGCCCTTTTCGGTGATGTAATCGATCGTGAACGGACCGACCTTGGACTGCGACAAGGTGCCGCTCTGGGCCTGGCCGGCGGTTGGCAAGGCAAGGGGAGCGGCTAGCAGGACCAATGCGGCGAACGAGGCGTTTGCATATTTCATGGTTCGGTTTCCCGTTTCTGGTCGATGGTTGAAGAATGGCATCACATCGCGCCCCAGCTGCCATCGGGCTGCCGGGTCATCAGCGTCAACGAGCCAGGATCGATTTCCACCGCATCCTGGCCCAGCTGGAAGAACCAGCCATAGCCGTGCAGCACCCGCCAGAACGACATCTCGTCCTCATTGAGGCCCAGCGGACCACAGGCGGCGCGCGGTTCGTTTGCGGGGGCCTTTGCCGCTTCCTGCGGTGATACATCGACGACCAGTGCGTCGGTCGGCCAGCCTTCCAGCCCGGCATTGCGCGCGGCGCAACCGGCTGCCTCTGCCGGATTTTCGATCGAGGCGAGCGCCCGCGCCGTCACGCCCGCCAGCGGATCGCCCTCCACGGTGTAGACCTGGACATAGACCGGCGGATCATCGACCGCGCCCAGAAACGCGGAATTGACCAGCGAAAGCTCCGCACGGCCCGCGCCTCCGGCAAATTCCAGCCGTGTCTCCCCCGCTTCGCATTTCAGGCCACGATACAGCAGGACATCCTCGACGAACTGCGTTTCCATGACCTTCCATTCACAACCCTCGGGCGCCTCCGGCGAAGCGCTGGAATCCATGTTCAGATAGTTCACCGCGCGTCCGGCGCACAGGCCGGTCAGCGGCAAGCGGTCGCCATCGTCGGCGCAGGAACCAGCCACAGCTTTCTTGGCAGCACCCTGCGCCTTGACGCCCGGCGCTTCGCCGCAGCCGCCAGCAAGAAGCACGGCCAGCGCCGCCGCTGCTTTCCATCTCGTCATGCCCGGACCCTTCCCTCGCCCATCGATCGGGCTGTTGATCGATCCAAAACAGCGTCACCGCAAGCCGCACTGGACGATCGTCCAGCAGGGCGAACCTTCAGAAATCGCTGTTGCTGACCAGCCGGTTGCGGATTGCCATCGCGGCAGCCTCGGCGCGGTTCGATACGCCCAGCTTCACCAGGATCGCGCTGACATGATAGCGCGCGGTGGGCATGGAAATGCCGAGATATCTGGCGATCTCGGGATTGGTATAGCCTTTGCTCAGCAGCGCCAGAACGCGGCGCTGCTGCGCGGAGAGCTCGAGATCGTCCTCGCCCGGCATGGTCGGATCGAACGCGGTGGCGACCTGCGGCAGGCAGCCGGGATCGACCACCGTCTCGCCATCATGCACCTTGCGGATCGCGGCGCTGAGGTCGCCCGCCGACACGCTCTTGGGAAGAAAGCCACGCGCACCGGCCGCCAGCATCCGCGCCACCGTTGCCGGATCGGCAAAGCTGCTCAAGCCGATCACCGCGACCCTGGGATGATATTTGCCCATCGCCTCGGTCGCGGCGATGCCGCCCATGCCCTGCATCCGCACGTCCATCAGCACCACATCGGGGCGATGGCGCTGGCACTGGAACAGCGCTTCCTCGCCATTTTCCGCCTCGGCGACGACGACAAGCCCCGGCACGCTGCCGATCACCTGCGCAAGTCCTGCGCGAACCACCATATGGTCGTCGACCAGCAGGATCCGCACGGGCTCGGCAAATTCGGCGACATCTTCCCCGACCGGAACAGCTTCCGGATCGGCTGCAGGCCCGGCGCTATCGCTATCCATCATGCAGGACCCCGCCCCCGACTGGCGGCCATGGCTGGCCGTTCCCATGGCCGGTTCAACGCTGCCGGCCCCTGCCCTCAGTCTCGCACTTTCCGGCGCATCGCAAGCCTGTACAAACGTCCAAGAACGGCGGCCCGATCGCATCAGCGTTTCACGGCATGCGCGCGCTTCGGACAATGCGGCGAAAATCGTCGATATTGCGCGCAAAGTAATGCAGTCGCGGCGCATCGAAGCTGATCATGTAAAGCCGTCCATCGATGATCGCGGCATGCGCCTCGCCCATCCGGGTGAGCTCGTCCCCATCGACATATTCATAGGCAAACATCACACCCTCCTGCCCCAGAAAGCGCGCGGGCTGAACGTCGGTCACGCGGAAATCGGCGAGCTGCTTGGCGCTGCGATAGGTGGCTTCGAACAGCTCGGGCAATTCGACGAGCAAGGTACTGATGCTGAACTTGGGCAGAGGCTCGCGCTTCTTGCTGCGTTCGCGCACCAGCGGCTTGCCAGGTTCGATCCCGGCGAAAAAGGTGAGATCGTTGAGTTGCCCGCCATCGAGCGTCCATGTCTCGGTATGCTTGCCGATATTGCCGTCGAGCCGGTTCCAGTCGCGCCCCGGTGTGACGGTGAGCGGCGAATCGGCGATAGTGACGGCAACGCCCTGGGCGCGCAGCTTGTGCGCCATGGCAGCAGGCGGCAGCAAGGCGACGATCAGCGTGGCGGCAAGGACCGCAACAAGGCGGGACATCATGGCGCGGGCACCTCTTTGGGGATCATCATGCCGATCAGCTTCGCATCCGCTGCATCGGGCTTGAGTTCGAGATAACGGCGCAGCGCCTGCTGTCCTGCGGCCGCCTGACCGGTCTTGAGCAGTGCCAGGCCGAGGCCGCGATGGGCCTCGGCATGGGCCGGATCGAGCGCGATCGCCTGCGCATAGAATTGCGCGGCATTGACCAGATCGCGCGGGGCGCCGCGCAAGCGATAGAGCTCGCCGCGCGCA
>OFDN01002379.1_pt1 | contig 10457 bp, 12 predicted proteins | sample 1520971 | NCBI WGS metagenome assembly OFDN01 (sample SAMEA94257418, study PRJEB24077) | hot springs metagenome | biome: Aquatic biome; feature: Geographical feature; material: Water | place: India | collected 2012-06-12 | depth 5 m | reverse complement strand
GGCGGCGGTCGAAACCGGTGTCCCGCAATTCATGATGTCGATGCTGATCCGCGCGGGTCTGCCGTCGCGGCGCGCGGCCATGGCGGCGATCGAGGATGCCAAGCCTGTCTTCGTCACGCCCGCCGATATGCGGGCCTGGCTCGAATCCGACGAGATCACGGCCTACACCGACGCCGGCGACTGGCCCACGCCCGATACGGCCGCGCTATGGGCGCGGTTCCGAACCGAGGCCCTTAGCGGCGGCATCCAGAAATGGTCGGTTGAATACTACAAGCGTCTGCTCGACACCGCGGCTGCCCCGCCTGCCGGCCTTTATCGCGTCGTCACCGACGAAGGTGATGGGCGGACTTGGCTGACAACGCCGGACTATCAACGTGTCGCCGCGTTTAAGAAACCGGCGGTCGATCCCAAGCCCAGTCTCTTTTCAGGCCGATTGCCCGGCGGCACCATGCTGGTGGAAGCTTTGCGTGTCGGCCGCGGAAAGCTGCACTGGCCCACGGCTAAGCGTAAAAGGAAGCCGTAGCTATGCTCTACGCTTGGGTCGGCGATCAGAAGCGCGCGCCTATCGCGAAGGGAGAGCGCACGACCTGCCGCGACTGCGGCGGCTTGCTCACCGCTGTCATGCCTGTCGAGAATACGCCCCATTGGCGACACAAGGCGGGCGACTGCGATCCATGGAGTGAGCCCGAGGGGCCTTGGCACCTCGGCTGGAAGGAGCTTTTCGATATGTCGTGTCGTGAGATCGCTTTACGCGATCCGATGACGGGCGAGCTTCATCGCGCGGACGTTCTGGTCGGTAGCGGCACCGCTATAGCGACCGTGCTGGAGCTACAACACTCCTCGATCAGCGAGGACGAACGCAACGCGCGGGAGGCCTTTTATCGGCGTGGGCATCGAATGTTCTGGCTGGTCCACATCCATAGCGAAAGCTCGTTCTTGGGAACCTATTTCGGCATGTCGCTCGATTTCAAATCCCGCGTCGTCAATCTCGACGGCAAGGAATTCGCGGTCATGCGGTGGATGGGGCCGAACAAGCAGTTCATCGAGAAGTGGAAGCGCGCTGCCGCACACGTCTTCTTCCATGCGGGTCCGTACATATTCTACCTCGCCGGTCCTGGCGTGGCCGCCCGCCTTGGCGGTCCATTGAAGCGCGGCGAGTTTGCCCTCTGCTCGCTCACTCGCGATGAGTTTGTACGAGCCGTTCGAGGTGAGGACGTTCGATCGGCGTAAGGGCCGATCAGGACCGAGACGGAAATACGTGATCAATCCACGAAGCGCACGCGGCCACGACGTCGAGCGCCATTCCCGGCGAGTGGATGTCGGAGGTGCCATGCGACAGTCCATTTCGCAGCGTGATCAGGGCTTCGATAGGGTCGGATATCGCAGTAGGGCCGGGCAAGAGCGTCGGCAGGACGCCAGCCTTCCTCGCTCTGTCAACGAGATTGCGCAGCGTGCCGCGAGCGGCGCCGCCGTGGCCGTTGAGCCGGTGTTTCAGCGCCAGCTCGAACGCGCCGAGTGCCTGCACTTCGCCCACTACTAAGAGATCATAGTCGAAGAACGCGTAGATGATGGTGTTCCGAGCCCTATCAAAAGCTTCCAGCACGTCCGCCGGCGCGACGCCTGAGAGGCCGACGCTCGCCAGTGCTGCATGGTGGTCCGCGAGCGTCATGAGGCGGGCTACACCGTTCTCGACGACGCACAAACCCGCGAAGCGCAGGTCAGGTTGCAGAATGCTCTCACTCGATTTGAAGGCCATAGGATCGATCCGACTTGTTCGATACTCGATGATGATGGCATGCCGATGCTCGCGCGCTACCAGATTGATGAATTCGAAGTTTCTCAGCGACGTTCCGAGTAAGGTTATGTGCAGAAGGTCCGCTTGTCGGCGCCACGCCAACTTCCGCTTGTGGCGCATCTCGCCCGGGCGCCCGGCTAGCGATTTTGGCCCATTCCTGACGCTGAGGATGTCTGCTCGCGGGCAGTCTGACGATGCCGGCAGTCGAGTAGCAGAGGGTGGCGCTATTTGGAGCTCTGCCTGGCAACGATCAGAGGCCTGTCATCTTGAGTGCAGCCTCCGGCAGTCGTTCCCCTTGGATATCGAACTTGGATGCCTCGGCGTCGATGTCCGCCAAGTCGGACTGAGAAAGTTGGAGGTCGACGGCGCCGAGATTTTCTTCGACACGCCTCAGCTTGGTGGTGCCCGGGATCGGCACGATCCACGGCTTCTGGGCGAGCAGCCAAGCGAGCGCCACCTGCGCCGGGGTCGCGGCCTTGCGGTCGGCCACGGTCTTGATGACGCCGACGAGCGCCATGTTCGCCTTGCGGGCTTCCACCGAGAAGCGGGGCACCACATTCCGGAAGTCTCCGGCCTCAAACGTCGTCTGCTCGTCGATCTTGCCGGTGAGGAACCCGGCGCCCAGGGGGCTGAAGGGCACGAAGCCGATCCGAAGCTCTTCCAGGGTCGGTAGGAGATCGGTTTCCGGGCCGCGCCAGAACAGCGAGTACTCGCTCTGGACGACGCTCACAGGCTGGACGGCATGGCTGCGGCGGATCGTGGCAACGCCGGCCTCCGACAGCCCGAAATGCTTCACCTTGCCGGCGGCGATCAACTCCTTCACCGCGCCCGCGACGTCCTCGATCGGCACCTGTGGATCGACGCGGTGCTGATAGAAGATGTCGATGCGGTCGGTGCCCAGGCGCCTGAGGCAGGCATCGGCGACACGCTTGATGTGTTCGGGCCGGCTGTTGGTGCCGCCTCGGCGCTCGCCCGTCTCCAGCTCGATGTCGAAGCCGAACTTGGTGGCGATCACGACCTCGTCGCGGATGGGCGCGAGCGCTTCGCCGACGAGTTCCTCATTGGCGAAGGGGCCGTAGGCTTCGGCCGTATCGAACAGGGTGACGCCGCGCTGATGCGCGGAGCGGATCAGGGCGATCATCTCCTGCCGGTCTGCCGGCGGACCGTAGAGGCCGGTCATGCCCATGCAGCCGAGCCCGAGCGCCGAGACTTCGAGGCCGGAAGCGCCGAGTTTGCGTGTGGTCATCATGGTGGTCTCCATCAGAATGTGGTGTTCGATGCGGTTGTGGCGGGACCGCCTCGGTCAGGCGGCGCCGAGCCAGTCGGTGACGCGCGACAGCGTCCGGCGTTCCTGGTCGGCCTCTATGGCGAAGGGCGGCGCGCGCCGGGCGCCTCTGGAATGCGACGCCAGCACGGCCATGCTCGTGCCCAAGCCGTAGCCGCCATGGGTGACGAAGGGCCGGATCGTCTTGCCGGCCCACGCATGGGCCTTGAGGAAGGAGCGGATCGCCGGTGGCGCGGTCTGTCCCCAGATCGGGAAGCCGAGATAGATCGTGCGGTAGCGCGCGATGTCGAGGGCATCCGTCGCAAGCGCAGGCTCGAAGCCAGCCTGTGTTTCGCGCCGCGCCTGCTCGACCGTCTGTTCGTAGTCCTCGGGATAGGGCTCGACAGTCCGAATCTCGAAGAGGTCTGCGCCGCGGGCGCGCCGGATCTGGCCGGCGGTGACGCGCGTGTTGCCGGTCCGGGAATAGAAGGCGACGAGCGTATCGCTCGCAGGTCCGGCCCCTGCGAGTGCCGAGCCCGAGAATGTGCCGCCCACGACCGCGGGAAGCACAAGCGGCGCCGCCAGGATCGCCCTGCGCGATGGGCTGGTCAGTTCATGGAATGTCATCATCGGCCCCTCACGATCCGTCGGGTCATTCGATGAGGGGTATCTAACGCCTGCGTGTTGTGTTGATTAGGCGCTGTAGTCGGCAAGGGCCCATAAGGCAGTCTAATCAATGGCGCATCCGAACTTCAATGATCTCGCCGCCTTCGCGATGGTGGCGCGAGAGCGAAGCTTCACCAAAGCCGGCGCCAAGCTCGGCGTGTCGCAATCGGCGCTGAGCCAGACGATCAAGGGTCTGGAAGAGCGCCTCAAGCTGCGCCTGCTCACCCGCACGACCCGCAGCGTCGCCCCGACCGAAGCAGGCCTGAGGCTGTTGGAGACGGTGGGGCCACGCTTCGAGGAGATCGAGGCCGAGATCGCCGCGCTCGGCGAGTTGCGCGGCAAGGCCGCCGGCACGATCCGCATTACGGCGGGCGAGCACCCGGCGATCTCGGTGCTGCAGCCGGCGCTCAAGCGGTTCCTGCCGGATCATCCCGACATCAAGGTCGAGATCATTGTCGACTACGGCCTCGTCGACATCGTGGCGGCGGGCTACGACGCCGGCGTGCGCATGGGCGAGCAGGTCGCCAAGGACATGATCGCGGTGCGGATCGGCCCGGAGATGCGCATGGCCGTGGTCGGCTCACCTGCCTACTTCGAGCGGCATGGCGTGCCCGCGACACCGCAGGATCTGACGGCTCATAACTGCATCGCGACCCGGATGCCGACCCATGGCGGGCTCTTCCCCTGGGGGCTGGAGAAGGACGGCCACGAGATCAAGGTCCGCTCTGACGGGCAGCTCGTCTTCAACAACCTCGCCATGCGGCTGAACTCGGCCCTGGACGGGCTCGGCCTCGCCTACATGCCGGAAGATCATGCCATGCCGCATATTCGAGACGGGCGGCTGGTGCGGGTGCTCGAGGATTGGTGTGCGCCGTTCCCTGGCTATCACCTGTACTATCCCAGCCGCCGGCACTCTTCCTCCGCGTTGTCGGTGCTGATCGACGCGCTGCGCTACCGGGACTGATGCCGCGTCCAGAAGCGGATTGCATCGCTGATCCAGCCTTCGGCGCTCGTCCCGATGCCGAGACCGAAGCCATGGCCGACGCCGGGATACTCGCGGTAGTCGACCTCGGTCCCGAGGCGGCGGAGCGCGGTGACGCGCTGTCGCATCGCGGCGGGTGGCGCGATCCCGTCCTGACCTCCGACGAGCGCGAAGGTCGGCGGCTCGGCGGCCGCATGGTCGGAGTGGGCCGTATAGGCCATCACCACGGTCGCTGGCTTCCGGAGCTCTGGACCCCCGCGGGCCGCGACGCCATGGCTGCCGATTGAGGCCGCCATGCGGGCGCCGGCCGAGCTGCCCCAAAGCGAATAGCCGCGCGTGTCCACGCCCAGCGTCGCGGCATTGCTAAAGACGAAGCCGATCGCGGCGGCGAGATCCTGCGTCGCCACGCCACCGCCCTTGCCGGCGCGATACTTGATCACGAAGGCGTTCAGCCCTGCGTCGCTGATCGCGGCGGCATAGGGGAAGCCCTCATGCACGGAGCCGACATAGGAAAAGCCGCCGCCGGGCGCGATGATGGCGAAGGGTGCATCCGGCTTGCCGCGCAGGAAGAACAGCCCGGCATGGGCCTTGGCGGGCTCGGCGCGCCTCTCGGCCTCGGAATAGATATCGAAGAAGACCTGGCGGCCTTGTTCGGCATCCTCGATCATGCGGTTCAGCGCAGCGACCGTCGAGGGGATGTCGACATGGCTGTGATAGGGCAGCAGGGCCCGGATTGTGTCGAGCCTGGCCTGAAGATCGTAGTCCCGCTCGTCCCAGGGCAGGATGCGGCGGGCGAAGCCTGAAAACGCCGGGTGAGAGAGCAGGTCCCCGATCGTGCTGTGGGCCGTTAGGCGACCATGGGGACTGTCCACGCTCGAACGGTGCTGTGCCACGGCGCCCTGGGCCCCGATCGCGAGAAGCGGTAGGGCGAGGCAGTCCCGCCGGGATGCGAGCGAGCCAGGCCGGATGCGACGCTTTTGCCGGTCATCCATCGTGTCTTATCCCTGCGCCGCCGGTTCCGGACGCTCGTCAGCCGGTGGCGTTCGTCTTGTCGCCGGCTGGGCTCGCTGGACCAGCTTCAGGCCGTAATAGGTGACGACCATCACCAGCCCGGCGATCGCAGCGCAATGGGCGAAGAAGCCGGCCACCGATTCCTCAAAATTCCACCAGTCCAGCGTCATCTGCATGGAGAGCTTGCCGCCGAGGCCAAGAACCGTGCAGCTCCAGACGCCGTGTAACGCGATCGCCAGTGCGACGACGCGCAGCGCGAGCGTGCGCAGTGCGGACGGTGTCCTGATCCCGAACAGGTTGCGCGCGACGCCCATCAGCATCGGCCAGCGCAAGCCGAGATGGATCGCGACGATGATCAGGACCCAGTACGCCGCGAGCGTATGAATCTGGCGCACAGTGAAGCCGCCCCGGGGCGGCAGGAACGGCGACAGGGCGTTCGAGATCAGCACGCTTGTGATCAACAAGGCGAGCATGGCGCCGAGCAGGGCGAAGGTCACCCCGACATTGAACAGGCTGCGCGGCTCGCGCCGTGTCCGCGGAATGCCGCCCCACCAGCGCCGGTTGAAGACGTTGTGGGCGATGAGCAGCAGGAACATGGCCGTGCCCGCGACCTCGTGGACGACGTTACCGAGCCACCAATAGGCGAAGCCAAGCAGCAGCAGCCCGGCCGTCAGACCGTCGAGCCAGAGCCTTGATAGGAACAGGCGGTTCACGTCGCGACCTCCCGCGCCTATTCGATTGGGGTGCCGTTGAAGCGGGGAATGCGCGAGCCGGTGAAGAGATACTCCGCCCCCGACTGGCTTTGGTGGCAGGACTGGCAGCGCGCGGTGTTTTCGGCGATATTGATCGACTTGTCCGGCCAGAACCACTGGAACTGCCAGTCGCCGGTTCGACGGCGCTCGTCATAGTCGGCGCCCCAGCCCTGGCCCTTCTCCATCACGAAGTAGCGGAAGACTTTTCCCTCGCGGTAATCGACGAGCACGAAATGCGTGCCCGCCGGGATCGGCTGACGGTTCTTCACCGCCTCGATCGCCGCCGGCGTGGTCATGATGTGCTCGGTGACGTTACCGCGCCTGACCGTGGTGTAGTGCACCAGCTTGTCGAGCTCGGGGAACGTCGCCCGCGTCGCCTCGGCATGCACCTGCCAGCCCACCGTGAGGACTGCGGCCATCGACAGGCCCGCGATGGCGAGCGGAAGCTTGGGGATTTTCATGAACGCATTGTCCTAGCGCTTGTAATGTTCGTCGGAGACATGCTCCAGCCAGTCCACGGTCTTGCCGTGGAGAGCTTCAGAGATCGCGACATGGGTCATGCCTGATGTCGCCGATGCGCCATGCCAGTGCTTAACCCCCGGCGGAATCCAGACCGTGTCGCCCGGCTTGATCTCCTGGATCGGGCCTCCCCAATGCTGCACGAGACCGACGCCGGCGGTGACGATCAGGGTCTGGCCGAGCGGATGAGTGTGCCAGGCCGTCCGCGCGCCGGGCTCGAAGGTGACGGTGCCGCCGCTGATACGCGCCGGCGCGCTGCCCTGGAAACGGCCGTCGACACGGACCGCACCGGTGAAGTTCTGCGCGGCGCCCACAGTTGGCGGCTGGGAGCCGGCACGCTGGACCGTGACAGGCTGCGACGTCTGGGCGAGTGCTTCCGCCGCCGGCATCAGGCCTGCGACGACGGCCAGGATCTTGGCTGACATCACGGTTCTCATTTTGGCTTGAAGACTTCGCGGGCGACGTTGATCGCGGCGATGGCGTTGGGCCAGCCGGCGTAGAAGGCGAGCTGCGTGATCGCCTCGACGATCTCCTCCTCCTTGACGCCATTGGTGCGCGCGAGCGCCATGTGCGAGCGCAACTGCTCGGGGCGGTTCAAGGCGATCAGGGCCGCGACCGTGATCAGGCTGCGGTCGCGCTTGGCAAGGCCGGGACGCTCCCAGATGTCGCCGAACAGCACGTTGTCAGTCAGCTCCGCCATCTTGGGGGCAATGTCGCCCATGAGTTGCTGGGCGCGGGACGGCGGCTTCGCTGTTGCCGGCTGAGCTGGGGCGGGCGTCTGGGCTTGGGCGAACGCCGGCATGGGGGCTCCTAGCAGCAGGACAGCGACGGATGCATTGCGGATTGATCGCATGAGAGACTCCTTCGATTCTGGGTCGTGGCCGACAGGTCAGGTGCGACCGGCGACGAGGGTGCGGGCGAAGAACGGAGCCAGCTTGGCCATGGCGACATCAACGTATCGGGGCATCCAATAGGTCTCGATGTGGGTGGCGCCTTCGATCTCGAAGAGCTCCTTGTCCCTGGTGCCGGTCGCCTTGGGGAAGGCGTCCCTGGTCATGTAGAGGCTGTCGGCCTTGCTACCGGCAATCATCAGGAGCGGCTGGTCGATCAGCTCCATCTGCTCGGTCGCATCCCAGCGCATCAGATCCAGCAGGCTGCTGGTCGTATATTTGAACGTCGAGTTCGGGTGAGCGTGCGTTTTCCAATAGTACTCGTAACCCTGCCGGTACATCTCGAAGGGCAGCTTCGCGATCTGGGCATCGCTCAGGTTGGCGTCGCCCGAGTAGAGGATCGCGCCACCGGCCGCCTCCTGGGCACGAGCCTGCGACACCTGCTGCAGGCGCTCCTGAACGGTCTTCAGCTGCGAATCGGCGAAGCCGTTGCGGCGGACACGTCCCGAATTGAACATGCTGAGCGTCGCGATCGACCTGAACCGCTTGTCGACCTTCGCTGCGGCAAGGGCATAGCCACCGCCGCCGCAGATGCCGAGCAGGCCGACGCGCCCGGCATCGACGCCTGAGAAGCGGGTGATGAAGTCGGCCATGCCATGGACGTCTTCGGTCCGGAACTGAGGCTTGTCGACGTTGCGGGGCTGGCCGCCGCTGCCGCCCTGATAGGCGGCATCAGCCGTGATCGCGATATAGCCATCGCCGGCCAGCCGCTGGGCATAGAGCCCCGCGACCTGTTCCTTCACGCCGCCGTTCGGGTGGGCGACGACGATCGCCGGGTAGCTCTTGTCCGCGGCGTAGCCGGCCGGGGTGTAGACGTTGGCGGCGATATCCAGCCCGCCCAGCTTGTAGTTCACCGGGTGGATGTTGACCTTGCCGGGCTCGTTTTTGGTGATGGCGCCCTCATAGGCGAGGCCAAACGCGTTCTGCTTGTAGTCTGCCGCATTGGCCTTGCCGGCAACGAACCCTGCCGCTGCCGTCACGGCGGCGGCCTTGAGGATGGTTCGGCGGTTCATGGTGATAGCCTTTCAAATCGAGAATCGGGACTGCCGGGCGCCTGGATGGCCAGCGTCAGTCCAGCTTCTTCTCGGCGAGGAATTTCGAGACCAGATCGGCGATCTCGACATTGTTCAGGTCCGAGAACGGGAAGTGCGTGTTGCCCTTGATGCCGATCTCGGGGAGATGCACGAGGCGCGCGGCACCACCGTGCCTGTTGATGGCGGCGACCCAGAGCTTGGCCATGGCCAGCCGCACCCGCCAGTTGTCCTGCCCACGCTCCGTCGTCGGCTCGATCGGGAAATTGTCGCCGTAATAGATGACGATCGGAATGCGGGTGAGCTTCTGGAAATCCGCCAAAGGCACGGCCTCGGGCGACAGGGTGCCGGCTGCGCTCGGCATGGCCGGCGGCAGTTCGCCTTCCGGGAAGATGAAGCCGCTGCCCGGTTCAAAGGCCACGATCGCCTTGACGTTCGTGTGCTTGATCGCCGTCAGCCAGCCGGGGCCGCCGCCTTGGGAATGCGTGAACAGGATCGCCGGACCGGTCCTGGCGAACAGCGCCGCCATCGCGTTGGAAATGACGCCGGCATCGTATGGCCCGGTGTTTGGCGTCACTGAGCGGAAGAACTGGTCCAGCGTCTCAGGCTTGCGATCGAACTGGACGCCGTCGAAGTAGTTCGGCCATTTGCCGAGCCGGAACTGATCGAAAAAGAGCTGGTCATAGGGGGTGGGTTCGACCGCCATCCCGACCGTACTGTTGCCGGCACGCCCGCGACGCGGCTGGTCGACGAGATAAACCGGGAAACCGCGGCGCAGGAACAGGGTCTGGAAGCCCTCGCGCCCGTCCGAGGTCGTCTCCCAACTCCGTGCTGACTGGAAGGCGCCGTGCAGCATGACGATGGGGAGTGCCTTGGGGCTCCGGGGGACCTGATAGAAGGCGTAGAGGTGATCGCCGTGAAGCGACTGTCCCGCAGCGGTCGGCTTGTTGTTCTCATAGGTCCCGGGGGTGCGCACAACGGTCCCGCCGACGGCGAAGCTGCCCTGATCCTGGATCGTCAACGGCTCGGCACGACTGGCCTGCTGCGCGAGTGCGGGCAAAGAGGCCAACATTGCAGCGCCGATCAGCAGCGCCAGTCTCGGAGTGCGGGTGGTGGTTACAGACATCGGTCCCTCGGTCGCTATCAGCGTCCGAGGAACCTAGCGGCTGGAGCAGTCTTCGATTAGGCACCTTGATCCACTAGGACCAATTAGCCGCTCTAATAAATCACCCGTTGCGCAGCTCCTGCCAATGTCGGGTATCCGCCATTCGCTCAATGGCGGCTTCTGGCGCATATTGCGTGAGCCATGCGGATTCTGCTGCAACTATGGGCCGTAGATCGCCGGCTGGCTTCGTAGCCAGCCGGCGGGCAGACTTCACATCATGCGTTTGATCTCGCCGTAAGCGCCCGTCGTCTTCAGTGTGATCGTGACGTCCTGCTTGCCGCGGTTGCGCCAGAACCAGCCGTGCGAGCCGTCGAACTCGGCG
>OFDN01002376.1_pt1 | contig 10467 bp, 14 predicted proteins | sample 1520971 | NCBI WGS metagenome assembly OFDN01 (sample SAMEA94257418, study PRJEB24077) | hot springs metagenome | biome: Aquatic biome; feature: Geographical feature; material: Water | place: India | collected 2012-06-12 | depth 5 m | reverse complement strand
CCACTACCACGAGGAAATCAGTGCGGCGTCGGGCCTATGGTCTGGCGTCGTTTCTGTTTCTAGGGGTTGTGTCTTTCGATCGTTTCGGTGGAGAGCGGTCGTTCAGGGTCTCAGTAATGGACCTCTTCGTGTCCGTAGCTGCCTTCATAGTCGCGCCACTCGACGAAGACTGACCTGTGCCAATAGCTCCGACAGTCCGCCGGCACCGCGAAGTCTGAGGCGATCGGCACCGCAGAAACGCTGCTCCGACGACGGCTGTACTCGCCCTGTGCGCCATAGGTGCCCATGTAGACCGACCCCCAACTGTTGCAGTCGCCATCAGAGCTGCGTCGCTGCTGGTAGGTGATCTCGAACACGCGGATCGAGCGGACGAAGTCAAACGCCGGATCGGAGATATCGACATCTGCCCGATCCTGGACGAGCTGAAACGCCGACGGCGTTTCTGGGATCGAGATAAGCGGCACCGGCTCACCGCGCACGGCGATGTCGAACAGGCGCTCAATCGGTTTCGCCTCGCCACGGAAACTCGCGCGCATCGGACAGTTCCAGATCTGCAGCGGCGGCTCGATTGGCCATGGTGTGATCCGGGCAATGAAGACGGTACGGGCATGGGCGCATTCAGCCGATGCTGGCCAGCCGCCTGCGAGGCAAAGAAGGATCGCGCAGTCGACGGGGTAGGCTCTTGCCGGAGCAGCAAGAGAAAGGGACAGGGCGGTGGCTGCGAGGGCGGCCGCAGCTCGTAGTCTTGTCATGGGAGTTTCCTTGTGAAGATTCCGGGAGGGGAGGGGGCAGGAAGACTGTAACTGGCAAGATCAACCGTCAGGCTCGGCGCCAAGAGCCTGGTAGTCGTGGATCGCGCGGTTGATCTCTTCGGACACCTCGGCACGCGCAGCATCGAGACAGCGCAGATAAGCCTGTGCCTCATCGAAGTAGGCCGTGAACTCCTGCCCAATCTCCGTGCGATATTCCGCACGCGTGGCAGCATCGGTCACTGGGGCAGGCGGGACCGGCGGCAGGCAGTCCAACGCCGTCGCACCCTGAGCGACGCCGCAGACAGTCATCGTGATCAGGGCGGCGGCGACGAGACAAGCGCGTCTGGAGCGGGGAAGGGGCATCTGAGTTCCGGGATCTCAAAACATGTGCATGAATTGCAAAACACCGCTATTGACGCAATAGGATTCTACCGCTAGTGGTGCCGTCACGTTGCGCGACGACATGTTTCTCATCAGCGCGACATGCACTATGTTCTGCCGTGAGCGTGTTGCTTCGGAAGGTGCCAACCCATGAGGAACTTGACCCCGGTGATCTTGCAGGCCGGACTGAAGGAGGCCCTGACCGAAGGCGGCATCGTCGAAGCCCTCTGTGTCGAGGACGCAAAGAAGGTTCTCAACGTCTGGCAAGGCACCTGGCGCATTCAGTTGCGCCTTGGCGACCAGACAGCCCTTCTGGTGATCTCGCGCGGGCTCGAACCCCGGGAGTTCAAGACCGTCACCGGTCTCATCTCCTTTGCGGTCGAGTTGGGTCTGACCACGGTTCCCGTTCCTTTGAAGAAGGGCGAGAAGGCGACCTGGACCCATGACGCAGCGGTGGAGCCCATACCCTGATCTGACCCTCTGCGGCGGGCTGGCGCTTTGGCTTTGTGTCGCACAAGGGGCCTTGGCCGAGGTCATCGACCTCGGGGCAGGGGCCGAGGACCTGAGGGTTCGCGCCGGCGTTCTCGATTTTGGGAAGGAACTTCCCAAACGCGGCGATCTGAACGGCGCAAAGTTCGCAGATGAAGTTGAGACCGGTGCTGATGACGATGGTTTCGTCGTTCTTGCTTCTTATCGCACGCCCCCGAAAGGCAGGGGCCCGCGTGGCACGGCCGAAATCGAGGACCTCGTTCTCGACGTGGGCGACGACTATCTTCGCCATCCTGCGCTGAAGGCGGCCGGGCTCTCCGGTACGGAATGGCTGGCGCTCTTCCGGGCCAACATCGCCGTGGAATCCGCCTTCAATCCGGATGCGCGTTCATCCGTCGGCGCCATCGGACTTGGGCAATTGATGCCAGGAACCGCCGATCTCCTCGGCGTCGATCCCTACGATCCGGAAGACAATCTGCACGGCTCGGCCCGCTATCTTCTCGCCCAACTCGCGGATTTCGGTGCTGCCGATCTTGCTCTCGCCGCCTACAACGCCGGACCCGAAGCGGTCCGCGATTACGGCGGCATTCCCCCTTATGCCGAAACCGAGGGCAATGTTGCCAAGGTTCTGCGGCTGACCAACGCAACCCTCAGTTCGGAGTAATCCAGATGTTCCGCAATCTCTTCGGCGCGCGATTGCCGCGCCTGGCTTTGCACACCTTTTTGCTGGCGATGCCCTTCGCGGCGATCCTCGCGGAGCCGGCCCTCGCGCAGAACCTCGACCCCCTCGAGAACATGCTCCAGACCGTGGTCGACGCGCTGACCGGCCCGATCGGGCGACTGATCGCCATCCTTGCTGTCGTGGCTGCCGGCTACATGATGTTCACCGGCCGCCTGAACTGGCCGCTGTTCCTCGCGATCTTCTTCGGTGTGGTCCTCGTCTTCTCGGCCGCGACCATCATCGACGGCTTTGCGGCCCCCTGAGGTGGGCAAGGCAACAGGCCGGGTGTGTACGCACACCTGGCTTGGCCCATCCTCCGGATGTTCCCGATGCATGACGCGCCACTGTTTCTCGGCCTCACCCGGCCGCCGAAGATCTTCGGCCTTCCCATCGGCTATTTCGTGAGCCTGATGCTGGGCTCGGTCATCCCCTTCGTGGGCGCAAACGACTGGCGGTTCCTGCTGATCGGGGTCGTCGGCTATCCCGTCCTGTGGTTCGTGGCAGACCGCAATCCGAACCTCTTCGAGACGGTCGCAGTGGTCTACTCCCGGACCCCACGCACCCGAGGCAAGTCGGCTTTTGGCGGAGATCGCCATGTCAGCTGACCTCAAATCCCTCTTCCCGGCCACTCCGGCGCTTCGATCTGTCTTGCGGTCTGAGGATCTCGCGGCAGAGACCCTCGCCCGGCATTTGCCTTGGCTTTCCGCGCCTGCGGACAATCTGATCCTGACCCGCCAGGGTGATCTGATCGCCTCTGCCGTGGTCGAGGGGCAGGATAGCTTCACGACGGAAGAGGGGGACCTCTCGCTCGCGACCACCTCGCTGGCCCGCTTGATCGGCCAGCTTGGCGAAGGCTTCGGGTTCCATGTTTCCAAATTGACCCTGCCGGACGCACCCCAGCTGAAGCCCTTCGATGGTGAGGACACCGGGGAAGCGTTCGCGGCTATGGTCGATGCCCGCTGGCAAGGACACCTCCGTGCCCGCACCCTGAAGCGGCGGGTGCTGGTGATCTCGCTCATCCTGCGTCCCACCGCGCTGAAACGGGCCCCGCTGATCGGCGCGCTCTTCAAAGCGGCGTTCACCGGAGATCTTGGCCAGCGGATCGAGCGGCTGAACGAAGCGATGGGGCTCCTTGCTGGCGCCTGCCAGGGTCTGGGCTTTCGGCGGCTGACCGTTTCCTCCGGAGAGTGGCTTGGTCTCCTGGGTGTCCTTCTGGGGCAGCCGATGGCCAAGGTGCTTCCGATGCGCGGCCAGTTTCTCAGCGAGGCAATCGCGTCATCGCAGATGACCTTTGCCGGGAAGCGGGTGGAGATCGAGTCCGGTGCGGGAAAACGTTTCGGGACAATCTTCGGCGCAAAATCCTATCCAGCCCGCACCTGGGCGCGGATGCTCGACGCGCTCGAACTGCCCTACGACATCGTCATCACCAACAGCTTTACGCCCGCGCGCAACAACGAGATCGAAGAGCGTATCAAGCGCACGGCACGCCAGATGCGCGCCTCCGAGGATGCCGCCGAAACCCTGCGGCAGGAGCTTTACGAGGCCGCGGACAACGTCGCTTCGGGCCGACAGGTCTTCGGCAAGCATCATCTGACCGTCATGGTCACAGCCGAGACCCCAGAACAGCTGGAGGAGGCCGCCTCAGAGGTCTGGCGAGCCGGGCAGGACTGCGGGGCGACTTTGGTGCGCGAAAGTTTCGCAGCCCGCGCGGCCTGGTTTGCCCAAGCCCCGGGCAACTGGGCCTACCGCCCGCGCACGGCACTTCTGTCGGCCCAGAACTTCGCGCATCTCGCGGCGCTGCATCGAGTGTCGGAGGGCCGCCCGAAGGTCCAGTCACCTTGGGGCGAGACGATCACGGCGTTGCCGACGGTCACCTCAAGCCTCTATCGCTTCAATTTCCACGACAAGGGCGAGCGCGGTGCCGAGCCAAGCGCCGGCCACACGCTGGTGTTGGGCCGCACGGGGTCGGGCAAGACCCTCGGCACGGCCTTTCTGATGGCACAGGCCCGGCGGGTGCATGCCCGCATCCTCGTCATCGACAAGGACCGGGGCCTTGAGATGGCCGTGAGGGCCCTTGGCGGAAGCTATTCCGCGATCCGCATCGGGGAGGCGACAGGCCTCAACCCGTTCCAGACCGAGGTCGACGAGCGCGGGGCGGCCTGGCTCACTGACTGGCTCGGAGACATCCTTGCAGGTTCGCGGCCTTTTGAGACGGCGCAAACCGTCAGCCTCAATGCTGCTGTCCGTCAGATCGTCTCGGCTGATCCGCGGCTTCGGACGTTTGATGGCCTCGCAACCCTTGTCGCCTCGACAGACGACGAGGGCGATCTGGTGGGCCGGGTCCGGGAATGGGGGCAGGGGGGTCGGCATGGCTGGCTCTTTGGGCCCGGGGCGACATCCCAGATCAGCCTGTCAGAGGATGTGGTCGGCATCGACATGTCGGAGATCCTGGATCTCGGAACCGAGCGCTCGGCGCTGCTCGCCTATCTCTTCCGCCGCATCGAGCGGGTGATCGAGGATCGCCGTCCGACCCTCATCGTCATCGATGAGGCCTGGAAGATGCTCGACGATCCGATCTTTGAGAAGCGCCTGCATGACTGGCTGGTCACCATGCGGAAGAAGAATGCCGTGGTGATGATGCTGACTCAGACGCCGACACACCTGACCCGGGTCAAAGTTGGCCAGATCATCGCGGAAAGCGTGGTGACCCAACTTCTCTATCCGAACCCGCGCGCTAATCCCGAGGATTACCGGATCCTGCGGCTGAACGAGAAAGAGGCCGAGTTCCTCTGCACGCCGACAGGTGGCCTACGCCTCGCCCTGCTGCGCTCAGCCGGGGATTCGGTCTTCGTAAACATGGACCTCGCCAGCCTCGGACCCGCGCTCGCCGTTCTTGGCGGCGGCCGATCCGGCGAAGACCGCGCCCCCTATGGCTGGCGCGATACCCCCGATTTCTGGAAGGACATGACGTGACCCGGCGCAACCGCTTGATCCCCCTTTCCCTTCTCGGGATCACCCTCCTTTCGGCCTGTGCCGGCGTCGAGACGGGGGCCGTCTCCCCCTGCCACGGCCAGTTCCGGGCCGAGGGCAAATACTTCGCGGCGCGGGAGCAAAGCGATGGCACGACGGTCATCGTCTCGACCAGGAACGCCCCCGACGCGCCTTGCGCGGACTGAGCCACCGCATGCGTCGCGCACCGCTCCTTCTCGGGCTTCTCCTCGGCACTGCGGTGCCCGTGGGCCTCATGGCCCAAGGCGTGCCGATCATCGACGGCTCGCGGCTCTCGAACTTCATCTCGCGTCTTGCCGAACAAGCTGAAGACGCCGTGAAGCAGGGGGAGAAACTCGATACGCGCTCCGAGCTCAGCGAGATCGAAGACGACCAGCTGGCGGCCTATGAGCGTTTCCTCGCGGATACGACCGGCGTGACCGACCTCAGCGGCTTCGAGATGGGGACGGGCTCCTTTCCACCTGCCGATGAAGTCTATCCTAGTGAGGAGACCAGCCCCGAAAGCCAGCGGCTCTTCGGGGAAGGCGAGACGGTCGAGGCGATGATCATCGCCACGGCGGCGCGCTACGAGACCCACCCCGGCGTCGTGAAGGTCGGGCTTACGCCCACGACCTGGCGCATTCTTTTCCAGTCGCTGGTGAAGCAGGAAAGCGGGTTTTCCAACGCGGCGATCAGCCCGGTCGGGGCCATGGGCTTTTGTCAGTTGATGCCGGGCACTGCCGCCGATCTTGGTGTCGATCCGACCGATCCCCTGCAGAACCTCGATGGTGGCGCGCGCTATCTTGCGACCCAGCTCAACAGCTTCGGCCGGATCGACTTCGCGCTTGCGGCCTACAACGCTGGACCCGGCAACATCCAGAAATACGGCGGCATCCCCCCTTTCGAGGAAACCCAGAACTACGTCCGCCGGATCTCGGGCTACTATGACGCCTATCTCTCGGTGATCACCGGCGCGGACGTGACGGGCACGCTGGCGGGGGTGGAGGGCGCCAGTGCCGAATGGGGCAACATGTCCTCGGCTTTCATCGGCTATTCCGGCCAGCAGTCGGGGCAGATCGAGGCGGCCATGGCGCGGATCAAGGGGTTCCTCGAAGCGGCCAAGCCCCAGACCCCCAAAGAAGCGGTCGACCAGAACACCTACATGCTCGCCGAGCGCGCGCGCCTCATGGCCCTGACCCTGCGGCTGCGCGCGGGCGCCGTCAAGGTCGAGGCGGCCCGTGGGCTCTCGGATGCCGCGCAAGCCCTGCAATACACCACCTTCTGGGAGTACACTCCGTGAGACTTGCTGTCCTTCGAACAAGGGCGCGTCTCGCGCTCGCCGTCTGCGCATCGCTTCTGGCGTCACCTCTTTTAGCGCAAGGCGTGCCCGTCATCGACGGCACCAACCTCGCCAAGAACATCGAGCAGCTGCAGGCAGCACTCCGCGATGCTGAAAACCAGATCGCGCAGATCGAAGAGCTGAAGAAGCAGGTCGAGACAGGCCTCGAGCAGCTGACCAACCTCGAAGGCATCCTCGGATCGATTTCAGGCCTGAACGAGATCGCGAGCCTTTACAATTCGGTGGAGGACCTGCGCTCACGGGCGGCCAAGATCACAGACCTTTCCGGCTTCCAGGATGCGCTGACCATCGGAGATTTCGACGGGCTCCTGGACAGCCTTCTCGATGGCGATGTGACCATGGGCGACAAGATGGCCGCCGAATACATGCGCGACACGCTGGAAGGCGCCGGCCTGACTTCGGAAACCCTGGCCGGGCTGTCGTCATCGGAGAACCCGCAGGACAAGCTCATCGCGACGACTGCTGCCACGAATGCCACGGCCATGGGCGTGGCGCAGCTCTCCTACGAGGAAGCAGCCCAAAGCCTGGCTCGGATCGACGGTTTGGTGGCGGAAATCGCCAAACAGGAAGGCCTGAAGGAAAGCATCGACCTCAACACCCGGATGGCCGCCGAAACCAACTACATGCTCGGCCAGATGTGGCGGCTGAACGCGGCTGCGGGGCTTGCCGCCGGCCAGACGGGTGTCAACTGGGCCGCAGAGCAGGCCAAGGAAAAGAGCTTCTTCGATTACTCTGGTGCCGAATGATGCGGCGGCCGTCTCATCAGATCGCGGCGGTTGTTGCCCTCGTCTGCCTCGCCAACTTCGCGGTGGCGGAAGACCTGACCTCGTTCAGCGACGTACAGCTGGCCGAAAGAGCCCGGGAAGCGGTAGTGGCGCAGGATGCGGAGGCCGCGCTCGATCTCCTGACCGAAATGCAACGGCGCGGGACCGGGATCCTTGCCGCCGCTGCCCAGCATTCCTGCGAAGAGGTGATCGACCTGCCCGAGGGGATCACCGATTGGAAGTTCCGCGCAGTGGCTCGGCAGGCCTATTTTCGCGTAGCGATGTCGCGGCGGCTTGAAGAAGGCTCCTGCGCTTGCCTCTTCGACGGCTTCAGCTTCGACGCCTTCGTAACGGCCACCTTGGGCAAGTCGACGGCAGAACTGACCGATGCAGACCGTCCGGCGCTGGAACGTATCCGCGATGAAGATCGGCGCGCGACCGAAGCGCGGTTTCGAGATCACGAGCAAAGCTGCCAGGCCAAGTGATCCATGGCCATCATCGCCGACATTCTGACCCAGGTCGATGCCGCTGCAACAGCGGTTGGCGCTACGGCATTTGATGCTGTGGCAGCCGAGATTGTGCCGGTCTTCCGGATCGGGTCGGTCCTGGTGGTGGCTCTGATCGGGATCAACCTGATGGCACAAGCCGTGCCGATGACGCTGCGCAACGGACTCGGCCTCATGGTTCGGATCACGGTTGCTTCGGCGTTCTTGTCGTCCTGGACCAACTTCAATTCGGTTTATGGCGTTCTGACCAATGCCCCGAGTGAAATCGGTGCGGTCGTGATGAATGCGTTCGGGGATGGATCGGGCAATCTCTACGAGGGTCTGGATGCTCTCTACCTTCAAGCCCTCGATGTAGGTCAGGCGATCAGCCAGAATGGCAGCTACATCACTGGTGCCCTTGCGGGCCTCCTGATGTTTCTTGTGGCAGCCCTCATGGCGACCGTGTCGATCATCGTGATCTCGGCCGCGAAGATCATGATCGGCGTCCTCGTCATCTTTGCTCCCGTCGCGATTGCCTGCACACTTTTCAAGGTCACCGCCCCGCTCTTTGACCGGTGGGTGAACGTTGCCCTCGGCTTTGCTCTTTATCCGATGCTGACGTCCGGCATGGCGGCCTTCACGATCTACATCGCGGAGGACCTCACACCGGCCTCCCTCGCCTCGGTCGAGACCATCGGCGACGTCCTGAGCTTCGTGGTCGTCATGATGCTCGGCACCGGCCTCATGGCCATGGTGCCGACGATCGCGCAGTCCCTCGCATCGACCGCGACCGGTCTCGGCAGCGTCGCGGCCTCGACCTTCCGCACCGCCGACAGCGTCAAGGGTTACGGCCGCACCGGCATGGCGTCCGTGATCGGCGCGGGCCGGGGAGCGGCCGGATTGGATGCCGGTGGTCGGCGTCCCTCGGACGCGCGCCTGAACGGCAATACCGCCGGACAGATCGGGCGGTCTGCGGTGCAGACCGCGATGCGACTCGCCAGCCGGACACCGGACAAGAGCTGATGCCCCAGAATTCGAGAAGTGGAGGACCGCCCATGGAGGCGCATGGATTTGATGTCGATCTCGTTCTGGAGCCCCGCCTTTCGGCTCGGCGTGCCTGGATAGTGGCAAGCGCCGCAGGCGGGCTGAGCCTGATCCTTGCAACCGCGCTGGTCGTCGTTCTGCCCTTGCGGGAAACTCAGGTCTTCACAGTTCTCGTGGATCGGCAGACCGGGGACGCTGAAAACATTCTGCGGGTCGCCCCGACCGGCATCGAGGACCAGGAAGCGCTGAAGCAAAGCCTCCTCGTGGCTTACGTCTCCGATCGCGAAGGCTATTTCTTGGCCGGCATCCAAGCCCGGCTTGAAAGTGTCCAGCGCCGCTCGACAGGGGGTGCAGAGGAAAGTCTGCGGCTTCTCTGGTCAAAGGGCGGCGGCAACACGGCCTATCCGCCCGATGTCTACGGCCCCGGAGCGGAAGTCATGGTGACCGTGCGTCGGATCACCTTCCTTTCGCCGAACGTCGCCCAAGTTCGCTTCCTGAAAACCCTGCGCAAGGCGAAGCAGGAGGCGGTGACCCAACCCTTCGTCGCCACGGTCGAGTTCGACTTCGAGCCGAAGACCGAACGCTCCCTTGCCCATGTTTGGGAAAACCCGCTCGGCTTCACCGTCTCGGCCTACCGCGTCGACGCCGAAACCCTGGAGACCAATCCATGACCCGTTCCCTCCTTCTCCCGGGGCTTGCCTTCGCTTGCGGCCTCGGCATCGCGAGTATCGCCTCTGCCGAGATCGCCCCAGCGTCGATGGGCGCCGATGCCCGCGTCCGGTCGGTCCTCTACAACCCGGTCGATGTCATCCGGCTCGACACGCATTTGCGTGTGAACACCGCCATCGAACTTGGGTCAGGCGAGCGGATCGATTCCGTCCTTCTCGGCGACAGCGAAGCCTTCGAGGTCGAGGTGCTCTCGAACCGGACCACGGTTTCCGTGAAGCCCCTGATCGCCGGGGCCGAGACCAACATGACGATCTACACCGGGCGGCGCACGATTTCTCTCTCGATCAGCGAGGGTAGGTCTCGTAACCCGACCTATCGGCTCGTCCTGCGCTATCCTGAGACGGGCACGAGCCGGACCGCCCGCAGCACGGTGGCCGCAGGCTCACGCGACATCGGGTATGCCTGGTCTGGCGATGAGACCCTGAAACCCGTGCACATCTGGAATGATGGGCAAACGACCTACTTCGCCTTCGCCCCGGGCCTTCGTCCCTCGATCTTCGGCGTCGATGCGACGGGACGCGAAGTGACGCTGAACTCCGGCACGCGGGGCAGCATCGTCCGCGTCTCGGGCCTGCGCTCCGCCTATTCGATCCGGATCGGCGGCCAGGTTCTGTGCATCGAGCGAGTGGATGGGGGCATGACCACCGATCCGGCCCTGCTCGCCAAGCTTCAGGGCTGGGAGTTTTGACATGGCTGATCCGGAAATGACTGATCCGCAGAAGACCGCCGAGCCAGACTACAAGATCGAGCGGCC
>OFDN01002375.1_pt1 | contig 10477 bp, 12 predicted proteins | sample 1520971 | NCBI WGS metagenome assembly OFDN01 (sample SAMEA94257418, study PRJEB24077) | hot springs metagenome | biome: Aquatic biome; feature: Geographical feature; material: Water | place: India | collected 2012-06-12 | depth 5 m | reverse complement strand
TTGCTGGGTTTGGCGCTGCCGGGCGGCGCTACGGCGCCCGAGCGGCTGCTGCCGCTGCCCGTGCTGCGCAGCCTGCTGGGCGAGCAGGCGCAGGCACTGCTGCCTGCCGCTGCCGCGGGCCCGCGCCGCACGCCCGACGAGTTGTACGAGCTGGCGCTGCCATCGGTGCTGCAGGTGCTGGCGATGCCGCTGGATGCAGCGGCATCGCCGAACTGAGCGTGCTCAGCCCGCGGTGCCGTCGTCCGTCGCCGCGTCCGCCTTCGGCCGGCCGGTCTTCAGGCTGGGCGCGCGGTCCAGCGCCAGCAGGAAGTTCTTGTCCGACATGCTGTGCAGCGCGGCGATGCCGGCGCGCAGCAGCTCGCTCTTCTTCACATGCCGCTGCAGCTGGGTGCCGCGTTGCTTCAGCACGGCCAGCAGTTCGTACTCGTCCTTGGGCATGGTGAAGCTGTCGCGCACCAGCTTGGCCTTGGGCTTGGGCGCCTCCTGCGCCGGCTTGGCGGCGGACCTGGCGTCCGCCTTCTTGCCGTGCTGCTTGACTGCCTTGCCCGGCTTGGCGGCCTCGGCGGGCGGCGCCTGCAGCTTGATGGCCGGCTTGGCCGCCGAGCGGGCCACCACCACGCCGTTGGCGTGCGCCGGCGCTTCGACCTTCGCAGCCAGGGTGGCGGTGTCCGTCGACGTGGCGGGCAGGGCGGCCACCTGGGTGGCGACGGTGGCTTTGCGCTGGCGGGTCACTTTGGTCATGGTGCTTTCTACAACTGTGTATACGGTATAAACAGTTTATACTGAAAGCCTGGGCCTTCACCCAGCCTCCCGTGCGGAAAGGATCGTCATGCAGTTCTACTCCAACGCATTGCGCTTCTGCCCGGCATCGGTAGGCGCGTTGATGGACACCGGCTTCCTGCGCAGCGTGCTGCACGACGTGGAAGACCCCACCCATCCCGACGGCGCGCTGGCGCAGCCGGGGCCGGATGCCGCTGCGCCCCGTCCGCTGCGGTCGCGCTGGCGCGGCCTGCTGCACGCCATCAGCGGCCACCGCCCCGCGGCGGCCGCCGATCGCTAGCCCGCAGGCAGGGCTTTGGCCTGCAGCACGCCACCGGCCCGCACGAAGTGGCCGGCGCCCAGGTGGTGGATCGTCTGCAGCTCGAGGTTGTCGTCGCTGAACCGCCAACGGCCGTTCGAGAAGACACGTTCATCGGCGGCGGCCGCCACCACCTCCGCGAAGCAGGTGTCGTAGGCCGCTTCGGTGTGCGGCTCGGGGATCAGCCGGCATTCCAGCCAAGCCGCGCAGCCCGTCTCGATCAGCGGCATGCCGAGCTTCGGACCCGGCCGCGCGACGACGCCCAGGCGATCGAACTTGTCGCCATCGCGGCCGCTCGTGCTGCCGACGGCATAGGTCACATCCACCAGCGCGGTGCCGGGCAGGCACAGCGCGAATGCGCCGCTCGCCGCGACGAGTTCGCGGGTGAAGGTCTGCTTGTCGATCACGACCGCGATGCGCGGCGGCGTGAACTCGACCGGCATCGACCAGGCCGCCGCCATCACGTTGCGCTGGGCGCCGTGGGCGCTGGTCACCAGCACCGTGGGCCCGTGGTTGACCAGCCGGCTGGCATGTTCGAGGGCGACCGGTCGGAAGTGTGGACTCATGGCAGTTCTTGCTCCAGGCTGTGGCAGGTCAGGCACCTGCGTGCGGGCCGTGCCTGCGGTGAGGCGGTCGGGCTTCCGGCCCGACGACCTTGCGCGGTTCGGGGCGACGGCCGGAGTATGAGCCGCGGCTGAAGCTGCCGCGCGCCGTGGCCGCCGCGGCCTGCTGGCTGCGGGCCATGTCGCCATGCCGTCCTCTCCGATCGTGCACCGGCCTACTTCCAAAGCGCAAGGCGCCGTCCTAGCTCCGGTGGCAACCCGCTGACGCTCCGCAGGCGGATGCGGCAAGTGCCGGTGGCGGCGATGCTGGCGGCGCCGCCCGGGCATGTGCCCGGTCGGCCCGGCAGACCCGCCGACCACCGGAGAGGAACATGGACGTCTCTTACTCGAGGACCGATACGGCACTGCTGCTGATCGACCCGTACAACGACTTCCTGAGCGAGGGCGGCAAGCTGCACGGCCTTGCGAAGCAGGTGTTCGACGCGACAGGCACGCTGGACAACCTCCGCCGCGTCGTCGCAGCAGCCCGTGCCGCCGGCATCCGGGTGTTCTTCACGCCGCACCACCGGGCGCGGCCGTCGGACTTCAGCCTGTGGAAGAACGCCTCGCCCTACCTCCTGGGCGGCGACCGGATGCAGGTGTTCGCCGAAGGCAGCTGGGGTGGCGAGTGGCATCCCGACTTCGTGCCGCAGGAGGGCGACGTGGTGGCCAAGGAGCACTGGCATTCCAGCGGCTTCGCGCACACCGACCTGGACCTGCTGCTGCGCCGGCACGGCATCGAGAAGGTCATCCTCGTCGGGCTGCTGGCCAACACCTGCGTCGAATCCACCGGCAAGTTCGCGGCGGAACTCGGCTACCACGTCACCCTGGTGGTCGATGCGACGGCCGCGTTCACCCGGGAGGCGATGGACGCCGCCCACAAGATCAACGGCCCCACCTATGCGCACGCGATCGTCGCCACCGCGAACCTGGTGCAGGCCCTGGCCGCCCCGGCGGTGCTCGAGCCATGACGCGCAGCACCGGCCATCCGATCCAGCACCGCCCCACCACCCGCCAGGAGTCTTCTGACATGAGCATCGCATCCAGCGCCATCCACGCCCCGAACCAGTTCGTCGAGATCGACGGCCGACGTCTGGCCTACCGCGACATTGGCAGCGCGACCGGCACGCCGATCGTCCTGTGCACCCGCTTCCGCGGCAACATGGACGTCTGGGACCCGCTGTTCCTGGACACCCTGGGCGCGCAGGGTCTGCGGGTCATCACCTTCGACTACAGCGGTCTCGGGCTGTCGACCGGTGTGCCCGACTACGATCCGGCGGCACTGGCCAAGGACGCGAGCGACCTGATGAAGGCGCTGAAGCTGGGCAGGTCGGTGATCGCCGGCTGGTCGCTGGGCGGCATCGCGGCGCAGGTCTTCCTGGCGCTGTTTCCGGAGCAGGTCTCGCACGTGGTGGTGATCGGTTCGGTGCCACCTGGCCCGAACGTCAAGCCCGCCGAGCAGCTCTTCTTCGACACTGCCAACATCCCCGACTACACGCTCGAGGACCAGACCATCCTGTTCTTCGAGCCGAAGTCGGCGGCCAGCCGCGAGGCGGCGCGGCGGTCCGTCGATCGCATTGCGTCGCGCACCGCGGGCCGCAGCATGCCCGTCCCGCACGGCTGGGCCAGGGAGTACCTGGGCACCTCGCCGAAGAGCCCGCTGTTCCCTTCGGACGCGGTGCTGCAGGTGATGAAGACCACCGCGGTCCCCATCCTGCACGTGGGCGGCGACCACGACATCATCTTCCCCGTCGAGAACTGGTACGCCCTGAACCAGGTGCTGCCCACGGTCCGGCTGCTGACATTCCCGTCCTCCGGCCACGGCCCGCAGCACCAGCATCCGGTGGCGGCGGGCGAAGGCATCGCGTCGTTCATCCGGTCCGCGAAATGATCCCGGCGCTCAGGGCGGCGAGGGCTCGATCCCCGGCGGCGGCGTCGCGCTCGTCGTGTCGGCAGGCCCCGGCCAGAAGCCCACGCCGGGCAGCCGCAGGCGCCGGTCATCCACGTCGATGCCGACGTTCAGGCCGAGCAGGCTGAGCTCCAGGCCCTCGGTGCGGGCCACCGTCGCGCCCAGCAGCCCGAACACCGACACCTGCCAGCCGGTGCCGCTGGGTGCCGGGGCCAGCAGCGTCGTGGGCCCGATGTAGTCCTTGCCGATCGCCGTGGCGGGCAGGTCGAGACCCAGCTCCGGCGCCTGGCGGGCCACCCAGGCGACGAAGGTGTTGCTGTTCGGCCCGGGCCAGATCCGGTAGCTGCGCGACCAGGGATAGCCGCGCACCGCTTCCTCGATGCGATCGATGAGCGCGTCCACGCCGGGTCCGCGACGCTGCGCAAGCAGCATGGGCTCGGCGCCGTACCAGCGTCGGTCTGGCGCATCGGTGCTCGATTCGACGACACCATCGCCGCCTCGCCAGCTGCGCCAGCCGACCATCTGGTAGGTCGTCCATTCGGTCGCCCCGCTGCGCTTGACGGCGATCCACGGGTGGATGGCGAAGGCGCCGCGCCAGCGCACCGTGCGCGCTCCGTAGACCTGCACCACGGCCTCCTGCACCGTGGCCGCATCGGGGGCCAGCCCGACCCGGTCCTGGCTGCCTTCGTACCAGGGGCGCTCGAGATCCACGTCGCCGAAGGCCAGCACCCCCAGCGGCCCCATGAGCAGCAGCAGCACCGAGCCGACCAACGCGCGCAGCAGGCGATGCCACCAGGCGCGCCGCGGCGGCCTCGGCCTGTCGGGCTGGATGTCGGTCTGGTTCGCCACGCTGCTTCCTTTGGGTCGTCGAAGGTGCACGCACGGCCGCAGGCGCGGGTGCGGTTCGCGATGTGGCCGGTGGGCGCGTGCATCGCCGCGCCCGGTTGCCTGTCAGGCCGGTGCGGCCGCTTCCGCGCTGCCTTCGGCCGCGCCAGGGCGGCGCTGCGTGCGCAGCCGCGCGATTATGAAGTTGGCGGCGAGCATCGCCGCGTGCTGGTCCCGCCCCTATCCCACCGTGACCGATGCCCGGGTGCAGTCGCCCGAGCCCGCCAACTGGCTGCAGTACCGCGGCTACGACGCCGGCTGGGGCTACAGCCCGATGGAGCGCACCGACCGCCGCAACGTCGGCAAGCTGCAGCTGGCGTGGTCGTACACCACGGGCCAGACCGAAGGCCACCAGGCGCCGCCCATCGTCAATGGCGGCTACATGTACGTGGCCACGCGGGGGGCAGGTGATCGCGCTGGATGCCAAGTCGGGCAACTGCTGGCCTTCCTCACCTTCCCGATGGCGGTGAGCTGGTGGCCTGGTGCGACGGACGGGGCAGCCTGCGGGCTGGGCAACCCGTTTGCCAAGCTGCTGCGCACACAGGAGCTTGGATGAAACCTCAAATCGGCTTGGCGCTGTCCGGCGGCAATGCGCTGGGCGCCTATGCGGCCGGCGCGTATGCCGCGCTGCACCGCGCCGGCATGGAGCCGCAGGTGATCAGCGGCGCGTCCATCGGTGCCGTCACGGCCACCCTCATCGCCGGCAATCCGCCCGAGCGTCGGGTGGCGCGGCTCGAGGAGTTCTGGCGGCAGGCGGCTGCGCCGAGCATCTACGGGGGCGGCGTGCCCAACGGCTGGATGCGCGATCTCTACAACAAGCTGCAGGCGACGCAGGCGTTGATGGTCGGGCGACCCGGCCTGTTCAGGCCTCGGCCGAGCGGCTTCCTGTCGTTGCTGCCCGGCACGCCGCCCGACGTCGGGCTGTTCGACCCGCTGCCGCTGGTGGGCACGCTGGAGCGCCTGGTGGACTTCGACTACCTGAACCAGCAAGGGCCTGCGGTGGTGCTCACCTGCGTCGATCTGCTCGATGGCTCGCCGGTCTATTTTGACAGCCGCAAGCAGGTGATCGAGCCGCGCCACGTGCTGGCCAGCACCGCCTTCATCCCCGGCTTTCCGCCGGCGCGGATCGATGGACGGCTGCTCGGCGACCCTGGCATGCAGGCCAACCTGCCGCTCGATCCGTTGCTGGAGGCACCCACGGGCGACCTGACCTGTTTCGCCGTGGACCTGTTCGACTCCGTGGGTCAGGCGCCCACCTCGATGGACACCGCGCTGGAACGGGCGCAGGACATCCTGTTCAGCGCCCAGTCCCTGCGGACCATCGCGGCGGTCCGCAAGGCGCGTCGCCTGCAGCGCAGCCTGGCGGAGGTGAAGTCACGGCTGGCCGCGCAAGCCATCGACCTGAACAGCCTGGCGCCGTGGCTGGACGATGTGCAGGTGCACGAGCTGGAGCTGGTGCTCATCGCCTACCGGGCGCCGGTGCACGAACTCGGCGCCAAGGCGATGGAGTTCTCCGCGCGGTCGATCGGCGAACGGTGGCAGGCGGGCGAAGCCGACATGGACCGCGCGCTGGCCCTCCACCGGGCGGGGCAGGCCACCACCGACGACCCCGGCTTCCGCTTCTACGATGGGCGTCGCCGTGACCCACGCACCGAGACGACGGGCGCCAACGACGCATCGGCGTCCTGAGGCGCCCGGCATGGGCCGTCCGCGCACGCTGCGCATCACCCGACGGCCGGGCTGGTGACGGGAACCCGGCGTGCTGCGCGACAACCCGCAAGGCGCCCAGTCTCATGCGCCCTGATGCCCCCATGACACCAGACGGGCGCTATCTGGTGGTGCGCGGTCGCCTCTGGCGCGCCGCCAATCCCGCGCTGCCGGCCACGGTGCGGCAGGAACTGGTGCAGCAACTGATGTCGGCGCGGCGGGCTCTGAGGGGCACCCGACCGGCGCAGGAGCGGGCGGACGCGCGCCGGCGGGTCGATGCCGTCAAGACCGCGCTGGGCGAGCGCGGGCCGGTCTGGTGGACCGATGGCGCACCGGACTACAACCGCAAGCTGGCCCGCAACACGCCTTACGCGGACTGGTACGAACGGTTGGAGCGCTCACAGGCAGCCGCTGCCGGTGGAGAGCGCATGCAGCCACCCTGACCGGGCACCGTCGGGCGCGCCAGCCACGGGTGCCGATGCCGGCCCGTGCCCGTTCAGCCTTGCCACACCCCATAGCCCGCCTCCCGCAAGGCGATGCCGAGTTCGACCTCCATCTCGCAGGCGGCTGCATACGGCATCGGGTTGTATACCTCGTACAGATGCGGCAGCAGGCGCAAGCCGTAGCGCAACACGTAGCGGTTGGCCTGGATGCCCGCCTTGTGGCGGTCGAAGCGCAGGTCGGGATCGAGGCCGGTCATGCCGACGTAGACCAGCGGCTTGCCCAGCCGGTAGTCCGGGTTGCAGCGCCGGAAACGCGCTTCGTTCCAAACCTGGTCGGCCAGCTCGACGACGTAGACGTGATGACGGTGGGTCGTGCTCATGAGCCTGTCGGACGCCATCTTCCTGCACCCACCGCCGGTCATCGGGGGTGGAGGTGTTTCCCGGCTCGCCATGCCGGATGTGCCGGCCCGATCGGCCACCAAGAAAAAAGCCCCGGGCGCTGCGGCCAGGGGCTTCGTTTCTTCCGCCGGGCATCCGTGGGACGCTGCGGGACATCGGGTTGGTGGAGACGAGGAGGATCGAACTCCTGACCTTCGCATTGCGAACGCGACGCTCTCCCAGCTGAGCTACGCCCCCACTACCGCCGGCGATTATAGACACACCTTTGGGGGATAACGCCCGGCCCGCGCACCGGGCTGGGGCGGTACAGTCGGCCTGTAAGTTGCTTTCCAGAAGCCATCGCTTTCTGTAATCCTGTTTTCATGCCGACCCCTGTTCATCCCGCCGACTGGTCGGGCCGCTTCGCTGCCCTGCCGGTGCTGCAGCAGGTGGCTGCCGCAATGCCCGGCATGCCGGCGGCATTGCAGCGCATGGGGCAGGCGGTGCTGGCGCATCCGTTCCGTGCCGCCACGCTCAACATCGACGAGTTCGCCGGTGAGGTGTCGGTCTCGGTGGCCACGGCCAACCGCTTTGCACGGGCGCTGCATTTCGCCGGCTATCCGCAGTTCCGTGCCGAACTGGCCCGCGGCTTCGAGGCCATCCTGGCGCCGGTGGAAAGCCTGCGCAGCAACCTGCGCCACGGCGCCAGCATCCCGCAGGCGATGGCCGCCTCGCTGGGCGAGACCCTGGGCAACCTGGAGCACACGCTGCAGGCGCTGCAGCAGCAGCCTTGCGAAGCCGCGGTGCGGCTGATCGCCGAGGCCGAGCAGGTGCTCACGCTGGGCTGGGGCAGCAGCGCCTACCTGGCCGGGCTGCTGCAGCATGAGCTGGAGCCGTACTGCTCCCGCGTCAGCAGCCTGGCCCAGGCCGGCGGGCCTTCCCATGCGGCGCGGCAGCTGGTCAAGCGCGGGCCGGCCGACGTGCTCATCGCACTGGCCTTCCCGCGGTACGTGGAAGACACCATCCTGCTCACCCGGCTGGCGCGCGAGCGCGGCGTCAAGGTGCTGGCGCTGACCGACGAGCCCACTTCGCCGCTGGTGCCGCTGGCCGACGTGGTGCTGTATGCCCGCGTCAACCGCCAGATCGCCTCCACCAGCAATGCCACGGTGCTGGCGCTGCTGGAAGCCCTGGTGGCGGCCCTGGTGCACAACACGACCGGCGCGGTGCAGCGCGCCGAGGAGATGGCCAGTGGCGTGCTGCCCTGGCTGCAGATCGGGCCGGGCCGCAGGCCCTCGGCCCGCAAGGAATCGCCATGAGTTCTTCCAGTTCCCGTCCCGTGCCGGTCATCGCGCTCCATGGCGGCGCCGGCACCCTGTCGCGCGCCACCATCTCCGCCGAGCAGCAGGCCGCCTACCGCGATGCGCTGGGCACCATCCTGCGTGCCGGCCAGGCCATGCTGGCCGAGGGCGCGAATGCGCTCGACGTGGTCACCGAAGCGGTGCGCCAGCTGGAGGAATGCCCGCTGTTCAATGCCGGGCGCGGCGCGGTGTACACCGCCGAGGCACGGCATGAACTCGATGCCTGCGTGATGCGCGGCAGCGACCTGGCCGCCGGCGCGGTGGCCGGCGTGCGCACGCTGCGCAATCCGGTGCTGGCCGCGCGGGCGCTGCTGGAAGAAGGCGGCGCGGTGATGCTGATCGGCGAGGGCGCCGAGCGCTTCGCGGTGCGGCAGGGCTGCGAGACGGTGTCGCCCGACTGGTTCGGCACGCCGGCGCGGCTGCAGCAACTGCGCACGATGCAGGCCGCCCAGGCCGGCGACACGATGGCGCTGGACCACGACGGCGCCGCGGCGCAGGCGGCGCAGGCCGCCCCCTTGGACGAGCGCGCCAAGTTCGGCACCGTCGGCGCGGTGGCGCTCGATGCCCAGGGCCACCTGGCCGCCGCCACCTCCACCGGCGGCATGACCAACAAGCGGCCCGGTCGCGTCGGTGATTCACCGCTGATCGGCGCCGGCTGCTATGCCAACGACCGCACCGTCGCCGTGTCCTGCACCGGCGCGGGCGAGGCCTTCATGCGCGCGCTGGCCGCGCACGACATCTCCGCATTGATGGCCTACGCCGGCCTGCCGCTGGAAGAGGCCGCGCGCCGCGTGGTGATGGACACCCTGCCGCCGCTGGGCGGCCGCGGCGGGCTGATCGCGGTGGATGCGCAGGGCCATGTCACGCTGCCCTTCAACACCGAAGGCATGTACCGCGGCTGGGCCCGCGTGGGCCAGCCGGTGCGGGTGGCCATCTATGCCGACGAGGAGGGCGCATGAACAACAAGCCCGCCGTGCCGGCGGCGCTGCGCCGCGTGCTGGAGGTGGAAGACCTCAGCGTCAGCTTCAAGACCGAGCAGGGCCGCTTCCAGGCGGTGCGGTCCCTGGGCTTCCATGTGGACGCCGGCGAGACGCTGGCCATCGTGGGGGAGTCGGGCTCGGGCAAGTCGGTTTCGTCACTCGCGTTGATGCGGCTGGTGGAGCATGGCGGTGGCCGCATCGACAGCGGCCGCATGTGGCTCACCCGCCGCGATGGCGAGCGCATCGACCTCGCCCAGGCCAGCCCGGCACAGATGCGCTCGCTGCGCGGTGCCGACGTGGCCATGGTGTTCCAGGAGCCGATGACCTCGCTGAACCCGGTGTTCACCGTCGGCCAGCAGGTGGCCGAGAGCATCGTGCTGCACCAGGGCCGCAGCCAGGCCGAGGCACTGGCCGAAGCGCTGCGCCTGTTCGACCTGGTGCGCATCCCGGAATCGCGCGAGGTGCTGGGCCGGCACCCCCACCAGCTGTCGGGCGGCATGCGGCAGCGGGTGATGATTGCGATGGCGCTGGCCTGCCGGCCCACGCTGCTGATCGCCGACGAGCCCACCACTGCGCTCGACGTCACCATCCAGGCGCAGATCCTGGCGCTGATCCGCCAGCTGCAGCAGGAGCTGGCGATGGGCGTGATCTTCATCACCCACGACATGGGCGTGGTGGCCGAGATCGCCGACCGCGTGCTGGTGATGAAGCGCGGCGACAAGATCGAGGAGGGCGATTGCCGCTCGCTGTTCGCGCAGCCGCGGCAGCCCTACACCCAGGCCTTGCTGGCTGCGGTGCCGCAGTTGGGCGCGATGCAGGGCCAGGACCTGCCGGCCCGCTTCGCGCTGCCGGGCGAGGCATTGGTCGATGCGGCCGGCGAGCAGATCCTGATGCCCGACAGCGTGCGCCGCGACCTGCCTCCGGTGCTCAAGGTCGACAAGCTCGTCACCCGCTTCCCGCTGCGCAGCGGCGTGTTCGGCCGCGTCAAGCGCCAGGTGCATGCGGTGGAGCAGATCAGCTTCGAGCTGCAGGCTGGCGAGACGCTGGCCCTGGTGGGCGAATCGGGCTGCGGCAAGAGCACCACCGGCCGCTCGCTGGCGCGCCTGATCGCGCACCAGGGCGGCCACGTGGAAGTGG
>OFDN01002372.1_pt1 | contig 10488 bp, 3 predicted proteins | sample 1520971 | NCBI WGS metagenome assembly OFDN01 (sample SAMEA94257418, study PRJEB24077) | hot springs metagenome | biome: Aquatic biome; feature: Geographical feature; material: Water | place: India | collected 2012-06-12 | depth 5 m | reverse complement strand
TATAGTGAAGACGGCCTGCACTGGACAATGACCGATTACCATCCCGGTCGCCGCCATTTTGCAGGACTGAACGGTGTGGTATATGCTTATGAAAACGGCCAGTTGCTACGTTCCGACAACCATGGTATTGATTATCAGACAATTAGTGCGAGTCTTCCGTTTCCGCAAAAATTTATGGTCAGGGAAACAGGGCAAATGATTATTGCCAATAATGACGGCATTTATACCTCAGATGACCAGGGCGTATCCTGGACAATGATCAGCACCCTAACGGGTGTAAATCCGGTTATTATGGCCGGCGACCAGCGCCTGGGCTGCTGGAAGTTCATTGACAACGTTTTTAACTACTGGCGTTCAGCGGGCCCCGGCGAGCCATTGGAACATGTTTTTTCTGCTTCGTCTCCTATCAGTAGCTTTTATTTTTCACAAACGGCAACAGGCAGCAACGGCCAGATTTATATCACCACCGGCGGCGACTACAACAGGTTCGTATGGTCGGAAGACGGCGGAGAAACCTGGTCCGAATCGGCAGTAAAACCGGGCGCACCTGCACGAATAATGTCCATGGCTATTATGCCCGATGGGAAACCCATTGCCCGGCTGAATGACGGGAAATGGTATATCTCCGATAACCAGGGCGCCACATGGACCGTAACGACCACGACAGTTCCTGATTTGGCTACCTATGCTTTCAGTTTTCCGGACAACAGTTTTTTTGTTTACGGCACACCAAAGCTGCAACGTTATCAGAGCCCCGGACAATTTACATTCGCAGCATTCGGACTGGATAATTCCGGCAAAATTTCACTGCATGCACCGGGTGCGGTTTATATGGCCGTCAGTGGAGGTATCCTTAAAATTGAGGACAATGATATGTCATTTATTCCGGTGGAACTGCCGGCTGCAAATGCGCATTGCACCAGTTTTTTATGGGATAATGAAGGCCGGTTTTACAAGAATGAATGTTATCAAAATTTGATGGTGTCCGAAGATGCAGGGGCCCACTTCGATACTATATTAAGTGTTGCCGATTTGGTTTTGCAGGAGAGTATCAGGCAAGTGTTCAGAACGGGAGATACCATTCGTGTTCTGACCCCCCATTACCTTTATACCAGCAAGGATGGCGGCAATACCTGGTCGCACAATACCGAAGTACCCGGGCTGCTTTTTTTTGAACAAATAGCCATCAGTGCTTCCGGAACAATTTTTATCAATGACCTGGACAGAATCTGGCGTTCGGATGATGACGGACAAACATTTACGGCGGTCAATTTTAATCCATGGGTATCAAATGGTATTCAATGTGTGGGCGAAACGTTGTACAGCCTCAAAGGGTATTACAATATATTTTACACGACCGATGAAGGAGACAACTGGAATGCAATACCCACCAACCCGCTGGAAGGTATTTTTGATGAACATGTATCCTATTTTTCCTCTTTTATCGTCACGAGTAACCAGCAAATTTATGCTGCGGGCGAGCTGGAGAATAAAGCCACCATTTTTCAATCACAGGACCTGGGGCAGTCCTGGAATTCATTTGAAATTGAGACAGACCTCCCGGGCTCATTCTGTAATATCGTGGGGATTGGAAAAGACGGCAGGTTGTATTTCACCTCGCAGGGCTCTGTGGTGGCGCCCCAGGCATTGTATAAAACCGACCAGCCGGTGGTACTTTCAGGAAAAGAGCCTGATGATTCCTTCCAAAAATTATCCGTATTCCCCAATCCTGCCGATGAAAAACTGTATGTCAGTGGTTTGAACAAGGGGGCCTCACAGATAGCATTATTTAACCAGGCCGGAGCATTGTTGCAACAATTTTCCTGTTATGAAACATCATTTACGCTCCAAACGGCAGCACTTCCGGCCGGTGTTTATTTTTTAAAAGCGACCGGAGGAAACGGTGTGCAGTGGAGCAAGTGGGTTAAGGCGGCCGGCCGATAGGAACATGGGAACATGGGAACATCCAACAAGGAACAAGGGAACATCCAACACAGAACAAAAAACATTCAACTAACGTAGCGTACACAAAAAGGAAACTTTCCGGAAATTATCAAATTGAGTACACTGCATTATCTGGATGTTCCGTGTTGGATGTTCCTTGTTGAATTGTTGGATGTTCCTTGTTGGATGTTCCCATGTTCCCATGTTCCTCGTTTAAATGTGGCCTCGTTACATCAGTGTATGTAACGAGGCCAAACCTTTTTGTAACGTCATCAAACCACCCCGAAAAAAAGAAACGAGAGCAAACCATTGTGTAACCGTATCAAACCCAGCCTGACTGATTCATACTTCACATTTGCAGAAAATCTCATCTGCGCCATGTCACTTCTTTCAAAACGTTTTGCGGGGGAAGTGACACAGTCAGATGGCAGGGCAGACTTCAACTTCTGCAGAAGAGAGTTTGCCTTGTTTTTTATTCATCTTTTTTCAATGATTGTGTCATGCATCAGTTAAAATCTTACCAACACCTCATTCTTTTACTGCTCTTATTTTTTACCGGAATCAGCTCCGGATTTGCAGCTACGATCACAGTGACCAATGGTAGTAATACAGGCACTGGAAGTTTACGGAATGCGATTGCTTCTGCCGTTTCGGGCGACATCATCGTATTTTCAGGTGTATCTACCGTGACCCTGACGTCCGGCGAGCTGCTGATCGACAAGAACCTGACCATCGACGGCGGCGCTTCCGGTGTGACGGTTACCCGTTCAGGAGGCTCGCAGTTTCGAATTTTCCATATTGCTTCGGGTACTGTTACCCTGAATAAACTTACCGTTACCAATGGCAACCTGCCCGGTGGCGGCGGCGGCGGATTAGCGCTCGATCAGGCAGGCACACTCAACCTGAACAGTTGTGTATTCAGCGGCAACTCAGCCACTGAAGGTGCAGGTATAGTACTTGGAGGCAATGCAACGATTAGCAATTGTACGATAACCGGCAACAGCACCAGCAGCAACTCCACTGTCGGCGGCGGGCTTTTGGTATATCCGCCTACCGTACTGGTAATTACGGGGAGTACCATCAGCAACAACACGAATGGTCAGGGCGGCGCAGGCTTTGACATTCGCGGCGGCGGCGGCGGCAGCTCGCATGTTACCGTCACCAACTGTACCATCAGCGGTAATGCAGAACACGGTTTTATTTCACCGAATCCGCAGAATACCTCCATCCTTACCAATGTGACGATTACAAACAATAGCGTTGGCCTTCAAAATTTTAGCGGCAATGTCACTTTAAAAAATTGTATCGTAGCAGATAATACGTCTTTTGATATTCTTTCTAATATCAGTTCCAGCAGTTCATTCAACCTGATCGGAACCGGTGGATCAGGAGGTTTGAGTAACGGTGCAAACAGCAATCAGGTCGGCGTTGCTAACCCAGGTCTATTACCACTGGCCAGTAACGGTGGCGTTACCCAAACACATGCATTGTCGGGCTGCAGCCCCGCTATCAATGCAGGAACTAACTCAGGCGCTCCATCCACCGACCAGCGCGGCAGTTCACGTCCGTTTGGCGGCACCACCGATATCGGTGCTTATGAGCTGCAAAGCAGCGCAACCGTCGTCAATGTCAACGGCACAGTAACCGATGTAACGTGCGCCGGCGCCGCCAACGGCATTATCGACCTGACCGTAAGTGGCGGCACCTCGCCTTACACCTACACCTGGACTGGAACTGGTACCGGCACTGATCCTCGTACAAACCTTGGTCCGGGAACATATACGGTAACGGTAACCGATAATGCCGGTTGTTCAGATGTTTATACTGGAACAGTAACACAACCATCTGCCATTAACATTAACCGAACCATTACCAACGTTACCTGCAATGGCGGTAATAATGGCAGTATCGACCTTTCGGTAACCGGTGGACTCGGCGCATATTCCTACAACTGGAGTGGAGTGGGTACAGGCACCGATCCGCGCACCAACCTCACCGCAGGAACATATACCGTAACCGTGACCGACGGCAACGGATGCACACGCACCAATGTTTCCACTGTTACTGAGCCGTCAATCATTTCGGTTACCGGTTCAGTAACAAATGTCACCTGTAACGGCAGTGCAAACGGCTCTGTTAATTTAACAGTGACGGGAGGTAACGGCACTTATTCTTACGCCTGGAGCGGTACCGGAACAGGTACCGACCCGCGCACTAACCTCGCCGCCGGAACATATACCGTCACCGTTACAGATGGTAATAACTGTACGCAAACCAATTCGTTTACTGTGACTGAACCGGCTGCTATTTCGGTCACCGGTGTAGTAACGAATGTAACCTGCAACGGCGGCACAACCGGAGCCGTCAATTTGACAGTGACCGGAGGGGTTGGCGCCTATTCTTATGCCTGGAGCGGAACTGGAACCGGTACCGATCCGCGTACCGGATTGGCTGCGGGCACTTATACCGTAACGGTAACGGATAGCAATAACTGTACGAAAACCAATTCATTCAATGTGACTGAACCGTCGGCTATTTCCATTACCGGTGTAGTAACGAATGTAACCTGCAACGGTGGCACAAACGGTTCCGTGAATCTGACCGTGACAGGCGGCGTCGGCATTTATTCATACGCCTGGAGTGGTGTCGGAACAGGCACAGATCCTCGTACCGGTTTGGCAGCAGGAACTTACACTGTAACAATAACAGATTCTAACAGCTGCACCAAAACAAGTTCGTTTGTTATTAGTCAACCTGTACCTATTTCCATTACTGCAAGTGTCGGCAGTGCCACCTGTAGTGCCAGCAACGGTAGTATTACACTCACCGTCACCGGAGGTGTCGGCTTTCTCACGTATGCATGGACAGGCGCTGGTGTCGGTGGCAATCCACGCGTCAATCTGGCAGCCGGCACATATACCGTTACAGTTACAGACGATAACAACTGTACCAAAACAGCATCTGTCACGGTAGGCAATTTAGGTTCGGCCATTATTGTTTCACCTTCCGTGAACAATGCAACCTGTGGTATGAGCAACGGCAGCATCAGTCTGGCACTTTCCGGTGCTGTAGCGCCGGTTACTTACAACTGGACCGGTGTCGGTACAGGTACTAACCCGCGTATCAACCTTGCAGCAGGTACTTACACCGTAACGATAACAGACGGTAACGGATGTTCGGCCATCAGCACCAATACAGTTGCTGCACCCGATGTGACACCACCGACCATTACCTGCCCGGCCAACACAACAGTTGCTGCCGGAGCAAATTGTAATGCAACACTTGCTTCGTATGTAGCAGCTGCAACGGCATCCGACAACTGTACGGCCAACCCCGTCATCACACAAAGTCCGGCTTCCGGTACGATCATCACAGGCTCCCAGGTGGTAACAATGACAGCAACTGATGCCTCCGGCAACTCAGCAACCTGTTCGTTTACAGTAACCGTTGCCGACCAAACGCCGCCGACGATCACCTGCCCTTCAAATACTACGGTTGCTGCAAGCGCCAACTGTAATGCAACGCTGGCTTCGTATGTGGCTGCCGCAACCGCATCAGACAACTGTACGGCCAGCCCGACTAAAACACAGAGCCCGGCAGCAGGTACCGTTATTACTGGTTCGCAAGTAGTAACACTTACCGCTACTGACGCAGCAGGCAATACTGCCACCTGTTCATTTACAGTAACGGTTGCCGACCAAACACCGCCAACCATCACCTGCCCGGTGAATACCACTGTTGCTGCAGGCGCCAACTGTACTGCAACATTGGCTTCATACACAGCTGCTGCTACGGCATCTGACAACTGTACCGCCAGCCCGACGAAAACACAAAACCCGTTTCCAGGTTCAAGTATGGCCGGTTTACAAGTGGTAACACTGACTGCAACTGATGCCGCAGGCAATACTGCAACCTGTTCATTTATTATCACTATTGCCGACCAAACACCGCCGACGATCAATTGTCCGGCTAACACTACCGTTGCAGCAAGTGCTGCTTGTAATGCTACAGTGGCGGCTTATGCAGCCGCTGCAACTGCATCAGATAACTGCACTACCCTCCCGGCCAAAACACAAAGTCCGGCAGTGGGTACTGTTATCACCGGTTCGCAAATGGTAACACTTACCGCAACTGATGCCGCCGGTAATACAGGAACCTGTTCGTTTACAGTAACGGTTGCCGACCAAACACCGCCAACCATCACCTGCCCAGTGAATACGACTGTTGCCGCAGGCGCTAACTGTTCCACAACATTAGCATCCTATACAGCAGCTGCAACAGCATCCGACAACTGTACGGCCAGCCCGACTAAAACGCAAAGCCCGGTTGCCGGAACTACTATTTCCGGTTCACAAGTGGTAACACTGACCGCAACTGATGCTGCAGGTAACACTGCGACCTGTTCATTTACGGTAACTGTAACCGACCAAACGGCACCAACCATTGCCTGCCCGAGCAATTCGACAGTTAATGCAGATGTGAATGGGAATTATACTTTAACCAGTTACGCAGCGTCCACAACTTCATCCGACAACTGTACTGCCAACCCTGCAGAGACGCAGAGCCCGGCTCCCGGAACGATCCTAGGTATTGGTATGCAAGTCATTACCATGACCGCTACCGATGGCGTAGGACTGTCATCGACCTGTAGTTTTGTGCTGACCGTTCAGCCAGGTTGTTTTGCACCAACAGTAACCTGCCCGGCAAATGCCACACTGGCAGCCGGCGCTAACTGTACTGTAGCCTTAGGCAACTACACACCTTCTGTAACAGTAACAGGAGGATGCGGAACATCCACACTGACACAATCCCCGGCTGCCGGAACATCGCTGGCATTAGGTGTACATACCATTACCGTGACAGCAACGGATGTGAATGGCAATACAGGAACCTGTTCATTTTCGGTAACCGTTACTGACCAAACAGTACCGACCATTACCTGCCCGGCTAACGCAACTGTTGCCGCAGGTGCAAACTGCACCGCAACTCTGGCTTCTTACGTCGCCGCAGCAACGGCTTCTGATAACTGCACGGCCAGCCCGACCAAAACGCAGAGCCCTGTTGCCGGTACAACTATTTCCGGTTCACAGGTGGTAACACTGACAGCAACTGATGCTGCCGGCAATACAGCAACTTGCTCATTTACAGTAACTGTTGCTGACCAAACTGCACCATCGATCACTTGCCCTGCTAACGCAACTGTTGCCGCAGGCGCAAACTGTACGGCAACTTTGGCTTCATACGTGGCATCTGCAACGGCATCTGACAACTGCACGGCCAGTCCGACCAAAACGCAAAGCCCTGCTGCCGGTACAACTATTTCCGGTACGCAAGTGGTAACACTGACCGCAACTGATGCCGCAGGTAACACAGCAACTTGCTCATTTACAGTAACTGTAGTTGACCAAACAGCACCGTCGATCACTTGCCCGGCTAACGCAACTGTTGCCGCAGGCGCTAACTGTACTGCAACGTTGGCTTCATATACCGCCGCTGCATCGGCATCTGATAACTGCACGGCCAGCCCGACCAAAACGCAAAGTCCCGCTGCCGGCACAGTATTAAACATTGGAAATCATGTAATTGTAATGACCGCCACCGATGGTGCAGGTCTTACATCAACCTGTTCATTTACGGTGACAGTGGCTGATCAAACTGCACCGACAATTGTATGTCGTCCGGCATCTGTAAGTCTGAATGCGGCTGGAGCAGGAAGTATTACACCTGCAAGTGTTTACCTGAGCGGTAGCGACAACTGCGGAACAGTGAACCTTCAGTCGGTAACGCCTTCGGCATTTACCTGTGCTAATCTGGGAGTAAACACCGTTACGCTGACTGTAAATGACGGTAATGGGAACATTGCCACCTGCAATGCCACAGTAACTGTTTCCGACAACCTTGCACCAACTGTGATTTGTCAGAATTTCACGGCCAATCTTAGCCCGGCAGGAAACGTAAGTATCACACCGGCTAACGTTTTCCAGAGTGGTACTGACAACTGCGGCATTGTTAACCTTGTATCGGTAACGCCAAACACATTTACCTGCAGCAACGTCGGACTCAACACTGTGACATTGACCGTCAATGACGGTCACGGCAACACCGCCTCCTGCAATGCAGTGGTGACTGTTCGGGATGTAACTCCGCCTACAGCAATTTGCCAAAATGCGGTGGTTAACCTGCCTTCTAACGGTACTTTAACTTTATCGCCATCAACGGTAAATAATGGATCTTCAGACAATTGTCAGTTGAACCTTTCCGTTAGTCCGGCTGTGTTTACCTGCGCTAATATCGGACTGAATGTAATCACACTGACAGCCACCGACGGTGGAGGAAATACGGCCACTTGTACCGCAAGAGTAACTGTACGCGACCAATCAGGCCCGACTGCGCTTTGCAAAAACGCAACCATATTCCTCAATACCGTTGGTCAGGCTACGCTTTCTGCTTCGCAGATCAACAACAATAGTTTTGACCCCTGCGGTATTGCGACGATGAACCTCAGTAAAACAAGTTTCAACTGTTCGGAAATCGGCTCACCACAGCAAGTATTCCTTTCTGTCATTGATGCCAACGGCAATGCAAGTACCTGCTTCTCCTACGTCACTGTACGCGATGCAATTGCTCCAACGGCCATTTGCCAGGATGTAGAAGTGGAACTGGGCGCCAACGGTAAAGTAACCGTTCAGGGTTCGGTCCTCGCAGGACAAAGTTTCGACAACTGCTCGGTATGGTCTTACTCCCCGGTTGCCAAGGTTTACACTTCGGCGAATATCGGTGACAACAACCTGACCATCACAGTGAAAGACTGGAGCAACAACGCCTCCACCTGTGTGTCAGTGGTAACGGTAGTACCCGCCGGCGGACTTTGGGGCAATGGTGAAAACACCACAACCTTAATCGATCTGGACGAGCAGGAAATTGAACTATCGTCTGATAATGAAGAAGTTATCGAAAATCGTGAGGATACACAACTTGTACCTGCTGAAAAGCTGGAACTGCATCTTTACCCTAACCCGACTATGGGTGACGCATTTGTAAGATTCGAACTTCCGGCTGATCAGGAATACCGCTTGACGGTTTATGATTTGGCAGGTCGTGTGGTAATTATCCGCAAAGGTTATGGTTTTGAAGGTGAAAATCTGCTGACCTTGCCTTTGGGTGAAGTTTCGCCCGGTATGTACACGATTGAAATTCGTACTGCACAATTGTTTGCACAAAAAAGAATACTTCGTCAGGAGTAATCTTTGATAGTATCGATAAAAAAAGCCGTCCCGATTTTTTCGGGGCGGCTTTTCTTTTTGCCACTTATGTCTTAGTGGCAAAAAAAACCAAAAGTTATTTCATTTAAAAAAATACCCTTATTTTAGAGCAAAATCTTCTTAACATGAACAATAATTCACTTCCTGCCGAACTTGAAGAGATCGGTCGTGCTGTAATAAATGCAGCATTTAAAGTACACAAAAATTTAGGCCCGGGCCATTTAGAAAAAGTATATGAAGTATGTGTTGCTCATGAACTACGAAAGGCCGGTTATAATGTAAAACGCCAGGTTCACATCCCCATTGAATATGACGGAATTGAATTCGATGAAGGTTTGCGGCTCGACCTGCTTATCCATGAAAAAGTGATCGTCGAACTTAAAACAGTATGTACATCAACCTTTTTCCGGTTTTTGTTGCTTTTTATTATCTTCTACTGATAAAGCAATCGCGGTTTTCGTTACGCTGAAATAAAACCTTTGGGCAAAAAAATAAGCACGCTTTCGGGAAATCCACATGATAATAAACATCAGATACCAATATTTGCCTACTAAAATGGCAAGAATCCCAATACCAGGCAGGTCAGCGACAGACCTTTAAACAGTTCATTCATGATGTACCAGTATTCTGAGGGAAGGCTCAGGTTTTTAGACTGAAGTGTGTAAAACTCTTGCCAGAAACTTTCAATCACCATTATCCTTTTCGAACTATACTCATCCTTTGATAGATTAGCGAGGCTTCTCCCGTTTTTTGTTTCATTTTTTTTGTAATTTATCCAAACATACCCTATTACTCTGTACCCGATGAGCCATTCGTATAGCCAGGAAATAAATCTAGGTTTATCATTCTGTCGGTCAAAATAATTGATCCATTTATTGGTAAAAATGAGATCATCCACACCATGAATGAGTTGACCAATCAAATAAAGCATAGGAATACTCAATAAACCGAACATGGTCGGGAAAGCCTTTATCAAGGACAAAACCTCAGTATCCGCACATTCCATGCCTTTGTATATTTTGATCATCCATTCATACTGCGTAATACACAAACCAAAAAGCAGGGAAATCCCGGAAAGGAAAAACACAAAAAAGTCCCGAAGTGTAAATTTATCCGTATTCATGGGGTATAATTTGAATGGGTTGAGAATGAATGCGTTGGCAAACTTAATGGAATCCTTTCAATTTTATAACACCATCCTGAACCTGCGTTCTATTTTTGTTACTCCTCTTCACCCAAACACATTCAGCAATGCGTATTTTATTTCCAGTCTTATTGCTCC
>OFDN01002369.1_pt1 | contig 10497 bp, 11 predicted proteins | sample 1520971 | NCBI WGS metagenome assembly OFDN01 (sample SAMEA94257418, study PRJEB24077) | hot springs metagenome | biome: Aquatic biome; feature: Geographical feature; material: Water | place: India | collected 2012-06-12 | depth 5 m | reverse complement strand
CCCGCTGCCGGGCCTGGCAGGGTCAGGAAAGCGTCAGTCGGGTCGCGGGCGGCGGTCGCGGCGCTGGCGGCGCGAGGCCACCAGGCCCACCGCTCCGAGGCCGGCCACCAGGGTGGCCCAGGTGGCGGGCTCGGGCACCGGCGCGGCCACGTAGTCGAAGGTCAGGCGGCCGCTGTGCCACTTGCCGTCGGCACCGGCCAGGTCGTCGATGTCGTCGTAGAACTGCAGGCCCAGCCTGCCGTCGCTGCCCAGGCGGAAGGACAGGCCCTGGTTCAGCAGGTCGAGGCTGCCCGTCAGCGTGCGGCGGCCCGACTCGGTGACGTCGGGCACCGGGATGAAGTCGAAGCCTTCACCCGACATGCCGCCCACGCGCAGCGTCAGCTCGCTGAGCCAGCTGTTCGTGAAGGCTTCCACGTCCACCTCGTAGCGCATGCCGGTGATGAACGAGTCGGCGCCCAGGTTGAAGCCCAGGGTCGTGTTGTCCTCCGAGTCCACCTCATCGACGCTGTCGATGTTGTCGAAGCTGAAGGTGAAGGAAGCGGCGCTGGCCGGCAGCGCGGCCGCCAGGCCCAGGGCGATGGCGCCCAGCGCGAGGTACTGCTTCATGGCCTGCCTCACTGCGTGCAGAAGGGCGTCAGGCCCATGGTCGACTTCACGCCCTGCACCACCATCTTCTGGAACTGCGCGGCGCCGGGGCCCGAGCCGGTGAAGGAGGTGGCGTTGTGGCCCAGCGTGGTGAGCCAGGCGCGGCCGCCGTCGTAGTACTGGCACCAGGTCACCGGATGGAAGTCGGGGTGGCCGGGGTGCGGCGCGCCGGTGGTGGGGTTGAGCGTGCTCACGTCCACCTTGGCCAGGAACTTCACGTTGGTGGGGAAGGGCGCGAGGTTGTACCACTCGTCCTGGAACTCGAAGCGTGCAGAGATGCCGGCGGTCGACGGGTCGTTGCCGATCAGCTCCACCGTGCCGGCGCGGTTGGGGCCGTGGTTGTAGAAGTTGGCATTGCCCAGCAGGCCTTCGTAGTAGGGCCAGTTGTATTCGGCACCAAAGGCGTTGTGCAGGGCCACGAAGCCGCCGCCGCGGCGCATGTAGTTGCGCAGCGAGGTGCGGGCCGCGTCGTTGCTGGTGGTGGCGGTGGCGTTCCACAGCGTGTCGCGGTTGCTGCTGGCGAAGATCACCGTCTTGTAGTTGTTGATGCGGCCGCTGAGCACGGTCACGTCCTCGGTCCAGTCGGCCTGGATGCCGGCTTCGGTCAGCATGCGCACCAGGCCCGACTGCATCACGTTGGTCTCGGCCAGCGGCGGGTTCAGGCCGGGGGCCAGCGCAGGGCCCAGGTTGGCATGGCGCGGGCCGGCGGTGCGCGAATAGATCAGCACGCGGTTGGGCGTGTTCTCGAACGCCTTCCAGTCGTTGTAGCACTCGGGGCTGGTGCCCCGGCACACGTTGTAGTACGGGTCGATGTTCTTCGAATTGACCTTCTTGGTGGCCTGGGCCTGCGCACCGAAGCAGCTCAGCACGGCGGCCGCGGCCAGGGTCAGTTGAAGGGTCTTGCCTGTCGTCTTCATCACGGGTCTCCTCTCTGGGTGGGGTCTGGAATCAATAGAACCAACGCGCGGGCACCGTCACCAGCTTGGGGAACAGCACCAGCAGCAACAGCAGCCCGAACTGGGCGATGAGGAAGGGCACCACGCCGCGGGTCACCGCGTCCATGCTCATGCGGCCGACGCCGGCCACGGTGTTGAGCACGGCGCCCACGGGCGGCGTGATGAGGCCGATGGAGTTGTTGATCATGAACAGCACGCCGAAGTACACCGGGTCGATGCCGGCGGCGGCCACCACCGGCATCAGCACCGGCGTCAGGATCAGGATGGTGGGCGTCATGTCCATGGCGGTGCCCACGAACAGCACCAGCGCCATCAGCGCCAGCATCAGCAGCGTGGGCTGGTCGATCAACGGCTCCACCAGGCTGACCACCAGCGCGGGCAGGCCCGCCACCGTCACCAGCCAGGCGCTGACCATGGCCGCAGCCACCAGGAACATCACGATGGCGCTGGTCTTGGCGGCATCAACGAACACCGCGTACAGCCGGCCCAGCGGCAGTTCGCGGTACACCAGCGTGGAGATGAGCAGCGCATACACCGCGGCCACCACGGCGGCCTCGGTGGGCGTGAACACGCCGAACTTCAGGCCCACCACCACGATCACCGGCAGCAGCAGCGCCCAGGAGGCCTCGCGCAGGCTCACCAGCACCTCGGCGCGGGTGCGCCGCGGCGGCGGGGTCAGCGCCTCGCGGCGCGCCATCCACCACCAGGTGAGCCACAGCGCGGCGCCCAGCATCAGCCCCGGCATGATGCCGGCCAGGAAGAGCTTGCTGATCGACACGTTGGCCGCCACGCCGAACACCACGAAGCCGATGGACGGCGGGATCACCGGGCCGATCACGCCACAGGCCGCGATCAGGCCGCCGGAGCGGGCCTTGTCGTGGCCGGCGGCCACCATCATCGGCAGCAGCAGTGCGCTGAGCGCGGCCGCGTCGGCCACCGCGGAGCCCGACAAGGCGGACATCAGGCAGGCCGCCACGATGGCCACGTAGCCCAGGCCGCCGCGCACGTGGCCCACGATGGCCAGCGCCAGGTTGACGATGCGGCGCGAGAGCCCGCCGGTGTTCATGATCTCGCCGGCCAGCATGAAGAAGGGCACGGCCAGCAGCGGGAAGCTGTCGGCGCCGCTGATCAGGTTCTGCGCGAGGATCTGCGCATCGAACAGGTCCAGGTGCCACATCAGCGCCACGCCGCACAGCAGCAGCGCGAAGGCGATGGGCACGCCCAGGGCCATGGCGCCCAGCAGCGAGCCGAGGAAGACGGTGATGGTCATGCCTGCTCCTCGGCCGTCATGCCGAAGGGCTGGCCGTCCTCGGTCGCACCGGGGCGCATCAGCGCCAGCATGTCCACCACCAGCATCGGGATGGCCGATGCCGCGAACACCACCGCCGCGCCGTAGACCACGGCCATGGGCGCGCCGCTGGAAGGCGCGGACACGCTCCAGTTGATGCGCATCTGCTCCACCGAGCCCTGTAGCAGCAGGCCGCAGGCGCCCAGCATCAGCAGGTGGCCGGCGACCAGGCAGGCGCGCCGCCCGCCCGGGCCCAGCCGGGCCAGCAGCATGTCGGTGCCCAGGTGCCGGTGCTCATGCAGCGCCACCACCGCGCCCAGGAAGGTGAGCCAGATGAAGAGCCAGCGCGACAGCTCTTCCGACACCGTGATGCCGGAATTGAAGGCATAGCGCAGCACCACGTTGCCGAACACCAGCAGCACCATGGTGGCCAGCGCCAGCACCAGCAGGGCTTCCAGGGCGCGGCAGTACAGGCCGAACAGACGGTTCAACACGACCTACCGCCTTCAGGCCGACTGGCCTTCGCGCACCAGGTCCACCAGCGCCTGCAGGCCGAAGGTGTACGAGCGCCAGCCCAGGCCCTGGATGGTGGCCTTCACCGCGGGGGAGATGATGGAGTGCGCCCGCCAGGCCTCGCGCGCCGCGATGTTGGACATGTGGATCTCCAGCACCGGGAAGGGCATCGCCTTGATGGCGTCGTGCAGCGGCACGCCGTGCTGGGTGAGGCCGGCCGGGTTCACCAGCGCGCCGTGGGCGCTGTCGATGCGCTCGTGCAGCTTGTCGATCAGCGCACCCTCGTGGTTGCTCTGGAAGGTTTCCAGCGTCACGCCCAGTTCGCGGGCGATGGCCCCCAGGCGTTCGTTGATTTCCGCCAGCGTGGTGGTGCCGTAGATGTGCGGCTCGCGGCGGCCGAACAGGTTGAGGTTGGGGCCGTGAAGGACGAGGATGTTCATGGGCATGCGCAAGGAGTCGGCGTGGCTTGGGCGGGGAAGGGCATCACTTGCGGATGCGGGCCAGCTCGTCGTTGTAGAGCTTGACCGTGGCGGGGTCGTAGGAGGCGGCCAGGCGGTCGGTCACCGGCTTGGCGATGGCGCTCATCGCGTTCTGTGCGGCGGGGGTCAGCTCGTTGTATTGCATGCCCTTGGCCTGCAGCTCGGCCACGGCCTTCTGCGCGGCGGCGCGGCTGGTAGTGCGCTGGTAGCTGCGCGCCTCGTTGGCGGCGTCGTTCATCGCCTTCTTCTCGGCCGGCGACAGCTTGTCCCAGAAGCGCTTGCTGACCAGCACGATGTTGGCCGCGTACACGTGGTTGGTGGCGCTGACGTACTTCTGCACCTCGTACATCTTGTTGGACAGGATCACCGCGAAGGGGTTCTCCTGGCCGTCCACCGCCTTGGCTTCCAGCGCGCCATATAGCTCGGCGAAGGGCATCGGCGTCGGGTTGGCCTTCAGCGCCTTGAAGGTCTCGAGGAACACCGGGTTGGGGATCACGCGCAGCTTCAGGCCTTCCAGGTCTTCCGGCTTGGTGATGGGCCGCTTGCTGTTGGTGACGTTGCGGAAGCCCAGGTCCCAGTAGCCCAGGGCCACCAGGCCCTTCTCGGGCAGCTTGGCCAGCAGGGCCTGGCCGAAGGGGCCGTCCAGCAGCGCGTCGGCCTGGCCGAAGTCGCTCACCGCGAACGGGAAGTCGATCAGGCCGAACTCCTTGACGATGCCTGCCAGCGAGGTGGTGGCCGGCGCGCTCATCTCCTGCACGCCGCCCTGCAGCGCGGACTGCTGCTGCATCTCGTTGCCCAGCGTGGAGGCCGGGAACTCCTGCACCTTCATCTTGCCGCCCGTCTTGGCGGCCAGCAGTTCGGCGAACTTCTTGACGCCGGCGCTCACCGGGTGGTCGGCATTGTTGAGGTGGCCGAACTTGATGGTGCGCTCCTGGAAGTCCTGCGCGGTGGCGGTCAGGGCGGGCAGGGCCAGCAAGGCCGACAGGCAGGCGAGGACGAGCGGCCGGCGGTGGAGCGTCATGGGGGTTCTCCTGTATTCAGAAAGGTGAATCTTGGCCGTCAGCATAAGAAAAACGGAAAGTGTTTCCACTAGGGAATACGCTTCCCAGCCGTTGATTCATGGGGTCGGGCGTTAGAGTGCGTGGGCAGCCCCACAAGGCCCCCGGCGGCCTGTTACAGATGAGTTCAAAACTTCAAAGAAGCTTCAACGTGCTGGAGACGCTGGCTGCGCATCCGGGAGGGTGTTCGCTGTCCTTCATCGCCACCGAGCTGGGCATACCGCTCAGCGTCACCCACCGGCTGCTGGCCGAGCTGGCCGAGTACGGTTATGTGCGCCAGGAGCGCGACCATGGCGACTACACCCTGACCGTCAAGCTGGTGTCGCTGGGCCTGAGCTTCCTCAGCAACTCCGGCGTGGTGGACGTGGCCCAGCCGCTGCTGGACGGCCTGGCGCATGAGTCGGGCGAGTTGGTGCGCATGGGCGTGGTGGATGGCGAGGACCTGGTGTTCGTGGCCAAGGCGCAGGGCGCCACCCGCGGCTTGCGCTACGACCCCGACATGGGCCTGGCGGTCCAGCTGTCGTGCAGCGCGGCCGGCCATGCGCTGCTGTCCACGCTCAGCGACGAAGAGGCGCTGGAGCGCGTGGCCCGCCAGGGCTTTGGCCAGCCCGAGCAGTTCGGCCCCCGCGCACCCACCACCGTCAAGGCGCTGCTGGCCTGCCTGCGCACCGCGCGCCGGCAGGGCTACAGCACCATCGTGGAGATGTTTGCGCCCGGCATGTCGGCCATGGCCGCACCGGTGCGCGCGCCGGGCGGCCCGGCCATCGGCGTCATCACCATCGCCGGCCCGCTGGTGCGCCTGACCGAAGCCCGCATGGAGGCGCTGGCCCCGGCCCTGCTGGCCACCGCGCAGGACGTGATGGCCGCCAGCAAGGCCTCGCCGATGCTGGCGCGTGCGCAGCGCCGCAGCGCCTGAGCAAATTGCCGGTGCAGGACGTCGCTTCGGCAGTATTTGCCGGGGTGGTGTAACCGAAGCAGGGGCTGCAAGCCGCCGGCTGCGCTCGATGCCACAGGGGCTCCCCGGCACCCTCAATACGCTGCGCCGCGGGCCGATAGCAGCGGGCAATGAACGTCCTCGATCGCCACAACGTCCGCCGGCTGAATGCCGGACATCCCCGTGCCATCGTCTTTGCCCATGGCTACGGCTGCGACCAGCAGGTGTGGCGCCAGGTGGCCCCGGCCTTCGAGGCCGACCACGAGGTGCTGCTGTTCGATTACGCCGGCTCCGGCGGCGCTGATCCGGCGGCCTATGACACGCAGCGCCACGGCACGCTGCTGGGCCATGCGCAGGACCTGATCGGGGTGTGCGAAGCCGCCGGCCTGCACCGGCCGGTGCTGGTGGCACATTCGGTCAGCACCATGATCGGCGTGCTGGCGGCGCGGCTGCGGCCGGAGCTGTTCAGCGCGCTGGCGCTGGTGGCGCCCAATCCCTGCTACCTGAATCACCCGGGCTACCAGGGCGGCTTCGAGGCCGACGACATCGACGAGCTGCTGGACACGCTGGACAGCAACTACTTCTCCTGGGCCCGCATGATGGCGCCGGTGATCATGGGCAACGCGGACCGCCCCGAGCTGGGCCAGGCGCTGGCCAACAGCTTCTGCGCCGGCAATCCGGCGGTGGCGCGCCACTTCGCGCGGGTCACCTTCCTGGCCGACCACCGCGCCGACCTGGCCCATGTGCAGCCGCCCTGCCTGGTGCTGCAGTGCGCCGACGATGCGCTGGCCCCGCTGGCGGTGGGCGACTACCTGCTTGAGCAGCTGCCGCGCGGCGAGCTGCTGCGGCTGCGTGCCACCGGCCATTGCCCGCACCTGAGCGCGCCCGAGGAAACCACCGCCGCGCTGCGGGGCTTCGTCGACCGCCTGCCCGCCACCACGGCGGCGCGGTGAGCGCGCCCGCGGCCGAAGCGCTGCTGCCGCTGCTGCCCGACAGCGCGCAGTGCGGCCACCTCTACACCGCCGACAACGGCCTCATCCTGCGTGCCAATGCGCTGGTGGCGCAGTGGTGCGGCCGGCCGCTGGCCGAGATCGAGGGCCGGCTGCGGCTGCAGGACGTGCTCTCGCCGGGCAGCCGCATCTTCCACGAGACGCACTACACGCCGCTGCTGCAGCTGCAGGGCTTCGCGCATGAGATCTCGTTCGACTTCCGCGCGCCGGACGGCCGTGGCATGCCGGTGCTGGCCCATGCCCGTGTGCAGCCTGCCAAGCCCGGGCAGGAGTCCGTCACCAGCATCACGCTGTTCAGTGCCGAGGCCACGCGCCGGCACGAGCGCGCGCTGCGTGCAGCGCGCCGGCAGGCCGAGGACAGCGCCGCCCAACTGGCCCTGCGCCATGCACAGCTGCAGGCCCAGACCGAGCGGCTGCGGGTGACGCTGCAGTCGCTCAGCGACGCGGTCATCACCACCGACGCCCAGGGCCGCATCGACAGCATGAACCCGCCTGCGGATGCGCTGCTGGGCGTGGCCGCGGGCAGCCTGTGCGGCTGCCCCTTCGCCGAAGCGGTGGCGCTGCTGTCCACCGACGACCGGCTGCCGCTGCCTTCGCCGGTGCTGGCCTGCCTGCAGCAGCGCAGCACACTGGCGGCCGGCGGCCCGGTGCTGCTGCTGCGGGCCGATGGCAGCCTGCGCCGGGTGCAGCACAGTGCCTCGCCCATCCTGGACGCCGGCGGCGGGCTGCTGGGCATGGTGTGGGTGGCGCATGACGTCACCGAGCAGCACCGCCAGGCCGAGCGGGTGGAACGCGAGCTGCGGCAGGATGCGCTCACCGGCCTGATGAACCGACGCGAATTCGAGCGACTGCTGGCCCCAGGCGGGCGGCCGCCGGCGCAGGCGCCGGGTGACCTGCTGTGCCACCTGGACCTGGACCAGTTCAAGGTGATCAACGACACCGTGGGCCATGCGGCGGGCGATGCGCTGCTGGCCGAGATCGGCCGCCTGCTGCAGGCCGGCACCCGCCACAGCGACGTGGTGGCCCGGCTGGGCGCGGACGAGTTCGGCCTCATCCTCGCCCGGTGCGGTCCGCAGGACGGCATCCAGCGCTGCGAGGCGCTGCGCGAGCGCATTGCGGCACACCGCTTCGTGTGGCTGGGGCTGGAGCACCGGCTCACCGCCAGCATCGGCATCGCGCCGCTGCTGCGCAGCGACGGCAATGCGCTGCGGGCGCTCAGCGATGCCGACGTGGCCTGCCACGCGGCCAAGGAGGCGGGCCGCAACCGCGTGCATTTCGCGGCCGAGGCCGATGCCCAGGTGGAGGGCCGCCGCGGCGAGATGCACTGGGTGGCGGTATTGCGCCGCGCACTGGCCGAGGACCGCTTCGAGCTGCATGGCCAGCCCATCGTCGGCACCGGCGCGGCGCTGCCCGGCACCTCGCATTGCGAGGTGCTGCTGCGCCTGCGCGGCGACGACGGCCGCCTCGTGCCGCCGGCGCTGTTCATCCCCGCGGCCGAGCGCTACCAGCTGATGGGCGAGCTGGACCGCTGGGTGTTCCGCCATGCGCTGGCCTGGATGCAGGCCACGCCGGCGGCGCATTGCGCAATCAACGTGTCCGGCCAGTCGCTGGGCGATGCCACCTTCCTCACCGACGTGCTGGCGCTGTTCGAGGCGCATGACGTGGATCCGCGGCGCGTGTGCTTCGAGATCACCGAGACCGCGGCCATCGGCAACCTGGAGGCGGCCCACCGCTTCATCGCCGCCTGGCGCAAGCGGGGCGCGCGCTTCGCGTTGGACGACTTCGGCGTGGGGCTGTCGTCCTTCTCGTACCTGCGGCAGCTGGCGGTCGACGTGGTGAAGATCGACGGCTCCTTCGTCAAGGACATGCACACCGATGCGCAGAACCGCGCCATCGTCGAATCCATCCACCGCGTGGCGATGGTGTGCGGCCTGCAGACGGTGGCCGAATGGGTGGAGAACGCCGACATCCTCAGCGCGCTGCAGGAGATCGGCGTGCACTATGCGCAGGGCTGGCACACCGGCCGGCCGGCGCTGCTCGACTAGACAGGCCGGCGCGCGCGGGCGCATTCCTACGTGGCCTGCCGGAGCCGTCTGGCGGCCCGCGGCGGGTGTGCGGGCGACCATGCGGTTCAAGCTGAACAGGAGACCCGCATGACCAACGACAACACCAACCACGGCCAGGAACCCGCCCGCATCCGCATGGACGACGAGGCCGACGTAGCCCAGTGGGCCAAGAAGCTCGACAGCACCGAGGAACAGCTGAAGGAAGCCGTCGCCGCCGTCGGCGACAAGGCCGCCGATGTGGAGATGCACCTGAAGGGTACGCGCAGCACCACCAATGCGGAGCGGATCGAGGCGGCTGGGCAGGGCTGACTTGGTTTGCGTGTTTGCGCACGGCGCCTGCGCAAATGTCGGAGCGGTGGCGCTGCGCATGAAGGTGCCCTTGCACGGCGCCCGCCGGGCACCGCCCCCCGCGTGGCGGCCGAACAAGAACAGCATCTACGGCAGCGGCACGAACCTGTCTAGACAAGCCGATGCCATCAGCCATCCACCGACAAACACCGCTCAAAGAATCGCTGCGCCAGCGCGATGGCCGGCGTCGTGCCATGGCCGTGCGGCACGCCCGGCATCACCTCCAGCTCTGCAGTGATGCCGGCGTCGGCGTACGACTGCTGCAGCTTGCGCAACCGGTCGCCGCGGTGCGACTGCCGGCGTTCCTCTTCGCTGCGCCAGTAGCGGCTGGGCGGGGCGGGGCCGATTTCGTCGGTGCGGGTGTCTTCGCTGCCCACCACCAGCTGCACCGGTACGCGGCGCAGCGCTGCCAGGTCCAGCGGCCGTCCGAAGCGTTCGCCGATGTCGCGCACGCCGGCCCACCAGTCGGCCTGGTCGTCCAGCAGCGTCACCTGCCCCGGCGCACCGATGGCCACGGCGCGCAGCCGCTGCGGATGCAGCAGGAAGTAGCGCTGCGCAAAGTGGCCGCCGCCGGAATAGCCTTGCAGCAGGAAGCGGCTGCCGTCGCAGCCGGTGTCCGCGGCCACCGCCTGCACCATGCCGTCGAGCAGCAGGTCGTAGCGCAGCGGGCCTTCCACCAGGTACTTGTAGCCATCGGCTTCGCCGTCGCCCAGCACGTTGATCGGGAACAGCGGCGCCAGCACCACCAACCGGTGCCGCTGCGCGAAGTCGCTGAACAGGTCCCGGCATTCGATGAAGTTGCGCAGGCTGTGGTGCACCGTCACCAGCAGGCCCGGCGGCGGCTGTTGCGGGTCGGGTGGCGGCACGTACAGGCTGTAGGTGAAGCGCGGGTCGCCGGTGTACGAGAAGACGCCGGCCCGGCCTTGGTGGCACTGGCGCCAGCGCGCGGGGTCCTTGGGATGCGTGGTCATGCGCTGGGCAGGGCAATCGGCCCGCCCGCTGCCGGCGGCGGGGCTTGGCACAGAATGGGCCGATGCAGTTGACCTTCCCATGTCGTTCATCCCGTCGCCGCGGCTCGGCCCGGCTGGCGGCGCCGATGGGCGCGCTGGCTTGCCTGGCCCTGCTGGCCGGCTGCGCAACGCCGCCTGCGGAGCAGCGCGAAGCCGGCCTGCCGCCCACGCAGGCGCGGCAGCTGGTGGT
>OFDN01002364.1_pt1 | contig 10510 bp, 9 predicted proteins | sample 1520971 | NCBI WGS metagenome assembly OFDN01 (sample SAMEA94257418, study PRJEB24077) | hot springs metagenome | biome: Aquatic biome; feature: Geographical feature; material: Water | place: India | collected 2012-06-12 | depth 5 m | reverse complement strand
TTATCGTCACCGCCTAGCTCAACAACGTCGATCCCCAGGCCTGGATCGCCGACGTCCTGGCGCTCATCAACGACCTGCCCGCCAGCCGCCTCGATGATCTGCTGCCGTGGAACTGGAGGATGAATGACCCTGTCGGCGGTTAACCTCGGCGAGGATCTCGGCGAGGACCTCGAACGTCTCGACGCCTTCCTGATGTCCGACCAACTTCCAGACGAGGCCTTGATGCTCAGTGAGGCCGACGGGTTCCTCACCGGGATCGCGCTGGGCCCCGAAGCGATCATGCCCAGCGAATGGCTGCCGGTCGTCTGGGGTGGGGAGGAGCCGGTCTTCGACGACCTCGACCAGGCGCGGCTGGTCATGCAGGCCCTGATGAACCGCTACAATGAGATCGTGCGCCGGCTGGCGGTAGGCGAGCTCGAGCCGGTGTTCCTGGTCGGCCCCGGCGGCGAGGTGATCGCCGCCGACTGGGCGCAGGGCTTCCTTATGGCCATCCAGCTGCGTGAGCCGGCTTGGGCCGCGCTGACCAACTCCGACGATGACGGTCACCTGATGCTGCCCATCCTGGCGCTATGCTGCACCGAGGACGGTGACGCGCTGATCGAGCTGCCGGCGCAGATCGAGGACGAGCTGTTCAAGAACGCCGGCGAGATCATCCCCGAGTGCGTCCTGCAAATCGCCGCCTTCTGGAAGGCCCGGCGCCGCCCCCCCCAGTCCCGTTCAGGACGCCCCAAGGCCGGGCGCAACGACCTCTGCCCTCGCGGTTCCGGCCGCAAGTTCAAAAAGTGCTGCGCTAACTGACAGCCAGACTCCCTGAGGCGGGACAAGACGAGCTCCCAAGCCTGCCTTTGCCCCTGCGGCCCTCACCGGATGGGTACCGACGAAGGTGAGGTTTTGGAGCTGTTGATGCAGCGCCGGAGGGACACCAGAGCGGCTCGGAACTACCTCGAACAACTACTGCGCCGCCAGCCGATCGAGTCCGAAACCATCACGACGGACGGCCTGTCTTCCTACTCGGCGGCCCTGCGGGCGCTGGATTTGGAGCACCTTCATCGGCCGGGGCGACTCCGCGAGGACAATCGGGCAGAGAACTCCCACCTACCCATCCGGCAGCGAGAGCGAAGGATGCAGGGCTTCAAGAACCAACCATCAGCCCAGCACTTCCTGTCCACTCACGCCGCCGTCTACAACACCTTCGCCATCCAACGGCACCTGATCGGCCGACCCAACCTTCGCCGCTTCCGCGCCGAGACTCATGCCGCTTGGGCCAAGGCAACAGCATGAGGTGGCCAAGTATTGGCTCACTTCAACTTGCGGCGATTAACCTGACAGCGCCTCCCCAGGGCCGTGTTGTGGGCTGGCTGAACAACGACCCTTTCACGGATCTGCGCGGCCGATCCATCGCTTATCTCCGCAATGGATCGATCTATAGCTACCAAGGCGGGAAGCATCTAGGCGGGTGGTCAGGTGATCACATGCGAAGGCCCGATGGCGGTGTCGTCGTCTGGCTCAATGGCGCCAAAAATCTTGGCATCATCCCGCCGATAGCTGCCATCCCACCAATTCCTGCAATTTCGCCGATTCCGCCAATTCCGGCGATCCCTCCCATCGCCCCCATCAATACAATGGGCTGGAGCCGGCTGCCGTTCGGCAGCTGGTGAAATGCAGGAGAACGCGATGCCGCTCGACTACCCAGGTCAAACGACTCCTCACCCCGACGGCGGTCTAAGCGTTCGAGCACTCGACTCGATGAGTGGCCAAAACGTGCCCGTGCGAGTGTCCGACGAAGCTCTCCAAGACCATGGGTTGGAGCAGTCGAAGGCCGTTGCTGAGCACAAATACGATGCGGGCCAGATAGAGCCGGATGGCGTTGTCTGGGTCCGTGTCGGCGACTTTTGACCATCCATCTGCGCCAGGAGCCGCCGTTGGCGGCCGTACCAGAGCTCAGACACTCAATCGCCATTCGCAAATGGTGGCGGACGCACAAGAGCGATGGACTGTGCGGCTGGCGACATGAGGCCGCCAGCCGCCATGGCCTACCAGCTATATCGCAATGTCGCCGTGACCGTTCGCGCCGCGCCGAAGTAGCAGCTGTTGTTGAAGGGGCAGGCGGAGACATAGGTCTTGTCGAACAGATTGGCGGCGTTCAGCGCCCCCTCCCAGCCCTTCAGGTCCGGTGAGATCTGGCCCAGATCGTAGCCGATCAGCGCGTCGACGAGCACAAAGCCGTCCGTGCGGAAGCGCCGGAACGTCGTGACGTTGTTGATCACGGCGTAGGTCGTCGTGCCGTCCGAGCCGCCGATATAGCGAACGCCGGCGCCCAGTCGCAGCCCGGCCAGCGCCTCCGTCGCCCATCCGCCGCGACCGAAATCATACGAGACGAAGCTCGAGGCGCCCCACTCGGGAACGCCCAGTTGACGCGTGCCGGTCGTCGTGGGCGTGCCGCTGTTGGTGGCTGTCGCCGCCACCGCAGGCGCGCCCTGGGTAATGATCGCGTCCGTGTAGCTGACCGCGGCGACCACGCTGAGGCCGCGCGCGACCTCGCCTCGACCTTCCAGTTCGACGCCGCGCACCCGGACCTCGCCGATCTGCACCTGCGAGGTGCTGGGAATCCCATTCGTGCCGGCCAGCGGATCGGCGACCGGGACTTTCTGGCGCTCCAGCTCGTAAGCGGCCAGGGTGAAGAGGGCCGAGGTCCCCTTGGGCTGATACTTCACGCCGCCCTCGATCTGGCGCCCCGTGACAGGCACGAAAGCCTCACCCTGCCAGGTCGCGCCGGACTGGGGCTCGAACGATTCCGAATAGCTGACATAGGGCGCCAGGCCATCGGCAAGCTCGTAGAGGCCCCCGACCCGCATGGTGAAGGCGTTCTGCTTCAAAGTGCTTCTGGTGGCGGTCTTCTTGTTGTCGGTGATCTGCTCGTACCAGTCGTAGCGGCCGCTTGCGATCAGCTGCAGCCGGCCGATCGACATCTGATCCTGGGCGTAAAGCCCCTTCTGCTCGCGCCGTGTGTAGGTGTTCACGTGGGCCGGCGACAGCGTCTTCAGATCGAAGCTGGGCAGCGTTCCGCCATAGGTCGGGGCGAACAAGCTCAGGTTCGGGATGCTGGTCAGCGGGTTGCTGGTCTGACCGGTGTTGAACTGCTGGAAGTTCTCGCCGGTGATCCGCTGATAGTCGAAACCGGCCAGCACTTGATGCTTGATCGCGCCGGTGGCGAACTGGCCGCTCAGCTGGTTGTCCAGCGTCAGGGTGTTGAAGTCCTCGTCCGCGCCGCCGCCGCCGCGGATGATGGTCGAGTAGTCGGTGTTGCGGTTCGCGCCCGTCCCGGTTGTGGCGAAGCCGGCGACATACAACTGGCGATACGAGAGCGTGTTGTTTTGAAAGCGCGCGTTGGAGCGGAAGGTCAGGTTTTCGTTGAAGTCATGGCGGAAGAAGGCCGCCAGCGACTTGGCCTTGTGGTCGTAGCGCTCATAGCCCGGATCACCGGTGTTGATGTCGCGCGGCAGCTTGCCGAACGGGTTGGCCAGCACCGAGCCATAGGCCGGGACGCCGGAATAACCGCCGCCGCTGGGTGATTCCTGATAGGCCGCGACCAGGGTCAGGCTGGTGTCGGCCGTGGGCTCGAAGGTCACCATCGGACTGACGTGGAAGCGCTCGCTGAAGGTGCCTTGGGTGAGGCCGTCGCCCTTTCGCCAACCGGCGATCAGGCGGCCCAACCACTTGCCCTGGCTGTCCAGCGGCGTGTTGACGTCCGCCGCCACCCGCCGTGAGTCGTAGTTGCCCAGCTGACCTTCCACGCGGCCAAACCGGCCCTCCTCGGGCATCTTGCTGGCCAGGTTGACCAAGCCGCCTGGCGTGGCGTTGCCGTACAGCACCGAGGCCGGGCCCTTGACGATGTCGATATGGTCGATGCGGTTGAAGTCGATCTGCGGCGTCGAGTACGGGCCGGCGATCAGGCGCATGCCGTCCAGGAAGACGCCCGGCGCGAAGCCCCGGACCACCAGTTGGTCATAGCGCGTGACCATGCCGCCGCGCTGGTTGGGGGCGACGCCGGCGACGAAGCCCAAGGCCTGGTTGATCGATTGCACGTTGCGGCGCGACAGCTCGGAGCCGTCGATCACGGTGATGCTCTGCGGCGTCTCGATCAACGGCGTTTCGGTCTTGGTCCCGGCGGCGGCGCGCCGCGCCTTCAGGCCGGTGATCTCGACCCGCTCGACGGCGTTCGGATCGCTGTCGGTGTCATCCGCGCTGGCCGCGCCGACGCACAGTCCCTGCAACGCGGCGACGGCGGCGACCGTCATGGCCAGCCCCTTCCAGGCTGCCGCGCCGCGCGTCGTTTTTGAACGGATGACCATGAACGCCCCTCACAGGTAGTCGATACGATTGAGAATTAGTTGCAAATAGCGAAGCGGGTCGTTAGATGCAACCCAGCTTTCCGGAGGCCGCGTGAGCAGCGATCGACAGCCGAAGAAGACCGCCGATTGGCCAGGCAGAGCGCGGATGACCGCGCGCGGAGTCACCGCTCTCGTCGGCGGCTACGCGGCCGCCGCCGCTCTGTCCTCGCTGCTGGCCCGTCTGCTGCCGCCCCCCCCGGCCGAGGCTTCGGCCTGGGGGGTGATCGTGTCGTTCCTGCTGTTCGCCGGCCTTGGCCTGTGGGCGTTCCACGAGCGCCGATTGGCCTATGTGGCGGCCGTGTTGTGGGGCGCGGCGTTGCTGGCTGGCGGCGCGGTCATGTTGCTGGGGGGGCGGCCTTGAACATGCGCTCGAACCTGCACGATGGCGCGCCGGCCGTCCGGGGCCTGCGCCAGTCGATGGCCTGGATCCACGCCTGGCTCGGCCTGCTGGCCGGCTGGATCCTGTTCGCCATGTTCCTGACGGGCACGGCCAGCTACTTCCGCCCCGAGATCACCCGCTGGATGCAGCCCGAGTTGCGCTCGGTACACGCCTCCACCGCACAGGCCGCCCAGGCGGCGGTCAACCACCTGCAGGCGACCTCGCCGGGCGACCAGCAGTGGTTCATCTACCTGCCCGACGACCGCACGGGCGTGACCCGGGTCTTCGCCCGCGCCAAGCCCAATCCCGCCAAGCCCGCGCCGCGCCGCCCCGAGTTGAAGCTGCATCCCGTCACTGGCCAGCCCATGGAGGCCCGTGACACCAAGGGCGGCGAGCACTTCTACCGGTTCCACTTCCAACTCCAGTTGCCCCATCCGTGGGGGCGGTGGCTGGCGGGGGTCTGCGCGATCTTCATGCTCGCGGCGATCATCTCCGGCGTGATCACCCACAAGCGCATCTTCGCGGACGTCTTCACCCTGCGATGGCGCAAGGGTCAACGCAGCTGGCTTGACGCCCACAACGCCTCGGCGGTCCTGGCCCTGCCGTTCCACGCCATGATCACCTACACGGGCCTGATCACGTTGGTTGCGATGTACATGCCCTGGCCCGCGCAGGCGAACTTCAAGCGGTTCGAGGACTTTACGGCCGCGGCCTATGGCGCGCCAGCGGAAGGCAAGGCGTCGGGACAGGCCGCGCCGCTGGGACCGGTGGGCCCGATGATCCAAGCCGCCGAGCGCGCTTGGGGCGGCGATCCAACCCGCACCATCATGATCCGCAATCCGAACGACGCAGCCGCCACCGTCACGGTTCTGCGCACCACGGCCAGCCGTCTGAACGCGCGGCCGGACTCGATCACCTTCTCCGGCGTGACCGGCCAACAGCTCTCCAAGTCACCTCAGCCCGGCCCGGCCGTTTCCACCGCCGGCGTCATGCTGGGTCTGCACCTTGGGCACTTCGCTGACCCCGCGCTGCGATGGATCTACTTCCTTCTGGGCCTGACCGGCGCGGCGATGGTCGGGACCGGCCAGGTCCTTTGGGTCGTCAAGCGCCGCAAGGCGAACGCGCCGCCCTTTTTCGGACTGCGCCTGGTCGAACGCCTGAACATCGGCGCCATCGCCTGCCTGCCTGCGGGTATGGCCGCCTTCCTGCTGGCCAACCGCCTGATCCCCGCCGGGCTGCCCGGCCGCGCAAATCTCGAGGTCTCAGCGATGTTCTGGGTCTGGTTCGGGCTGGCGGCGCTGTCGCTGCTACGCCCCGCCCGTCGCGCCTGGATCGAGGCCCTAGGCCTGGCGGCCGTCGCCTTCGCCGCGATTCCGGTCGTCAACGCCCTGACCACTGACCGCGGACTGGTCGCGAGTCTGGCCGCCGCCGACTGGCTGTTCGTCAGCTTCGACCTAGCCATGCTGGCCGTCGCCGCACTCTGCGGCCTCGGCGCGCTGAAGGCTGCTCGCCAACCGGAGCCGCGCTCCTTCGCGCCCGCTCGCCAGGCCCGAGCCGCGACACCCAAGCCCACACCTGTCCGGGAAAACGCCGATGCCGTATGACAGCGGCCTGATCAGCTACGCCGCCTTCGCCAGCCTAGCCCTGGCGATGAAGAAGCACGGGAGCAGCCTAGGTTGGAGCGCCCTGCCTCCGCAGCGCGTTCTCCGGGTGCTGGGATGGGCGCTGCTGGCCATATCGGCCATCGTCGCCGTCGCGCGCCTCGGCCCCGCCTTGGGCGTCACCGCCTGGATTGGCCAGATGTGCGTGGCCGCGCCCCTGCTGGTGCTCATGTTGTCGTGGCGACCAAGGCTGTCAGCGATCCTGGCCTGCGTCAGCCTAGTCTGCGCCCTCTTCACCGCGATCCGCTGATCCTGGGCTCTCATCGACATAGCCGTGATAACCTTGTTATCAAGCCCATTCACCGACGCGCCGCACAGCGCCAGAAGCTAGCTTCAGTATTCCTCCAGAAACACGATATTCATTGATCGCCCCCGTTATGACCGCGATATCGGCTCCTTCAACGGCGGCTACTGGGACGAACCGCTCCGCGTGCTGTTCAACGTCCGCGCCTGCGGCTGAGCCCTTGAGGCGCGCGGCTCACCGCTCGTCTCAAGCCGCGTTTCCTGGCTCTCCCCCTGGCGTATCGCCCCGCTCGGAGAGACACCAAAGGCGCGTCGATAGAGGCGTGCGAAGTGGCTGGGATTGGCGTAGCCGACTTGTAGCGCCGCTTCGGTGACGCTGACGCCTTGCCCCACAAGGAGGTTCCGGGCGGCCCACAGCCGCTGGTCTTGCAGGTAGCCGATCACCCCAACGCCGAAGAGCTGGCGGAACCCCTGCTTCAGGGTCTTCTCGCCTAGGCCGATGCGGCGGGCCAGGGCGGTGATGGTCCAGGGGCGGGCGAGATCGGCCCGCAGCAGCGCGGCGGCCTGCTCGACCTGACGCCGCCGGCGCGCATCCAATCCTTCCAGGCGGATAGACTCCCGCGGCGCGATCATCTCCATCGAGAGCGTCAGGAAATCCAGAGCGCGCGCATCCAGAAGCAAGTCATCAACATGATCGGCGCGCGCGATAGAGTGCAACTGCTCGCCGACCTGAGCAAGGGCTGGCGTGATGGGCGCGGCGGCGACCCATATCCCAGGCCTGGACATGCAGTGGCGCGGATGGCGGGCGTCTAACGCCAGGAGCTCCTCAAACCGTCCCAAGCGTGTCATGAAAGCGTGCGAAATCCGCAGCTCAACAAGCCGATAGCGCGACCCGCCGGGCGCGGTCGAGCGGCCCCTCAACGTCCGTGTCGAGAAGCTCGCGTACCACGTCATCGGACCATAGCCGACGCTGAGGTCTGGCCCGTCAACGTCTCCGAGGATGACGCCCTCCCCCCGCCCCTCGAACATCGGGGTCAGGGCCAAGCAAGGCTCGGACTGAACCTCCTGGGCGCTAGCCTCCAGCACCTCGACTTCATGCGCCAGCACGTCCAGCCCCTCGCGGGCGGCGAAGCGTCTGCTAAGGCCCGCGACCGGAATTCGCTCAGAGAAGTACTGGGCCGCAGGCATGCCCACGCAGGCGGACAGATCCTTGGCCGCGTGCTGCGCGAGGCGGCGCTCGTGGAGCTGGAACTGGAACTGGCGATCGACGTCGAGAGGCATGCGCAATTCTATTTGCGAATAGTTCTCAAAGTCAATTTTTCCCTGATCGCGGCCTTATCGCCCCCGATCGCGTTAGCGCCCCCCCTAGCAGGGGTCTAAGCGCGGCCATCGAGACGAGGCGCGCTGTCGGGGCGACGCTAGGCTCGCGGGAGTCCTGATGATGTCGAAGACGCTGTGGTTGCTGAGCGCCAGCCTGTTTGTCGGTCTGTGGGGCCAGGCCAATGCCGACGACGGATCGAGCTTCCAGTCCGACGCGGTGATCGTCACCGCCAGCAAGCGGGCCCAGGCTCTGGACTCGCTGGATGGCCAGGCCGTGGTGATCCGGGGCGACGACGTCGGCCTGTCGCGCGCGACCTCGATTGACCAACTGGGCGGAGTGGTCGGCGATCTGACCGTGCGTCAGCGGGCCAGCAGGACCTATCTGAGCCTGACCTTGCGCGGCCAGTCGTCGGTCGACTTCTACAATCCCACCGTCCAGATCTATCTAGATGGCGTCCCCCAGGATCAGGCGACGTTCGGCCAAGCGCTGCCGCTGAACCTACAGCAGGTTGAGGTTCTGTATGGCCCCCAGAGCACGCTCTATGGCCGTGGCGCGATGGGCGGGGTCATCAACCTGGTCTCCAGCCCACCGGACGGCCAGACCTTCATCGCTCAGGGCGAAGTCGCCTCTCGCCTTCGCGCCGGATCAGCCCTGGCCAGCCTGGCGCTGGGCGCCTCGACCTTCTTAGAACTCTCGGCTGGCTATCGCGATGAGGACGGCGAGTATCGTAGTCCGGTCGATGGCTCGCGCCTGAGCGACAGCCGCGCCGTCAACGGCCGCGTCCGCTTGCGGGTCGCGCCGGAAGGCCGCCCGGTCAGCGCCCTCCTGACCTTGTCGCGGATGGATGTCCGCTCGCAGGAGGAGCAGTACGTCCTGGCCTGGGACCTGCCGACCCGCACCGTCTATCCGGCCGACAGCCACCACCGGCTGACCCACGACCTGGCCAGCCTGCGCCTGGACGCCGACCTGGGGCGCGCCAAGCTGACCTCGGTGACGGCCTACCAGGACCGCGACTACCAGCGCACGGTGCTCAGCACCTTTAGCCCCGAGACCCAGAAGACTTTTACCCAGGAGCTGCGGCTCAGCGACGACGCAGCGGCGAGTGGAGCGCTGTCCTACGTGGCGGGCTTGGCCTTCGAGCATACCGACTTCACCTTCGCCCGGCCGCAGTATGGCCAGAACGCGGCCCAGACCTTGAAGACCTACGCCGCGTTCGGCGAGGCGACCTACAAGCTATCCGACCGCCTGGACGTCACCGGCGGCCTGCGCCTAGACCAGCACAGCGTCGAGGCCACCGCCGGCCAGGGCGCGCTGATTCTGAAGAGCGACAAGGACTTCCACAGCGTCTCGCCCAAGCTGGCGATCGGCTATCAGCTGCGCGAGGACACACGGCTCTACGCCCAGGCCGGCAGCGGCTACAAGGCCGGGGGCTTCAGCCGGTTCGTCACGCCCGCCACGGTCGGCTTTTCCTACAAGCCGGAGAAGCTGTGGAACCTCGAGGCGGGCCTGCGCGCCCGACGCCTGGAGGACCGGCTGCGCTTCACTGCGGCGGCGTATTTCACGCGCAGCGACGACTATCAGTACTATGTTGGCTTCGCGCCCAGCCAGTACCTCAGCAATGTCGGCGAGGTTGAGTCCAAGGGCGCCGAGGCGCGGCTGGACTGGGACGTCGACGCCGCCTGGCGGATCGAGACGCGGGTCGCCTACAACAAGGCTAAGTTCACCGACTATCACAACCCGACCAGCCCGACCGAGAACCTGACGGGCAATGTCCTGCCCTATGCGCCAAGCTGGACCGGAAGGGTGGCGGTCACGCGGCGCGTGGCCCTGCCCGGCGCGCTTGGCCGACTGGAGGCGCAGGTCGGCGTGAGCTATTCGGGCCGTTACTGGTTCGAGGAAACCAACACCCTCGGCCAGGGGGCCTTCGCGCTGTACGACGCGCGCCTGTCCTGGCGACCGACGGACCGCTGGAGCCTCGACCTCTACGGCGAGAACCTGGGCGACAAGCTTTACGCGCCCTATGGCGTGGCCTTCGCGCCGGGGGTCAATGTCTATCAGGCGGGTCCCAGTCGCCAGGTCGGCCTGCGCGTCCGCGCATCCTACTGAGGCCCGCCATGCGATTCTGGGTCTGGGCGCACAAGTGGTCGAGCCTCATCTGCACCGCGTTCCTGCTGGTGCTCTGCGTCACCGGTCTGCCCTTGATCTTCCGGGGCGAGATCGACCACGCCTTGGGCTATGGGACGGGCGGTCAAGCGGCGGCCAGGCCGGCTCCGCTGTCGGCCATAGAGGCGGCCGCGCGGGTCGCGCGGCCTCTTGGCAAGATCCACTTCCTGGTCTGGGAGCCCGACAAGCCCGGCGTGATCACCCTGTCGATCGCGCCGCCGGGGGCCAAGTCCTTCTTTGACAACGAGAACGTGCTGATCGACGCCGCCACGGCCAGCCCCCCTTCGGGGGGCGACCGCGCCAGCCCCACCCAGTGGCTGGTCGATCTGCACGGGACGCTCCTGCTGGGGCC
>OFDN01002363.1_pt1 | contig 10514 bp, 10 predicted proteins | sample 1520971 | NCBI WGS metagenome assembly OFDN01 (sample SAMEA94257418, study PRJEB24077) | hot springs metagenome | biome: Aquatic biome; feature: Geographical feature; material: Water | place: India | collected 2012-06-12 | depth 5 m | reverse complement strand
GGCATCACCGCGCTGCAGATGGACATCAAGATCCAGGGCATCACCAAGGAAATCATGCAGGTGGCCCTGGCGCAGGCCAAGGAAGCCCGCCTGCACATCCTGGGCTGCATGAGCCAGTCGGTGGGTGAGGCCAAGACCGAGGTGTCGCAGTACGCCCCGCGCCTGTACACGATGAAGATCAACCCCGAGAAGATCCGCGACGTGATCGGCAAGGGCGGCGCCACCATCCGCGCGCTGACCGAAGAGACCGGCACCACGATCGACATCGGCGAAGACGGCACGATCACCATCGCCTCGGCCGACGCCGACAAGGCCGAATACGCCAAGAAGCGCATCGAGGAGATCACCGCCGAGGCCGAGATCGGCAAGGTCTACGAAGGCGCGGTCACCAAGATCCTGGACTTTGGCGCGCTGGTCAACATCCTGCCCGGCAAGGATGGCCTGCTGCACATCAGCCAGATCGCGCACCAGCGCGTCGAGAAGGTCACCGACTTCCTGACCGAAGGCCAGATGGTGAAGGTCAAGGTGCTGGAGACGGACGAGAAGGGCCGCATCAAGCTGTCGCTGAAGGCGCTGCTCGACAAGCCGGAAGGCTATGTCGAAGAAGAGCGTCCGCGTCGCGAGTACGGCGACCGCGGTGACCGTGGCCGCGACCGTGGCGACCGCCCGCCGCGCCGCGAGCGCGAGCCGCGTGAACAGCGCGACGAGGCACCGCAGGCCGCTCCGGCCGCCGATGCACCGTCGTCCGCGCCGTCGTTCGGCAACGACAACGAGCGCCCGCAGCAACCCGAGTGAGCCAAGGTGCCGCGGCAGCTTCGGCCGCCGCGGCCTGGCACGGAGTATTCCGATGAACGCTATCGAGATCGCGGGGCCCGGCGGCGGTCCTGAAGTACTGCGCCTCGTGCAGCGGCCCGACCCCGCGCCCGCCAAGGGTGAGTTGCTGATCGCGGTGAAAGCCGCGGGCATCAACCGCCCCGACGTGCTGCAGCGCAAGGGCGCCTATCCGCCGCCGCCCGGTGCTTCCGACCTGCCGGGCCTGGAAGTGGCCGGCACGGTGGCCGCCGGCAGCGACGACGACCTGGCCGCCGCCGGCCTGAAGATCGGCGACCGCGTGTGCGCCCTGGTGGCCGGCGGCGGTTACGCCGAGCTGTGCACCGCGCCTGCCGGCCAGTGCCTGCCGATTCCGGCCGGCCTGTCCGACGTCGAGGCCGCGGCCCTGCCGGAGACCTTCTTCACCGTGTGGCAGAACGTCTTCCACATCGCGCGGCTGAAGGCAGGCGAGACGCTGCTGGTGCAGGGCGGCTCGAGCGGCATCGGCACCACCGCCATCGCACTGGCCAAGGCCATCGGCGCCAGCGTGATCGTCACCGCGGGCAGCGACGACAAGGTGGCCGCCTGCGTGCAGCTGGGTGCCGACCATGGCATCAACTACCGCACCCAGGACTTCGTGGCCGAGGTGCAGCGCATCACCGGCGGCAAGGGCGCGGACGTGGTGCTCGACATGGTGGCCGGCGACTACGTCGGCCGCGAGATCGAGTGCCTGGCCACCGACGGCCGCCTGGCGCTGATCGCCGTGCAGGGCGGCACCAAGAGCAGCTTCGACGCTGGCCTGGTGCTGCGCAAGCGCATCGCCATCGTCGGCTCCACGCTGCGTCCGCGCTCGGTGGCCTACAAGACCGTGCTGGCGCAGGAACTGCGCGCCACCGTGTGGCCGCTGATCGAGGCCGGGCGCGTCAAGCCGGTGATCCACAAGGTGTTTCCGGCAGCGCAGGCGGCGGACGCCCATGCGCTGATGGAATCGAGCAGCCATGTCGGCAAGATCGTTTTGAGTTGGTGATTGGACGATGACTACACGACGCAAACTGGTGGTGGGCAACTGGAAGATGCACGGCAGCCACAAGGCCAATGCCGAGCTGTTCGAAGGTCTGCTGGACGCCGGCCCCAGCAATGCCGACATGGCGGTGTGCGTGCCGTTCCCTTTCCTGTCGGAAGCCGCGGTGGCCCTGGCCGCCAGTGCCATCCGCTGGGGCGCACAGGACTGCTCGGCCCATGAGCAGGGCGCCTACACCGGCGAGGTGTCGGCCGCCATGTTGCACGAGTTCGGCTGCCGCTACGTCATCGTCGGCCACTCCGAGCGCCGTGCCTACCATGCCGAAAGCGACCAGCTGGTGGCCGACAAGGCCAAGGCTGCGCTTGGCAAGGGCATCACGCCCATCGTGTGCGTGGGCGAGACGCTGGCCCAGCGCGAGGCCAACGAGACCGAGGCGGTGGTCAAGCGGCAGCTGTCCGCCGTGATCCATACGCTGGGGCATTGCGTGGGCGAGATGGTCGTCGCCTACGAACCGGTGTGGGCCATCGGCACCGGCAAGACCGCATCGCCCGAGCAGGCGCAAGCCGTTCATGCGTTGCTGCGTGCGCAGTTGCAGGCAGCCACGCCGCAGGCCGGCGCGATGAAGATCCTCTACGGCGGCAGCGTCAAGCCCGACAACGCCGCAACCCTGTTTGCGCAGCCCGACATCGATGGCGGGCTGATCGGCGGTGCCTCGCTCAAGGCCGCCGACTTCATCGCCATCGGCCGCGCCGCGCCCTGAGAACTCCCGGAGTCACAAGAAATGCAAATCTGGATGAACATCGTGCTGGCGGTCCAGCTCCTGACGGCGATCACGATGATCGGACTGGTGCTGGTGCAGCACGGCAAGGGCGCCGACATGGGCGCTTCCTTCGGTGGCGGCTCGTCGGGCAGCCTGTTCGGTGCCACCGGCAGCGCCAACTTCCTGTCGCGTTCCACCGCCGCCTGCGCCACCGTGTTCTTCATCTGCACGCTGGCCCTGGCCTACCTGAACAGCCGGGAGCGCACCGTGGAACCCGCCACCGGTGGCACGGTGTTCGAGCGCGCCATTCCCTCGGCGCCCACGCCCGCCGCCTCCGCCGCGCTGCCTTCGGCCTCCACACCGGTGGCCCCGGTCGTCCCTGCCGCGCCCGCGGCCTCTGGCGCCGTCATTCCGAAGCCTTGATCTGCCTCCTGCATCATGTTGGTGACAACCCTCGTGATGCGGGAAATTTCGGGCTAGAATGCGAGGCTGTTCAGTGAGCAATCCTCAAGCAAAACCGAACAGTCAAAGTTGACAAAACCGCCGACGTGGTGAAATTGGTAGACACGCTATCTTGAGGGGGTAGTGGCGAAAGCTGTGCGAGTTCGAGTCTCGCCGTCGGCACCAGAAATGAGATGGGTTGTAAGCAAGGCCCTCACCGGTACTTTGCAAGACAGCGCCCTGAATGCGATCAGCAATGCAGGGAAAACTGGGCGCGCTGAGTGAGCCAAGCTGGTTCCGGCGCGCTTTTTGCTGCCCGGACGTCGATCTCGCAACCTTAGCCAAGAGCCATGGACCTGCAACAGTACCTACCTGTCATCCTGTTCATCCTGGTCGGTATCGGTGTAGGCATCGTGCCCCAGGTGCTGGGTTTTGTTCTCGGTCCGCAACGGCCCGACATGGCGAAAAACTCGCCCTATGAATGCGGCTTCGAGGCCTTCGAGGACGCCCGCATGAAGTTCGACGTGCGCTACTACCTGGTGGCCATTCTCTTCATCCTGTTCGACCTCGAAATCGCATTCCTCTTCCCTTGGGCCGTTGCGCTCAAGGAGATCGGCCCCGCCGGCTTCTGGGCGATGATGCTGTTCCTGACCATCCTGGTGGTCGGATTCGTCTATGAGTGGAAAAAGGGCGCCCTCGACTGGGAGTAAGCAAAAATGGGTATCGAAGGCGTTCTCAAGGAAGGCTTCGTCACCACGTCGGTCGACAAGCTGATCAACTGGTCGAAGACCGGCTCGCTGTGGCCGATGACCTTCGGCCTGGCCTGCTGCGCGGTGGAGATGATGCATGCGGGTGCCGCCCGCTACGACATCGACCGCTTCGGCATGCTGTTCCGTCCCAGCCCGCGCCAGTCCGACCTGATGATCGTGGCCGGCACGCTGTGCAACAAGATGGCGCCGGCCCTGCGCAAGGTCTACGACCAGATGGCCGAGCCGCGCTGGGTGCTGTCGATGGGCTCGTGTGCCAACGGCGGCGGGTACTACCACTACAGCTATTCGGTGGTGCGCGGCTGCGACCGCATCGTGCCGGTGGACGTCTATGTGCCGGGCTGCCCGCCCACGGCCGAGGCCCTGCTGTACGGCATCCTGCAGCTGCAGGCCAAGATCCGCCGCGAGAACACGATCGCCCGCTGAGGCGGCCGGCCACCCAGCGTCAGCCATCGCATGACCCAGAAACTCGACAACCTGCAAGCCGCGCTCCAGTCGGTGCTCGGCGACAAGATCAAGACCTTCAAGCGCGAGCGCGGCGAGATCACCATCACCGTGGCCGCTGCGGTGTACGCCGACGTGGCGCTGCGGCTGCGTGACGATCCCGCGCTGCGGTTCGAGCAGTTGATCGACCTGTGCGGCATGGACTACAGCGGTTGGCAGGACAGCGGCGCGTATGAGGGTCCGCGCTTCGCCGTGGTGACGCACCTGCTCTCTCTGCAGCACAACTGGCGGCTGCGCCTGCGCGTGTACTGCCCGGATGACGACCTCCCGATGGTGGCCTCGGTCAACGAGGTGTGGAATGCCGCCAACTGGTTCGAGCGCGAAGCCTTCGACCTGTACGGCATCATCTTCGAAGGCCACCTGGACCTGCGCCGCATCCTGACCGACTACGGCTTCATCGGCCATCCGTTCCGCAAGGACTTCCCCACCACGGGCCATGTGGAGATGCGCTACGACCCTGAGCAGAAGCGCGTGATCTACCAGCCCGTGACGATCGAGCCGCGCGAGATCACGCCGCGCATCGTCCGCGAAGACAACTACGGCGGGCTGCACTGAGCGCCGCCGGCGCCAACAGGTTTCTATGGCAGAGATCAAGAACTACACGCTGAACTTCGGGCCCCAGCACCCCGCCGCGCACGGCGTGCTGCGCCTGGTGCTCGAGCTCGACGGCGAGGTCATCCAGCGTGCCGACCCGCACATCGGCCTGCTGCACCGCGCGACCGAGAAGCTGGCCGAAAGCCGCACTTTCATCCAGTCGCTGCCCTACATGGACCGTCTCGACTACGTGTCGATGATGTCCAACGAGCATGCGTACTGCCTGGCCATCGAGAAGCTGATGGGCATCGAGGTGCCCGAGCGCGCGCAGTACATCCGCGTGATGTTCAGCGAGATCACCCGCCTGCTGAACCACCTGCTGTGGCTCGGCGCGCACGGTCTCGACTGCGGCGCGATGAACATGCTGATCTACTGCTTCCGCGAGCGGGAAGACCTGTTCGACATGTACGAGGCGGTGTCGGGCGCGCGCATGCATGCGGCCTATTTCCGGCCGGGCGGCGTGTACCGCGACCTGCCGGACTCGATGCCGCAATACAAGGTGTCGAAGATCCGCAATGCCAAGGCCATCGCGGCGATGAACGACAACCGGCAGGGTTCGCTGCTGGACTTCATCGACGACTTCACCAAGCGCTTCCCGACGCACGTCGACGAGTACGAGACGCTGCTGACCGACAACCGCATCTGGAAGCAGCGCACTGTGGGCATCGGCGTCGTCACGCCGGAGCGTGCCAAGAACCTCGGCTTCAGCGGCCCGATGCTGCGCGGCTCGGGCATCGCCTGGGACCTGCGCAAGACGCAGCCCTATGAGGTCTATGACCGCATCGACTTCGACGTGCCGGTGGGCACCAACGGCGACACCTACGACCGCTACCTGGTGCGCATCGAGGAGATGCGGCAGTCCAACCGCATCATCGAGCAGTGCGTTGCCTGGCTGCGCAAGAACCCCGGCCCGGTGATCACCGACAACCACAAGGTGGCGCCGCCTTCGCGGCTGGACATGAAGTCCAGCATGGAAGAGCTGATCCATCACTTCAAGCTCTTCACCGAAGGCTTCCACGTCCCCGAAGGCGAGGCCTACGCAGCCGTGGAGCATCCGAAGGGTGAGTTCGGCATCTACCTGGTGAGCGACGGCGCCAACAAGCCGTACCGCCTGAAGATCCGCGCACCGGGCTTTGCGCACCTTGCAGCCCTCGATGAAATGGCGCGCGGCCACATGATTGCCGATGCCGTCGCCATCATCGGGACGATGGACATCGTGTTTGGCGAGATCGATCGATGAGCCTGTTTTCCGTGGACACCCTGGCCCGCTTCGCCAAGGAAGTAGCCAAGTACCCGCCCGAGCAGAAGCAGTCTGCGGTGATGGCCTGCCTGTCGATTGCGCAGCAGGAACTGGGCTGGGTCTCGCCCGAGAGCGAGCAGGAGATCGCCGACTACCTCGGCATGCCCGCGATCGCGGTGCACGAGGTGACGACCTTCTACAACATGTACAACCAGCAGCCGCTGGGCCGCTACAAGCTCAACGTCTGCACCAACCTCCCTTGCCAGCTGCGCAACGGCCAGCATGCGCTGGAGCACTTGTGCGCCAAGCTGCATGTCGATGAAGGTGGCACCAGCGCCGATGGCCTGTTCACCGTGCAGAAGACCGAGTGCCTGGGCGCCTGCGCCGATGCACCGGTGATGCTGGTGAATGACCGCCAGATGGTGAGCTACATGACCGACGAGCGGCTCGACGCGCTGGTCGACACACTGAAGGCGCAGGCAAAGTGAACATGCCCGACCTTTCCCGGTTCCAGGCCACCGGCCTCGAAACCTGCTTCCACGACCGCCACATCGGCGCGCAGATCTATGCGGGCCTGAACGGCCGCAACTGGTCGATCGCCGACTATGAGGCGCGCGGTGGCTACCAGGCGCTCAAGCGCATTCTGGGCACCGACGGCGGCGCTGGCATGACGCCCGACCAGGTGATCGCCGACGTCAAGCTGTCGGGCCTGCGCGGCCGCGGCGGCGCCGGCTTTCCGACCGGGCTGAAGTGGAGCTTCATGCCCCGCCAGTTCCCGGGCCAGAAGTACCTGGTGTGCAACTCCGACGAAGGCGAGCCGGGCACCTGCAAGGACCGGGACATCCTGGCCTACAACCCGCACATCGTCATCGAGGGCATGATCATCGCGGCCTACGCGATGGGCATCAGCGTGGGCTACAACTACATCCACGGCGAGATCTTCGAGGTGTACGAACGCTTCGAGGCCGCCCTGGAAGAAGCGCGGGCCGCCGGCTACCTGGGCAACCAGATCCTGGGCAGCGGCTTCAGCTTCCAGCTGCATGCGCACCACGGCTTCGGCGCCTACATCTGCGGTGAAGAAACCGCGCTGCTCGAATCGTTGGAAGGCAAGAAGGGCCAGCCGCGGTTCAAGCCGCCGTTCCCGGCGAGCTTCGGCCTGTATGGCAAGCCGACCACGATCAACAACACCGAGACCTTCGCCGCGGTGCCCTGGATCATCCGCAATGGCGGCCAGGCCTACCTCGACATCGGCAAGCCGAACAACGGCGGCACGAAGATCTTCTCGGTGGTGGGTGACGTCAACAAGCCTGGCAACTACGAGATCCCGCTGGGCACGCCGTTCAGCAAGCTGCTGGAACTGGCAGGTGGCGTGCGCACCGGCCGGCAGCTCAAGGCCGTGATCCCGGGCGGCTCGTCGTCGCCGGTGCTGCCGGCCTCGATCATGAACGAGTGCACCATGGACTACGACTCGATCGCCAAGGCAGGGTCGATGCTGGGTTCGGGCGCCGTCATCGTGATGGACGACAGCCGTTGCATGGTGCGCAGCCTGCTGCGCCTGAGCTACTTCTACATGCACGAGAGCTGCGGCCAGTGCACGCCGTGCCGCGAAGGCACGGGCTGGCTGTGGCGCATGGTCGATCGCATCGCCAACGGCCAGGGCCGTCCGGAAGACATCGACCTGCTGAACTCGGTGGCCGACAACATCCAGGGCCGCACCATCTGTGCGCTGGGTGACGCCGCGGCCATGCCGGTGCGGGCGATGCTCAAGCACTTCCGCGACGAGTTCGTCCACCTCATCGAACACAAGACTGCGAAGGTCCCGCAGCCGGCTTCGGCCGTGCATGCCTGACGGCAACCGGGACACACAACATGGTTGAAATCGAACTCGACGGCAAGAAGGTCAGCGTGGTCGAAGGCAGCATGGTCATGCATGCCGCCGACGCCGCGGGCACCTACATCCCGCACTTCTGCTACCACAAGAAGCTGAGCATTGCGGCCAACTGCCGCATGTGCCTGGTCGAGGTGGAGAAGGCGCCCAAGCCGATGCCCGCCTGCGCCACGCCGGTGACCAACGGCATGATCGTGCGCACCAAGAGCGACAAGGCGATCAAGGCGCAGCAGGGGGTGATGGAGTTCCTGCTGATCAACCACCCGCTGGACTGCCCCATCTGCGACCAGGGCGGCGAATGCCAGCTGCAGGACCTGGCCGTGGGCTACGGCGGTTCTTCCTCGCGCTACCAGGAAGAAAAGCGCGTGGTGTTCCACAAGGACGTGGGTCCGCTCATCTCGATGGAAGAGATGACGCGCTGCATCCACTGCACCCGCTGCGTGCGTTTCGGCCAGGAAGTGGCCGGGATCATGGAGCTGGGCATGATCCACCGCGGCGAGCATTCCGAGATCACCACGGTGGCCGGCGACACGGTGGACTCCGAGCTCTCGGGCAACATGATCGACCTGTGCCCGGTGGGCGCGCTGACCAGCAAGCCCTTCCGCTACAGCGCCCGCACCTGGGAGCTGTCGCGCCGCAAAAGCGTGAGCCCGCACGACGGCGTGGGTGCCAACCTGATCGTGCAGGTCAAGTCGAACAAGGTCATGCGCGTGCTGCCGCTCGAGAACGAGGCGGTGAACGAATGCTGGCTGTCGGACCGCGACCGCTTCTCGTACGAAGCACTGAACAGCCCCAGCCGCCTGACCACGCCGATGATCAAGCAGGGCGGCCAGTGGCAGGCCGTCGACTGGAACACCGCGCTGGGCTACGTGGCCGATGGCCTGAAGCGCGTGAAGGGTGAGTTCGGCGTGGCCGGCATCGGCGCGCTGGGCTCGGCCCAGTCCACCGTCGAGGAACTTCATCTCCTGGCCAAGCTGGTGCGCGGCCTGGGCAGCGACAACATCGACTACCGCACCCGCCACGCCGACTTCGCGCTGGAGCAGGGCGGCGTGCGTTGGCTGGGCACCTCCATCGCCTCGCTGTCGACACTGCAGCGTGCCTTCGTCATCGGCTCGTTCCTGCGCAAGGACCAGCCGCTGATGGCGCAGCGCATCCGCCAGGCCGCGCGGCATGGCGCGCATGTGCACAGCCTGGGCGCGGTGAATGACGAGTGGCTGATGCCCACGGGCATCCGCCTGGTGGCCGCCCCCAGTGCCTGGGTGGGCGTGCTGGCCCAGGTGGCTGCCGCCGTGGCCGCAGCGACCGGCGCCGTGTCGCCGGTGTCGCTGGATGCCGGTATCGAGCCCACCGAGGACGCCCGTGCGATCGCCACTTCCTTGATCTCGGGTCAGCAAAAGGCCGTGCTGCTGGGCAATGCCGCCGCGCAGCACCCGGAAGCCTCCCAGTTGCTCGCACTGGCCAACTTCATCGCGCAGCACACCGGCGCTTCGGTGGGCTACCTCACCGAGGCAGGCAACACCGTCGGCGCGCAGCTGGTGCATGCCATGCCGCGCCAAGGCGGCCTGAACGCGGGCCAGATGCTGTCGCAGCCGATGAAGGCCCTGCTGCTGCTCAACGTGGAGCCGGTGCTGGACGCCGCCAACGCCGCGGCGGCCCGTGCAGCGCTGCAGGGCTCGGGCCTGGTGGTCGCGCTCACGCCCTTCAAGGATGCGCAGGTCGACAACGCCGACGTGCTGCTGCCGATCGCGCCGTTCACCGAGACCTCCGGCACCTTCGTTAATGCCGAAGGCCGCGTGCAGAGCTTCCACGGCGTGACCAAGCCGCTGGGCGATGCCCGCCCGGCCTGGAAGGTGCTGCGGGTGCTGGGCAATCTGCTGGGCCTGGAAGGCTTCAACCACGAGACCTCGGAGGAGGTGCGCGCGGAAGCCCTGGGCAAGGCCGCCGGCATCACCAGCCGGCTGAACAACGAGGCGGCTTCGCTCGGCCAGGTGACCATCAGCCCGCAGGACGGCATCGAGCGCCTGGCCGATGTGCCGATCTACAGCGCCGACGCCATCGTGCGCCGCGCCACCTCGCTGCAGCTGACGGCCGATGCACGCCCGCCGGTTGCCAGCCTGCCGTCAGGCCTGTGGCAGACACTGGGCCTGCAGGTCGGCGACCGCGTGCGCGTCTCGCAAGGCCAGGCGTCCGCCGTGCTGCCTGCCGTGGAAGAGCCGACGCTTGCTGGCAACACCGTGCGCGTGCCGGCCGGCCATGACCACACCGCGACCCTTGGCGCCATGTTCGGCGCGCTGACCATCGAAAAAGCCTGAACATGCTGGATACCGTCCAACAAGCCGGCACGTCGCTGCTCGGCCCCACGCTCTGGCTGGTGGTCTGGAGCCTGATCAAGATCGTCGCGGTGGTGGCGCCGCTGATGGGCTGTGTCGCCTACCTCACGCTGTGGGAGCGCAAGGCCATCGGCTGGACGCAGATCCGCCCGGGCCCCA
>OFDN01002360.1_pt1 | contig 10535 bp, 8 predicted proteins | sample 1520971 | NCBI WGS metagenome assembly OFDN01 (sample SAMEA94257418, study PRJEB24077) | hot springs metagenome | biome: Aquatic biome; feature: Geographical feature; material: Water | place: India | collected 2012-06-12 | depth 5 m | reverse complement strand
CGCCGGCTGGCGGGCGCCCCCTCTTGTTGTGGCCGAAGCCCGCGCTCAGAAGCGATAGGTCGCGGTGCCGCGGATCACCTGGGCGTTGGCATCGCTGCGCGCGATGGTCGAATCGAACGCCGCGCCGAACTGCAGGGGGCCGGTTCCGAGGGTGGCGCTGATCCCCACCTCGCCCCAGGTGCGATCAGTCGTGCCGAGCGCGAAGGCCGCACCGGGCCCGGTGCCGCTGACGAAGTTCGCACCCAGCACGCGCGAGTCCTGCTCGAGTTCGCGCACGATCTGGGCGTTGGCGTTGAAGGTCACCGTCTTGCCTTGCTTCTGCCAGTCGAACCCGCCGCGCAGCTGCGTGCTCTTGTAGGTCTCGCGGTCGAAGCTCAGCGCCAGCGTGCCGCCGGTCTCCTGCGTGCGCTCGAAGTCGATGCTCGCATAGCGCACCTCGATCCCGGGCGAGATCGTGCCGGCGGCGGTCTCGAGATCGTAGGAGACCCCGATCGCGCCGGAGAACAGCAGGTTGTCCGAGGACGATTCGAGGGTCTGTGCGGTGCCGAGGAAGCTCACCCTCCGCTCCGTGTCGAAGCCGATGCTGGCAAGGGTGACCTGGCCGTCGACCACCACCCCGCTGTCGAAGTCCTGACGCATGTAGAGCGAGACGCCATAGGTGTCGTTCTGCACCTGCTGGCCGAGCGGCACATCGGCGTCGATGGTGCTGTAGTGGCCGGCCAGGCCCACCATCGTGTTGTCGCCGAGGAAGAACTCGATCCCGCCCGACAGATACCAGCCCGAATAGTCGGTGGTGTCGGCCACGAACTGGCCGCCGACCTGGGTGCCGGCGGTGTAGCCCGGGAGCGAGACCGCGTCGCCGAAGACGTGACCGCCCGCGAGGTACACCGCGACATTGTCCGGCAGATCCGCCTCGCGCATCTCGGTCTCGCCTTCCTGCGCCGCCATCAGCGCAGATCCGCCGAGCGGCTGGACGCCCGGGGCAAGCCCCATCTGCGCAAGGTCGAGCGGCCGGCCGGTGACCGCGATCTTGCCCCCGGCGCGGTCGCGCGTGGATTCGCGCAGGCGCGCATCGTTGAAGTTCTGCACCAGGTTGATCGACTGCGCCGCGAGCGAGCGCACCGCCTGCTCGTTGACCGGGCCGAGCTGCTGGAAGGTGTTGCGGATCGTGTCGGTCGAGGCGAAGTCGAGCGCGTAGAGCGTGCTCAGTGCGCTGTTCCCGCGGTTCTGGTCGAACAGCTGGGCATAGGCGACCTGCACCGGATCACTGGCGTTGATGACGGTGCTGTAGCTCGCCGCGTTGACCTCCATCAGCACCGCGTTGGCCTGGTAGATGAAAGTCTGGGTCAGGAGCGGCGAGAGCGAGCGCGCGGTGAAGGTGCCGCTCACGCCGTCTGCTGCGGTGAGGATGGTGAAGCGCTGGCCGAGGCCGTTGACCTGCTGGGTCACGCCGGTGCCGAGGCTGACGATGCCGCCGATGCTGGCCGCCCCGGTGACCGCGAGGCGATCGGAGGTGCCGCCGGTGCCGATGTCGACGAGGAAGGTCGAGCCCGAGGACATCACCAGGTTGCCGTCGATCGTCAGCGTGCCGGTGGTGCCCATCGTCGCCGGCGAGAACACCCCGGTGACGCTGGTGAGGAACGGCGTGGTGACGGTGCCGGTGCCGCCGAGCATCCCGGCGAACAGGGTGTAATCGCCGACCGAGGTGACGTTGCCGTTGACGTTCACGACGCCGCCGAACTGGTTGATGTCGATCAGCGAGGTGAGGTCGCCCGCTGCCGCCACCGTCAGCCCGGCCGCGCCACGCACGGTCAGCCGGTCGATGGTGACCTCGCTGCTCAGCGTGGTGGTGCCGGTCTGGCTGAGGGTCACGTCAAAGAAGCGCGGATCGACGCGGGTCGTCTCGGTCGTCACCGCCTCGACGTTGTTGGCGACGAAGCCGGTCGCGCCGGGCAGGCCGTTGGCGAGCGTCGCTGCCGGCAGGGTCGCCGCGCTTGCCTGCGGAGCGACCTCTGACGTCAGCGCAGCGCGCGGGCCGGTGGTGGTAGTGGTCGCCGAGCCTTCGCCACCGACAGCATTGGCGAGGTCGAAGGTTGCGCCCTCCCCGCCGATCGCTTCGAGCGAGACCTGCGCGCGGCCGTTGGTCACACCGCCCGCGGTCGGTTGCGCCGGCGAGGTGTCGATGACATCGCCGCTCGCCTGATCGACGCAGCCGTCACCCGGCGCTTCGAATTCGACGCAGATCGCGCCGAAGTCGCCGTCGGTGCCGTCGGGCCCGAGTTCGGGCGTCGTCGGGATGCCGTTGACGACCTGGCCCTGCGCATTGATCACGCGGTAGGCCGGATCGAGCAGCGTCACCCAGCGGTTCGGGTCTTCCCAGTTGCCGTTGCCCGCGACCGCGCCGACATAGCGGTAGGGGTTGGTGGCGGCGATATACTGCCAGTAGAGCGAGATCGGCTGGTAGAAGCTGGTGGAGCCGGTCGAGCTGAACGCCTGGCTGCCGAAGAAGCGCGACCCGCCCGAGAGGACGCCGATCACCAGATCCTCGTTCGACAAGGTGTTGTTGGCCGCATCGAGAATCAGCGGGCCGCCCGAATCGCCGCCCGCCGTGATGCCCTCGTTGGGCAGGGCGTTGTCGCGGTGGACGTTGATGTCGTTGAACGGCGCGCGGTTCTGCGAATCGAAGTCGAGCTGGTAGAGGTTCTGCGGGAAGGTTTCCGGCCCGGGGCCGAACAGGACGTTGTCCTGATCGTCGAGCGAGAAGAACCCGCCGAGCATGTTCTCGGCCGCGCGGCGACGGAAGTCGATCCCATCGACGGCGCCTTGCGCGGCATTGCCGGTCGCGCCGTAGCCGACGATGTCGACATGGTAGCCGGTGCCGCGCACCGGATCGCTGCCGGCGGGCGCGGGCAGGGTGCTGAACAGCAGCGCCCAGGTCGGGATGCCGACCGCCGGGGTGTCGAGCGCGGCGAGCGCGATGTCGGCCTCGATGAAGCCGAGCCCGGCCGCGTCCTGGAGCGAGCGCTGGTCGTAGAACACGCGGCTGATGTTGAACACCGCCAGATTGGGGTTCGACCGGAAGTTGTTGGCGAACCAGTTCTGGAAGCCCGGCAGCGCGTCAACGTTGAACGAGAAGGCGGCCGGAATGTTGTCGGCGTTGTAGTCGGTCTCCGGGCGGTCGTTGACGCAGTGCGCGGCGAACAGGACGGTGCGCGGGTTGATCAGCGTGCCGGTGCAGACGAAGCCGTCGGCGCGGAAGAACATCCCGACGCCGCGGAAATCGTCATTGGTATCGACAATTGCTTCGGAGTCGGTGGTCTCGTTGGGAACCACGGCGTGGGCCGGAGTGGCCACGGCGGCGACCGCAAGGGCGGCGAGGGCCGAGCCCGCCAGAAACTGGCGGCGCGGGGCTGACAACGTCTTCATGGGCGTTCTCTCCACTGGGATTCGGTCGCGGGATCGACCGGCTGATCGCATCCTAGGACCGGTTAACCGCTTCCGACAATTGCACTTTGCCGACTGTGTCTGCAAATGTGCCGCACTGTTGCACAAAAGTGTCAGCGCATCGAAAGAAACAGCGCGTAGGCGATGTAAAGGGCGATCAGCACCGCTCCCTCGCGCCGCGACAGCCGCCATCCGGAACGCAGCTGCACCAGCAGCAGGGCCGTGACGCCGAGCATCGCCCAGATGTCGAAAGCCGCGATCTCGCTCGGCACGGCAATCGGCTTGATCATCGCGGTGATGCCGAGAATGCCGAGGATATTGTAGATGTTGGAGCCCACGATGTTGCCCAGCGCCACGTCGGCGTGCTTGCGCAGCACCGCGACGATGCAGGCGATGAGCTCGGGCAGGCTGGTGCCGACCGCGACCACGGTGAGGCCGATGACGCTCTCCGAAACGCCCGCCGCGCCCGCCAGCACCACCGCGCCCTCGACCAGCCAACCCGCGCCGAAAATCGCCGCGGCGAGCCCGGCGACGATCATTCCGCCGAGCACCAGCGGACCGGTGTTCGGCGGGACGGGACGGTCCTCGGCCTCGTGCTCGTGGCGCGCGCCCTCGGGGCAGGGGGCGGCGCTCTCCGACCGGTAGGTCCACCAGATATAGCCCGCCAGGCATGCGATCAGGCCGCCGCCGACAAGCGGCCCGATGGTGCCCGTCAGCACCGCCCCGGTGCACAGCAGCGCTGACCCGCCGAGCGCGAGCGAGTCCCGCCGGAACGCGGCCGGATCGACGGGCAGCGGCAGGATTAGCGCCGACAGGCCGAGGATGAACAGGATGTTGGCGATGTTCGAGCCCACCACATTGCCCACCGCAATTCCCGGCGCGCCCGCCAGCGCGGCCTGCACGCTGGTCGCCAGTTCGGGGGTGGAGGTGCCGAAGCCGACGATCGTCAGCCCGGCGAGCAAGGGCGAGATGCCGAGCCGCGCCGCCATCCCCACCGCGCCGCGCACCAGCAACTCGCCGCCGAGCCCGAGCAGCACGAGCCCTCCGGCGACCAGCAGCAGCGATTGGGTCATGCGCGACGTCCTTCCTTGCGATACCTTGTATCCTCCTACCGGAGGTCAGGCCGCAAAAGAAGGGCGCGTGCCGATCAGAGCGTCAGGTCGAGGAAGTCCGCGATCAGGCGGTTGAATTCATCCGGCTGCTCGAAATAGGGCGAGTGGCCGGCGCCGGGGAGGATCACCATGCGGGCATCGGAAAAGCACGGCGGGATTCCGGCGAGCGCGGCGGGCGGCCAGATCGGATCGTGCTCGCCCGCGATCATCAGCACCGGCGCGGTGATCGCGCCGAGCGCTTCGGGCGGCACGAGAACCTCGGGCGTGAACAGCCGCGCTGCGAGCGCCGGATCGGCGGGCGGGTTGAAGGCGCCGAGCTGGCGATAGAGCGCCGCCATCAGCGGGTTGGCGCGCGCGAATTCCTCGGTCAGCCCGAGCGCCGCCGGGCCGCGGGTGCCCATCAGCTTGCGCGCCTCGGCGAAGGAGGCGAGGCCCGGCGGATGGGCGACGCCGCCCAGCGTGCAGCACAGCACCAGGCGCTCGACCAGATCGGGCCGCGCGAGCGCAAGCCGCACCCCTGTCCACCCGCCGAGCGACTGGCACACCACCTTTGCGCGGGTCGCGCCCGCGGCGGCAAGCACGTCGACGGCGGCCTCGAGCGCCTGTTCGATCAGGCGCTCGGCGTCCACCGCATCGGATTCGCCGAAGCCGGCAAGGTCGTAGGCGATGACGTGGTGCGCGGGCGCGAAGCTTGCAAACTGCTGCCACCATACCGCGCGGTTGGCGCCCGCGCCGTGGATGAACAGCACGCTCGCCTCGCCTTCGCGCGCTTGCCCTTGGGCTGACCAGCGGATTCCCTTCGCAATGCCTTCCATAATCTCGTGCATTCCCGCCTGTCCATTGCCCCGCGCCGTTTAGTCGTAGCGACTGCTACAGAAATGTACGGCCAAGGCAAGCCCCACAAAAAGGGGCGGAAGGATCGCGCCTCCCGCCCCGCAATTCGGACGAACCGCGGCGCGGTTACATCGAGTAGTACATATCGAATTCGACCGGGCACGGAGTGGTCTCGGTGCGGATCACCTCTTCCCACTTCAGTTCCATATAGGCCTCGATCTGGTCCTTGGTGAAGACGTCGCCCTTGAGCAGGAACTCGTGATCGGCGGCCAGCGAATCCAGCGCCTCGCGCAAGCTGCCGCACACGGTCGGCACCTCGGCAAGCTCGGCCGGGGGCAGGTCGTAGAGGTTCTTGTCCATCGCCTCGCCCGGGTGGATCTTGTTCTCGATCCCGTCGAGACCCGCCATCAGCAGCGCCGAATAGGCGAGGTAGGGGTTGGCGAGCGCGTCGGGGAAGCGGAACTCGACGCGCTTGGCCTTCTCGCCCGCACCGTAAGGAATACGGCACGATGCCGAGCGGTTGCGCGCCGAATAGGCCAGCAGCACCGGCGCCTCGAAGCCCGGCACCAGACGCTTGTAGCTGTTGGTGGTCGGGTTGGTGAAGGCATTCAGCGCCTTGGCGTGCTTTATGACGCCGCCGATGTAGTAGAGGCACATTTCCGAGAGGCCGGCATATTCGTTGCCCGCGAACATCGGCTTGCCGTCCTTCCAGATCGACATGTGGGTGTGCATGCCCGAGCCGTTATCCGCCTTGATCGGCTTGGGCATGAAGGTCGCGGTCTTGCCGTAGGCGTGGGCGACCTGGTGCACGACATACTTGTAGATCTGCATGCGGTCGGCGGTCTGCACCAGCGTGCCGAAGGTTAGGCCCAGCTCGTGCTGGGCGGCGGCGACTTCGTGGTGGTGCTTGTCGCAGGGCAGGCCCATCTCGAGCATGGTCGAGACCATCTCGGCGCGGATGTCGACGGCAGAGTCGACCGGCGCGACCGGGAAATAGCCGCCCTTGGCACGCGGGCGGTGGCCCATGTTGCCGGCGTCATATTCCTTGGCGGTGTTGGTCGGCAGTTCGATATCGTCGATCGAGAAGCCCGATCCGGAATAGCCGTCCTCGAAGCGGACGTCGTCGAACATGAAGAACTCGGCTTCCGGGCCGACATAGACCGTGTCGCCGATCCCGGTCGACTTGAGGTAGGCTTCCGCGCGCTTGGCGGTGGTGCGCGGGTCGCGGGCGTACCAGTCGCCGGTCGAAGGCTCGACGATGTCGCAGTTGATGATCAGCATCGGGGTGGCGCTGAAGGGATCGACCCAGGTCTCGCTGAGGTCGGGCTTCAGGATCATGTCGCTTTCGTTGATGACCTTCCAGCCGGCGATCGACGAACCGTCGAACATCAGCCCGTCCTCGAGCTCGTCTTCGCCCATCACGCCTGCGACCATCGTGAGGTGCTGCCACTTGCCCTTGGGATCGGTGAAGCGCAGATCGACCCACTCGATTTCCTCGTCCTTGATCTTCTTCAGGACGTCTTTTGCCTTTGACATTTCGGTGTTGCCTCCAAGTTTATGGATTGCCGGCCGGCCCCCGTTCAACTTCAATCGGCGGCAGGCAGGAGAGGAAGGAAATCAGATCGCGTCGTCGTTGGTCTCGCCGGTGCGGATGCGCAGCGCGCTTTCGATTGCGGTGACGAAGATCTTGCCATCGCCGATCCGGCCGGTCTGGGCGGCCGCCGCGATGGCTTCGACCACGCGCTCGGCCTGATCGTCGGCGACGACCACCTCGAGCTTCACCTTGGGCAGGAAGTCGACGACATATTCGGCGCCGCGGTAGAGTTCGGTGTGGCCCTTCTGCCGTCCGAACCCCTTGGCCTCGGTCACGGTGATCCCGGACACGCCGATTTCGTGCAGGGCCTCCTTCACCTCGTCGAGCTTGAAGGGTTTGATGATCGCCTCGATCTTTTTCACGTCGTCCCCGTACGATTGGCCCGATTCGCGCCTGGCCGGAATGCTGACCGATTCTTAACAAGAACCGTGCCAAGCCTTGAGGTGGTGGCTGCGAACGATCCTTGCCGCTTGAAGACTCAAGGGAGCGGATGTCTTTCGCCTGTCACGGCGGGTTAGCAAGATTATGGTGCACTGCGCAATGGTGCACAGCATCTGATCGCGGGGTGCCTAAATTTTAAGCATAGCCTGCCGTCAGCCCAGGCGAAGGCCCGTAGTCTCGGGCAGGCCGCACATGATGTTGAGGCTCTGGATCGCGGCCCCGGAGGCGCCCTTGCCGAGGTTGTCGAGCACCGCGATCAGCCGGGACTTCGACCCATCGGCGGAGCCGAACACATAAAGGTCGAGGCGATCGGATGGCGATGCGTCTCGCAGGATCAGCAACTCGTCTGGCGCATCTGAATGGACGGTCACAACCGCGCTGCCTGCAAAAAACTCGCGAAGTTCCTGGCGCAGCCGATCCGGGTCCGCCACCGCATACATCGCGTCCCCCTGCAGCGGTACTTCGATGATCATGCCCCGGAACCCCGCGATGACCGCAGGGGCAAACAACGGAGCGACCGCGAGCCCGGCATGATGCTGCATCTCAGCCACATGCTTGTGATCGAGGCTCAGACCGTAGGCTCTGAACGCGATATCGCCGCCAGATTCGAACCGGTCGATCAGCGCCTTGCCCCCGCCGGAATAGCCCGACACCGCATTGACGGTGTAGCCCCATTCCGGAGGGATCACAAAGCCACGCACCAGCGGCGCGACCAGCGCGAGGAAGCCGGTGGGGTAGCACCCCGGGTTGCTCACGAATTGGGCATTGGCGATCGCGTCGTGCCCGATCAACTCGGGAAAGCCATAGGTCCAGCCCTCGGCCACCCGGTGCGCGCTCGAGGCGTCGATGATGCGGGTGCCCGAGCCCTCCGCCAGCTTCACCGCCTCTTTTGCGGCATCGTCCGGCAGGCACAGGATCGCAATGTCAGCGGCGTGGAGCGCGTCGCGGCGGGCGGCCTCGTCCTTGCGCTGGGCGTCGTCGAGGAGGATCAGCTCGAATTCGCTGCGCCCCTGCAACCGCTCGCGGATTTCGAGGCCCGTCGTTCCGGCCGCGCCGTCGATGAACAGGCGGATCGCCACCCGCTCAGCCTTGCGCCGGGGCGAGATCGCTGGTCCGGCACCAGCCGGCGGGGCCCTGCGGCCCGGGGCAGCCCCAGACCCACTCGCCCGCCACATCGAGCAGTTCGAAGCGGCTGCCCGGGGCGAGCTCGGCGAAGACATCGGCATCGGCGCGCGGGGTCAGGCGCAGCCCTGCACCTGCGATGCCCACGGTGCGGACATGGGGGATGACATAATGCGCGGCGAGATGCGTGCCCGCGAGCGCCATGTGCGCCAGATCGCCGCGCAGCGGCAGGCTGCCGGGCGCGGGCTTTTCGACCGGGCCCCTCAGGCCCAGCACGCCCAGCGGCACTGCATAGTCACTGTCCTTGCGCGTCGCGCCGCTCATCTCGCTTCCCGATATTGCCGCCGCAGCCTCTCCCCAAGCGCGGCGTGGCAGGGCCGTTAGCGACAAGCGGCCCCGGGGGCAAGCTCAGGCGGCGTATCTTGCACGGATCGCGTGCCAGCTGGCGCGCAGCCCCAGCCCGCGCCCGCCGCGCGCGCGGCCGGGCTTGGGGGCTGGGGTCCAGGCGAAGGTGTCGAAATGCACCCAGTCGATGGGCGTTCCGTCTTCCTTGGCGCCCACGAAGCGGTCGAGGAACAGCCCCGCCACGCTCGCGCCGGCGAAGGGGCCCGGCCCCGAATTGGCCATATCGGCGACGTCCGAGGCGAGGTATTCGCGGTAGGCCTCGTGCAGCGGCAGGCGCCAGGCGGGATCGTCATTGGCGCGGCCCGCGGCGAGGAAGGCCTCCGCCGTCTCGTCGCGGCGGGCGAAGAGCGCGGGGAGGTCGGGGCCGAGCGCCACCCGCGCCGCGCCGGTCAGCGTGGCGAAATCGACGATCAGGTCGGGGTTCTCCTCCGAGGCGCGGGTCAGCGCATCGCCGAGGATCAGGCGGCCTTCGGCGTCGGTGTTGTCGATCTCGACGCTCAAGCCCTTGCGGGTCTTGAGGATGTCGCCGGGCCGGAAAGCGTTGCCCGAAATGGCGTTCTCGACCGCCGGGACCAGCAGATGCAGCCGCACCTTGAGCCGCGCGCCCATGACCAGCCCTGCGAGCGCCAGCGCGTGCGCCGCGCCGCCCATGTCCTTCTTCATCAGCCGCATGCCGCTCGCCGGCTTGATGTCGAGCCCGCCGCTGTCGAAGCACACGCCCTTGCCGACCACCGCCAGCACCGGATGCGAAGGATCGCCCCAGGTGAGGTGCATCAAGCGCGGCGCATGGTGCCGTGCCGCCGCGCGCCCGACGGCGTGGACCATCGGGTAGTCCTGTTCGAGCGCATCGCCGCGCACCACGGTCAGCTCGGCCTTGTACGCCTTGGCGAGCTTCTCGCACTCGGCCTCGAGCGCGGCCGGGCCCATGTCCTCAGGGGGCGCGTTGACGAGGTCGCGCAGCAGCACCTCCGCTTCTGCTTCGGCGAGATAGCCGTCGATCTGGCCGACCTGCCCGGTCAGCAGCACGCGCGGGCCCTGCGCCCCCCGCCCCCCGGCGCTGTCCTCGCTCTTGTAGCGGGCGAAGCGATATTGGCCGGTGATCCAGCCGAACATCGCCGCCCCGGCTTCGGCATTGGCGAGGCGGTAGGTGCCCTCGGGCAGCTCCTCGGCGAGCTTGGCGAGGCACCAGGCCGACAGGCTCTCGGGGTTGGCGACGCCGCCGACCGCCAGCCACCCGTCGCCGTCGGGGAGGATCGCGGTCTGATACCCGCCGCCCTCGAACTTCTGCGCGGCAAGCGCGGCGCGCTGGACGGGGGAGAGCGCCTTGGCGAAAGCTTCGAAGCCGTCCTTGCTGACGAGGTGGATGGCGATGGCAGGCTCGCCGCGGTCGGGACGGATCAAGGCTTTGGCTTCATGCATTCGCGTTCCATAATCGCGGCAAGGCCGATGCCGCCAGCAGATTCGGGACGGACGAGGAAGAGGGCGAATGGGTGTTCGTGAAATGTTCCACGTGAAACATTGGCCCGCCCCGGGTCAGGCCCGCGCCGCCGCGGGCGCGCTGCTGCTCGCAGCCGCGCTCGCCG
>OFDN01002358.1_pt1 | contig 10538 bp, 11 predicted proteins | sample 1520971 | NCBI WGS metagenome assembly OFDN01 (sample SAMEA94257418, study PRJEB24077) | hot springs metagenome | biome: Aquatic biome; feature: Geographical feature; material: Water | place: India | collected 2012-06-12 | depth 5 m | reverse complement strand
CGCTGGCGCAGTCGCTGCCTGGACTGCCTGGATCCGGACTGCGAAAGGCTGCTGCACCCGCTGCCCTGAGGCCGCGCGCCCACCGGCGGGCGGGTGTGCCGCGGTTTCAGTGCACTGCGGAGGTCGGCGGCAGCTGGTCCCGCTCCGGCGTGAACAGCCCGCCCACGTCCACGCGGTCGAAGTGGTACTGCAGCCCGCAGAACTCGCAGCCGATCTCCACGTCCGTGCCACGTTCCTCGAGGATGCTGTCGATTTCCTCGCGGCCCAGGCCCTTGAGCATCGCGCCCACGCGCTCACGCGAGCATGAGCAGGCAAAGCGCGGGTGTTGTGGCTCGAAGCGCAGCACGCGCTCTTCCCAGAACAGCCGGCGCAGCACCGTGTCGGCATCCAGCGTCAGCAGCTCTTCCTGCGTCAGCGTGGCAGCCAGGTGGCTGATGCGGTTGAAGGCCTCGTTGATGCCGATCTCGTCCTCGTTGCGCGCGCCGAGGTTGCCCTCGCCTTCGACCGGCAGCCGCTGGATCAGCAGCCCGGCGGCGATCTCGTCGTTGGCCGCCAGGATCAGCCGGGTGTCCAGCTGCTCCGACTGCAGCATGTAGTGCTCCAGCACCTCGCTCACCTTCTGCAATGGCTCGCGGTGGTCGCCATGCAGCGCCACCACGCCCTGGTAGGGCTGCTGGCCGGGCTGCTTGTCCGCCGGATCCAGCGTGATGGCGCAGCGGCCCTGGCCTTGCACATTGACCATCGCGGCCAGCTGCGCATCGTCGGCCACCTCGCCCACCACCTTGGCGGTGGCCCGGAAGCGCAGGTCGGGCTGGGCTTCCACCACGGCCAGCTTCACCGGGCCATCGCCGTAGATCTGCATCACCAGCGCGCCCTCGAACTTGATGTTCGACTGCATCAGCACGCCGGCCGCGGCCATTTCGCCGAGCAGCGCACGCACCGGCGGCGGATAGGCGCCCAGCGTCTCGCGCCGGCGCAGCACCTCGCGCCAGTCGCCGGTCAGGCGCACCAGCATGCCCCGCACCGGCAGGCCTTCGAACAAGAACTTGTGCAACTCACTCATCACCGGTGTCCCGAACGGGCCGCAAAGGCCCAAAGGGCAGAATTGTAGGAATGGAGCTTCGACAGCAAGCGTTGCGGGTCTTGAGCCTGCCCGACCCGGTGCACAAGGCCGAGGCAGCGCGCGCGCTGCAACAGGCCGCGCCGGAGCTGCCGCTGGACACCTCCACCGTGCTGGCCGAACCGCCCGGCCTGCCCGGCCGCCCTGCCCGCCCGCGACTGGTGCCACACACCAGCCTGCCGCGCCGCTCGCCCTTCACGCTGGAAGGCCGGGCCGCGCTGCTGCATGCCATCGCTCACATCGAACTCAATGCCATCGATCTGGCGATGGACGCGGTGTGGCGCTTCGCCGGCATGCCCGCGCTGTTCTACCAGGACTGGCTGCGCGTGGCCGCGGAGGAGGCGCTGCACTTCACGCTGCTGCGCGAGCACCTGCTATCCATGGGTCACGACTACGGCAGCTTCGACGCCCACGACGGCCTGTGGTCCATGACCTGGCGCACCCGGCATGACGTGATCGCGCGCATGGCCCTGGTGCCGCGCACGCTGGAGGCCCGCGGGCTGGATGCCACGCCGCCGCTGCAGGCCAAGCTGGCCAAGGCGGGGGATGCCCGCGCGGTGGCCATCCTCGACGTGATCCTGCGCGACGAGGTGGGCCATGTGGCGGTGGGCAATCGCTGGTACCGCTGGCTGTGCGAACGCCATGCGCTGGAGCCGGTGGCGCACTACGCCCGGCTGGTGCGCGAGCATCAGGCGCCGCGTCTGCGGCCGCCGTTCAACCGGGCCGCACGCGAGGCGGCGGGCTTCACCGCCGAGGAACTGGCCGAGCTGGAAAGGCTGCCCTGAAGCGGCTTGGAACAGGGCTTGCGAGCATCGGGCGGGCACATCCTGCCTCGTACACTCCCGCCACCATTTTCATCCTGCACCATTCCCATGACTGATCTTTCCACCCGCCGTTTCCTGCAACGTGTCGGCATGCTGGCCGCCGGCCTGGTGCTGGCCGCCTGCGGCAAGCAGGAGCCGCCCGCACCCGCCCCCGTGGCCTCGGCACCCGAGGCCGCTTCGGCACCCGCCCCCGCGCCGGCCAAGGTCTACACCGTGGGTACCGACGCCGCCTATGCGCCTTTCGAGTCGCAGAACGACAAGGCCGAGATCGTCGGCTTCACCATCGACGTGATGAGCGCCGTGGCCCAGAAGGGCGGCTTCGAGGTGAAGTTCGTCAACACGCCGTGGGAAGGCATCTTCAACGCGCTGCAGCAGGGCGACCGCGACATGCTGGCCTCGTCCATCACCATCACCGACGAGCGCAAGCAGACCATGGACTTCAGCGCGCCTTACTTCGATGCGGTGCAGCTGATCGCCGTCAAGCAGGACAGCAAGGTCGCCAAGTTCGACGACCTCAAGAAGATGAAGGTGGGCGTGCAGACCGGCACCACCGGCGACGAGGTGGTCACCAAGCTGCTGGGCAAGACCAGCGCCAACGTCAAGCGCTACGAGTCCACCCCGCTGGCGCTGAAGGAGCTGGAAGCCGGTGGCGTGGACGCGGTCGTGGCCGACAACGGCGTGGTCATCCACTACGTGGCCAACAACCCGGGCGCGCAGTTCAAGACCGTGGCCGACGCCAGCTTCGTGCCCGAGCAGTACGGCTTTGCGGTGAAGAAGGGCAATGCGGAGCTGCTGGCCCTGGTCAACAAGGGCATCGCCGACATCAAGGCCGACGGCACCTACGACAAGATCTTCGCCAAGTACTTCGGCGCCGCGCCCGCGCCTGCCGCAGCAGCGTCCGCCGCGTCGAAGTAAGCCGGTCGGAGAAGACGGGTCGTGGATCTTCGCTGGGAAATTCTGGCCGGTTACGGCCCGTTGTTCTTGTCTGGCCTGGCGATGACGGTGAAGCTCACCGTCGTGGCCATCGGCGTCGGGCTGCTGCTGGGAGTGTTCTTCGGGCTGATCAGCAGCTCGGCCGATGCGCCCCAGCCCAAGACGGCACCGCTGCGCTGGCTCCTGAAGGTGGCGCGGCTGTTCACGCTGGCCTACGTCACCTTCTTCCGCGGTACGCCGCTGTTCGTGCAGATCCTGCTCGTGCACTTCGCGGTGATGCCCACGCTGGTCCATCCCGAACACGGGCTGCTGCTGGCCGGCGAGGCGGCCCGCGGCTTCCGCCAGGAATACGGCGCGTTCTTCTCCGGCGCGCTGGCGCTCACGCTGAACGCCGGCGCCTACATTTCCGAGATCTTCCGCGCCGGCATCCTGAGTATCCACCGCGGCCAGACCCAGGCCGCCTACAGCGTGGGCCTGACCCATGCGCAGGCGATGCGCCACGTGATCCTGCCGCAGGCCTTCCGTCGCATGATGCCGGCGCTGGTCAACGAGGGCGTGACGCTGATCAAGGACTCGTCCCTGGTCTCGGCCATCGGCCTGGCCGAGCTGGCGCTGGCGGCCCGCACCGTGGCGGGCGCCTATTCGCGCTACTGGGAGCCCTACCTGCTGATCTCCGCGGTCTATCTGGTGCTCACCCTGCTGCTGGCCGGCCTGGCCAAGCGGCTCGAGGCGCCGGCCCATCTGCGCGGCAGGTGACGTCAGGCGGTGCCGCTCAGGTACCGAAGAAGTAGCGCTTGAGGCCGGCGAGGATCATCTCGACGGCCACGGCGGTAAGCACCAGGCCCATCAGCTTCTCGATGGCGCTGACCATCGACGCGCCCAGCAGCTTGCGCAGGCGGTCGGCCGCCAGCAGCACGATGCCGCTGATGGCCATGGCCACCGTCAGCGCGCCCACCCACTCGTGCAGCCGCTCGGGCTGGCGCGACGCCAGCAGCAGCACCGTCGCCATCGCAGACGGGCCGGCCAGCAGCGGCACCGCCAGCGGGAAGATGAACGGCTCGCGCGACTGGCCCTCGGCCGCCGCATAGATTTCGCTGCCCGAGGCGAAGATCATCCGGATCGCGATGATCAGCAGGATCACGCCGCCGGCCACCTCCAGCGAGCGCTCCGACAGGTGCATCAGCGACAGGAAGCCCTGGCCGCCCACCATGAACAGCGCCAGCACGCAGAAGGCGATCACCACCTCGCGCACGGCCACGCGGGCCCGGCGCTCGGGCGCGACGCTGCGCATCACCGAGATGAAGATCGGCAGGCTGCCGAAGGGGTCGAGCACCAGCAGCAGCAGCAGCAGTGCGGAAACGAAGGTGTGGTCCATGGGCGGCGGATTGTGCCTGCGGGCCAGTGGCTTCCGGCCTGGCCGGCGTCCCGGTGCGGCGCGGCATCCACTGTTGTTTTCTCGCCGCGCCGCGCTGCGCGGAAGCGCCCATATGCTCGTTTTCCAGCAGGCCCGCTCTTACACTTTGTCCACGGGCACTGATTCGGTTTCGAACGGTGCACAAACCGATTACCTACATCAAAGGATCTCCATGAAGCGCACCCTGATCGTTGCCGCCGTCGCTGCCCTGGGCACGAGCGCCGCTCTGGCTCAAAGCTCCGTGACCGTGTTCGGCCGTGTGAACACCAGCGTCGAGTATCAAAAAGACGTCGCCGTCGACGGCAAGCAGACCGTTCTGCAGAACAACGCTTCGCGCCTGGGCTTCAAGGGCACCGAGGACCTGGGTGGCGGCCTGAAGGCTGACTTCTACCTCGAGCACCGCTTCAACAGCGACACCGGCACCCAGTCTGGCGACTTCTGGTCCGGCGACGCCTGGGTCGGCCTGTCGGGCGGCTTCGGCAACATCCGCGCCGGTCGCCTGACCAGCGCCGCCTACTACGCCACCGCCGACTGGATCGGTCTGCACAACCACGACACCGGCACGTCGGAAGACAAGCTGTACACCTACCTGAGCCAGAACAAGAACACGGTGTCGTACCAGACCCCGAACCTGTCGGGCTTCGTGGGCGAGTTCACCGTGTCGGCTGCCGAAGGCCCGGTCGAGACCAACAAGGTCTACAACCTGGCTGGCAACTACGACGCGGGTCCCCTGCACCTGGGCGTGGGCTACGAGCACCAAGCCGGCTCGAAGGACAAGCAGCTGGCCGTGCGCGCCCTGTATGAATTCGGCGCCTTCACCGTCGGCGGCTACTACCAGCGCAGCGACCTGAACACCGACGACCTGGGCAAGCGCAACCTGTTCCGCATCGCCGGCATGTACACCCTGGGCGCTTCGGAATTCCACGCCAACGTGGGCTATGCCGACGACTGGAGCAACGCCGACGACACCTCGGCCATCCAGTGGACCCTGGCCTACAACTACAACCTGTCCAAGCGCACCAAGGTCTACGCCTTCTACACCATGGTCGACAACAAGTCGAACGCCGCCTACGGCACGGCCGCCGGCGCCGGCAAGGACCCCAGCTCCTTCGCCGTCGGCGTGCGCCACAACTTCTGATCTCCGGCTCGCCGGATCGGAATGCCAAACGGCCCCTCGGGGCCGTTTTTCATGTCCGGCCCTTTCGGGGCCGTTTGTCTTTTCGTCGTCCGCAGCGCGTCAGCCGCGCGGATGGTGCCGTGCGTGCAGCACCCGCAGCCGCTCCCGCGCCACGTGGGTGTAGATGGTGGTGGTGGAGATGTCCGCATGGCCTAGCAGCATCTGCACCGCGCGCAGGTCGGCGCCGTGGTTGAGCAGGTGGGTGGCGAAGGCATGCCGCAGGGTGTGCGGCGAGATCGGCGTGCCGATGCCGGCCGCCAGCGCATGCTTCTTCACGATGTTCCAGAACATCTGGCGCGTCATGCCTTCGCCGCGGGCGGTGACGAACAGGGCCTGGGTGCTCTGGCCCTGCAGGATGGCCGCACGGGCCTCGGCCAGGTACCGGGTGATCCAGCCGTGGGCTTCGTCGCCAAAGGGCACCAGCCGCTCCTTCGAGCCCTTGCCGGTCACCCGCAGCACGCCTTCGGCCAGGCCGACCCGGATGGTCTGCAGGCCTACCAGCTCGCTCACGCGCAGGCCGCTGGCATACATCAGCTCCAGCATCGCGCGGTCGCGCAGGCCCAGCGGGCGGCCGGTGTCGGGCGCCTGCAGCAGCGCCTCCACCTGCGATTCGCTCAGCGTCTTGGGCACCCGCATCGGCTGCTTGGCGGTGCGCAGCCGCAAGGTGGGATCGGCGGCCACCAGGTGCTCGCGCAGCGCCCAGCGGTAGAAGCGCTTGAAGACCGTCAGCCGCCGGTTGGCGCTGGTGGCGCGGGAGCCGGCGTGGCGGGCCGCCACGTAGCCCAGCAGATCGGTCTCGGTGGCGGCATCGATGGCCTTGGCCGGCCCGGCGGCCAGCCAGTCGGCGCATCCCTGCAGGTCGCGGCGGTAGGCGGCCAGGCTGTTGGCGGCCAGGCCGTCCTCGATCCAGAGCGCGTCGACGAAACGGTCGATCAACGCCTGGCTCTGCTCGCGCGCGGTCACTCCAGCGTCAGCTTCTGCGTCTGCACCACCTTCTTGTACACGTCGTATTCGGCGCGGATCTGCGCGGCGAATTCGTCGGGCGTGTTGAGCACCAGCAGCGAGCCGGTGTCCTCGATGCGCTTCTTCACGTCGGGCAGGTCCACCGTCTTCTTCACCGCGGCGCTGATGGCGTCCACCACGTCCTTGGGCATGCCCTTGGGGCCGAGGAAGCCGTAGTACGCCATCCGGTTGGCTGCCGGCAGGCCCACTTCCTTGAAGGTGGGCACGTTGGGCAGCACGGCCAGGCGCTGGGGCGCCGCCACCACGATGGGCACCAGCCGGCCGTCCTTGATGAAGGGCAGTGCCGACGGCAGGTTGTCGAACATGATCGGCACCTGGCCGGCCACGGTGTCGTTGAGCGCCGGGCCTGCGCCGCGGTAGGGGATGTGGGTGATGAAGGTGCCGGTCAGGCTCTTGAACAGCTCGGTCTGCAGGTGGCCGATGCCGCCTGTGCCCGAAGTGGCATAGCTGTACTTGCCCGGGTTCTTCTTGATGACCTCGAGGAAGGTCTTGTAGTCCTTCGCGGGGAACGACGGGTGCACCACGATCACGTTGGGCGTGGCCGCGATGTTGATGATGGGCGTGAAGTCGCTGACGGGGTCGTAGCCGATCTTCGGGTTGATGGCCGGGTTGGACGCGGTGGTGGACACCGTGGCCATGCCCAAGGTGTAACCGTCGGGCTTGGCGCGCACGAGTTCCAGTGCGCCAATCGAGCCGCCGCCACCGCCCTTGTTCTCCACCACCAGGTTCTGGCCCAGCGCCTGGTTGGCCTTCTCGGCCACCACGCGGGCGATGATGTCGGTGGTGCCGCCGGGCGCGAAGGGCACCACCATGCGCACCGGCTTGGTGGGATAGGACTGCGCCATGGCGGGCATCGCCAGCGGCAAGAGCGACAGCGCGCCGAGCGAAGCCAGAGTCTTGAGGGTCTTGCGTTTCGTCTGAGGGATCATCGGTGCATGCTCCTTGTGAGGAGCGGCGATCATAGGGCGCATGGCAGACTGCCATCGATGCACACCGCCCTGCTCCTGCTGCCCGACTTCCTCCTGATCGTGCTGGGCTTCCTGGTGTGCCGCTACACCCTGCTGGACCGCAGCGTGTGGGACGGCGCCGAGCGGCTGGTGTACTACCTGCTGTTTCCGGTGCTGCTGTTCAACGCCATCGTGCGCAATCCGTTGCAGCCCTCGGCGCTGGCCACGCTGGGCGTGGCGGGCCTGGCCATCGTGGGCACCGGCATCGTGCTGTCGATGGCCCTGGGTCGATGGCCGGGCGTGGATGCCCGCATGCATGCCTCGGGCGCGCAGGTGGCCTTCCGCTTCAACTCGTACATGGCGCTGGCGCTGGCTGAGCGGCTGGGCGGCGCACCCGGCGTGGCCGCCGTGGCCCTTCTCGTGGCGGTGGCGGTGCCGGCCTGCAACATCGCCGCGGTATGGCCGCTGGCACGCCACGGCGGGCACGGCTTCCTGAAGGAGCTGGTGCGCAATCCGCTGATCGTGGCCACGCTTGGCGGCCTGGTGGCCAGCCTGCTGGGCCTGAGCTTCCCGCCCGCCGTGGCCACCACGCTGGACCGCATCGGCCTGGCCGCGCTGCCCATCGGCCTGATGGCGGTGGGCGCCGGCCTGCGCTTCGGCGCGCTGCGCGATGCGCCCCGGCTGGCTGCCGCGCTGCTGGGCATACGCCACCTGGTGTTGCCGCTGGTGGCGGTGGTCTGCGTGCGCTTCACCGACCTGGCACCGCTGCAGCAGCTGGTGATCGTGGCCTTCTCGGCGCTGCCCACCGCGTCCAGCTGCTATGTGCTGGCCGCCCGGCTGGGCGGTCATGCCAGCTTCGTGGCGGGGCTGGTCACGCTGTCCACGCTGCTGGGCATGGTGAGCGTGCCGCTGGCGCTGGGCGCCCATGCGGCGCTGGGGCCGTTGGTGGGGACCCCGTTGCGTTGAGCCAGCGCCCAGTCGATGTGCTCGCGCACCAGCGGCGTGGCGGCATCGCGGGCTGACCGCAGGGCAGCGACGATGGCCTCGTCGCCGGTGGCACGCCAGGCATTGCCCAACGCCACGGCCAGGTTGCGCTGCCAGCGCTCGTGGCCGATGCGACGGATGGCGCTGCCTTCGGTGCGGCGCAGGAAGGTGGCCTCGTCCCAGCACCACAGCTGCAGCAGCGTGGGCGCGGCCAGCTCCGGCCGCACGTCGAAGTCGGGCAGCACCGCGCGCTGCGCATACTTGTTCCACGGGCACACCAGCTGGCAGTCGTCGCAGCCGTAGATGCGGTTGCCCATCGCCGCGCGCAGTGCTTCGGGGATGGGGCCCGCATGCTCGATGGTGAGGTAGGAGATGCAGCGCCGCGCATCCACCACCCCCGCGGCGACGATGGCCTGCGTCGGACAGATGTCTAGACAAGCGGTGCAGCGGCCGCAATGCGGCGTGTCGGCTTCGGTCAGTGGCAGCGGCAGGTCGACGAACAGCTCGCCCAGGAAGTACATCGAGCCCGCATCCCGCCGCAGCGACAGCGTGTGCTTGCCGCGCCAGCCCAGGCCGCTGCGAGTGGCCAGGGCCACTTCCAGCACCGGCGCCGAATCGGTGAACACGCGGTGGCCGAACGGTCCCACCGCTTCGGCCAGGCGGTCGGCCAGCTTCTGCAGCCGCGCCCGCAACACCTTGTGATAGTCACGACCGCGTGCATACACCGAGACCGTGGCCAGGCCAGGCATGCCGATGCGGCGCCATTCCTGCTCGCGCCAGTCGGGGCCGGCGCTGGACGGCAGGTAATCCATGCGGGCGGTGATCACGCGCACCGTGCCCGGCACCAGCTCGCTCGGCCGCGCGCGCTTCAGCCCATGGGCGGCCATGTAGGCCATGTCGCCATGGAAGCCGTTGTGCAGCCACTGCAGCAGGCCGGCTTCCGCGTCCTGCAGGTCCACGTCGGCCACACCGATCTGGGAGAATCCCAGCTCCTTTGCCCACGCGCGCAATTGCTCCAGCAGTGCCTGCCCGTCGATGTCGTGAAGACGCTCCCGCATCGCCCCATTCTAGAAACCCGCCTGCTGCACTGGCCCGACGAGGCCGCCTGCGCGGCCGTCGCCCAGGCGCTGGCTGCCCAGCCGCTGCTGCGCGATGCCTTCATCGAGCTGCACGGCCCGCTGGGCGCGGGCAAGACCACGCTGGTGCGCCACCTGCTGCGTGCACTGGGCATCCAGGGCCGCATCAAGAGCCCGACCTATGCGGTGCTGGAGCCCTATGAGCTGGCCGATGGACTGGCCGTTTCCCACTTCGACTTCTACCGCTTCGAGGATCCCGCCGAGTGGGACGACGCCGGCTTCCGCGACGTGTTCGCGCAGCCGGGGCTGAAGCTGGCCGAATGGCCCGAGAAGGTGGCCGCCGCCCTGCCGGTGCCCGACCTGCGCATGGAACTGCAACCCCAGGATGACGACCAACGCACCGTGACGATGCAAGCCTGTACTCCCCGCGGCCAAGCGCTGCTGCACACCCTGTGAGCCGCGCCCTGACGAGCCGCAGGCACCTCCTGAAGCAGGCCGGCGGCCTGGTGCTGTTGCTGGGCGCGGCCGACCTCGCCTTCGGTGCCGGCATCGTGGCGGTGCGCGTGTGGCCGGCCGATGCCTACACCCGCGTCACGCTCGAGAGCGACCAGCCGCTGGCCGCGCGCCACCAGCTGCTGTCCGACCCCGAGCGCATGGTGGTGGACATCGAAGGCCTGGAGCTGAGCCCGCAGCTGCGCGAGCTGGTGGGCAAGGTGCGGGCGGACGATCCCTTCATTGGCGGCATCCGCGTCGGGCAGTACCAGCCCCGGGTGGTGCGGCTGGTGATCGACCTGAAGCAGGCCACCGCGCCGCAGCAGTTCGCGCTGGCGCCGGTGGCGGCCTACCAGCACCGGCTGGTGTTCGACCTCTACCCCACCCAGCCGATGGATCCGCTGCTGGCGCTGATCCGCGACAAGGAAGCCTCCGAGCGCGATGCGGCGCAGACGGTGCAGGACGCGCTGGGCGAATTCATTGGCAAGGTGGGCACGCCGCCACCGGTGGCCGCCGCGCCGGTGCCGCCGGCCGCCGCTTCCGCACCC
>OFDN01002355.1_pt1 | contig 10540 bp, 9 predicted proteins | sample 1520971 | NCBI WGS metagenome assembly OFDN01 (sample SAMEA94257418, study PRJEB24077) | hot springs metagenome | biome: Aquatic biome; feature: Geographical feature; material: Water | place: India | collected 2012-06-12 | depth 5 m | reverse complement strand
GGAGCGCACGCTCCGGCCCTTCTTCTTTGTGGCGCGGCAACCCGGCCTTAATCCGCCCGTGCCAGCATGGGGTCATGGACCTTCTGAGCCTTCCCTTCCTGGCCGTCTTTCCGATCCTGATGGTGGCTACGGGTCTGCATGACCTGACCACGATGCGGATTCCGAACTGGATCTCCCTGGCCCTGCTGGCCGCCTTCTTTCCGGCGGCCCTGCTCGTCGGCCTGACCCTGCCTGAGATCGCCGTCCATCTGGGCGTCGGCTTCGCCGCCCTGATCCTCGGCATGGGCCTGTTCGCCCTGAACTGGATCGGGGGCGGGGACGCCAAGGCCCTGGCTGCGGCCTGCCTGTGGTTGGGGTTCGGCGATCTGGGGCCGCTGCTGCTGTGGATCGCCCTGGCCGGCGGCGGCTTCTGCCTCCTGCTGATCCTCGCCCGCCAATACTATCCTCTGCTGTCTCCGCTCCCGCCGCGCCTTCCGTGGGTCGCCCGCCTGCTGGAGCCCAAGGGCGATATTCCCTATGGCGTCGCCATCGCCATCGGCGCCCTGCTGACCTTTCCCGAGGGCGACATGGTCGTTCGCGCCTTGGCGGTTTCTTGAGGTTGCGCAAGCGGGCGTCGCTTAGGAAGCGTTAACTCTCGGGCCTCATGATCGTTAACGGTAGGGGGCGAGGATCATGTCCGGCTCGCCGCGCCTGCCGGAGATCGTCTGGATGAAGCCCGCCCGCATCGTCGTCCTTTGCATCGCCGCCGTGTCCGCACTGGGCCTGGCTCTGGTCGTGCGCGCCATGGGGCAGGGCGAGCCCGCCGCGCCGGCCGCCGCCGCGCCTGTCGAGGCGCGCCCCATGGCCAAGATTTTGGTCGCTGCCCGCGATCTGGAGCCCGGCAAACGCCTGACCGAGGGCGACCTGTCCTGGAAGGACTGGCCGGTCGATCAGTTGAACCCCGCCTTCATCAGCGACGGCTCCGTCCCGCTTCCCGCCGCCGCCGACAAGCCGGCCGAGGCCAAGCCCGCTGATGAAAAGGCCGTCGCCGACAAGACCGCCGGCGCGGTTCAGCGGGTCGGCGAGGCCGCCGGCCGCCTGGTAGGGACCGGAGTCAAGTCCGACTATGTCGGCTCGGTCGTGCGCGAACCCATTCTCGCCGGAGAGCCGATCGTGGCGCGCAAGATCGTGCGCGCGGGCGACAGCGGCTATCTGGCGGCCTATCTGGAGCCCGGCATGCGCGCCATGGCCATTGCGGTCACGGTGGAATCGGCCGCCGGCGGCTTCATCCTGCCCGGCGACCGGGTCGACGTCGTCCTGACCGCCCAGAAGGAGACTCCTTCCGGGGCGGTGGAAGGCGGCGGCTCGGGCTCCAAATATTCGTCGGCCACAGTGATGCAGAACGTCAAGGTCCTGGCCATCGACCAGTCCACCCGCGTCGGCGACGACGCCCAGGCCGTGGTCGGGGCGACCGCCACCCTGGAGGTCCGCCCCCAAGACGCCGTGCTTCTGGCCCAGGCCAAGTCCGAGGGCGAACTGTCCCTGTCGCTGCGCTCCTACGCCGATACGGCGGGGCCGTCCGGCGCGACCCGCGCGCCCCAGGCGGCGGCCCTGACGCGCAACGTGCGGGTCTATCGCGGCGGGACGCCTGAAACCGTGGTGACGCCGTGAGAGCCTCGATCCTGTCCAAGGCCGTCCTGATCACGGTCGCCGCCGCCGGCCTGGTCCTGTCGCCGGCCGCCGGAACGGCCCAGACGCGCGCCGCCGTGTCGATGGGGACGGCGCCGCGGCTGATCAACCTGCCGCGCGGCACCTCCTTCGCCGTGGATCTGCCGGCCGACGCCCGTGACGTGATCGTCTCCAATCCGCAGGTGGCCGAGGCCATGCTGCATTCGCCGCGCCGGATCACCGTGATCGGGATCGCGCCGGGTGAGACCGACGCCGTCTTCCTGGACGCCGCCGGCCGCACCATTCTGAGCCTGCGCGTCCGGGTCGATGCGGGCGTCAGCGCCCTGCAGGACACCCTCAGCCGCGTGGCCCCCGGCGGCGGCATCCACGCCGAGGCCGTCAACGACAGCGTCATACTGACCGGAACGGCGGACAGCCCGGCCCAGGCGGCCCAGGCGGCCCAGGTCGCCCGCGCCTTCGTTTCGGCCCCGGAAAAGGTGATCAATATGATCAGCGTCTCCGGCTCGGACCAGGTGACGCTGAAGGTGCGCGTGGTCGAGGTGCAGCGCAGCAGCCTGAAGCAACTGGGTTTCAACGCCGACATTCTGAAGGGCTCGGGCATCCACTCCTACGGCTTCAGTCGGCCGAACACCTATGGAGTGAACGGGGCGGCGGCCGGGGGCGGCGGCCTCTGTTACAATCAGACGGGCGGTCGGACGACGAACGGGACCAGCACGGTCTCCAGCGGCAGTCAGACGAGCGCCGGCTCGAACGCCAGCGCCTCCCAGACCTGGACGGGCGCCCCCTTCCCGACAACGGTTACGGTCACCGACGTCAACGGCAATCTGGTTCAGGTCCCTGGAACGGCCCTGGCCCAGGCGTCGACCGGCTCCTCGAGCGCGGCCTCGGTCTCGAACGCCATCCAGGATATCGCCTCCACCGCCTTCCGCACCATGACGGGCACGAACGCCACCGGCTGTCTGGAGGCGTTCGAGCGGGTCGGTCTGGCCCGGACCCTGGCCGAGCCCAATCTGACGTCGGTGAACGGCGAATCCGCAAACTTCCTGGCCGGGGGCGAGTTTCCCCTGCCGACCGGGCGGGATCGGGACGGCAACATCACCGTGACCTATAAGCCCTACGGCGTGGGCCTGGCCTTCCGGCCCATCGTCCTGTCGGGCGGCCGCATCTCGCTTCAGGTCAAGGTCGAGGTGTCCGAACTGACCGAACAGGGCGGGTTCACCATCGGCGCCGGCACGGCCTCGTCCATCACCCTGCCGGGCCTGACCGTCCGACGCAGCGAAAACACGGTTGAACTGCCGTCAGGCGGCGCGATGATGATCGCCGGCCTGTTGCAGGAAAGCACGAGGCAGGCGGTCGATTCCCTGCCCGGCATGACCAATCTGCCGGTGCTGGGCTCCCTGTTCCGCTCGCGCGACTATCTGAACGGCGAGACCGAGCTGGTCGTCATCGTCGAGCCCTATATCGTCAGTCCCACCTCGCCGGATCGGATGCAGACCCCTGCCGACGGCCTGCGGATCGCCACGGATTCCCAGACCATCCTGTTCGGACAGCTGAACCAGGTCTATGGCGCGCCCGCTCCCGGACCGGCCGGTTCAGGCGCCGCCTGGCAGGGCGCCGTCGGCTATGTGATCGAGTGAGCTCATGACCCGTCTCTCGTTCTTGCCTCTCGCCCTGTTGGCCGGCGCGGCGCTCGGCCTCTCCGCCTGCGTCGGCGGCCCGGGCAGCCTGGGCGGTGAACCGCCCCTGACGCCGGCCTCCCGCTATGCGCTCCAGGTGGAGACCGGCCTGGACCGGATCGCCCTCGCCGTTCACGACGACGGCCTTTCGGCCAATCAGAACGCCGCCCTGGCCGCCCTGGTCGAACGGTTCGCCGCCGCCGGCGCCGGTTCTATCACGATCGAGGCGCCGGCCGGGGGCGATCCGGTCGCCGCCCAGACCGCCTACGCCGTGCGCGACGCCCTGGCGCGCCTGGGCGTGGAGGGCGACCGGCTGCGCATCCTCGGCTATGACGGACCCAATCCGCGCGCGCCGGTCCTGGTCGGTTTCGAGACGGTCCAGGCGGCCGTGCCCCGCTGCGGAACGGCCTGGGGCAATCTGAGCCGGACCGGGGACAACAGGTCCTCGTCCAACTTCGGCTGCGCGGTCAACGCCAATCTGGCGGCCCAGATCGCTGATCCGCGCGACATTGCAGGGCCGCGCGCCATGACCCCCGCCTCGGCCGGGCGGCGCACGGTGGTGTTCGACAAATACGCCGCCGGCGAGCAGACCGCCGCACCCCAGGAGACGCTGGTGGAGAGCGCGCGCATTTCGACGGCGGTGGACTGAGCCTGATGAACCCCGCCGCGCCTCGCCCCTTCGACGCCCTGGACGACGGTTTCGACGTCGACATGGACTTTTCCGAGCCGTCCGCCTTCCCGACCTCGGACGCCCGATCGGCCGCCTTCCTGAGCGCCGGCGCCCATCCGGGCCAGCCGGCGCCCTCCGGCGGGGGTTCGCCCCAGGCGCCCTCCAGCTTCAATCCTGTCGGCGAGATGGTGGCCAGGGCGCAGTCGACGCTTGCGCCCGCGCCTGCGGCGACGCCCCATTCGGCGCCCGCTCTGGCGCCCATGATGTCGGCCGAGACCAGCCTGGCGCCCGTCGGCGCCATAGGCGAGGTGTCGGTGCCCCGCATCGCCATCCATGTTTTCGCCGAACGTCAGGACACCCTGGCCGCAGCCGAGCGCGCGGCCCAGGACCGGCGCCTGTCGCGCGCCACCACCCAGATCCGCATCGGCGGGGTCATGGGGGCGGTCGAGACCTATCGTCATGAGCCGACCCCGCCCCTGATCATCGTCGAATGCCTGAAGGACCCCCAGACCCTGCTGTGGGAGGTGGATCAGCTGGCCGAGGTCTGCGACGCGGGCACCAAGGTGGTGGTGATCGGGGCGACCAACGACATCCTTCTGTTCCGCGAACTGATGCGGCGCGGCGTCAGCGAATATCTGGTCGCCCCCCTTCAGCCCCTGCAGCTGATCGCGGCGATCGGCGGCCTGTTCAACGATCCGGCCCAGCCCTTCGTCGGCCGCTCCATCGCCTTCGTCGGCGCGCGGGGCGGGGCGGGCGCCTCGGCCGTGGCGCACAACACCGCCTATGCGATCTCTGAGCGGATCGGCGCCAACACCGTCATCGTCGACTACGACCTGCCGTTCGGCACGGCCGGGCTGGACTTCAACCAGGATCCGCTGAACGGGGTGGTCGACGCCCTGGGCCAGCCGGACCGGCTGGATGCGACCCTTCTGGACCGGATGATGGTCCGCTGCACCGACAAGCTGAGCCTGTTCGCGGCGCCCGCGACCCTGGACACCGATTGGGACATCTCGACCGAGGCGTTCGAAGAGGTCACGACCCGCATCCGCGCCACCGCCCCCTTCGTCATCCTGGACCTGCCGCATCTTTGGTCGCCGTGGATGCGCCGCACCCTGATCAGCGCCGACGAAGTGGTGGTGGTGGCGACCCCCGATCTGGCGGCCCTGCGCAACGCCAAGAACATGATCGACCTGATCCGTCAGGGGCGGCCCAACGACGCTCCGCCGCGTCTGGTGCTGAATCAGGTCGGGGTGCCGGGCCGACCGGAAATTCCGGCCAAGGATTTCGGCGCCGCCCTGGGCGTCCATCCCAGTCTGATCATCCCGTTCGACGCCAAGACTTTCGGGGCGGCGGCCAACAACGGCCAGATGATCCTGGACGCCGGCGCCAAGACCAAGGCGGCCGAAGCCTTCCAGACCCTGGCCCAGATCGTCTCGCGCCGAGAGCTGCCGGCTGCGGCCGCAGGCAAGCCCGTCAAGGCGGCGCGGCCCGCCGAGGAGGACAGGGCGTCCAAATCCCTGTTCGGCTCTCTGTTCAAGAAACGCTGACGGATGTTCGGCAAACGCACAGGTCAACCCGGCGTCGGCGCGGCGCCCCTGCGCGAGGCGCCCTCTGCCGCGCCGCCCGCCGCCACGGGTTTCGACACGCCCCTGCGTCAGCCGACGCCCGGCGTCCAGACCGAGGCCTTCGCCTTCGGCGGGGCTGACGAGCAGGCCGGGGCCGGGCGCGGTTTCGGCGGGATGGACCAGGCCGCGGCCGCTCCGCCCAAGCCGGACCGCCTGGACGCCCTGGCCGCCCGACCCCCCTCGGCCCCCGAGGCGGCGCCCCCGCCCCCTTCGGCGGCCAAGGCTGCGGGCCCCCGGCCGACCGCCGGTTTCGAACAGTTGAAGAAGGCCCAGGCGGTCGCTGAGATCGTCCGGGAGCAGAGCGACTATTATCACGCCACGAAGACCACCATCTTCAATGCGTTGATGAACACCATCGACCTGGCCAACCTGGCTCAGCTCGACAACAAGACGGCGTCGGAAGAGATCCGCGACATCGTCGCCGAACTGGTGGCGATCAAGAACGTCTCCATGTCGGTGGCCGAGCAGGAGCACCTGGTCCAGGACATCGTCAATGACGTCCTGGGCTATGGCCCGCTGGAGCCGCTGCTGGCGCGCGACGACATCGCCGACATCATGGTCAACGGCGCCGGCCGGGTCTTCATCGAAGTGGGGGGCAAGGTCCAGCTGACCAATGTCCGCTTCCGCGACAACGCCCAGCTGATGAACATCTGCCAGCGGATCGTCTCTCAGGTCGGTCGCCGCGTCGATGAATCCAGCCCCATCTGCGACGCCCGACTTCCCGACGGCTCGCGCGTCAACGTCATCGCTCCGCCCCTGGCGATCGACGGACCGACCCTGACGATCCGGAAGTTCAAGAAGGACAAGCTCACGATGAAGAATCTGGTGGAGTACGCCTCCATCAGTCCCGAGGGGGCGCGCGTCCTCGGCGTCATCGGCGCTTCACGATGCAATCTGGTCATCTCGGGCGGCACCGGCTCGGGCAAGACGACGCTGCTGAACACCCTGACCGCCTTCATCGACCCGACCGAGCGGGTCATCACCTGCGAAGACGCCGCCGAACTGCAACTCCAGCAGCCGCACGTCGTGCGCCTGGAGACCCGGCCCCCCAACCTGGAGGGCCAGGGCCAGATCACCATGCGGGACCTGGTCAAGAACTGTCTGCGGATGCGGCCCGAGCGGATCATCGTCGGCGAGGTGCGCGGGCCCGAGGCCTTCGACCTGCTCCAGGCCATGAACACCGGCCACGACGGCTCGATGGGCACGCTGCACGCCAACTCCCCGCGCGAAGCCATCAGCCGGATGGAGTCGATGATCACCATGGGCGGCTACGGCCTGCCGTCCAGGACCATCCGAGAGATGATCGTCGGCTCGGTCGACGTCATCATCCAGGCCGCCCGCCTGCGCGACGGCTCGCGCCGCATCACCCACATCACCGAGGTGGTCGGGCTGGAGGGCGACGTCATCGTCACCCAGGACCTGTTCGTCTACGACATCACCGGCGAGGACGAGCACGGCAAGATCGTCGGCCGCCACCGCTCCACCGGCATCGCGCGTCCCCGCTTCTGGGACCGCGCCCGCTACTATGGGCTGGAGCGCGAGCTGGCCGACGCCCTCGACGCGGCGGAGTAGGGGCATGCTGCCGATTCTCGCCGCTGTTCTGGCCTTCATCACCATCGGCGGCCTGGGCTGGGTCTTCGTCGGTGGAGACGATTCCTCGAGCCAGGCCCTGAAGCGGGCCAACAAGCTGGGCGAGACCAAGCGAAACGCCGCCACGGCGCGCAGGGCGGCGGCCGCGGCCAGCACGCCCGAGGCCCGCCGCAAACAGATCGCCGAACAGTTGAAAGAGGCCGATCGCCGCGAGCGCAAGGCCCGCGCCACCATGTCAGTGCGGCTGAAACAGGCGGGCCTGAGCATAGGCGTGCGGACCTTCTACATCGTCAGCGCCGTCGCCGGCGGGATCGCGGCCCTGCTGGGCCTGGTGTTCGGGCTGCACGTCATTCTGGCGCTCGGTCTGGGCGTGGGGGTGGCGCTGGGCCTGCCGCGCTGGATCGTCAGCTTCCTGGCCAAGGGCCGGATGAAGAAATTCTCCCTGGAGTTCCCCAACGCCGTCGACGTCATCGTGCGGGGCATCAAGTCCGGCCTGCCGGTCCACGAGTGTTTCAAGATCATCGCCCGCGAAAGCCCGGCGCCCCTGGGGCCCGAGTTCAAGCTGCTGGTCGAGGGCCTGGGGGTCGGCATGACGCTGGAACAGGGGCTGGAGCGGATGTACGAGCGCATGCCGTCGCCGGAGCTGCGCTTCTTCACCATCGTCATCGCCATCCAGCAGAAGACCGGCGGCAATCTGGCCGAGGCCCTGGGCAATCTGTCGGCGGTTCTGCGCGCCCGCCGGATGATGGCCGAAAAGGTCAAGGCCATGTCGTCCGAAGCCCTGGCTTCGGCCGGGATCATCGGCTCCCTGCCGCCGGCCGTCATGGCCATGGTGATGTTCACCAGTCCCGGCTACATGATGTCCCTGTTCACCGACATCCGCGGCAACGCCCTGTTGCTGCTGGCGGGGGTTCTGATGGGACTGGGCGTCTTCGTCATGAAGCGCATGATCTCGTTCAAGATCTGAGGCGGGGACATGGACGGTTTCATTCGCTTCATCACCGACCCGCAAAACCTGCTCAGCATCGGGGTGGGGGTGCTGGTCTTCGCCACCGTCCTGACCCTGCTGTCTTCCATGACCCGGGGCGTTCAGCTGGACAAGCGGATGAAGGCGGTTTCGGAGCGCCGCGACGACCTGAAGCGTCGCTCACGCGCTGCGATCCAGTCGGGCCAGGGCGCGCTGCGCCACAGCGATGACGAGGGCTTCAAGAAGCTGCTCGTCGACCGGCTGAACCTGACCAAGCTGCTGGAAGACCCGAAGGTCGCCGACCAGATGGCCCAAGCCGGCTATCGCGGTCCGCGTCCCTTGACCACCTTCTACTTCTTCCGCTTCGCCTCGCCCTTCCTGTTCCTGGCGGTGGCGGTCTTCTATCTGTTCGTGCTCAAGATCGTCGACTGGCCGACGATGAACAAGATCAGCGCCTGTATGGGCGCCGTGGTCGCCGGCTTCTATGCGCCGAACCTCTATGTGAAGAACCGCATCGCCAAACGCCGGGCCTCGATCATGCTGGCCTTTCCCGACGCCCTGGACCTGCTGCTGATCTGCGTCGAGGCGGGCATGTCGATTGAGGCGGCCGTCAACAAGGTCAGCCAGGAGATCGGCTCCTCCTCGATCGAACTGGCCGAGGAACTGTCCCTGCTGTCGGCCGAGCTCAGCTATCTGCCGGACCGCCGCATGGCCTATGAGAACCTGGGCCGGCGCACCAACCATCCAGGCGTCAAGTCGGTGGCGGTCGCCATGACCCAGGCCGAGACCTACGGCACGCCCCTGTCCTCGGCCCTGCGCGTCATGGCCAAGGAGAACCGCGAACTGCGCCTGTCGGCGGCGGAGAAGAAGGCTGCGGCCCTGCCGGCCCAGCTGACGGTGCCGATGATCCTGTTCTTCCTGCCGGTCCTGTTCATCGTCATCCTGGGCCCGGCGATCCTGAACATCATGGACACCATGGCCAAGGGCTGAAGCGTCAGCCTTCTGCGGCGGCCTTCAATCCGTCGACGATGGCCTGGTGCGCCTCGCGCAGGGCGCTTCTGTGCTTGTCGTGAAACAGTTCGCCGCGCAGGCCCGCGAACTTGTGGCCAGACGAGACGATGCAGCGCCCCTTCTCCAGCTCCTCGATGTCGATGTAGCGCAGGGTGCGGAACAGAAAGCCCCGGTTCTCGGTCCAGACCAGCCGCACATAGGGCCGCCATTCCGCAACCCGGGCCGCCGCCCGCCGCTCGCCCTGGCCGGGAAAGGCCTCGGTGATCGTCAGCTGGCCGCCGAAGGCGATGGCGCCCTCCACATCGGTCTCGTGCGGATTCCAGCGGTTCCAGCCGGGCAGGTCCGAGACCAGCTCCCAGAGCCGGTCAGAGGTCGCCTGCACCCCGGCGCGTCGTTCGATCTTGGCGTCTTCCATGGCGCCGATCTGACACGGCTGGCCGGCGGAAGGAAGACGTCTCAGTCGGGAACGACCATCTTCAGCCGCCGCCCGTCGTCCAGCCCCAACCGCGTCTTGACCTCGAACAGGTCGGCGCCGGCCGGAATGATCAGCAGCTTCTTGGGCTGGGCCGTATTGACCGCGACCACGGCGCCCTTGGGACAGATGTCGAAACAGTCGGCGCTGGTGACGGTCAGCGCCCCCTTGCGCCCCTTCTTGCCCTTCTTCAGGTGCAGATATTTCCGCAGGGCCTTCTTCAGGGTCAGGTCCCCGTCCGGCCCGAAACCGCCGTCCAGCTTCTTTGAGCATTTGCGGCAGACCAGGACCACATCCTTCCACTCGGTCTTTGCGCTCTTGAACTCTTCGACGGCCATGATTCGAGTGTCGCCGAGCGATGGTCGTTGCACAAGCGGAATGGGTTCGTCGTCTCCTCCCCGCCTAGCGGGGAGGTGGCGCGGCGCTTCTTCAGCGCCGTGACGGAGGGGCTGCTGACCCGGACTCGGTGCGGCGGACAGGCCCCTCCACCGCTTCGCGATCCCTCCCCGCAGAGCGGGGAGGAGACGGATATGACTACAACCGCTCGAACACCGTCTCGATCACCCGGCGATAGACGGCCGTCAGCGCCTCCAGCTCCGCCGTCGGCACCCGTTCGTCGATCTGGTGCATGGTCTGGCCGACCAGGCCCAGCTCCAGCACCGGGCACAGGGCGCGGATGAAGCGTGCATCGGACGTGCCGCCGGTCGTCGACGCCTCGGGCCGGCGCCCGGCCACCGCCTCGACCGCATCCTGCACCGCTTCGACGAAGGCGCCGCGCGGCGTCAGGAAGGCCTCGCCCGAACACATATGCTCCAGCGTGATTTGCAGCCCCGTCTCGGCCTGGACCCGGCCGGCCTCGCG
>OFDN01002353.1_pt1 | contig 10542 bp, 10 predicted proteins | sample 1520971 | NCBI WGS metagenome assembly OFDN01 (sample SAMEA94257418, study PRJEB24077) | hot springs metagenome | biome: Aquatic biome; feature: Geographical feature; material: Water | place: India | collected 2012-06-12 | depth 5 m | reverse complement strand
AGATCGAACTTTGAACCCAAGCGGTGGCGGCGCCTGGAAAGACCCGGGCGCACGCCATCTGCGGTCCTGAACCATGCCCGTAAATTTTGGAATGAGGGAACGAAACATGACTCCATTGGAAACTGTCAAGGCTTCTTATGAAGCCATTCTGGATCGCGGCGATCTTGAAGGCTTTCTGTCTTTTTTCGCTGAGGACGGCGTGCTGGTTGAGGCCGATTCACTGCCTTATGGTGGCCGGTTCGTTGGCGCGGATGCCATCCGCGCAGCGCTGATCAAGATGATGGAGAGCTTTAGCGCCTTCTCGTTCAAGGCCGATGTCTATGCAACCGCCGACGAGTGGGTGATCGCCTATGGCACGTTCGAAGTCACCGTCCGCAGCAATGGCAAGCAGGTCTCGTTTCCGCTGGCCGAAGCGACGCACGTCGTCGACGGCAAGATCAAGCTCATCAACCCGGTTTACGGTGACACGGCAGCCATCTTGGAAGCATTGAAATAAGAACAATAAAATCAGGAGAGCGAGATGATCAAGATTGTTTACTTCTTGCGACGCAAGAACGGCATTACGCATGAGCAGTTCCGAGAGCATTATGAGAACAGCCACGTTGTTCTGGCCAAGAAATATATCGGCCATCTGCTGAAGGACTACGTCCGCAACTATCCGACTTTTGCCCTGCGCAATCCCAGCAACATCCCCGAGGGCACAGAGCCGGAACCCTATGATATCGGCTATGACTGCATCACCGAGATGTACGTGGAAAGCGAAGCGGACATCGCCGAGATGACCCGGATATTCAACGACCCCGAGGTCAACCCGGTTCTGGTCGAGGACGAGCTCAAGTTCCTCGAGCGCGAAGAAATCGTGATGATCATGGTCGACGTGGTCAACAACGGTACAACGCTGGCGTGATTGCGGGCAGCATGACCAGTATGACGTATAGCGCGGCCAAGCGGGACACTATGGTCGAGCTGCTGGATCGTACCGCCCGCACACACCCCGATCGGCCATTCGTCGTTGTCGATGGTCAGGCCTTTTCGTACGGCGAGATCGACCGTCGCTCCAACGCGCTGGCGCGCGAGCTTTCCGAGCTTGGCGTCGAAAAGGGCAAATGCGTCGTCACGCTGTTCGATACGAACGTCGACGTGTTCACCTGCTGGTTTGCGATCAACAAGCTCGGTGCGGTATGGGTGCCGATCAATACGGCGTATCGTGGCGAGTTTCTGCGGCATCAGGTCGCCGATACCGAAGCGCGGATCGTCATTTGCGACGATCACTACCTTGACCGGTTCGTGCATATCGCCAGCCAGCTGCCCGATCTGCAGCTCATCCTGACACGCAATGGCAGGACCGACCCCGGCTGTTCGATTCCCATCAAGCCGCTCGATGAGCACAGGGGCAGCGACACGGCGCCTTTGCCGCTGGCCGTTGTCCCGGCTGATCTGGCGGCGCTGATCTATACGTCGGGAACTACCGGCCCTTCAAAGGGCTGCATGATTTCGCACAATTATTTCACCGCCGTCGGCCGGATAAACCGCCGTTATACGCTGCTCGATGAGGGGCAGACGCTGTGGACCTGCCTGCCGGTGTTTCACGCGGCGGCGCTGTGCGCGGTGATCTCGGTGATGGAAGACGGGTCGTGCATCGCGCTGGCGAGCCAGTTCTCGGTACGCAGCTTCTGGGAAGAGGTCGAGGCATCGGGTGCGGTGTCGGCAATGCTGATGGCTTCGATCTTTGCGCTGGTGGCACAGGCCCCCGAATGCGAGGCCGAAAAGCGCTATCGCGGCAAGCTCAAGATGGTGTTCGGTGTGCCGATCACGCCCCCGGTCCGGAAGGTGTGGCAGGAGCGCTTCGGTGTGGGGATTGTCGCAAGCTGGTCCTATGGCCAGACCGAGGCGATCCGCATGACGGCAGTTCCGCTGCACGAAACGCCGCCGGAAAGCTGTTCGGGCCGCGCAGTCGACGAATATGAGATCACAATCTTCGACGAGTTCGATCAGCCCGTTCCGGAAGGCACGGTGGGCCAGATCGTGTTGCGACCACGCCATCCCGGGCTGATCTTTGATGGCTATTGGAAGCGTCCTGATGCGACCGCTGCCGCCTGGAAGAATTTGTGGATGCACACGGGCGATCTTGGCAAGATTGTCGATGGCTATCTCTACTTCATGGACCGGGCCAAGGACTATCTGCGCTCGCGCGGAGAAAATATCTCCAGCTTCGAGGTCGAAAGCGCGTTCATGACGCATCACGCCATCGCCGAGGTGGCGGTGCACGCGGTGGGTGCGCAAACGGGCGAGGACGAGATCAAGGTCACCGCAGTGCTGCGCGACGGCGCGCAGGTGACCGAGCACGAACTGTGCCTGTGGTCGATCGACAATCTGCCACATTTCGCGGTGCCGCGCTTTATCGAGTTCCGCGAGGCACTGCCAAAGAATCCGACCGGCCGCGTGCTGAAATATCAGCTGCGCGACGAAGGCCTGACGCCGACAACCTGGGACAGACAGGAAGCCGGGATCACGGTGCGCCGCCGGAAATAACCCAAGCATTCTCGCAAAATTGAAGGAAACAGATCGCATGCGCGCATGGATGATTGAAGAGCAGGGCGGACCGGGTTCGCTCAAGCAGGTAGACATAGACAAACCGGTAGCCTCGGGCACCGAGATCCTCGTGCGCATGACCGCGCCCGGCGTTGTCCCGTTCGATGTTGCTGTCATCAACGACGACAACGAAGCCAACTTTCCCCCCTGCTCGTTGCCGTTGGTCCCGGGCAACCAGGGGGCCGGTATCGTCGAGGATGCAGGCACCAGTGACCGGTTGAAGGTCGGCGATCGCGTGATGTTCGGAGCATTTCCTTATGGCTTCATGCGTGCCGGCAGCTGGGCGGAATATTGCACGGTCGAACAGGACCATGCCTGGAAAATTCCGGATTCGGTGAGCGACGGCGCGGCGGCGCAGGCTTCGGTGGCCTATCCCACCGCCTATCGCGCGCTGATCGAGGCCGGATTTGAAGCCGGCAAGACGGTGCTCGTGCCGGGCATCGGCGGCTCGGTCGGTAACGCAGGCTATCAGCTGGCTCGTGCCCTGGGCGCAGCCAAGGTCATCAGCACGACCAGCTCTACCGCCAAGGCCGAGCTGGCGCGGGCAGCCGGATTCGACAATGTCATCGACCTGTCGCAACAATCGATGAGCGAAGGGGTGTTTGCGCTCAACGGGGGTGAGGGCGTCGATATCGTCATCGATTCGCTGGGCGGCCAGATCCTGGCCGAGACCGCCAAGTGCATCCGGCGCTACAGCAAGATCATCTGTCTGGGCTTCGCTGCGGGCCGCGACAGCACCATCACGCTGGCCGACCTCATCCTGTATCGCGGCAGTATTCAGGGCTATGGCGTCTATACCTGCACGCCCGAGGAATGGGCCGATGCCTGGACGGTATTCACCACCTTGGCCGATGCCGGTACCATCAAGCCGCTGTTCGACCGCAGCTTTCCGTTCGACCAGGCCGTAGAGGCTCTGGATTATGTTGCCACGGCCCGGCCATTCGGTGGGGTGGCCTTGTCCCTCTGACGGCTTCGGCGGATTGATCGTCAAAAGGGCTGATCCTCGCGACGAGGATCAGCCCTTTTTCGCGTCTGGCATGGTCGCGCTATCGGCCGGTGAATTCGGCAGGGCGCTTGTCGGTGAAAGCTGCGGTGGCTTCCTTGTAGTCCTCGGTCATCGAGGCAAGGATCTGCGTCCGGTTTTCAAGCTCCAGCGCCGCGTGGAAGCTCGGCGCATCGAGATTCTGCCAGAACAGCCGCTTGGTATGGGTCGTGGCAAAGGGGCTGTTGGCGAGCACCATCCGGGCCAGAGCCAGTGTATCCGCCATCAGAGCACTCTCGTCTGACAGCCTCACGACCAGCCCGATTGCCTGCGCCTCCTGTGCTTCCACGGCGCGCCCGGTGATCAGGATTTCGAAAGCGCGGGCCGCGCCAATCAGTCGCGGCAGCATGTAGCTCATGCCGGTCTCGCCGGCCGTCAGCCCCAGCCGGACCGCCGCGTTGAGGAAGCGCGCCGAATGCGAGGCCGTTCGCATATCCGCCGCCAGCGCGAGTGCCATGCCGGCACCGGCGCAAGGACCGTTCACCGCAGCGATCACCACCTGCGGCATCGCCCGGATATTCTCGACCATGGCCGAGAATTTCTCCTGCCAAGCCATCCGTTCGACCAGTCCGCTCGGCGCGGTCCGGTTGCGGGCATCGGCGGCGGCCACATCCTGGCCGGAGCAGAATCCTCGCCCGCTGCCGGTAAGGATGACCGCCCGCACATCGGCACGGTTGGCGATGGTCGTCAGCGTCTCGTTCAGCTCGGCGACCATCTCACGCGTCAGCGCGTTGAGCCGCGCAGGCCGATTGAGGCGCACCACCACGATATCCGGAGCGAGCTGGTCGACGACAATTGCCGGTTCGGCCCCATCGGCCTGGTTCTGCGCCGTGCCTGGCAGGCCATTGCTCACAGTTGCGCGGTCTGAGTGCGCTGGCACACGTCGCTGACAATCCGGTCGCGCAGGTCGTCGGGAGACCCGCCGATGATCTGATTGACCAGGGACCGCTTGAGGAACAGATGCGCGTTATATTCCCATGTGAAGCCGACGCCGCCGAACAACTGCACGCAGTCCTCGGCCATCGCCGCATAAGCCTCGCAGGCCAGGATACGCGCCTGTGCCGCAAGCACCGCCCAACCTTCGCCGCGCACCGCGAACTGGCGGCTGGCGTGACACACCAGCGACCGTGCGAGTTCGATCGCAACCTTATGGTCCGCCGCGCGGTGCTTGAGCGCCTGGAAGGACGCTATCGGACGCCCGAATTGCTGGCGACCGAGCATATAGTCCACGGTCTCCGACAGGCATTGCGACGCCCCGCCAATGCTGTCGCAGGCCAGCGCCAGTTCGGAATGGGCGCGGATCACCGGAAGCACGGCGTCACCGTCGAGCCGGTACAGGACATCACGGACATCTGAAAACTCGACTGCACCATAGGATCGACCCAGATCCCATGAGGTGACCTTCGTGACCGAAACGCCTGCCGCGTCGGATGCGACGAGCAGGGGAGGGGCATCACCGTCGCCGATGACCAGAAGGTGGGTGGCATCGGGTGCACCACCTACCATTGGTACCCTGGCTGCTGCGAGCGACTGGCCCGGGGCCAGCGTAACCATGGCGATGCGCCAGCCGTTCTCCACAACTGCGGCAACAAGTTCGCCGCCCGCTGCGTTCCCAGTGGCGTAGAGCGCATCGATCGTCGCCATCGTTCCCGACAGCCAGACCGGCGCAAGGCTTCGGCCCATTTCTTCGTAGATCGGCGCGAGCACGTCGAAGCGCTGGCCCAGTCCACCCTCGGCTTCGGCGGCGATCAGCTGGTACCAGCCCAGTTCGCGCATCGCGTGATCAAGCGCGGCGGCGCCATCCGGCCTGCCTTCCCAGCCTGCGCGTCGATCCACCATGTCGGCCAGCAGACGCTGGGCCGAATCGCGCATCTCTTCCGGATCGATGCGTGTCTCTTCGAGCGTTGCAGTCATCCCAGCTTCTCCCGCGGCATCTTGAGGACTCGTTCGGAGACGATGTTGCGTTGGATCTCGTTGCTTCCTCCGGCGATGTTGTATTGATAGCTATTGAGGAAATCGAACATCCAGTTGCCGGTCTCGTAGCCTGCGCCCAGGACATAGCCGGTGTCGCGCATCGCTGCGAAACTTTGCAGGCGAAGTCCCAAAGCCGTAAAGTCCCGCGACAGGCGCGAATAGGCCAGTTTGAGGATGGAGGCATCGCCGACCGCCTCGCGTCCGGCAATCCGGTTGGCCATCAGCGTCGCCAGCATCGCCCGCATCGCTTCGATCCGGGCCGAGATATCGACCAGCGATCGCGCGACGCTGCGGTCGAGCATGCTGGTGTCGCCGGTGCCCTGCGTGGCGGCGTCTACCAGCCGCCACAACGACAGCGCCATCCGCTCGGTCAGTTCGACCAGCGTCAGCCCGCGTTCGGACGACAGGGTGACCTGCGCCACCTTCCAGCCTTCGTTATGCTCACCGACAAGGTTCTCGACCGGAATTTCCACCTCGTCGAGAAAGATCTCGGCAAACTCCTCGTCGCCGGTGATCTGGCGGATGGGACGGACATCGACGCCCTTGGACTTCATGTCCATCAGCAAAAAGGTGATGCCGGCCTGCTTGGCCCCCGAACTGTCGGTGCGGACCAGCAACAGGCACTGGTCGGCAAAATGCCCGAGCGTCGACCATATCTTCTGGCCCGACACGATATAGCGATCGCCCTTGCGTTCGGCGCGCGTGCGCAACGCCGCAAGGTCCGATCCTGCGCCGGGTTCGGAAAAGCCCTGGCACCAGACCTCGCCCTTGAGAATGGCGGGAAGATGGCGCGCGCGCTGGGCATCGGTGCCGCATTCGATCAAGGTCATCGCCGCATGATAGAGCGAGACGAAGAACAGGCTCATGCGTGGTGCGCCGCCCCGGGCAAGCTCTTCGAACATCACGATCTGTTCGGCCAGCGAGCGACCGCCACCGGGCCATTCCTTGAGCCAATGCGGCGTGGCATAGCCGGCTTCGACGAGCTTGGTGAACCATTCGCGCTGCATGGCGAGAAAGCCCGCTATATCGTCACCGCTTTGCCGGTCGCGCCAGTCGGCGGGCAGATTGTGCGCCAGCCAATCGCGAATTTCGGTCCGTAAACCAGAAAGCTGATGGTTATCACTCATGGTTGCTCTTTTCCCGCCTATTGCCCGGTGAAAATCGGCGCGCGCTTGTCAAGAAATGCCTCGACGGCCTCGGCATGGTCGCTGGTGGTATGGCAAAGCGCCTGCGCTGCCGCCGATGCTTCCAGGATCGTCGAGAGCTGTGCAAGCCGGCTCTCGCGGATGAGGCGCTTGGTCATGCGCACGGCATGCGGCGGATTGGCGGCGATCTGCGCCGCCAGCGCCCGCGCTTCCTCGATCAGTGCTTCGGGGCGCACGACACGCGACACCAGCCCGCAGGCCAGAGCCTGCTCTGCATCGAGCATCTGGCCTGTGAATGCCATTTCGCTGGCCTTGGACCAGCCGACCACGCGCGGTAGCAGCCATGCGCCGCCATCGCCGGGAACGAGGCCCATCTTGACGAAGCTCTCGGCGAATTTGGCCCGTTCAGAGGCGATGCGGATGTCGCACATGCAGGCAAGATCGCACCCCGCTCCGATCGCCGGGCCATTGACCGCGGCGATCACGGGCACCTCGATGCTCTCGAACAAGGCGGGCAGGCGCTGGATGCCGTTACGATAGTTCTCCCTCGTCTGAGTGGGCGAGGGATCGTTGAGACCGCCTCCCAGACGCATGCTGGCGATGTCGCCTCCGGTCGAAAAAGCAGAGCCCGCGCCGGTGATGATCACCACCCGGCATGCCAGATCGCGGTCCGCCGCCTCGATCGCGCCGCACAGCGCCTCGATGACCGCAGAATTGGAAACAGGGTTGCGCGCCTCGGGCAGATTCAACGTCAGCGTGAGGATGCCGTCGGCCTGTTGGGAGAGGACGGCGTCGCTCATCTGGGGGGCATACGGATGGCACCATCGATCCGGATGGTTTCGCCGTTGATCATTGGGTTTGCGATGATCTGCTGGGCCAGCATGGCGAATTCGTTGGGACGGCCCAGGCGGCGCGGGTGCGGAACGGCGGCTGCAAGTGTTTCGCGCACTTCGGGTTTGACCCGTTGCAGGATCGGCGTATCGAAGGTACCCGGTGCGATGGTGCACACACGGACCTGATGGCTTGCAAGGTCGCGCGCCGCGACAATCGTCATGCCGACGATGCCTGCCTTTGCCGAAGCATAGGGGATCTGGCCGATCTGGCCCTCGAAGGCGGCGACCGAAGCGGTGAGGATGCAAACACCGCGCTCGCCATCGATCGGTTCGTTCCTGGCCATCCGGGCCGCACCCAGACGCAGCACGTTAAAGCTGCCGACCAGGTTCAGCCGGACCACCGATTCATAGATTTCGAGCGAACCCGGATTGCCCTCGCGATCGATGATGCGGATCGGACCGCCGCGACCGGCGCAGTGCACCACGGCGCGCAGTTCGCCCATGGACTGCGCTACATCGAACGCTGCATTCATCTGGTCGGTATCGGTGACATCGGCCTGAACGAACTGCGTACCACCCCCGATTTCGGCTGCGACTTCATCGCCATTGGGCGCGAGGTCGGCGATGACGACCTTCGCACCGCCTGCGACGAGAATCTCGGCGGTCGCCCGGCCGAGTCCTGACGCGCCGCCGGTTACGACGGCAACAATTCCATTGATGTCCATGTGTTAGTCCTTGCTCAAAGTCGCTCGATGATCGTCGCATTGGCGAGACCGCCGGCTTCGCACATTGTTTGCAGCCCGTAGCGGCCGCCGGTCTCGTGAAGCCCATGGATCAGAGAGCCCATCAGCCGCGTGCCAGAGGCGCCCAGTGGGTGACCCAGTGCAATCGCTCCGCCACGCGGATTGAGCCGCGCAGGGTCGCTCTTCATTTCGCGATGCCAGGCCAGCGGAACCGGCGCGAATGCCTCGTTGACCTCGACATGGTCCATCTGGTCGATGGTCAGCCCCGCCTTTGCCAGCACACGCCGGGTTGCCGGGATCGGCGCGGTCAGCATCAGCAGCGGATCGTCACCGACCACGTCGAATGCGACAAAGCGCGCCAGCGGCGTCAGCCCCAGGCGGTTGGCAGTGGCCTCGGACATGACCAGGGCGGCAGACGCCCCATCAGTGATCTGCGAGCTGTTGCCTGCGGTGATCGACCAGTTGATTTCGGGAAAGCGTTCGGCCAGCGCGTCGTTGTTGAACGAGGTCTTCAGCTGCGCCAGGCCTTCCGCCGTGGTTCCGGCGCGGATGGTCTGGTCTTCGCTTACCAGACCTTCGGGCGTCTCGATCGGAATGATCTCGCGAGCGAGCTTGCCCGCGACGCGCGCGGCCTCCGCGCGCTGGTGCGAGCCGGCCGAATATTCGTCCATCTCTTCGCGCGAGATGCCCCAGCGCGCTGCGATCAGCTCGGCCGAAATGCCCTGGCCGACCTGGCCCGGAAACCGCTTTTCAAAGGCGATGCCGTGCGGGTCGGCTCCCATCCGGGCCACGCCCATCGGGACGCGGCTCATCGATTCGATGCCGCCAGCAATGACGATGTCATAGGCTCCTGCGGCGATACCCTGCGCTGCGAAATGCACCGCCTGCTGGCTCGACCCGCAGCGACGCTCGACCATGGTGCAAGGCACATGCACCGGATAGCCGGCCCCCAGCCATGCGGTCCGGCCGACGGGAACGGCCTGTTCGGAGGCCTGGCTGACGCAGCCGATGATCAGGTCATCGACTGTACCGGGATCAAGCTTGTTGCGCTCGACCAAGCCGACCAGCACCTGCATCAGCAGGTCCGCCGGATGAACCGAGGACAGGGCGCCGCCCATTTTGCCGCGCCCCATGGGTGAGCGGGCAATATCGACAATCACGGGCACATTATGCATGGAATTCAACCTTGAATATTGAAGAGGAAATAGCGGTAGCGCCGTGGGTTGGGTTATTGCCCCGATCGGTTGGCGGCACCATAGTTGCGCCGATCCGGAAAATGGCGATTGCAACTCAGGACAAGATGCCGTCGTTTTCGATGCGATAGGGCTCGGTCGGCTCGCCCACCCGGAACTTGTGCGCCCATTGCGGATCGCCGATCATCGCTCTGCCCACCGCGACCAGATCAAATTCTTCGGCAGCGAAGCGATCGAGCAGCGGGGTGAAATCAGACACAACGGCTGCAGCCTTGTCGCGGTCGTACATGCCCTGGTTGATGCCGACACCGCCGACCGCCATGGAGAGTTTGCCGGTAACGCGCCGGGCCACGCCCGCCAGACACGCGGAGTCACCTTCAAAGCCGGCCTTATTGTAATAGCGGACGCTGGCATCGAACACGTCGACGCCAGCCTGCGCCAGCGGTTGCAATACTTCGCCGAGCTCTTCGGGTGTGTCGGCCAGCGTCGCTCGGAAATCCTGCTGCTTCCACTGCGAGAAGCGAAAGAAAATCGGGAAATCCTCGCCGATGGCGGCGCGGATGCGGCGGACGATCTCTGCAGGGAATTCGGATCGCTTGGCGCGGCTTCCTCCCCAGCGGTCGTCGCGCAGGTTCGTGCCTTCCCACAGAAAGTTGTCGATCAGATAGCCGTGGCCGCCGTGCAGCGCGATGCCGTCAAAGCCCGCCTCCACGGCGTTGACCGCGCTGCGGACAAAGGCGGCAATCGCGTCGTCGATATCGGCTTCGCTCATCGGCGCACCGATCCTGGGGTCGGAAGGGATGCTTCCCGGCGCGATCGAGGTCATCCGCCCGAGCGGTCCCCAGATGCCCGACGGGCTGACGCTGGGCACATCAGGGTTGGGTCCGGTGCCGGATTTGCGCATGACACCCTGGTGCCAGAGTTGCGGGATGATCTTGCCGCCGTGCGCGTGGACAGCCTCGACGACCTTGCGCCAACCTTCGATCGCCGCAGGGGGATTCAGCGTGGGAATATTGTTCT
>OFDN01002351.1_pt1 | contig 10548 bp, 11 predicted proteins | sample 1520971 | NCBI WGS metagenome assembly OFDN01 (sample SAMEA94257418, study PRJEB24077) | hot springs metagenome | biome: Aquatic biome; feature: Geographical feature; material: Water | place: India | collected 2012-06-12 | depth 5 m | reverse complement strand
ATATGCCCCACGTCGGCCGGAATGTCGTAGAAGGTCGGATGCCGGTAGACCTTGCTGTTCGCCGGCTCGAACAGCGGGCCCTTGTCGCTCGGGCTCGACGCCACGATGTCGCTCGACCGCACCGCCCAGATGCTCACGCCCTCGTTGCGGCGCGTATAGACGTCGCGGGCGTTCTTGATCGCGAGGGCCGCGTCGGGCGCGTGCAGGCTGCCGACGTGGCGATGGTTCAGGCCGTGCTGACCGCGGATGAAGATCTCCCATAACGGCCATTCGCTGGACATGCTCGACTGGTCCAAGGCGCCGCAGATCAAGAAGGGGCCGGGCGTGCAGATGATCTCGCCCATGCCCATGGACCGTACCGGCGAACCGGGCCTGGGGCTGGAGAGCGTCGGCCACCGCGTGCTTGTCTACAAGGACCTGGTCGCCCTGGAGCCGAACCCCGATCCACGGCCACCCGAACGCGCGCTGGAGATCCGGCTGACGGGCAATATGGAGCGCTTCATGTGGGGCTTCGACGGCTGGAAGTTCAGCGAGAACCCGCCGCCCTATTCGTTCCGGACCGGGGAGCGGGTGCGCGTCACCCTGGTCAACGACTCGATGATGACCCACCCGATCCACCTGCACGGCCACTTCTTCGAGCTGGTGCACGGGCCTGTCGGCCATCTGCCGCGCAAGCACACCGTCAATGTGGCGCCGGGCGGCAAGATGAGCTTCGACGTCACGGCCGAGGCCGGCGACTGGGCCTTCCACTGCCACATGCTCTACCACATGCACGCCGGCATGTTCCAAGTCTTCAAGGTGCGTCCGGTCGAAGGAGCGGCGGCATGATCCGGACCTCCCTCCTAGCCCTGGCGCTGGCCAGCTCGGCCACAGCCGCCGCCGCCCAGGCCGCCGATCCCCACGCCGGTCACGCGATGCCGCCGCAGCCCGCCGCGCCGGCGGCCCTCCCGCCGCCTCCGACGACTGTGGCGCCGCTGCCGGCGGGCCCGCTCACCGTCACCTTCGCGGTGGGTGAGGCGGATCTGCCAGCCAGTGTCGACACCCTGCTGGCCCCGGTGGCGGAGCGGCTGCGCGCGCGGGAGACGGCCCGGCTCCAGCTCTTCTCCTACGCCAGCGGCACCGAGGAGACGGCGCGCGAGGCGCGGCAGCTGTCGCTCGCGCGGGCGCTGGCGCTGCGCGAGCGGCTGACCGCCTACGGCATCCGCAGCACCCGCATCGACATCCGTGCGCTCGGCACCGGCGCCCCGGCGAAGGACGGGCCGCAGGACCGCATCGACCTGGAGTTCGTCAACGACTGAGCCGGCCCATCCGCCGCGCCGCACCCCGGAGGTTCCTGCCCCGATGTCGCGCCCCGAGCGCTATCTGACCCGGATGGCCCTGTTCCTGGCCGTGGTGGTCACCGTGGTGGCGCTCCTCTACGCGCCGCTGCGCAGCTCCTTCATGCACAACCCCGTGCTCAACGGCGTCATTCTGGGGACGCTCGTCCTGGGCGTGATCTTCATCTTCCGGCAGGTGGTGATGCTGCGGCGGGAGGTGGCCTGGCTGGAACATTTCCAGCAGGCCCGCCCCAGCGCCTCGTCGGAGGAGCCGGAACCGGTGCTGCTCGCCCCGATGGCGCGCATGCTGGGCGAGCGCAAGGGCCGGCTGATCCTGTCGGCGCTGTCCATGCGCTCGCTGCTCGACGGCATCTCGGCGCGGCTGGACGAATCGCGGGAGCTGTCGCGCTACCTGATCGGGCTGCTGATCTTCCTGGGCCTGCTCGGCACCTTCTGGGGGCTGCTCGGCACGGTGCAGTCGGTGGGCAACGTCATCGGGTCGCTGTCGGTGCAGGGCGGCGACGTCGGCGTGATGTTCCAGGGCCTGCAGCAGGGGCTGGAGGCGCCGCTGACCGGTATGGGGACGGCCTTCAGCTCGTCACTGTTCGGGCTTGCCGGGTCGCTGGTGCTGGGCTTCCTGGAGCTTCAGGCGAGCCAGGCGCAGAACCGTTTCTTCCAGGACCTGGAGGACTGGCTGTCCGGCGCCACCCGGCTGTCCAGCGGGGCCGGCGGGCTGGAGACCGGAGACCAGTCGATCCCCGCCTATCTCCAGGCGCTGCTGGAACAGACGGCGGAGAATCTCGACACGCTCCAGCGCACCGTCGCGGCGTCGGAGGAGGGGCGGCGCACCGCCAGCCAGGGCCTGATGCAGCTCACCGAGCGGCTGACCATGCTGACCGACCAGATGCGCGCGGAGCAGCAGGTGATGATGCGCCTCGCCGAGGGCCAGGGCGATATGAAGACGCTGCTGACCCGCCTGACCGACGCCACGGTCGGCGGGTTGGATGAGGCGTCACGCCAGCATCTCCGCAATGTCGACCTCTATCTGGCCCGGTTGGTGGAGGAGGCGTCCGCCGGCCGCGCCCAGTCGGTCGCCGAGATCCGCAGCGAGATCAAGATCCTCACCCGCACCATCGCGGCCCTGGCCGAAGAGGCGGAGACCCGATGACCGGTCGGGCCCGCGGCACCGGAACACGGTAGGGAACGAGCATGGCCGGCATCAGCCGCCGCGGCGGCCACCGCGAGATCAACGCCTGGCCCGGATGGGTGGACGCCCTGTCGTCCCTCATCATGGTGGTCATGTTCCTGCTGATGGTGTTCGTGGTGGCCCAGTTCTACATGGCCACCGCGCTGACCGGGCGGGACGAGCAGCTCAGCCGGCTCAACGCCCGCGTCGCCGAGCTGAACGACCTGCTGGCCCTGGAGCGGGAGGCGAACGCCGACCTGCGCCTCGGCATCGCCCAGGTCTCCGACGAGCTGCAGGCCTCCACCGCCGCGCGCGAGGACATGACCAGCCAGCTCGCGTCCCTGCAGGACGACCGCGACCAGCTCGCCCGCGCCGCGGAGGAGCTGCGCGGCACCATCCAGGCCGACCGCGAGACCATCGAACTGCGGCTGCGCGAGGTCGCCAGCCTGCAGAACGACCTGAAGGCCCTGCGCGAGGCGCGGGAGCGGCTGGAGGTCGAGGTTGCGGCGCTGTCGCGCCTCAGTGATACCCTGCGCGACCGCGCCGAGACCGCCGAACGGGAGCAGGCGCAGACCGCCGAGACGCTGCAACGCACCGACGACAGCCTGAAGCGCACCGACGAGCAGCGCCAGCGGCTGCTGGCCGAACTCGGCGCCACGCGGGAACGCGCCGATGGCGCCGAGCGGCAGGCCAAGGCGCTCGGCGCCGACCTGACCGCCACGCGGCAACGCGCCGAAGCCTCCGAACGGCAGACCACAGCCCTCGGCACCGGCCTCGCCGCCATGCGGGAGCGGGCCGAGGCCGCCGAGCGGCAGGCCGCGGCGCTCGGCACCGATCTCAAGGCGGCGCGGGAACGCGCCGACGCCGCCGAGCGGCAGGCAGCGGCCCTCGGCACCGATCTGACCGCGACCCGCACCCGCGCCGGCACGGCGGAGGAGGAGCGCTCGCGGTTGGCGGACCGGCTGCGCTTGAGCGACGAGCAGATCCGCAAGCTGATGGCCGACCTGGAGTCGCAGCGTGCCCGCGCCGGTGCGGCCGAGACCGAACGTGGCCGCACCGCCGAGGCGCTGCGCCTGACGGAGGAGCAGAAGCGGCTGCTGATGGCCGACCTCGGCGCCCTGCGCGACCGCTCGCGCGAGCTGGAATCCAGCCTGTCCGACCAGAAGGAGCGCACGGTGCTGGCCCAGAAGGCCATCGACCAGCGCGACATCCGCATCACCGAGCTTCTGTCGGTGATCGACACCACCAAGGCCGCCCTCTCCGGCGAGCAGGAGCTGACCACCCGCAGCCGCGTGCAGGTGACGCTTCTGAACCAGCAGATCGCCGCCCTCCGCGAACAGCTCGCCCGCATCGGCGCCACGCTGGAGGCGTCGGAGAAGAAGGGGGAAGAGCAGCGGGTGCAGATTGCGGACCTCGGCTCCCGCCTCAACCAGGCGCTGGCCAGCAAGGTCCAGGAACTCGCCCGCTACCGCTCGGAGTTCTTCGGCCGGGTGCGCGAGGCGCTTGGCAACCGGCCGGACGTGCGCATCGTCGGCGACCGCTTCGTCTTCCAGTCCGAGTTGCTGTTCCCGTCCGGTGCGGCGTCGCTGGAGGCGGCCGGGCGCGAGCGGCTGGGGCAGCTCGCGCAGTCGCTGATCGATGTGGCGAAGACCATGCCGTCCGACATCAACTGGGTGCTGCGGGTGGACGGCCACACCGACGCGCGGCCGATCAACACCGCGCAATTCCCCTCCAACTGGGAGCTGTCGGCGGCGCGCGCCATTTCCGTCGCAAAATTCCTGATCGAGCAGGGCATCCCGCCCGGCCGGCTGGCCGTTGCCGGCTTCGGCGAGAACCAGCCGCTCGACCCGTCCGGCAACGAGGAGGCCATGGCCCGCAACCGCCGGATCGAGCTGAAGCTGGACCAGAGGTAGCGGGTCGGACACGCGTCAGCGCCGCGTCGTCCGGCTGGACGGCGCGCGGCGGCGGCTCGGCTTGGGGGGCGGCAGGGTACGGGGAAGCAGGCCGACGGCCTGGGCGCATTCGTCATGCCAAAGGAAACCGGGGCGATCCGGCATCCAGAACATCGGCTCGCCCAGCAGCACCTCGTGGCCGCAATGGCTGCACACGAGCACGGAAGAGGCTGCCGCGGTTCGATCGTTCTGCATCGGGCCGGGTTCGACGGACAAGGGCACCAACATTGATGCACGAACGGATAGTTCCTAGCAAGCGTGTGGATATTGCCTTTCCAACGAATGGAACGGGCGCCGTCCGGCAGCGCCCGTTTCTGCCTTTCCTTTGGTCAGCCCGCCACGGTCTTGGTCTTCCCGGCACCCGGCCCGGCACCGAGATCGGCGCCCGTCGTCGGATCCTTGGTCAGGTCCGACTTGGTGCGCTCGGCCACCTTCTCCACCGCCGCGATTTCGGCCGCAGCGAGGCGCACCGTGGCGTTGCCGTCACCGCCGTCCACCGCCGACTGGTCCTGGCGGAGGTCCACATACTCCCACTGCTCGCCCTGGTTCCACGGGCCGCGCGCGTCACCCGGGCCCTGGCTCATGTTGTAGTACTTGTCGGCGTATTCCGGCATGCCGGGCAGCTTGCCGGGGGGGAAGTTGTTCTCGATGCTGTAGAGCGCCTTCTCGAACGACTTCTGGTGCGCCACCTCGCGGGTCATCAGGAAGCCCAGCGCCTCCTTCACACCCGGATCCGGCGTGACGTTCATCAGGCGCTCGTAGATGATCTTGGCCCGCGACTCGGCGGCGATGTTCGAGCGCAGGTCGCAGGTCGGATCACCGATCGAATCGACGTAGGCCGCGGTCCACGGCACGCCGGCGGAGTTGATCAGCGCCGGACCACCGCCGTAGAGCAGCGACAGGGTGTGGCTCTCGCCGCCGGCGGTGATGTTGGCCAGCATGTCGGCGGTCTCCTCCGCCCCTTCCGCCAGCTTGCCCTTCACGCCCTTGGTGAGCATGGCGACGATGCTGCCGATCACCTCCAGGTGGCTCAGCTCCTCGGTCGCGATGTCGATCAGCATGTCCTTGCGGCCGGGATCCTCCTCGGCCAGACCCTGCACGAAATAACGCATGGCCGCGGCCAGCTCGCCCTGCGGTCCGCCGAACTGCTCCAGCATCAGGCTGGCCAGCTTGGGATCGGGCTCCGACACGCGCACCGTGTACATGAGCCGCTTGTTGTGCATGAACATGCGGATAAACCCCTCGTCCAGAATGATGACCGGATGAAGCGCGCGGCGGGAGCATGGCCCCTGCCGGGCGCGTTCCAGGTCCGTCAACAGGGCCATCTTAGAGGCGTTCCAAAAAATCGGCGGCTCAGCGGGCGTCGTGGAAGATGATCCCGGCGGTGTAACGCTCACCCGATCGGACGCGGCTGACGCCGTGCCGCAGGTTCACCCGGTGGAACCCGCGGGCGCCACGGGCCGGGCGGTGGCGCACCGCGAAGATGGCGGCCTGGAGATGGCCAAGCGGCACCACCTCGGCCCGCGACTGCGCGCGCAGGCGCTGCTCCACCAGCGTGAACTCGCCGCCGGTGAAGTCCACCCCCGGCCGCGACAGCAGCAGCACCATCTGGAAGGGAAAGACCATGTCCCCGTAGAGATCCTGGTGCAGGCAGTTGAAGTCGTCCGCCCCGTACTTCAGCAGCAGCGGCGTCGGCTTGACCTGCCCGGCGGCGTGGCAGTCGGCGAGATAGCCGTCGAGTGTGGCGGGGTAGCGCCGCCCGTCGCGCAGCCGCTCGTTCCACAGGTCGGCGATGGGGGCGAGACGCGGGTAGGCGGCCTGACGCAGCGCCGCGATGGGCGACGGCAAGGGATAGGCGAAATACTTGTACTCCCCGCGGCCGTAACCGTGACGCTCCATGACCACCCGGTTGCGGAAGCGGTCCCTGTCCGGGTAGAGCGCCACGAGGTCCTGCGCCTCGGACTCGGTGAGGAGCGGCCCGGTGACGGCCACCCCCGTCTCCTCCAGATCGCGGGCGATGGCGGTCCAGTCCAAGGCATCGATGGCGGCGTGTGCGGCGGCGGGGGTCATGCGGGCATCCGGGTCGGTAGCGGAACCGGCAGGCTGCGGCGACCGCCGCACCCGTCCAACCCGGATCTTGCGCCGGCTCAGCGGCCGAAGTCGACCGCCGCGGTGTTGGCCCCGCAGAGCAGCACCGCCACCCGCTCGTCCGGCCGCGGCCGGTAGGCGCCGGACAGCAGCGCCGCGAAGGCGGCGGCCCCGCCCGGCTCCACCACCACGCGCAGCCGCTCCCACAGCAGGCGCTGGGCGGTGGTGATGGCCGCGTCGGCGACCAGCACCGAGCCGGCGACGTGGCGCTGCGCGATGGGGAACATCAACCGTCCCACTTGCCGGGGGGCCAGCGAATCGGCGGCGACGCCGCCGGCCGGCGCATCGACGGGGTGCCCGGCCTGCAGGGCGCTGTGCAGGGTCGGCGCCTCCTCCGGCTCGACCGCGACGACGGACACGCGGCCCGCGCACCAGGCGGCGATGCCGCCGATCAGCCCGCCGCCGCCGACCGCGACCAGCAGCGTGTCCAGGTCGGGAATCTGCTGCTCCAGCTCCAGCCCCACCGTGCCCTGGCCCAGCAGCGTCTCCCGCTCGTCGTAGGCGTGGACGGTCAGGACGCCGGCGGTGGCGGCGAAGGATTCCATGGCCGCCAGCGCGTCGGCGTAGCGGTCGCCCCCGACCACCAGTTCGGCCCCGTAGGAGCGGATCCGCTCCAGCTTGGCGGGGGAGGCCACCGTCGGCACGAAGACCCGCGCCGGCAGACCGAGGCGGGAGGCGGCGTAGGCCACCGCCGCGCCGTGATTGCCGCCCGACGCCGCGGCGACCCCGGCCGGTGGCACGGGGCGGCCCAGCATGTGGGCGAAGGCACCGCGCGCCTTGAAGGAGCCGCTGTGCTGCAGGAACTCCAGCTTCACATGCAAGGCGCCGGCGGCCAGCCCGAACTCGGCCGGATCCAGGTCCAGCGTCGGGGTGCGCCGCACATGCGGACGGATCAGCCGCTCCGTCGCGGCGATGGCGTCCCGCGTGATTCCACTCTCCATGCGTGCCTCCTCCCGGCCTTGACCCGGAGGGGATCATATAGGAACATTCCTATATGTCTATCGCACCGATCACCCGCGTGCTGGCCAGCGAGAAGCGCCTGCTCATCCTGTCCTGGCTCAAGGACCCGCGGGCGCATTTTCCACCGCAGGTGGATGGCGACCTGGTCGCGGACGGGGTCTGCGTAGTGCTGATCGCGGAGAAGCTGGGCGTCAGCCAGCCGACCGCGACCGCCCACCTGCAACGGCTGGCCGAAGTGGGATTGCTGCGGGCCAAGCGGGTGAAGCAATGGACCTTCTACAAGCGGGACGAGACCGCCATCGCCCGGATCCGGGCCGCGGTGGCCGACGCGCTGTGACGGGCGTTGCTATTACAAATCGAAACGTAACTTTTTGTTAAGGGTGCCGCGACAGCCTGCGGGTGTATGCGGCCCATCCCGTCGAGGTGGACCCACCCCGTTCGAGCGTCGCGGAACCCCACCCTTGCTGCTGATCCGCAAAGCCCAGATGAAGTCGCTGGAGCGGGCGGTGCTCGCCCGCTTCCACACCACCGCCCGTGCCCAGCTCCGCGGCGCGCTCCCCGCCGGGACGCCGGAGGAGCGCGTCGATGCGCTTCTGGACCACGGGCTCGCCAAGGCCGCCGCCGCGGGCATGGAGACGGAGCGGCAGATCCTGCGCTTCCTGGCGGTCATGGTGGCGCTGGGGCCGGATTTCGACCGCGACCCGACCCGGCCGCGGCTGGGTGAGACGCTGCGCCAGGGGCTGCCGCCCTGGATGGCTTTGGACCGGCTGGAGGCCTTCGCCCGCGGCGAGGACCCGGACGCGGAGGAACGCGCGGTGTTGCGAGCCTTCGCCGAACCCTCCCCCATCGAGGTGGCGCCCACCGCCACGCCGGAGGCGGTGGAGGCATGACCGCATCCCGCGACGCCGGCACCAAGCCCGGCCAACTGATGCTGCCCTGCGGGCGCGACGCGCCGCCCTGCTGCGTCACCAAGCTGCTGGTGTCCTGCGGCCATTCCGAACGCGGCTACATCCTGCAGGTCCCCAACCAGCCGACGCGCGACGGGGTCTGCCTGTTGCAGATGGTGGCCTCGGACACGGTGACCATCGACGGCGGGCCGCAGCGCGTGGCGCTGAAGACGCTGCGGGTGCGCGATCTGGCGCGCATCCACCTGATCGGCGGCCCCTGCCGCCAGGGCCACCCGTCCGGCAAGGGGCCGGGCGCCAACACGCTGGTGCGCGACAGGATCCCCGCCAAGAACCTGCGGCCGGTGGTGCGGGTGAGCGGGCCGGACATCGACGTCACCCTGCCCTCCCCCTACGCCGTCAGCGTCTATGGGCCGGAGGCGACCTTCGGCATGGACGACATCGCCATGGTCCGCGCCGGCGCGCCGCTGGCCGGGCTGGCCCTGGACCTGCTGGACTTCATCCGCAAGTTCCTGATGCCGGCGGAGCCCTACGTCTACACCGCCTATGTGGATGCCTGCGCGGCGCCGAAGATGGCGGCGGTGATCGAGGTGTTCCCCAAGCAGTCCTGGGAGGGCGCCTTCGCCGTCAGCTTCGAGCAGAAGCGGACGAAGACCCTCCTGGTCGACCCCTACAGCCGCTCCAACGCCAAGGCGGCAAAGGGCAAGGCCGCCGGCGAACTCGCACCGTACAAATGGAACGAGAAGGCGACGGAGGTACGGCAGATGGGCATGGCCATCGCCGTGGCGCTGACCGCCAAGTACGGGAACCAGTCGGTCACGGTGCGGCCCTTCCTGCGCACCAAGGAATTCCCGGCCCAGAAGCTCGTCACCTTCGTCGGCAAGTTCAAGGAGCTGGCGGCGGTCGGCGCCAAGCCCAACCCGCGCACCCGCACCCGCGGCTCCTGGACCATCAACCTGCCGACCGTGCAGGTCAGCGGCAAGCTGGAGAATGTCGAGAAGAAGGGCCAGTGGTACGTGGGCTGGGAGGGGGCCATCGCGCTCAACTTCCAGCCGCTGATCGGCGCCTCGATGGAGGCGGACCTTCTGGAATGGTTCCTCAAGACCTTCGAGCACACCCCCCACCCCGTCGCCAAGGCCATCGTCAAGGTGGCGCTGTGGGCCAAGGAGCGGGCTCGCCAGGCGGAGGTGCTGGACGTGGCCCTGGTGCTCAAGGGCGCCGGCAGCATCGAGGGCGGGCTGGCCTGGAAGATCAACAGCGACGCCCACGACCCCAACCGCCCGCGCTGGCAACCCGACGAGGGCAGCGTCGGCGGCAAGTTCGAGCTGAGCCTGGAAGGGCTGGTGGAGGCCAAGTGCGATTTCTGGAACGTCGCCGCCGGCGGGCGGCTCGGCGGCCTGACCGGAATCAGCGGCAAGGTCACCCACGACATGAACAAGAAGGGCAGCGACGGGATCGAATGGCAGGTCGGGTGGGACGGGCTGACCATCTTCTACTCCACCTACGTGCGCAAGATGGCGGGCAGCGAATCCGGCCCGCCCCCCACCTCCAAACCCAAGCACGAGGCCGGCACCGACGACAAGGAGCGGGTGGGCGAGAGGGGCAAGACCTTCACGGTCTTCGAGCCCTACTACTACCCGCCCAAACCGCCCGCCCTGTCCGCCACCCAGAAGCCGGACAGGACCACCCTGTCGGAGTTCGTCGCGTGAGCGGAGCGCCCTGACATGCCCACCCGCGACCACATCGTCACGCTCCGCCTGTCGGCCGGCGGCTGCCGCTACGACGTGCGCGTCAACGACGTGCCGGTCTTCCAGGACCTGGAGAACGGCCACCCGATGACCGCGTCCATGCTGGTCAACGAGTCCATCGCCCCCGGCGCCAACGCGCTGAGCATCCGCATGCTGCCGCCGCCCGGCGAATCCGCCCTGGTGGAGGACAGCCGGGTCGAGGCGGCGCTGACCATCCGCCCCCACAGCCGGCCCAAGGGCGACGATGTCGCGCTGACCACCCTGAGCTTGCGCGGCGGGCGGCCACGGCCGGAGGACGCGGCGGCCGACGGCACGCCGGCCGGCGGCGCGTCC
>OFDN01002350.1_pt1 | contig 10551 bp, 13 predicted proteins | sample 1520971 | NCBI WGS metagenome assembly OFDN01 (sample SAMEA94257418, study PRJEB24077) | hot springs metagenome | biome: Aquatic biome; feature: Geographical feature; material: Water | place: India | collected 2012-06-12 | depth 5 m | reverse complement strand
CCCGGCGGCTGCGCCATTGGCTCGCGCCCGGTCGACCAGCACATCAAGGGCCTGCAGGCGATGGGCGCGCACATCGTGGTGGAGCACGGCAACATCGTGGCGAACGCACCTGGCGGCCGGCTGCGCGGCGCGCGCATCACCACCGACATGGTCACCGTCACCGGCACCGAGAATCTGCTGATGGCCGCCACGCTGGCCGAAGGCGAGACGCTGCTGGAGAACGCCGCCCAGGAGCCCGAGGTCACCGACCTGGCCGAGATGCTGGTGAAGATGGGCGCCAGGATCGAAGGCATCGGCACCGGCCGGCTGCGCATCACCGGCGTCGAGCGCCTGCATGCGCCCACCGGCGGCCACCGCACCATCCCCGACCGCATCGAGACCGGCACCTTCCTGTGCGCGGTGCTGGCCACCGGCGGCGACGTGACGCTGCGCGACACCTGCATCCACCACCTGGACGCCGTGGTCGACAAGCTGCGCGAGGCCGGCGCCGACATCACCTCCGGCGACGACTGGATCCGCGTGCAGGCCCGCGGCCGGCCGAAGGCGGTGGGCTTCCGCACCAGCGAGTACCCGGCCTTTCCCACCGACATGCAGGCGCAGTTCATGGCCGTGAATGCGGTGGCTGAAGGCGCGGCGCGCATCACCGAGACCATCTTCGAGAACCGCTTCATGCACGTGGACGAGATGAAGCGCCTGGGCGCCAACATCGAGGCCGACGGCCACACTGCGGTGGTGCAGGGCGTGGACAGCCTGTCGGGCGCCAGCGTCATGGCCACCGACCTGCGCGCCTCCGCCAGCCTGGTGATCGCCGGCCTGGTGGCGCAGGGCGAGACGGTGGTCGACCGCATCTATCACCTGGACCGCGGCTACGACCGCATGGAAGTGAAGCTGCGCGCGCTGGGCGCCGACATCGAGCGCATTTCCGGCACGCCCGAGAAGGCCGCTGTATGACCGTTACGCTCGCACTGTCCAAGGGCCGCATCTTCGACGAGACGCTGCCGCTGCTGAAGGCCGCCGGCATCGAGGTGACGGAAGACCCTGAAACCTCGCGCAAGCTGATACTGCCCACCAACCGGCCCGATGTGCGCGTGGTGCTGGTGCGCGCCACCGACGTGCCCACCTACGTGCAGTACGGCGGCGCCGACATGGGCGTGGCCGGCAAGGACGTGCTGCTGGAGCACGACGGCAACGGCCTGTACCAGCCGCTGGACCTGAACATCGCCCGCTGCCGCATGAGCGTGGCCACGCGTGCCGACTTCGACTACGCCGCGGCCGTCAAGCAGGGCTCGCGCATCCGCGTGGCCACCAAATACACCACCGTGGCCCGCCAGCACTTCGCCGACAAGGGCGTGCACGTCGACCTGATCAAGCTCTACGGCAGCATGGAGCTGGCACCGCTGACCGGCCTGGCCGACGCCATCGTCGACCTGGTGTCCACCGGCAGCACGCTGCGCGCCAACCACCTGGTCGAGGTCGAGCAGATCATGCCGATCTCGTCCCGCCTGGTGGTGAACCAGGCCGCGCTGAAGCTCAAGCGCGACATCCTCCGGCCCCTCATCGACGCCTTCGAATCCGCCATCCAGCCATGACACTCGCCCTCCGCCAGCTCGCCACCACCGCAGCCGATTTCGAAGCCGAGTTCCAGCGCGTGCTGCACTGGTCGGCCGAAACCGACCATGCGATCGAGCAGCGGGTGGCCGAGATCCTGGCGGACGTGCGGGCCCGTGGCGATGCCGCGGTGCTGGAATACACCGCGCGCTTCGACGGCTTGCAGGCGGCCACGGTCGCCGAGCTGGAGATCACGCGCGAAGAACTGAAGGCCGCCTTCGACGGCCTGCCGACGAAGCAACGCGAAGCCATCGAATTCGCCGCCCGCCGCGTGCGCAGCTACCACGAGCGGCAGCTGCAGGCGTGTGGCCTGAGCTGGCAGTACCGCGATGAAGACGGCACGCTGCTGGGCCAGAAGGTCACGCCACTCGACCGCGTGGGCATCTACGTGCCCGGCGGCAAGGCGGCCTATCCGTCCAGCGTGCTGATGAACGCCATCCCGGCCCAGGTGGCCGGCGTGGGCGAGATCGTGATGGTCGTGCCCACGCCCAGGGGCGAGCGCAATGCGCTGGTGCTGGCCGCCGCCTACGTGGCCGGCGTGCACCGCGCCTTCACCCTGGGCGGCGCGCAGGCGGTGGGCGCGCTGGCCTATGGCACGGCCACGGTGCCGGCGGTGCACAAGATCACCGGACCGGGCAACGCCTATGTGGCCAGCGCCAAGCGCCGGGTGTTCGGCACCGTGGGCATCGACATGATTGCCGGGCCCAGCGAAATCCTGGTGCTGGCCGACGGCAGCACGCCGCCGGACTGGGTGGCGATGGACCTGTTCAGCCAGGCCGAGCACGACGAGCTGGCGCAAAGCATCCTGCTGTGCCCCGACGCGGCGTACATCGAGCGCGTGCGCGCCGGGATCGAGCGCCTGCTGCCCGGCATGCCGCGCCGCGACACCATCCGCGCCTCGCTGGAAGGCCGGGGCGCGCTGATCCACACCCGCTCGATGGAAGAGGCGTGCGAGATCAGCAACCGCATCGCGCCCGAGCACCTGGAAGTCAGCTCCAGCGATCCGCACCGCTGGGAGCCGCTGCTCAAGCATGCGGGCGCCATCTTCCTCGGCGCGTTCACGAGTGAAAGCCTGGGCGACTACTGCGCCGGGCCCAACCATGTGCTGCCCACCTCGGGCACTGCTCGGTTCTCGTCGCCGCTGGGCGTGTACGACTTCCAGAAGCGCAGCAGCCTGATCGAGGTGAGCGAAGCCGGCGCCCAGGTGCTGGGCCAGGTGGCCGCGGAACTGGCCTACGGCGAAGGCCTGCAGGCCCATGCACAGGCCGCCGAGATGCGCCTGAAGCGCTGAAGCCCGATGCCAAGCTCAATTCAAATGCCTGCCGCCGCATGAACACCTTGCCCGACCGAATCGCCCGAGTGCTCCGCCAGGACGTGCAGTCGATGCACGCCTACGCCGTGCAGCCCAGCGCCGGCTTCATCAAGCTGGACACGATGGAGAACCCGTTCAGCCTGCCCGAGCCGCTGCAGCAGGCGCTGGGCGAGCGCCTGGGCCGCGTTGCGCTGCACCGTTACCCCGCCGAGCGCGGCGATGACCTGAAGGCTGCGCTGGCCCGGCATGCCGCGCTGCCCGAGGGCTGCGCGCTGATGCTGGGCAATGGCTCCGACGAGTTGATTTCGCTGCTGGCCATGGCCTGCGACGTGCCCGGCGCCACGATCCTGGCGCCGCTGCCCGGCTTCGTGATGTATGCGATGTCGGCCCAGCTGCAGGGGCTGCGCTTCGTCGGCGTGCCGCTGACCGCCGACTTCGAGCTGGACGAAGCCGCCATGCTGGCGGCCATCGCGCAGCACCAGCCGGCCATCGTCTACCTCGCCTACCCGAACAACCCGACCGCCAACCTGTGGAGCGACGAGGCCATCGAACGCATCATCCAGGCCGCACCCGGCCTGGTGGTGATGGACGAGGCCTACCAGCCATTTGCCGCGCGGGATTCGATGGCGCGGCTGGCCCGCTGGCCCCACGTGCTGGTGATGCGCACCATGAGCAAGTTCGGCCTGGCCGGGGTGCGCATCGGCTACCTGATGGGGCGCACCGAGCTGATCGAACAGGTCGACAAGCTGCGCCCGCCCTTCAACATCAGCGTGCTGAACGCCGAGGCCGCGCTGTTTGCGCTGGAGCATGCCGACGAGTACGCCCGCCAGGCCGCCGTCATCCGCGCCGAGCGTCAGCGTTTGATGGCCGCGCTGGCCGACATGCCCGGCGTGCGGCCTTTCCCCAGCGAGGCCAACATGATCCTGGTGCGGGTGCCCGATGCCAGCGCGTGGTTTGCCGGCCTGAAGCGCCACGGCGTGCTGGTGAAGAATGTGTCGGCCATGCACCCGCTGCTCGACAACTGCCTGCGGCTGACCGTCGGCACGCCCGACGAGAACACGCAGATGCTGCAAGCCCTGAAAGCCAACCTGTGATGGAAGCCAACCAAGCCCGCATTGCGGAAGTCAGCCGCAACACCAAGGAAACGCGCATCCGCGTGCGCGTCAACCTCGACGGCACCGGAGAGGCCAGGCTGAACACCGGCATCGGCTTCTTCGACCACATGCTCGACCAGGTGGCCCGCCACGGGCTGATCGACCTCGACGTGGAATGCGAAGGCGACCTGCACATCGACGGCCACCACACGGTGGAAGACGTGGGCATCACGCTGGGCATGGCGGTGGCGCAGGCCGTGGGCGACAAGAAGGGCCTGGTGCGCTACGGCCACAGCTATGTGCCGCTGGACGAGGCGCTGTCGCGCGTGGTGGTCGATTTCTCCGGCCGCCCGGGGCTGCACCTGCACATCCCGTTCACTGCCGGTGCGATCGGCGGCTTCGACACCCAGCTCACCTACGAGTTCTTCCAGGGCTTCGTGAACCATGCGCTGGTGTCGCTGCACATCGACAATCTGAAGGGCATCAACGCGCATCACCAGTGCGAGACGGTATTCAAGGCCTTCGGCCGCGCGCTGCGCATGGCCATGGCCATCGACCCGCGCGCCGCGGGCGTCATCCCGTCGACCAAAGGGAGCCTCTGACCGTGGCCAGGACCGTCGCCGTCGTCGACTACGGCATGGGCAACCTGCGTTCGGTGTCGCAGGCGGTGATGCACGTCGCCGCCGGTACCGATGCGCAGGTGATCGTCACCTCGCGCCCCGAGGAAGTGCGTGGCGCCGAGCGCATCGTGCTGCCGGGCCAGGGCGCCATGCGCGACTGCATGCACGAGCTGCGCGCCTCCGGCCTGCAGGAAGCGGTGCTCGAGGCCGCCGCCAGCAAGCCGCTGATGGGCGTGTGCGTGGGCATGCAGATGCTGCTGGAGCACAGCGAGGAGCAGGACACGCCCGGCCTGGGCCTGTTCGCCGGCAATTGCCTGCGCTTCCGGCTTGAAGGCCAGAAGCAGCCCGACGGCAGCCGCTTCAAGGTGCCGCAGATGGGTTGGAACGAGGTGTTCCAGAAACCGCATGCGCTGTGGGCCGGCGTACCCGACGGCGCCTACTTCTACTTCGTGCACAGCTTCTTCGCCCGCCCGGCCGACCCGGCGCACAGCGTGGGGGAAACGGAGTACGGCGCACGCTTTACCTCGGCGATAGCGCGCGATAACATTTTTGCCACGCAGTTTCACCCCGAGAAGAGCGCGGCCCATGGCCTGGCCCTCTATCGCAACTTCCTCTCCTGGAAGCCCTGACGTCTTCTCGCGCCGCAGCGCCTCGCGGCGTCCTCCCTCTTTTTCCTCCTCCAGTTGAACCCGTCATGCTGCTCATCCCGGCCATCGACCTGAAAGACGGCAAGTGCGTCCGCCTCAAGCAAGGCGACATGAACGACAGCACCACCTTCGGGGACAACCCCGCCGCCATGGCCCGGCGCTGGCTGGACGCGGGCGCGCGCCGCCTTCACCTGGTGGACCTGAACGGCGCCTTCGCCGGCAAGCCGGTGAACGAGCCGGCCATCCGCGCCATCCTGGCCGAAGTGGGCGACGAGATCCCGGTGCAGCTGGGCGGCGGCATCCGCGACCTGGACACCATCGAGCGCTACCTGGACGACGGCCTGTCGTACGTGATCATCGGCACCGCCGCGGTCAAGAACCCCGGCTTCCTGAAGGACGCCTGCAGCGCCTTCGGCGGCCACATCATCGTGGGCCTGGACGCCAAGGACGGCAAGGTGGCCACCGATGGCTGGAGCAAGCTCACCGGCCACGAGGTGATCGACCTGGGCAAGAAGTTCGAGGACTACGGCGTCGAAGGCATCGTCTACACCGACATCGGCCGCGACGGCATGCTGAGCGGCGTGAACATCGAGGCCACCGTCAAGCTGGCGCAGGCCCTCACCATCCCGGTGATCGCCTCGGGCGGCTTGAGCGACCTGGCCGACATCGAACGCCTGTGCGCGGTGGAAAGCGAAGGCGTGGAAGGCGTCATCTGCGGCCGCTCGATCTACACCGGCTCGCTCGATTTCGCCGAGGCCCAGCGCCGCGCCGACGAACTGGCGGCCTGACGTGCTGGCCAAACGCATCATTCCCTGCCTGGACGTCACCGGCGGGCGCGTCGTCAAGGGCGTCAACTTCCTCGAGCTGCGCGACGCGGGCGATCCGGTGGAAATCGCCGCCCGCTACAACGAGCAGGGCGCCGACGAGCTCACCTTCCTCGACATCACCGCCACCTCCGACGGCCGCGACCTCATCCTGCACATGATCGAGGCGGTGGCCTCGCAGGTCTTCATCCCGCTGACGGTGGGTGGCGGCGTGCGCACGGTGGAAGACGTGCGCCGGCTGCTCAACGCCGGGGCCGACAAGGTCAGCTTCAACTCCGCCGCCATTGCCAATCCGCAGGTGATTCGCGACGCGGCCGATAAGTACGGCTCGCAGGCCATCGTGGTCGCCATCGACGCCAAGGCGCGCGAGAACGGCGCCGGCTGGGACGTCTACAGCCATGGCGGCCGCAAGAACACCGGGCTCGATGCGGTGGACTGGGCCTTCCGCATGGCCTCCCTGGGCGCCGGCGAAATACTGCTCACCAGCATGGACCGGGACGGCACCAAGGCCGGCTTCAACATCCCGCTCACCCGCGCGGTGAGCGACGCGGTGGACGTCCCGGTGATCGCCTCCGGCGGCGTCGGCACGCTGGAGCACCTGTGCGAAGGCATCCAGCAGGGCGGTGCCGATGCGGTGCTGGCCGCCAGCATCTTCCACTACGGACAGCACACCGTGGGCGAAGCCAAGGCGCTGATGCGCCAACGGGGCATTCCCGTGCGCGCATGACGGCGGGCAGGGCGCCGGCGCGCCGCCAGCCGCCGCATGAGGTGCGCATCGTCGGCGGGCAATGGAAGCGCAGCAAGCTGCCGGTGCTGGACAAGCCCGGCCTGCGGCCCACGCCCGACCGGGTTCGAGAAACCCTCTTCAACTGGCTGGGCGGTGACCTCACGGGCTGGCGCGTGCTGGACGCCTTCGCCGGCAGCGGTGCGCTCGGCTTCGAGGCCGCCTCCCGCGGCGCCACCGAGGTCACGCTGCTGGAGCGCGACCGCGATTTGCTGCGGCTGCTGCGGCAGGCGCAGCAGCGACTGTCCGCCACCGCGCTGCGCATCCAGCAGGCCGACGCGATGGCCTGGATGGCGCGCGGTGCGCCGGGTGCCTTCGAGCTGGTGCTGCTTGACCCGCCCTTCGATGCCGGCCTGGCGGCGTCGGCCATTGCGGTGGCCGCGCCGCTGGTGGCGCCGGCCGGGTGGCTGTACCTCGAAAGCGGCGAGCCCCTGGCGGAGGTGCCCGCCGGCTTCCGCCTGCACCGCCAGCTGCGCGCCGGGGCGGTGCATGCCCAGTTGCTGCAGCGCGACAGCTAAACTGCCCGGCCGACGACCGGGATCGACCCCAAGGAGAGTGCCGCGTGACCACCGCGAAGCGACTGACCGCCGTCTACCCCGGCACCTTCGATCCGATGACGCTGGGCCATGAAGACCTGATGCGTCGCGCCAGCCGCCTGTTCGAGCGGCTGATCCTGGCGGTGGCGGCCGGCCATCACAAGCGCACGATGTTCAGCGTGGACGAGCGGCTGGAGATCGCCAAGGAACTGGCCGCGCCGTACCCGAACGTGGAAGTGATTGCCTTCCGCGGCCTGCTGCGCGACTTCGTGGTGGACCACGGCGGCAGCGTGGTGGTGCGCGGCCTGCGCGCGGTCAGCGACTTCGAATACGAGTTCCAGATGGCCGGCATGAATCGCCAGCTGATGCCCGACGTGGAAACGCTGTTCCTCACGCCGAGCGATCAGTTCCAGTTCGTCAGCGGCACCTTCGTGCGCGAGATTGCCACCCTCGGCGGTGATGTCTCCAAGTTCGTGGCACCCTCCGTGCTCCGACGACTCCAGACCCGCGTGGCCCAGCCCCGCGAATAGAACGCAGGTTTCCCATGGCCCTGATGATCACCGACGAGTGCATCAACTGCGATGTGTGCGAGCCCGAGTGCCCCAACCAGGCCATCTCGATGGGCGAGGCGTTCTATGTGATCGATGCCGGCCGCTGCACTGAATGCGTGGGCCATTTCGACGAGCCGCAGTGCGTGCAGGTCTGTCCGGTGGAATGCATTCCGGTCAATCCGGAGCATGTCGAGGCCAAGGAGTCGCTGTGGGCGAAATACCGGCGGCTGCAGGCGGAGGCCGCAGCGCCGGCCACACCGGGCTGAGGCGCTGACGGTCGGCGCTTGCTTGCGCCGCGCCGCCTACCTGCTGCTCAACTTGCGCCGGACGCCTGCCTGGCCGGCTTCTGCTTCTTCTGCGTGCGCTTGCCTGCCTTGGGGCCGGGCTCGCGCTGCCACTGGTGCAGCGTGGATGGCGACGGCTGCTGCTGGGGCACACCGCGGATGGCGGCCGGCCCGCGAGGCAGGGCCGCCCACTCCGCCTCCTGTTCACGGCGCTCGCGGCGCAGCCGGTCCGCCAACGCCTGGTCGCGTTCAATGCTCTGCCGGGCGGCGCGCTGCTGCGCGTCGCTGCGGCTGTCGTCCAGCCTCAGCGGCGTGCCCTCTGCGCAGGGCTGCTGCGAGTACACGCGCCCCTGCGGCCCGCAGCGGTACACGGTGGTCTCGGCCGCCGCGGTGGTCGGCATCAGGTTCAAGGCGCACAGCGCGGGGATGAACAGCAACGACGACGACAGCGGCAGGCGGTTTTTCATGGCGTGTCCGTGGGCGGTGGTGCGGGGGAGGTTCCGGCCGCGGCCACCGGGCGCGGAGGCTTCGGTGGCTTGGGCCGGGGGGGCTTGGCATGCACCTTCATCATGGCGCGCTCCATCTCGCCGGCCAGCAGCAGATCCAGCGCCTCGGTGGACTTGGTCACGCAGTCGTCGATCGCCGCGCGGTCGGTGGGCGACGGCTTCTTGAGCACGTAGTTCACCACCTCCGCCTTGTGCCCCGGGTGGCCGATGCCCAGCCGCAGCCGCCAGAAGGCGGCACTGCCCAGCTGCGCGATCATGTCGCGCAGCCCGTTGTGGCCGGCGTGGCTGCCGCCCTGCTTGAGCTTCATCTGGCCGGGCAGCAGGTCCAGTTCATCGTGGGCCACCAGGATTTCTTCCGGCGCGATCTTGTAGAAGCGCGCCAGCGCCGCCACCGACTTGCCCGACAGGTTCATGTAGGTCTGCGGCTCCAGCAGCCAGACCGGCCCTTCGATGCCGGGCAGCGGCCGGTTCACCCGCGCCACCAGCCCGTGGTAGCCCCGGTCGTGGCTCAGCGTGCTGCCGAGCTTGCGGGCCACATGGTCGATCCACCAGAAGCCGGCGTTGTGGCGGGTGTCGTCGTAGTCCGGGCCCGGGTTGCCCAGGCCGACAAGCAATCTGATCATCGTTGTTCCACAAAGCAGAAGCCCCGCACGGGGCGGGGCTTCGAGAGAGCCGGAACTCGGCTGAAGCGGCCCGTGGGCCGCCGCAGCTTACTTCTTGTTCTGCTTCTCGTTCTTCTTGGCGGCCTTGCCCTTGGCAGCCGGGGCCACGGCCACCGGCGTGATTTCCTCTTCCACCACCGGTGCGGCGACCGAGGCGATGGCCGGGTTCTTCTTGCCGCGCAGCACCACCTTGACGTTCTTGTCGAGCTTCAGGTCGTTGACGTGCAGCGACTGGCCCTTTTCCAGGGTGCCCAGGTCGACGGTGATGAACTCGGGCAGCTGCGAAGCCAGGCACTCGATCTCGAGTTCGGTGGCCACGTGGTTGATCAGCAGCTTGTCGGTCTTGACGGCCGGCGAGTTCTCCTCGTTGATGAAGTGCAGCGGCACCTTCTTCTTGATGCGGGTGCGCTCGTCCACGCGCTGGAAGTCCACGTGCAGCACGATCTGCTTCCACGGGTGCATCTGGAAGTCGCGCAGCAGCACCTTGTCGGTCTTGCCGGCCAGTTCCATTTCCAGGATGGACGAGTGGAACGCTTCCTTCTTCAGCGCGAAGTACAGGGCGTTGTGGTCCAGCTCGATCTGGGCCGGCTCGCCGGCGCCGTAGACGATGCCCGGCACCTTGCCGGCGATACGCAGGCGGCGGCTCGCTCCGGTCCCCTGCAGCGTGCGCTCGTAAGCGACGAATTTCATGGTTTCACTCCAAAAAAGTGAGGCACCCGCGACCAGGTGCCTGGATGGGCAGGCCATGGGGCCTGCAACGAAAAAGGCACGCGCCGGTGAGGGCCCGTGCCTGGATGGGGTCAGAAGTTGCTGTTCTGCTCGGCGAACAACGAGGTGACCGATTCGCCGTCCGAGATGCGGCGGATGGTCTCGGCGAACAGGAAGGCCACCGACAGCTGGCGGATCTTCTTGCAGGCCTGGCCGGCTTCCGACAGCGGGATCGTGTTGGTGATCACCACTTCGTCGAGCTGGGACTTCTGGATGCGGTCGATCGCCGGGCCCGAGAACACGGCGTGGGTGCAGTAGGCGTACACGCTCTTGGCGCCACGCTCCTTCAGCACCTCGGCCGCCTTCACCAGCGTGCCGGCGGTGTCGATCATGTCGTCCATGATCACGCAGTTGC
>OFDN01002348.1_pt1 | contig 10562 bp, 1 predicted proteins | sample 1520971 | NCBI WGS metagenome assembly OFDN01 (sample SAMEA94257418, study PRJEB24077) | hot springs metagenome | biome: Aquatic biome; feature: Geographical feature; material: Water | place: India | collected 2012-06-12 | depth 5 m | reverse complement strand
GTCGTCGCCGCCCTCGCCGATCAGCACGTCGTCCCCGGCCTGCGCCACGATATTGTCGGCCAGAGCCGTCCCGACCAGGACATCGGCCAGGAGCGTGCCGGTGCGCAGGCCGCCCGCGCCGGTCGCAGGCGGCGGAACCGGCGCACCCGTCCCCTCGCCATCGCCATCCCCGTCACAGCCGCAATCCTCGCCATCCTCGGAGCCGGCATCCTCGCCCTCGTCCTCGTCGTCTTCGTCTTCCCCACCGGTCTCGCCGGTGGTGTCTACGTCGTCGTCGGAGTGGTCGTTGCCGGCGCCGACGCCATCGCCATCCTCGTCGTCCTCGTTATCGCCCGTGCCGACGCCGGCGCCGTCATCCTCGTCGGAAATCTCGAAGACGCGCTCCGGCAAATTGGTCAGGCCGGTGTTGCGGGCGATGATCTCGGCAAAGCTCTGACCGTCGATGATGTTCTCGTAGAAGTCGAAATTGTCGAGCCGGTCGATGTAGTAGAACCTGTCGGCCTCCTGGAGACGATCGAACTGCTCGTGCAGCACGATCCAGAAGGTCTGACCGACCATGCCGTCCATGATGTGCTTCTCGGCCAGGCCGCCGACCCAGAGATCGACCCGGTCGATGCCCTTCACGGTGTTGCCGTTGACGAGCGCGATGTCGGGATTGATCTCTTGGAAGGCGGCGATATCGCCCGCCGCCAGCACGAGGTCGGGATAGGCCTGCTTGAACTGCGCGATGATGGCGTCGCTCAGGCCGTTGCGCTGCTGGAAATCCTCCCAGGAGGCGTAGGGATCGAGATTGCCGGCATAGCTGAGCGCCTCCCGGATATAGGGATCGGTCGAGGCCTTGAGATCGGCCCGGACCTGGTTCAGCGTGCCGAGACCGACATCGCGGCCCCGGGCGACGTTGAAGGCGAAGAGATCGGCGTTGATCCGGACGAGATCGCTGCGCACTGCGTCGACGATGTTGAAATCCGCCTCCTCGGCCTGCTGGCCGATGGTGCCGGCCACGACGCCGGAGACTCCGACCTGCGCAAAACCGGGCTGCGGGTAGTAGCCGTACTGGTTGAGCTGCGCCACCGGCAGGGTGAAGGCCGCGTCGGCATTGGTCGGGTTCAGGAAGGCGTCGTAAAGCGCCACCTGCCGCGGCTGCCCATCGGCATCGATCACCGTCAGCGTGTCGGAGATCAGCGAATGGCCGAAGCGATACACCGCCGCCGCGAATTCATGCGAGATCCCGGCCGTGGCGTCGGGGTTGTAGGCCTCGAAGCCGTGGCTGCCATTGCCCTGGATGCCGCCGAGCAGCTTGTCGGCGAATTCGGTGAAGACGACGCGGGCATATTCCGCCTCGTTGATCACCTTGGCCGCCTGGAAGACCTCCTCCGGCGTGCCTTCGAACCCCGAATTCAGCAGGTTCTCGACATGGAAGTTGTGGTTGCGCGCCCAGACCGTGTGGATCGCGGTCAGCGAGATGTTCTCGTTGGCGCGGCCGTCACCGGCGACGAAATGGTCGAGCAGGTTGATGTAGGGGTTGGAGTCGAGCAGCAGCGCGTGACCCGAGCCCATGAAGTTCGAGGCGAGCCCCGGCACCATCGCCGCGTTGATCACCCCGTTGGCGTCGACCAGACCGGCGAAATAGGTCTGGAAGCTGGTCGTCCCGCCGGCAACGCCGGTGAACGTCGTATTGTGCTCCCAGTGATGCTGGATCAATTCGCGCAAGGTCGGCAGCAGGTGGAAGCCGGGGCTCGACGGATCGGGAGCGCCGGCAAACAGCCTGGCGCCGACGCCGCCCTGGCCGTCGCTCTCGCGCAGGAACTGGCCGACCAGCCCGTTCGAGCCATAGGCCTGGTTCTGGTCGACATAGGGCGAGGTCAGGTTGAGGTGCTGCGGCGCCCCGTCCACGATCTCATGCACCGCGCCGCGGGTGAGATCGGCCGGGTTGTCGGTTCCCGGCGCGCGCCCGGAACCGGGACCGCCGATCTCGATGACGCCGTTGCTCGCGCTCTTGGGCAGGAAGTCCAGCCCATGGTCGAAATACTGGCCGAAGGCCATGAAGAAGATATTGGATTCATTGGCGGCCTTGGGCAGGTCGGCTTCCTGCGTCCCAAGGATGTTGCTGATGGCGCGGGCGTCGAGCCCGTCGAAGATCGGGTTGATCTTGTTGTTGCCGATGCTCGCGTCGTACGCGCCATAGCGCGCTTCGGTGAGCCGGATGAAGGGCACATCGGCCGCGCCGCGCGTCGGATCGGCTTCGTTGTTGCCGTAGCCGCTGAGTTCGCGGACGCCGAGCACCGCCTCGAACTCGCCATCTCCGGTCGGTCCGCCGGCGACGATCGCCTTCAGCCCGGCGAGATCGCTGGCGGTGAGGGCGAAGCCGGAGGGCTGGGCGACCTTCAGCTCCGGAATGGCCCCGACGAAGGTGACGGAATGGGCGCCGTTCGAGAGGGTGGTGGTGCCGTTGCCGTTCTGGGTCGGGACGTAGCTTGCGGGATCGGAGCCAAAAGGCAGCTCGATCCGGTCCTGCGCCCGCAGCGTGCCGACGATGGTGTCGTTGCCGCCATTGCTGCGGAAGAGGATGCGGTGGGCGGAGTCCAGGCCGTTGATGTCGACGATGTCGTTGCCGGCCGTGCCGTTGATGGTGATCGTGTTGAGATCGAGATCCGTGGCGGTGAAATTGCCGAAGACCTCGATCAGATCGCCATTGCTCGCGCCGCCGCCGATCCCGCCGGGGCTGGAGACATTGGCGGTGTTGACGATGATTTCGTCGATGTTGTTGAGCTCGGCGATCACGGCCGTGGTCGTGACGTTGTTCACGGTGACCGAGCGCGTCACCACGATCTGCGTGCCCGCCGCGAAGGCGACGCCGAGCGTGGCCGCAAGGCCGGGGTTCTGGCCGGGTGTGACAGCATAGATGCGGAAGGTCTCGGCCTCGGCGTTTCCGGTGATGATCATCGTGTCGATGCCGGCCGGGTCGCCGCCGCCATTGACCACGTCGCGACCATCGCCCGCCGTCCAGTGGATGTGGTCGGCGCCGGCGCCGCCATTGACCGTGTCGTTGCCCTCGCCGCCGACCAGAATGTCGTTGTTGGCGCCGCCGTTCAGCGAGTCGTTCCCGGCGAAGCCGAAGACCGCCTGGCTGCCATTGGCGCCGCCAGCGCCGTTCAGATTGGCGTTGTCTGCGGCAGAGCCCCCGACCACCGCATAGTTCGCGCCGGCAAAGCGCAGGGTCTCGACGCCGTTGATGGTGTCGGCGCCCTCATTGCCGACGATGTCGGTGACGACGATGTTGCCGCCGACCGTGCCGATGGCGAAGTTGCCGAAGGCGCCGGCGAAGGACGCCACGTCTGTGCCGCCGCCGCCGATCAGCGTGTCGTTGCCCACGCCGCCGTTCAGCGTGTCGTTGCCGCCGGCGCCGTTGAGGATGTCGTCCCCGGCATTGCCGTTAAGCGTGTCCGATCCACCGATGATAAATGGCGACACACCCTCGGCGATGTCGTTGCCAGCAGTGCCGTTGAAGACGTTATTGGCGAGGAACAAGCCATCCCAATCCACCCCCACCGGCCCCGTCGGCTGCGAGGTGACGCTTTCGGGATTGCCGCGGCCGTCGGTGAAGCTGACGACGACGCGCAGCTGCTGCCCGGCCTGGGGGCCGAAGCTGGTGGGAAGCAGACCGCCGGTCGGCGTGAAGCTGGCGCTATTGCCCCCCAGCAAACCCGGGACATTCGCCCAGGTCGTACCGTCCTGCGAGGTCTGCCACTGATAGGAGAAGCCGCCGGCGATGCCGCCATTGGCGTCCTGGATGCTGCTGACATCGACCGTCAGCGGCTGGCCTTCCGTCGGGGTCTGGTCGCTGATCACCGGGGTTCCGGTGGCCGGCACGTTGAACAACTGGGCGAGGTCGAACTCGACCGTCCCGGTCGCGCCGTCCCAGAAGCGCAGCTTCTCGATGTTCCAGAGCTTGTCCTGGCCGTCGGACACCGCGCCGACGGGAGTGTTGAGCGGGTCGAAGCCGTCATGGCTGACCATGTAGGAGCCATCTGCGCCGCGGGTGAAGGTGTAGTTGTCGACGAGGTCGTTGAAGACCGCCACGTCGGTGTCGCCCACGCCTGCATCTTCGACGATCTCGCGGACGATGTTCAGCTGCTGGGGCACGATGACCCGGTCGATCATCAGCTCGAACAGCGACTTGCCGCGCCAGGCCTCGGGCACAGATGGATCAGTGGCGAAAACGTGCCGCAGACTGTCGATCGTCGCGAGTTCCTGGGTCTGGCCCTCCTCGCGGATGCTGATGCGGACGTTCAGCCAGGAATCGCCGTCGATGACGTCGTTGCCGCCGCGCCCCTGGATCACGTCGCTGCCGCCGCCGCCGAGCAGAATGTTGCCGTCGTCGAAGGCAATGATCGCCTCGCGCTGTTGCGCCGTGAGATTTGCAGCGACCGGGGCAGCCCAGTTGCCGAGGACCGCCCGCAGCCCGTCGATCCTGTCGACGCCGGCCTGGGTCAGCTCGTGATTGACCATGGTGCCTTCGGCGCCGGCCAGCACCGGCGCGCCGGTGCCTTCGGCGTCTGGACCGCGATCGTCGCCCCAGAGCTTGTCGTCGCCATCCCAGCCCGAGAGCGCTTCCACCGCATCGAACCGGTCGCGCAGGATGTCCGCGGCGTCGGTGGTGAAGATCGGCTTGGTCAGGTCGGAATCGGCGTTCTCGGTGTTGCCCTTGTGGATCGCCCAGTCGAAGCCGAACATGCCTTCGCTGCGCATCACGCTCGGGCCCTGGACCATGATGTCGTCGCCGGATTCGGCGTCGAAATCATGCTCTTCCGAACCCGCGAACATCACGTCGTGGCCGATGATAGTGGAATTGAAGAAGAGCTCGGAGTTGTCGCCGGCCGTGGTGTCGAAGCCGCCGCCGCCCTCCAGCCAGTCGTCGCCCTCGCCGCCGATCAGCATGTCGACGCCGTCGCCGCCGGCGACGAAGTCGTTGCCCTCGCCGGCGAAGACTTCCGTGTCGTCGACGCCGACGAAGACGACGTCGTTGCCGGTGCCGCCCATCAGGATGTCGAGACCGTTGGAATTGGCGATGACGTCGTTGCCCGCGTCACCCTTGAGGAAGTCGCCGGTATCGCCGCTATCGGTGATGATGTCGTCGCCGGCGCCGCCATTGACGAGGTCGACGCCTGCGCCGGATTCGATCCGGTCATTGCCGGCGTCGCCCCAGATGCCGTCATCGCCGAAATCGGTGATGATGGTGTCGTTGCCAGCGGTGCCGCCGACGACGACGTGTTCGCCGCCGAAGACGCGCAGGTAATTGGCGTCGGCGCCGAGCGTGCCGGGATCGTTACGGATGACCTTGCCAAGGCCGAGTGCCTCGAGAACCGGGTCGTTTCCAACCGGGTCCTTGCCATCGGCAACCGTCAGGGGGTCGTTGTCAGTGGCAGCGGCATCATCGTCGATGCCATTGTAGTCCGCCTGGTTCGCCGCGTTGACCTCGAGCACGTAGTCATAATTGGCGAAGGAATCGACGCCGATATGGCGCGTGACAACGTCGTCATCGGTGCCGCGGATGCCGTCCGCGCCGGGCTGCGAGATGTCCGTGTTCGCCATGATCATCTTGGCGAAGGAGTTCTGCTCCAGCTCGGTCAGGAAGTTCTGCCCCTGGGTGCGGGTCAGGTAGTAGAAGCGGTCGCCGTCCTGCAACGCTTCCATCTGCGCCTCGAACACGGCGTTGAAGGTCGAGCCGAGGAAGCCGCCGAAGGGCATCTTCTTCTCGGCCAGCCCGCCGATCCAGAGATCGATGCTGTTCAGGCCGCTGTTCTGGGCGTTATAGGCGCCCGTGCTGTTCAGGAAGGCGAGCCGGTCGGCAGGCCCTGTCTCGTCGTCGCCGAGAACGAGCGCGAACGCCGCCGCCCGCTTGCCCTCGATCGTGGTCTCGGACGTGATCGACGCATGGGTGCCATAGGCGGCGATGAAGTTCACCACCGACATCGGGTTCTTGAGATTGGCGGCGAATTCCACCCAGCTCGTATAGGGCGTCAGGAAGCTCGAGCCGCTCGCGGCGAAGAGTTGCTGGCGCGCCTCGTTCAGCGTCGGCATGCCGGTGTCGCGGCCGCGGGCGATGTTGATCGCCGCGAGATCGAGCGGCAGGCCGAGCAGGGAGTTGCGCAGCGCGCCGGTCACGAACTCGTCGATCTCGTTGCCGCGCTCGACCGTCATGCCGCGCACGATGGCGCCGGCGGCCTGTTCGGCGGTGATCGTCTGGCCAGCCTGATTCTTGTTAAACGCCAGCGGGTTCAGGAACGAGGTGATCAGCCCCATATCATCCGTGCCGGAGATGTTGCCATTCGCGTCGAGGAAGATGCGCGGCATCGTATCGGTGAGCATGGAATGCCCGAATCGATAGATGACATTGGCGAATTCGGCGAAGATGGCCGGGTTGATATCGGTGACCGAGTTGAAGACGAAGGGGTCGATCGCCGGCTGGATCTTGCGGCCGAACTCTTCGAAGACGAGGTGCTGGTACTGCATCTCGGTGGCGAAGCGACCGGACTGGAACAGGCGCTCGCCATCCCAGTTCAGGCCCTCGGCGTAGGCAAGCTGGTCGAGCGCCGACATCGAGGCGAAATTCGCCGGCAAGCCGCCGATATCGGTGACGAGCCATTCGTTGATGAAATCGACATCGCCGCTGCGCAGGACGGTCAGCTTATGGGCGTCGACCTGCCGGTTGTGCTCGGAATGGAAGACGTGGTGGACGGCGGTCAGGCCGATGTTCTCGTTGCCGCGGCCATCGCCGGTGATGAAGTGCTTGTCGAGCAGTTCGTTGTCGTACTCGGTGTTCCGTCCCTGCACGGACGCGACCGTATTGCCGGTGGCCGTGTCCAGATCCGCGACGAGCTGGTCGTCGGCGGTGCCGGCGATATTGTCGAGCCCACGCGTGACGACGGGGGCGGCATTGTGCGCGATGTCGTCGAGGAAGCCGTTGGCCGTGCGCACGGCGCCGACCTGCCAGGAGTTGACCGGCAGACCGCCAATATTGGTCGTCTTTGAGACGACCGTGTCGTCGCCGGTGTTGGGAATGCCGTCCGCACCGATATCGGTGATGACCTGGGCAAAGCCATTGGCGTCGGGAATGAAGTTGCCATAGGCGTCGGTGCGGAGCAGCGGCACGCTGCCGACATCCCGGTCGGTCAGCTCGATCCCGAGCAGCAGCGCCTGAGCCTTGATGTCGGCCCAGGTCGGCAGGCCATTCTTAACCCCATTGACAGTGCCGTCGAGCAGCTTGCCGGTCGCGACCGGCACCTGCGTGACAACACCCTCTATGACCTTGTCGACGAGCTTGTATTCGCGCAGGAAGACCTGGTGCGAGGCGTGGGAGGTGTAGGTCTGGTTCTGGTCGACCCAAGGGGTGGTGACGTTACGCTGGGTCTGCTGGCCGTCTTCATTGGTGAAGGTGGTCGAACGCGTCACCACCATGAAATTGGCGTTGCCATCGACTTCGTACAGCGGATCGTCGGGCTGCAGCGGGATGTAGATCGTCCCGGCCCCACCCTTCGAGATCAGGTCGAGGCCGTGATCGAAGAACTGGCCGAAGAAGGTCATCCAGGAGTTGAACGGCGCCGAAAGCCCTTCATCTGGCGCGACGTTCGGGATGATCAGCGAGCCGGTGTCGTCGAATTCGAGGCCGAGTTCCGTGGCCTTGGCCATGAAGGCGGCCATCGGATTGGCCGCGACGGCCTCGGCCTGGTCGAATGCCTGCTCGGCGCTGGAGAGCCCCTCCGCCCGGAGCTGGATATTGTCGATCGCATCGGCGAGCTGCTCGGGCGAAGGAGTGGTCGTCAGCAACGTGGTGTAGGTCGCGATCGCGGTGGTGAGTGCGGAATTGGCCGCGTTCACGGCTGCCTGCGCGGAGGTCAGCGCGGCGTCCGCCTGCTGCTGCGTCACGCGCGCCGCCATCAGCGCCGCGAGATCGGCCATCGGATCTTCTGAGCCGGCAAAAGTCAGCGCCGCAACCAGAGCAGCCGGGTTTTTGGCGCTCATGTCGACGATCAGGTTCGAGATCGTCCGGGGATCGGCATCGACCACCGAACCGGCCGAGAGGCCTGGCACAGTCGTACCGGGGGTGTAATTGCCCTGGCTCGCGCCCGGCCCGCCGCCGAACCCGATGGTGTCGCCGTCAGGATCGTTGACATAGCCGAAATCGTCGAACAGGCGCGGCATCGGCTGGCCGGCGGCGCCCCATGTCTCCTGGCCAGGCACCAGATTGTTGTAGGTGCCGTCGACGGTGCGCAGTCCGAAGGGCGTCTGTGCGTCGGGAATCGCGCGCGGCTGCAGCGGGTCCAGCGGCTCGAAGGTCCCTTGTGCGTAATAGCGCTGACCACCGGGGGTCCCGTCGAGGGTCGCATTCGGGTCGGTGATCACCTCGCCCTGCGCGTCGAGCAGGATCTTGGTCAGCGGGATGCCGTTCGCATTGGCCTCCGCGATCTTGATCTGCTTGAGAACGAATTCGAGATCGGCTTGATTCAGGGTGAAGGCCATCACGCTATTCCTTCTGCATTGCACAAATATTCGCATTCCACGGAACAGGGGTTCCGCAGATCAGGATCGATATTCGTCACACGGCCCTGCCAAGCATCTGGCAATCACCATGCGGCTGTTCTATTTCGTGAGCACCCAGTTCAGTCGACGATTACGTTAACTGACAATTCATGGACTGCCCTGATAATGATGATGCAGTTTTCTAGCCCGCGCCGTCAGGTTTGAAAGTCGTGCCAAAATCAGAACAAAAGGACGGGGGTCGGCTGTCGCCCTCCGTCGACCCGCGCTACAGACCTTCGTCGGCGCCGCCCACCGGATTTGGTTGGCTCCGCTGGCGCCATCTGACTTTGGAGCGTCAGTTCCTGCTGATGGCGACCGTCGCGGTCTGTCTTTCGATGGCTCTGCTCGGCTTCTGGGTGGAGCGGCGCATCCGCGCGAGCTGGGTCCAGAGCATGGCCGAAGCCGCGGCCATCTATCTCGAGAGCTTTCTCTCCCCGCATGTGCAGGGCGTCGATCTTTCCGTCCCCCTCCCCGACTCGTCGAGCCAGGCAATCGGCGAACTCCTGGCGAACAGGAACCTTAGCCGGCGCGTCGCCGCGATCAGAATTTGGAATCTCGAGGGCAAGTTGCTCTACAGCACGCCCGGCCTGTCGCTGCACGCGGCCCTGAACCCCGACTATCTCCGGCGGGTGAAAGCCAGGGAAACCCTGATCGAGATGGAGGATGGCGAGCATGACGATCATCGGGCGGACCATCCGGTCGACAGCAAGCTGATCGAAATCTACGCGCCGATCTTCGAGAAGGACACGCGCAACGTCATCGCCGTCGGCGAATTCTACGAATTCAGCAGCTTCCTGCATGCGGAAGTCGATCGCGCCAAATATTCGACCTGGCTGATCGTCGCGATCGTCGCATCGCTGCTGATGGTGATGATCTATTTCACCATGCGCCGGGCCAGCCGCCTCATCACGCAGCAACGCAGCCTGCTCGAACGGAATGTCGAGCGCGCCTCGTCCATGGCGCGCCGGGACAATACGCGGCGTCGGGCGGTGGAGCGGGCCAGGCGCGACGCCTCCCTGCTCAACGAGACCTATCTCGCCAGCGTCGGCGCCGATCTGCATGACGGGCCGATCCAGTTGCTCAGCCTGCTGATGCTCAAGATGCCGCAGCGCGACGGGCAGGGCTGGCAGACCCAGCCGGGAGGGAGCGGCGCGCCGCTGCGCGACGAGTTCGAAAAGCTGATCCAGCTAGCCCTGGCGGATCTGCGCAACCTCTCCGCCGGACTGGTTTTGCCGGAGACCCAGGACCTGACCTTGGCGGAAACGATCGATCTCGCCATCCGCCGGCACGAAGAGAACACCGGCACCACGGTTCGGCGCGATATCAAGCCGATGCCGCAAGACGCATCCGACGCTGTCCGCATCTGCCTCTATCGCGTTGTCCAGGAGGCGCTGACCAACGCCTACAAGCACGCAGGCGGAATCGGCCAGACCGTGATGGCGCGCCATGATGAGGGCGTGATCACGCTGACGGTGTCGAATGCGGCGGGAGAGCCGTTGCAGCGGGCGCCGGCGCATGGCCAGCCGCACAAGCTCGGGCTGCGCGCGCTTGAAAGTCGGGTCGGCGCCCTTGGCGGGACAGTCGACATCAGCCGGACATCCGATGGCGGGACGCAGGTCGAGGTGACGATTCCCGTCGCGCCGGGAGAGCGTGGGCAGGATGACGCGCCGGTCGAACGGCCGGAGCCGATCAGCTCGGCCAGTCGGATCCAGCCCGGTGGCTGATCTTCTGCGCGGCGATGACCACTTCGAGTCGATTGCGCACGTTCAGCTTCTGCATCAGGTTCGTCATGTAGCTTTTGACGGTCTTCTCGCTCAGCGACAGCGTGCGCGCGATCTCGCGATTCTGCTTGCCGCAGAGCAGCAGCCGCACGATCTGGTCCTCACGCGCGCTCAGCCGGATCTTCTCGGCTGAGCGCTTTTCCAGCGCCTTGCTCTGGAGCGCGCCGATGACCTTGGCGGCGAAGACCGGCGTGATGTGCA
>OFDN01002347.1_pt1 | contig 10563 bp, 10 predicted proteins | sample 1520971 | NCBI WGS metagenome assembly OFDN01 (sample SAMEA94257418, study PRJEB24077) | hot springs metagenome | biome: Aquatic biome; feature: Geographical feature; material: Water | place: India | collected 2012-06-12 | depth 5 m | reverse complement strand
TTGCGATGGCGAGCGCGCACGGGCTTGCCGCCACCAGCACCGCCATCGCGCGATAGAAGCTGTCGCGGAACGGCTCGTCGACGACCACCCATGCGAAGAGCAGGAGCACCGACAGGATCAGGACAGCAGGCACGAAGATCCGCTCAAACCGATCGGTGAAGCGCTGCGTCGGCGACTTCTGCGTCTCCGCTTCGCTCACCATCTTCACGACCTTGGCGAGTGCGCTTTCGTTGGAACGGCGCGTCACCTCGATCTCGATCGCGCCGCCGCCGTTGATCGTACCGGCAAAAACCCGGCTTTCCGCGTCCACCGCATCGGGCTTTGCGCGTGCCGCCGCAGCGTCGGCGACCGGCACCTTGTCGACCGGGATGCTTTCACCCGTCACCGGGGCCTGGTTGATCGCGCTCGTGCCCTTGATGACGAAGCCGTCGGCGGGCAGGCGCTCATTCGGGCGCACGATGGCGATGTCCCCGACGACCATCTGTTCGACAGGGATTTCGCTAGTTTCCCCGTCGCGACGCACGGTCGCGGTTTCCGGGGCGAGCTTCGCCAGCGCCTCGATCGCCTTCTTGGCGCGACCCATCGCGTAATGCTCGAGCGCGTGACCAAGGCTGAACAGGAACAGCAGCAGCGCGCCTTCGGCCCATGCGCCCAGCGCAGCGGCGCCGGCGGCAGCGACCAACATCAGCGTGTCGATCTCGAACTTCTTCAGCCTGAGGTTGTCGATCGCCTCGCGCAGCGTAAAGAGCCCGCCAAAGAAATAAGCCGCGATATAGCAGGCGGTCGGCATCCATTCTGGTGCGCTGGCAACCAGCCTTTCGATCGCATAGCCGATCCCCAGCAGCACGCCGCAGGCGAGCGCGAAGATCAGCTCGGTATTGGAGCCGAGGAATTTGGCGTGGCTATGGTCGTGGCCATCACCAGGGCCGTGCTTCTCTTCGCCCGCATCGTGGCCCATTGGGCCGTGGTCGTGGCCGGCATGTTCATCGGCAGCGACCCGCTTGGCAACCTTTACTTTCAGCTTGTGAAGTGCAGCGCGCACGTCCTCTTCTGTGGTCTCTCGGCGATCATATTCGACCCGGACCGACCCGCTGGTGCTGGCGCTCGCCTGTACCACCCCGGGCAATGCGCACAGCGCATCGCTGACCGTCCGCGCCCGCCGTTCGTGACTGATCCCCGTCACCTGCCAGATCGCATGGCCGTAGCGTTCTGTGATTTCGGCACCTGCGGCGCGCACCATTTCGCGCAATCGTGGTAACGGCAGCTTGGCGGCGTCGAAATGAATGCACAGCGCCGTTGGCCTGTCGCCGTCGAGGCAAATCACATGCGCCCGCTCCACGCCTTCTCGCTTGGATAGGGTCGATACGAGCCGGCCCAGGCAAGCGTCGGCCGCGTCAGGAAGGTCCGGCAACAATACTGGAATATCGAGTTCGAGCTTGTCGTTCATGTCGACCTCCTTTCGTTTTTCTTGGTTTCGGCGCGCGCGTCGCGCAGGATCTCGACACCGCCCTTGATGGCGATGATGGCGGTAGCGAAGCCGACCAGCAGGTCCGGCCAGTTGGTGCCCAGCCACAGCACCAGCACGCCGGCAATGAGGATGCCGCCATTGGAAATGAAGTCGTTGAAGCTGAAGGTGGTGGCGGCCCGAAGGTTGACGTCCGGCTCCTTCAGGCGCTGAAGCAGCCGCAAGCAAAGATAATTCACGGCGCCAGCAATCGCGGACATGACCATCATGGTCGGTCCGATGGGCTCGCTGCCTTGCACGTAGCGCCGTCCGACATCGATCAGGATACCGCCCGCAAAGATCAGCAGCAAGACGCCCGACGCCATTGCCGCGCGCGTTTTCCATGTCTGGCCGCGGGTGAGCGCCACAAGGCTAAGCGCATACACAGCCGTATCGGAAAGGTTGTCGGCGCCGTTGGCGATCAGAGCGCTCGAGTCCGCGAAGAAGCCCGAAACGAAGAAGCCCGTAGCGATCGCTGCGTTCAGCAAAAGTACGATCCAAAGTGTCCGGCGTTCCTGTCCACCATTGTTGTCGTTGTCCGGGATCATCCGATCACCCCCCCAAGCGTCAGCAGTGCAAGAAAGCTGATAAAAAACATTGAGATGATAACCGGCGGGATGAGTTTTTCGGGCGCCTCGACCAACAACCCCTCCGTCAAGAGGTAGAGCAGTGCCATCACTCCGGAGCTTAGCACGCCCGCGTTGCGCAATATCGAAAGCCTGGCAGTCGGCAGCAACTGCGGGGCGCTTCGGTTACCCGTTGCCTCATCACAGTTAATTGGTTCGGTGGTGGTCGCCTTCAGCATTCTAGTTTCCCGGGCTCCCAAGGTTTCTGCGATTGGCCAGTGTTCAAGACTGAGGGAAGCAGGGTTCCGTATTCAGGCCTGATCCGCCGCTGGCGACGCTTCCCCAATGGCAAATGCTGTAGCCGTTGCTTGGCCCGCATTGTGCTGAGCATCTTCATCCTGCTGCATGCAAGGTATCGGAACTTGGGACCGCTCATGTAACGCCCTTGCGCGTACAAGTTCGCCTTGGGCCGTCGCCTACTTCGATGATGAGTTCTGAACCCTTGAAGACCGCGGTCGCCGTTTCGCCGACATATTGCAGGCCTTGGGCTGGCGCTGTCAGAGTAATCGGGGGTTCGCCGAGGGCGGCCCGCACATCAATCCGCAATCCATTGTCCTTGTAACTGACGAACAACGGTTCCCCCTCAGAACACCGAAAGGGATGCCATGCAGTTTCCCCGGACGCCGCAACGCCATCGGACGAATGAAGCTGCTGCTCGTTTGGCAGGGTTGGCGGATTGCCTTCAGAGCAAGTTGCCAAACCGACAAAAAGCAAGAGGACAGGAATCGCAAATTTCCAGGCTGTCATCGCATCATCCTCACGATACGTTGGGAAACATACAGCCGACCGCGTTTAACAAAGGCAGGATGACCCACACGCCGGACGAGATAAGGTTCAAGCCGATTGGCGGCCTCGGCGATCAGGAAAAGCAAACAAATAAACATAATTAACGTGGACGTCATAAACGACGCCATGCGAAGCGTGCAACTATCCTCTTTCAGCTCATCTCGCTGTGGGAGCGTAAACAGCCAAGCGACGGCATAGGCTATCGCTGCATATAAACAGACGAGTAATAATAATTGCAGACTAGCGCTTTCAAACAGCGTCTTGCGTGCATTCTGTTGGCTATACCCCTGCTTCGCCGTCGCAGTCATTTTAGCTTTTGGCTTGTTCTGTGGCAGGCTCTAGCGCGCCTTCGGGGCATTGATGAAAAACACGCTGAACACCCCGGTAGTTTTTGACAAATCAATTTGTCGGGTATCCGGCTTCCCACTTTAATCTGTTTGATCTCGTTGGCCTGCATCATGTCAGAAAAAGGCATATGGCTTTGCGTGTAGCCGAGGGCTGTGCCCCCCTTTTTTGAAAGGCCGGTCACGAACGGACCTCTATACGGGAGCATAACCTCGGCATAACAGCCGCCTGCAAGAAAAGCCGATGCAGCAGGGGCTTCGCAATTTTTGGTCTCGCCCAGGCTCCAGACACCGGGCACGAGAGGAGCATCGGCTGCGGTGGCTGTAGCCGGGACGGCGAGCGCCCCGGCGACTATCAAAGCCAATTGGAGTATTCTTCCTTTCCTCATCATTTTGCAGGCAGCTCACTGCCAAATTGATCGATGTCGCTATACTCGCCAGCCTCGTGATGCTTGTGTTTCCCTTTCAGAAGCAGCTTGCTGATGGCAGGCAGCACAAACAATGTGAGGATAGTCGAAGTAATCAAACCGCCAATGACTACCACCGCCAGCGGCTTCTGCACTTCTGCGCCCTTGCCGGTGGCGAGCGCCATCGGGACAAAGCCAAGTGAGGCAACTGTCGCCGTCATGATTACCGGACGCAGCCGCTTGATGGCAGCTTCTTTTATCGCAATAGCCAGCGGTCGCCCACTCTCAATCAACTCGTTGATTGTGGTCATCATCACCAGTCCGTTCAGTACAGCAACGCCCGAAACCGCCATCAAACCGACCGCCGCCGAAATTGAGAAGGTCAAGCCCGTCAGGAACAACGCCAGCAATCCTCCAGCCAACGCCATTGGAACAGCCGAGAAAATCGCTGTTGCCTGCCTTACGCCTCCAAGCGCGAACGCCAGAATAGCAAAAATGGTCAATAGAGCCGCTGGGATAATGATTGAAAGCCGTTGGCTTGCGGCTTGCAGATTTTCATATTGCCCCCCCCATTCGATTGAACTGCCCGGCGGTAGCTGGACCTGCGAAGCTATCTTCGACTGGGCCTCGTTGACGAAAGATCCCAGATCGTTGCCGCGGACATTGGCCTGAACGACAACGCGTCGCTGGCCGTTCTCACGGCTGATCTGATTGATTCCTTCCGACAACGAGAAGCTCGCCACGGCATTCAAGGGAACGGACGCCCCCTCTTGCGGAAGCATGACGGGCAAGGCGCCGACAGCATCGAGATCGTTGCGGCTCATGTTCGGCATTCGAACGACAATGTCGTAGCGCTGATCGCCCTCAAAAACGAGCCCCGCTTCCCTGCCACCAAGTGCCGCGGCGACGGTGTCGGTGACGTCCTGCAACGTCAGGCCGTAGCGGGCAATGGCGTCACGGTCGAATTTTACATCGAGTTGCGGAAAACCCTCTGTCTGCTCGACCTTGACGTCGGCTGCCCCTGGCACAGTGTTCAGCACAGCTGCTACCTGTGTTCCTACCGCAGTAGCTGCATCGAGATCATTACCGTAAATCTTGATCGCAATATCGCCGCGAACACCTGCGATCAGTTCGTTGAAACGCAACTCGATTGGCTGACTGATCTCGAACGCACTTCCAACCAAGGGCTTTACCTTGGCTTCGATGCGTTCGATCACTTGGTCCTTGCTGTTGATGCCGTCTGGCCACTGGTCTTTCGGCTTCAGAATGATGAACGAGTCCGAAATATTCGGCGGCATCGGATCGGTCGCGACCTCAGCCGTCCCAGTCTTGGAATACATGTACGCTACCTCGGGGAGCGTCACGATAGCGCGTTCGATATTGCGCTGTAGTGCCAGCGACTGGTTGAGCGAAGTCGACGGAATGCGGATCGCCTGCATTGCAACATCGCCTTCATCGAGCTGAGGAATAAACTCCCGGCCAAGCATGGTGAACGCAAGACCCGCCAGCACTAGCGACGCCAGACCTGCGCCAATCCAAGGCCATGGCCGCGCAATCGCCCTGTCAAGCAAAGGCTCGTAGCGTCCGCGAACAAAAGCGATGGCTTTGACCTCCTTTTCGTCGACCTGGCCCCGAATAAGCAGTGCCACCATTGCCGGGACGAAGGTCAGCGACAAAACGAACGCACCGGCCAGAGCAAGCATGACCGTTGTTGCCATCGGCGAGAACATCTTGCCCTCTACTCCTGTGAAGGTCAGCAAAGGCGCGAAGACGAGGAAGATAATGGCCTGCCCATAAATAGTGGGCTGGACCATCTCGCGCGATGCCTCGAACACTTCATGCAGACGTTCGGGCAATTTCAACAAGCGCCCTTCATGATGTTGTCGCTCCGCCAATCGTCGCAGGCAGTTTTCGATGATGATGATCGAGCCATCGACAATCAGGCCAAAATCGAGCGCCCCCAAGCTCATCAAGTTGCCAGATGTACCCGTCGCGTTCATGCCCATTGCCATCATCAGGAACGACAATGGAATGACGAGCGTCGCGATGATCGCCGCCCGGATATTGCCGAGCAGCCAGAACAGCACCGCGATAACCAGCAGCGCACCTTCCAGCAGGTTCTTTTCCACCGTCCAGATGGTCTCGTTAACCAACTTGGACCGATCAAGCACCGTCTTAATTTTGACCCCTGGCGGCATCGTTTTGGCAATCTCACCAAGCCGCTGTGCTACTGCATCAGCAACAATCCGGCTGTTACCGCCCGCAATCATGAGCGCGGTGCCGACGACCACCTCGCTGCCGTTTTCCGACGCGGCACCGGTGCGCAGGTCGCCGCCAGTGCGGACAGTCGCGACATCGCGCACTGCCACAGGAACTCCGCCGCGGGTGGCTACGGTGGCGCGGCCGATCTCATCGAGCGTTCGAATACGCCCGTCGGCCTTGACCAGAAATGCCTCGCCGCCGCGTTCAACGAAATTTGCACCGACCGAGATATTTGCCTTTTCCAATGCCTGGGCGAGTTCGGAAAAGGAGATGCTGTAGGTTGCAAGCTTTGCTGGATCGGGTTCGACAACAAATTGTTTTTCATACCCGCCGATGCTGTCGATCCCAGCTACGCCCTGGACCGAACGCAGCTGCGGTTTGATGACCCAATCCTGTACTGTGCGGAGATAGGCAAGCTTCGCAACATCGTCGCTCAGTATTTGACCCTGGGGGGTCAGATAGCTGCCATCGGGCTGGAAACCCGATCTGCCAGCGACTTTTGGATTTGCTTTGGTGCCGCCACGTTCATATTCTACAACATACATCAAGACCTCACCGAGCCCGGTGGTTACCGGGCCCATTTGCGGTTCCGCACCCTCGGGCAGGCTGTCCTTGGCCTGAGTAAGTCGCTCGGCGACTTGTTGACGCGCAAAATAAAGGTCAGTGTGCTCTTCGAATACGACAGTGACCTGGCTGAAACCGTTGCGTGAAATCGACCGCGACGTTTCAAGACCAGGTATCCCCGCCATCGCGGTTTCGACCGGGAAAGTAACGAGACGCTCGATATCAAGCGGACCCAGCTCCGGTGCGACCGTGTTGATCTGCACTTGTTTGTTCGTGATGTCGGGTACTGCATCAATTGGCAGTTTCAGCAATTGTGAGACGCCGAATGCTGCGACGAGTAGGGTGATGACGACGACTGCCCAACGGAAGCGTATAGACGCGTCAAGGATTTTCTCAATCATATCAATGCTCCGCCTCGCCCTTGCCGAGCTCGGCTTTGAGAAGGAATGCGCCCTTGGTCGCGATCACATCGCCAGGTTTCAATCCGTCAACGATCTCGATCCGGCCACCACCGCGCTTGCCAGTGCCAACGGGCGTTGCCTGAAAGCCTTTGACGGTTTTAACGAACACGACTTCCTTGCCTTCGACGGTTTGCACCGCCTCTTCAGGGATTGCGATCAGAGCATTGTCACCACCGTTCCGCGGTTTGATACGAGCACGAAGACCTTGACCGGCCGTCAGCCCGCTGATGCCCTGCGGGGTCAGAACGATGGTCGCTGTCTTGCTGTCCGGGTCCAAACTAGGTGTCGCCGAGCGGACCACAGCATTCACTGTTTCGCCACCCAAAAGCTCGATCACAGCAGTATCGCCAGGCTTTACGCGGCGTGCATCGGCAGCAAGCACCGATGCGTTGATCTGGATACGATTGGGATCGGACACGCGGAACAGTTCGGTTCCAGCCAGCACGTAAGAACCAAGCTTTGCTTCGGCCTTGGTCACACGCCCGGAAATCAGGCTGACGACACCCAAGGTGCGACCATCGCCTGACACCTTCGCGGCGGAAGCCGCTGACTGTGAGCGCCGCGCCTCTGCTTCGGCTGCGGCAAGCACCGCTTGTGCGCCCTCAAGATCTTGCCGCGCGGTAACCTTGGCATCGAACAGCATTTTCTCGCGCGTGTAGGTCGAACGTGCCAGCGCAAGATTGGCCGACGCCGAACTGCGTTCTGCGGCAATCGACGCCGCATCGCGGCTTTCCATGACAGCCACCGCTTCACCGGCACGCACGAAGTCGCCCAGTTGGCGGTTGATGCGAACCACGGCCCCATCGGCACGTGCGGTTAGCACTGCTTCGCCCTCGGGAGTCGAGGCGACGACGCCTTGCGCCAGTATCTCCGCACCAAGTCCGCCCGACTGCAAGGTCTCGGTGACGATACCGGCGGCATTCGCGCGAGATTCCTCCATCAGGATTTGGCCTTCGACATGGCCTTCCTCTTCGGCCTCTTCGGCCGGCATTGCCACGGCAGGCATCGTGTCCGGAGCGAGCATTGTGCGGCCAAGCAAGACGCCTCCCCCGGTCAGCACCACTGCGGCTGCTGCAGCTATGGCAAGCGAGCGTTTTGAACTGTTGGTCATATCCATGATAATGTCCTTCACTGCGCGGTGGCGCGGTTGAGCGCGGCGATCGCGCGGGCCCGGTCGAGCCGGGCATCGATTATGGAACGGCGCGCCGTGGTCAGCGCGCCCTGGGCGTCGAGCAATTCGAGCAGCGAGAAGCGTCCGGCATTGTAGCCGATCTGCGCCAGCCTTACTGCCTCCTCGGCTTGGGCAAGGCCGGGCCCCTCAAGTGCGGCCAACCGCGTCTCGGCCGCTTCAACCAACATTTGTGCCTGCGCCCGTTCACGCCGCGCTTCGGCCCGGACCCGTTCTGCCTGAAATTCGGCTGCGGTCTCGTCCGCTCGCGCCGCCTCGATCCCGCCGCGATTGCGGTCACGAATCGGAATTGGCAGCGAGACGCCCGCAACAAGGGCAGTATCGCGCCCGTCATTGAAACGCCGCAGCCCGCCGCTCACCGTGACATCAGGAACAGCGGCCGACTGCGCCAGCGTCACCCGCGCCGCAGCAACGCGGCGTTCCGCCTCGGCAAGCCGCTCGTCGATGCCAATAAAGGCAGGATCGTTAATTGGTCGAAGTTGCTGCGGCGCGCCCATTGCAGCCGTCAGATCCGGATCATCTGACCCAACCAGCACCGCGAGGTTTCGACGCGCAGCAAGCATGATACTGAATGTCTGAACCTCGGCCGCGCGCGCTTCGGCAAGGCTCGCTTCGGCGCGCAATTGCCGGAGCGGCGGATCACGGCCCGCTTCGACCAGAATGCGCGCCGTGTTCGCAAGCGATGCCGCTTGCGCGGCATTGTCGCGCGCCAGCTTTGCCTGATCCGTCGCCGCCGCAAGCTCGGCAAAAGCCAGTTCAACGTCCCGCACCAGATCGATACGTTCGCGCAGCAGGGCCAAGGCCGCCACATCACGCTCGCCTGCCGCAACCGACCGTCTGGCACTTCGCTTACCCCCAATCTCGAGCTGCTGGCTTAGCGCCAGCGTTGTTTGTGTGCTGTCCAAGCTTCGGAACGGACCGCTTCCGGCAAAATCCTCAACCTCAAGGCTGACTTGCGGATTGGGACCGACATTGGCCTGCCGCGTGCGCGCTTCGGCCGCCTCGACACGCGCCGCAGCTGCTGCCAGGCGCGGTTGACTTGCAATGGCACGCTCGATCGCAGTCTCGAGCGTGATGGGTTCGGCCATGGCTGGAAAGGCAGTGACCAGCGCCGCAGCCATAAGGGCGGCGCGCAAGGATATGGGCATGAAAGACTCCTGAACTTGACGACAACCGACGTGAGAGCGCGGGGCTCCTCACGCTGCGGCGGTACAAGTTCAGGCTGAAGGCGGCTGAAGCGGCGGGGCTTGCGCCAAAGAGCTCAGGATTGCGCTGTCGAACGGACGAACCGCAAGGCGGGCAATTGCAACCTCATCAAGCGTTACCGACGAGTCGGGATCGAGACCGACACTGCAATGATGATGGACCATCGCATGGCACGGAGAATTTTCATCATCGGGCGCATGATCACGATGCTCCTCTTCGGCGTGACCAACGACGTCGGTCGCCGCAATCACTGCTCCGGAAGGCAAGGCATCATGCGCCATCGACGGCGATTCAATGCCGCCAAACGCCAGTCCAATCGCCAGCCAGAACAGAAGAAGTGCGCGCACCATTACGAGCGCACTAGCTTGGAAGGGTTAATCAAGCAAGCTGATTGGTGGATTGTCATGAGATCATGTCCTGTTGGCGCAGTGCTTCCTCTAAATCGGGAGGGATCGGCATCGGCGCAAACGCGCTCACATTCGATCGCCCGGTATTGCCCACCGGCAATCGACCGGTCAGCGAACCGAGCGGCGCCAATATGGTCCGGACCATCTGGCCCAGTACTTCGCTCCAATCGCGCCGTCGGAACGCAGACTCCAGCATTGCGCCGTGACTGGCGAGATGCGGGCCAAGAAAAGGCTGCGAAACAATATGCACCCGCTCCAGATGGTGCCACGCACGATCATAGTCGCCCGCTTCTACCGCAAACCGGTACGCCGCCATTTCCACCGCGATCACCCGCCGCGCAGCCAGGCTCTTGGCAAGCCCCCGCCAGCGTCGCTGCCGGTGCCAATAGAAGATTTGGGCGAAGGCCCAGATGAGGGGGGTCAGGGCTCCGGCCGAAACTTCGACATCGTCGCTGTAGCACGTTCCCCCGTTCGGATCCGGCGCGACCGTAATCCAATGATCCCACTTCGAGATGAGGGCATTATAGCCGTCATCACGCAGTTGCTTGGGCCATTGGGTGCCCTTAGCTTCATGCAGCGAGCTCACGATCCACTGGGTACCGAAGGGGATAATGCCGAACAGCCGGAGCTTAACCTGATAGCGCCCGCCGGGCTGAAAGCTCTCGAACGCCGCGTCATCGACCGGGATGAAGCGCACCAGCGGCCAAGCGATATGCTGCAATAAGCCCGCCGTCTGCACCTCGGACCAGACAGTTTCCGGCTTGAGCGCGATATGTGTCGAACGGGAAACCTTCATGCCGCAACGCT